>LFIK01000580.1_pt1 | contig 27616 bp, 27 predicted proteins | sample 643401 | NCBI WGS metagenome assembly LFIK01 (sample SAMN03777447, study PRJNA286221) | soda lake metagenome | biome: soda lake; feature: Kulunda steppe; material: water; isolation source: sample T5-Br brine of Lake Tanatar-5 | place: Russia: Kulunda steppe | collected 2010-07
CCCGAAGGTGAGGACGGGAATTTCCATGATGCGGTGATCCGCGTCTTTGTGGATATGTTCGAAAAGGGCTACATCTACCGCGGAAAAAGGTTGGTCAACTGGGACCCGCATTTCGAAACTGCCATTTCCGATCTGGAGGTCGAGCAGGTCGAGGTCGATGGCCAGATGTGGCGGTTGCGCTATCCGCTGGCCGACGGGCTGACCTATGAGCACCCGGTGGCGTGGGACGAGGACGGCGCCGTCACCCAGACCGAGACCCGCGACTATCTGGTCGTCGCCACCACCCGCCCCGAGACAATGCTGGGCGACACCGGCATCGCCGTGCACCCCGACGACCCGCGCTATCGCCATCTGATCGGGCGCGACGCGCTCCTGCCGCTGGTGGGCCGGCGGCTGAAGATCGTCGCCGACGCCTATGCCGACCCCGCCAAGGGCACCGGCGCGGTCAAGATGACGCCCGCGCATGACTTCAACGACTGGGAGGTCGGCCAGCGCCAGTCCCTGCGCGCGATCAACGTCATGAACCGCCGCGCCGGCATGGCGCTGGCGGGCAATGCCGACTTCGCCGAAGGCTGCGACCCCGACGCCATCGCCCGGCTGGTCGAGGCGCTGGACGGTGCCGACCGCTACGAGGCGCGCGACTGGATCGTCCAGACCGCCCGCGCCGAAGGCTGGCTCGACGGGATCGACCCCGACCGCCACATGGTCCCGCATGGCGACCGCTCGAAGGTCGCGATCGAGCCCTACCTGACCGATCAATGGTTCGTCGACACCGCGAAGATCGTGCAACCGGCGATCGACGCCGTCCGCCAGGGCCGCACCCGCATCCTGCCCGAAAGCCACGAGAAGGTGTATTTCCACTGGCTCGAGAACATCGAGCCCTGGTGCATCTCGCGCCAGCTGTGGTGGGGCCATCAGATCCCGGTGTGGTATGACACCGATGGCAACCAGTATTGCGCGCCGACCGAGGCCGAGGCGCAGGCGCAGGCGCCAGGGCGGACATTGACCCGCGATGCGGACGTCCTCGACACCTGGTTCTCCTCGGGGCTGTGGCCCATCGGCACGCTGGGCTGGCCCGAGGACACGCCCGAATTGCGCCGCTACTTCCCCACCGATGTGCTGGTCACGGGGTTTGACATCATCTTCTTCTGGGTTGCCCGGATGATGATGATGCAGCTGGCCGTTGTTGAAAAAGAACCCTTCCACACCGTCTATGTCCACGCCCTCGTCCGCGACGAGAAGGGCAAGAAGATGTCAAAGTCGCTGGGCAACGTGCTGGACCCGCTCGATCTTATCGACGAATTCGGCGCCGATGCGGTGCGGTTCACGCTGGCGTCGATGGCGGCGATGGGCAGGGATCTGAAACTTTCCAAGGACCGGGTGGCGGGGTATCGCAACTTCACCACCAAGCTGTGGAACGCCACGCGCTTTGCGCAGATGAACGGCGTGTTCGAGGCGGGCGTGCCGCAATCGGCCACCCCGCCCGCCGCCGCGCATGCCGTCAACCGCTGGATCATCGGCGAGACCGCGCGCATCCGCGCGCAGGTCGACGACGCGCTGGCGGCGTATCGGTTCAACGACGCCGCAAACGGGCTTTACGCGCATGTCTGGGGCAAGGTCTGCGACTGGTATGTGGAATTCGCCAAACCGCTGATGGATGGCGCGCATGCCGCCGAGACCCGCGCCACCATGCGCTGGGTGCTCGACCAGTGCTACGTGCTGCTGCACCCGTTCATGCCCTTCGTGACCGAGGAGCTGTGGTCGCTCACCGGCCCGCGCGCGAAGCTGCTGGTGCACGCCGACTGGCCCAAGCATGGCCCCGAGCTGATCGACGCCGAGGCCGACCGCGAGCTCAACTGGGTGATCGCGCTGATCGAGGCGATCCGCTCGGCCCGCACGCAGCTGCGCGTGCCGGTGGGGCTGAAGCTGCACATGGTGCAGTTGGCGCTTGACGACGCGGGCCGCAGCGCGTGGGCGCGCAACGCGCCGATGATCCGCCGGCTTGCGCGGATCGAGTCGCTGTCCGAGGCTGACGCCCCCCCGCGCGGCGCGGTGACCATCGCGGTCGAGGGCGGCACCTTCGCGCTGCCGCTCGACGGCGTGATCGACATCGCCGCCGAGCGCGCGCGGCTCGAAAAGACCGTGGCCAGGGCCGACAAGGAGCTCGGCGCGCTGCGCGGGCGGCTGGGCAACGCGAAGTTCGTCGCCAGCGCGCCCGAGGAGGTGGTCGAGGAGACGCGCGAGAAGGCCGCCGCGTTGGAAGCCGATATCGAAAAACTGAAAGCGGCGCTGATGCGGATTTCCGAGTTGGGCTGAGCGCTCAGACCCGCGCGGCGTTGGTTTTCGCCGCCAGCGTCCCCTTCGCCCAGGCCTGCAACACCTTGAACGCAATGGCAGGCACCGCCAATGTGCCCGCCACCAGCAGCGCCCCGCCCAGCCAAGCCGCCCCCGGCACGCCGCCCAGCCCGAGGAACGCGGTGGCGGCAGCGCTGATCGGAAAGGTGAACGCGCCCCAGAGGGCTGAGAACCCGGCCTGGGTGATCCATCGCGCCGAGGCCAGCAGCGCCAGCAGCAACCCCAGCGCGAGCACTGCGAAGCCGGTCGCGACCCCGTGCAACCCCAACTGCGTGGCGGTGATCGCGAACACGCTGGCGGGTGCCAGGTGGATCGCCAGCAACGGGCGCAGCGGGGCGGGGGGGATGCGCCGGACGAGTTGCACCGCGCTGGTCGCCCAGATCGCCGTGGCCACTGCGACCGTGAGCCAGAACACCGCCAGCGCCGGCGCTTCGTATCCCAGCGGCACAGCTGCGATGGTCGCCAGGATAGGCCCTGCGAAGATCAGGTGAAAGGCCGGGGTCACGACCCGCCCCTCGGCCGGGCCGCCCAGCAGCACCACGGCCACCAGCACGATGACAAGCAGGTGCGCGGCAAGGCCCAGCCCCAGCACACCCGCCGCCAGCGATGGCGCCAGCGGCGCCAGCGCCGCCGCCAGCAGCATGACGGCGCCCGTCATCGCGGCAAGCCCGGTGCGGCCGGGCAGGGCGCGCATCTCGTCGATGACCACCGCCGGGCGGCGCAGGGGTTTGGACAGCCACGCCACCGCGCAGAAGCCAAGCAGCGCCGCTCCCGCGCCCAGGATCAACTCGCCGATCCCTTCGGGCGCGCCCAGCCGTTCGGCCGCCACGCGCCAGCCCAGCCCCAGCCCCATCAGCCCCAGCAGCGGCGGGAACACCGCCGGCGGGGTGTCGGCCCAGCGTGCCGGTGGCGGCGGGGTCAGCGGGGGCGGCATCGGGCGGCGGGGCGGTTGGCTCATGCTGGGTGCGACCGTTCGTCGGACTGGAAAACCTATTCACGCTCTGGCATATGTGCGGGCAAGGGACAATGGGTAACAGACAAGGGGACCCGCATGCCGAAACCGATTCTGACGGCGCTTGCCGTGCTCCTGATGCTGCTGCCCTCCGCGTCGCTGGCGCAGCGCGTGCTGCAAACCGCCATGCCCGCCGAGGCGCTGGCCGAGACTTCGGCGCTGGTGGTCGACATCCGCGCGCCGCATGAGTGGGTCGAGACCGGCGTGCTGCCCAACGCGCTGCTGCTGACCTTCACCAACCCCGCCGAGTTCATGCGCGAATTGCAGGCGCATCTGGAGCCCGGCCAGCCGGTGATGCTGGTCTGCCGCACCGGCAACCGCACCGCACGCGCCGCCGCTGCCATTGCCCCGCACATGCCGGTGCCGGTGATCGACGTGCAGGGTGGCATCATGCGGATGATCGCCGACGGCTACAGCCCCGACACGCCGACCCGCGCGCAGGGCTGCACCGTCTGCTGAGCGCGGCTCACAGCGCGCGCACGGCCTCGAGCACCTCGTCCACATGGCCGGGGACCTTGACCTTGCGCCACACGCGCGCGATCTGCCCGTCGCCGTCGATCAGGAAGGTCGCGCGCTCGATCCCCATGTATTTCTTGCCATACATGGATTTCTCGACCCAGACGCCGTAGCTTTCGCACACGTCGCCGCCCTCGTCCGAGACCAGCGCGACCTTCAGCCCGTGCTTGGCCACGAACCTGTCGTGCTTGGCGACGCTGTCCCTGGACACACCGATCACCTGCGCGCCGGCGGCGGCGAAGTCCTCGGCGGCTTCGGTGAAGCCCAGCGCCTCCTTGGTGCAGCCCGAGGTGTCGTCCTTGGGGTAGAAATACAGCACCACCCTGGCGGGGCGCAGCGCCGACAGGGTCAGCTCGCCGCCGCCGTCGCGGGGCAGGGTGAAATCGGGGGCGGTGTCGCCGGTCTCGGGCATGTGATATCCTCACTGTTGCGTGTTCCGTTTTCTGTTGTAGCGGCGCCGGCGCGGAGATAAAGGCCGATCGCCAAGCGACCCCCTCGGTGCCCCATGAAGCTGTCCGACTTCGACTTCGACCTGCCCGAGGCGCTGATCGCCACGCGCCCCGTCCGCCCGCGCCCCGCCGCGCGGCTGCTGGTGGCCGAGGGCGCAGCGATCGCCGACCACCATGTGCGCGATCTTCCCGACCTGCTGCGCGCGGGCGACCGGCTGGTGCTGAACAACACCCGCGTGATCCCCGCGCGGCTGGACGGGGTGCGCCGCCGCGACACCGCGCAGGGGCCGGTCGAGGCGCGGGTCGAGGTCACGCTGATCGCCCCCACCCCGGCGGGCGACTGGCGCGCGCTGGCGCGGCCGCTGCGCAAGTTGCAGGCAGGCGATCGGATCGCGTTTTCCGACCGGCTGGACGCGGTGGTGACCGAGCGCCGCGCCGATGAGGCCGTGCTGCGCTTCACCCAGACCGGGGCCGATTTCGACGCCGCGCTGGCCGAGGCCGGGCAGATGCCGCTGCCCCCCTACATCGCCGGGCGCCGCGCCGCCGACGACCGCGACCGCGACGATTACCAGACGGTCTTTGCCACGCAGCCCGGCGCGGTCGCCGCGCCCACAGCATCGCTGCATTTCGACGACGAGCTGCTGGCCACCCTGCGCGCGCGCGGCGTCACCATGACCGAGGTCACGCTGCATGTCGGCGCGGGCACCTTCCTGCCGGTCAAGGCTGACGACGTGCGCGACCACCGCATGCACGCCGAATGGGGCCAGATCGGCGCCCGCGCCGCCGATCAGATCAACGCCACCCGCGCCGCCGGTGGCCGGATCATCCCGGTGGGGACGACCGCGCTGCGGCTGATCGAATCCGCCGCGGACGAGGCCGGCCGGCTGACGCCCTGGACCGGCGAGACCGACATCTTCATCACCCCGGGCTACCGGTTCCGGATCACCGACGCGCTGATGACCAATTTCCACCTGCCGAAATCGACGCTGATGATGCTGGTCGCCGCGCTGATGGGCCCCGAGCGCATCCGCCGCGTCTATGACCACGCCATCGCCGGGGGCTACCGGTTCTTCTCCTACGGCGACGCATCGCTGCTGATCCCCGCTGCCAACCCCGAGGTGCGCGCATGATCCGGGTCTTCGCGGCATCCTGGCCGCTTCTGCTGGGCATGCTTCTGCTGATGATCGGCAACGGCATCCAGGGCACGCTGCTGGGCATCCGCGGCAATCTGGAAGGGTTCAGCACGCAGCAGATGTCCTTCGTGATGTCGGCCTATTTCCTGGGCTTCCTGCTGGGCTCGCGCATCGCGCCCGATCTGATCCGGCGCGTGGGGCATGTGCGCGTGTTCGCGGCGCTGGGCTCGCTGATCTCGGCGGTGCTGATCCTCTATGCGGCGATCCCCGACTGGGTGGCGTGGGTGGTGCTGCGCATGGTGATCGGCTTCTGTTTTGCAGGCGTCTACGTCACCGCCGAAAGCTGGCTGAACAATGCGGCCACGAACGACACCCGCGGGCAGACGCTGTCGCTCTACATGATCGTGCAGATGGCGGGGATCGTGTCGGCGCAGGGGCTGGTGAACGTCGCCGACCCCGAGGGCTTCCTGCTGTTCGTGATCCCGTCGGTGCTGGTGTCGCTGGCCTTCATGCCGATCCTGCTGTCGATCAGCCCCGCGCCCGCCTTCGGCACCACGAAGCGTATGAGCTTCCTGCGGCTCTACCAGGTCTCGCCGCTGGGGGTGGTCGGGATCCTGCTGATGGGCGGGGTCTATTCGGCGCTGTTCGGCATGGCCGCCGTCTGGGGCGCCGAGGCCGGGTTGAGCATCCCCGAGATCACCGCCTTCGTCGCCGCAATCTATATCGGCGGGCTGGTGTTCCAGTATCCCATCGGGTTCCTGTCCGACCGAATGGACCGCCGCGTGCTGATCCTGGTCACGGCTGCGTCGGGCGCGGTGATCGGCGTCGCAACGGCGGTCGTGGTGGTGCCGTTCGTGGCGCTTCTGGCGGTCGCGGTGGTGATTGGCGGCATCTCCAACCCGCTCTATTCGCTGCTGCTGGCCTACACCAACGACTATCTGGAGCATGACGAGATGGCCGCGGCCTCGGGCGGGTTGATGTTCACCAACGGGCTGGGCGCGGTGGTGGGGCCGGTGATCATCGGCTGGACGATGGCGGCGATCGGGCCGGGCGGCTTCTTCCTGTTCATCGGGGTGCTGACCGGGCTGCTGGCGCTTTACGCTGCGTGGCGGATGACCCGGCGGCCGGCACCCAGCGCCGACACCACCGGCACGTTCACCCCCGTCAGCCCTGCCACCACGGTCGTCGCCTACGAGGCGGTGCTCGAGGCGCAGGACGACCCCGATACCGACACGCCGTGATCCGCAGCAGGATCAGCAAAGCCTTGCCGATAACACCGACGCGACCAGCACGATTGTTGCGCGGTGGCCGCGGTGCTGGCACGATGTAGCGCGCAACACACCGGGAGCAAACGATGGAAACCGCCGAACAGGTCCTGAAATTCTGGCTCGAAGAGGTCGGGCCACAGCGTTGGTATGAAAGCTCGCCCGAGCTGGACGCCGAGATCCGCGCGCGGTTCCTTGGCGCGTGGGAAAAGGCGCGCGTGTGCCGGCTGTCGCATTGGCAGAGCAACCCGCGCGGCGCGCTGGCCTATCTGATCGTGACCGACCAGCTCCCGCGCAACATGTTCCGCGGGCAGGCGCGCGCCTTCGACACCGACGAGATCGCGCTGAAGGCCGCGATCCGCGCCTGCCATCACGGGCTGGACCTGCAGATCCCCGAGCCCGAGCGGCAGTTCTTCTATCTGCCGCTGATGCACTCGGAAAGCCCGTTCGATCAGGATCGCTGCGTGCGCATGTTCCTGACGCGAATGCCGGAGACAGGCGCGCAGAACCTGCTGCACGCGCGCGCGCATCGCCAGGTGATCCGCGATTTCGGCCGCTTTCCGTATCGCAACGAGGCGCTGTCGCGCGCCAACACCGCGCGCGAGGAGCGCTTCCTGCAGCAGGGCGGTTATGGCGAGACGGTGCGCGCCCTGCAGGCGGCGGCCTGAGCACCGGGCGCTGCGGCCGGGCGCCGCCGTTGCGTGCCCGGTCAATATAGTTTAATGCCAAACTATCTTGACCGGGAGAAATGGAATGGCAGCGCGCAGCTTTGATGTCGTCGTGATCGGGGCCGGGCCGGGGGGGTATGTAGCCGCCATCCGGGCAAGCCAGCTGGGCAAGAAGGTGGCGATCGTCGAGCGCGAGCATCTGGGCGGGATCTGCCTCAACTGGGGCTGCATTCCCACGAAGGCCATGCTGCGTTCGGCGGATATCTTCCACCTCATGCAGCGCGCCGGCGAGTTCGGGCTGAAGGCCGAGAAGATCGGTTTCGATCTGGACGCGGTGGTCAAGCGCTCGCGCAAGGTCGCGGGGCAGTTGACCAGCGGGATCGGGCACCTGATGAAGAAGCACAAGATCACCGTCGTGATGGGCGAGGCGACGCTGCCCGCCAAGGGCAAGGTGGCGGTCAGGACCGACACGGGCACCGAGGAGCTGATCGCCCCGGCGATCATCCTTGCCACGGGCGCGCGGGCGCGCGAGCTGCCGGGGCTCGAGGCCGATGGCGATCTGGTCTGGACCTACAAGCACGCGCTGCAGCCCAAGCGGATGCCGAAGAAGCTGCTGGTGATCGGCTCGGGTGCGATCGGGATCGAATTCGCCAGCTTCTACAACACGCTGGGCGCCGACACCACGGTGGTCGAGGTGATGGACCGCATCCTGCCCGTCGAGGACCCCGAGATCAGCGCCTTCGCGCGCAAGCAGTTCGAGAAGCAGGGCATGAAGATCATGTCCAAGGCGAGTGTGAAGCAGCTCGACCGCGGCAAGGGCACGGTGACCGCCCATATCGAGACCGGCGGCAAGACCGAAAAGCACGACTTCGACACCGTGATCTCGGCCGTGGGGATCGTGGCCAACACCGAAGGGTTGGGGCTCGACAAGTTGGGCGTCAGGATGGACCGGTCCTTCGTGGTCACCGACGATCACTGCCGCACGGGGGTCGAGGGGCTTTATGTCATCGGCGACGCCACCAACGGGCCCTGGCTCGCGCACAAGGCCAGCCATGAAGGCGTGATGGTGGCCGAGCTGATCGCCGGCGGGCACCCGCACCCGGTGGACCCCGACGCCATCGCCGGGTGCACCTATTGCCACCCGCAGGTCGCGAGCGTCGGCCTGACCGAGGCGCAGGCGAAGGAGAAGGGCCACAAGGTCAAGGTCGGCCGCTTCCCGTTCATCGGCAACGGCAAGGCCATCGCGATGGGCGAACCCGAAGGCCTGATCAAGACCGTGTTCGACGCGGGCACCGGCGAGTTGCTGGGCGCGCATATGGTCGGCGCCGAGGTGACCGAGCTGATCCAGGGTTACGTGGTGGGCCGCACGCTGGAGACCACCGAGGCAGAGCTGATGAACACGGTCTTCCCGCACCCGACGCTGTCGGAGATGATGCACGAATCGGTGCTCGACGCCTATGGCCGTGCGCTGCACATGTAAGCAGGCGTGATCCGGCGGAGCGGCGTTCCGCCGCACGCGACAGGTCGCGCCCCCTGACGGGGGCGCTCCGTGGCGCCCGGCAGGACCGTTTCGCGCTTATCCCTGCGGTGCGTCCTGCGTCAGCGTCACGAGCGCGTGGCGCTTCTTGCCGGCGGTGAGCTTGAGCGGCGCGGCGAGGTCTGCCGCCGAGACCATCTGCCCCGGATCGCTGACCGGTGCGTCGTTCGCCCGCGCCCCGCCATCGGCGATCAGGCGCTTCGCCTCCTTGCCCGATCTGGCGAGCCCTGCGCGCACGAAGAGCTGCGCGATCGACACGCCGTCGCCGAGTTCGGCGGACGTCAGCGCAAGGGTCGGCAACTCCTCGCCCAGCTCGCCGCGCTCGAACACGGCACGCGCGGTGGCTTCGGCGGCGGCAGCGGCCTCGGCGCCGTGGCAGAGGGTGGTGACCTCGTTGGCCAGCCGGATCTTGGCCTGGTTGACCTCGGAGCCCTGCAGCGCGCCGAGGCGCTCGCACTCGTCCACCGGGAGTTCGGTGTAGAGCTTCAGGAACCGGCCCACATCGGCGTCGGTGGTGTTGCGCCAGAACTGCCAGAAATCATAGGGGCTGAGCATGTCGGCGTTGAGCCAGATCGCCCCGCCCGCCGATTTGCCCATCTTGCGCCCGTCCGAGGTGGTCAGCAGCGGCGTGGTCAGCCCGAAAAGCTCGGCATCGGCCAGCCGGCGCGCCAGGTCGATCCCCGAGACGATGTTTCCCCACTGGTCCGACCCGCCCATCTGCAGCCGGCAGCCGTGGCGGCGGTTGATCTCGACGAAGTCATAGGCCTGCAGGATCATGTAGTTGAATTCGAGGAAGCTGAGCGATTGCTCGCGGTCCAGCCGCGACTTGACGCTTTCGAACGCCAGCATCCGGTTGACGCTGAAATGCCGCCCCACGTCGCGCAGGAACTCCAGATAGTTGAGCCCGTCCAGCCAGTCGGCGTTGTCGAGCATCAGCGCGTCGGTGTCCCCATCGCCGTAGGTCAGGTATTTGGCGAAGACCTGCTTCATCCCGGCGATGTTGGCGGCGATCTGTTCGGGGCCCAGCAGGGGGCGTTCCTCGGACCGGAAGGACGGGTCGCCCACCTTGGTGGTTCCGCCGCCCATCAGCGTGATCGGCTTGTGTCCGCAGCGCTGATACCAGCGCAGCAGCATGATGTTCAGCAGGTGCCCCACATGCAGCGAGGTCGCGGTCGCGTCATAGCCGATATAGGCGGGCAGCGGCCCTGCGCGCAGCGCCTCGTCCAGCCCCTGCAGGTCGGTGCAATCGGCCAGAAAGCCGCGCTCGATCAGCACGTGCAGGAACTCGGATCGCGGGCGGTAGGTCATTTTCGCTTGTCCTGTGGCCAAGGGTGGGGCTGTCTATAGCGGGCAGGCAGGATGAGGGAAAGGCCATGATCGGAGCCGATCCGGTAACGGTGCTGGGGAGCATGTCGGGCACCTCGATGGACGGGGTGGACGCGGCGGTGCTGGTCACCGATGGCGAGCGGATCCTGCGCTTCGGCGCCAGCGCCTATCGCCCCTACGGCGAGGACGAGCGCGCGGCGTTGCGTGCCGCGCTGGGCCGTTGGCCGGGCGAGGCGGGGGTGGATGCGGCGGCGGCGATGGTCGAGCGCGCGCATCTGGAGGTCATGGGCGGGCTGATCGAGGGCGTGACGCTGGCGGGGTTTCACGGCCAGACGCTTGCGCATGACCCTGACGGCGCGCGGACGCATCAGGCGGGTTCGGGCGACGCGCTGGCGCGCGCGCTGGGGGTGCCGGTGGTGTGGGATTTTCGCACCGCGGATGTGGCACTGGGCGGACAGGGGGCACCGCTGGCGCCGTTCTATCATTTCGCGCTGGCGCGCCATATCGGCGGCGACGCGCCGGTGGTGTTCCTGAACCTCGGCGGGGTAGGGAACCTGACATGGGTCGACCCCGCCGCCGCGCGGCCCGAGGATCCGGGCGCGCTGCTGGCCTTCGACACCGGGCCGGGCTGCGCGCCGCTCGACGACCTGTTGCGCGCCCGGCGCGGGCAGCCGCGCGACGAGGGCGGCGCGCTGGCGGCGGCGGGCACCCCCGATCTGGAGGTGGTGCGCGCGATGCTTGCGGGGCGGTATTTCCTGAAGCTGCCGCCCAAGTCGCTGGATCGCGACGGGCTGGGCGATCTGGTCGGCGCGGTCGCGCATCTGGACGACGCCGACGCCGCGGCGACGCTTGCGGCCTGCGCGGCGGCGGCGGTGGGCGAGGCGGTGTCGCTGTGCCCTCGCCCACCTGCGCGGATGCTGGTCGCCGGCGGGGGGCGGCACAACCGCGCGCTGATGGCGATGATCGCGGCGGCGGTGGACTGCCCCGTCGCACCGGTCGAGGATGCGGGGCTTGATGGCGACATGCTGGAGGCGCAGGCCTTCGGGTTTCTGGCTGTGCGCGTGGCGCGAGGGCTGCCGACATCGTGCCCCGGCACCACCGGCGTGGCGGCGGCGGTGGGGGGCGGGCAGATCAGCCGGCCATGAGGGTGCTCAGCGCGGCGCCAGAAGCCTTGTGTAGAGCGTGTCCATAAACGCCTCGGCGCCGTCGGTGGGGTCGGTGTCGTCGCCGCGGATCATGCGGATCTGGGCCTCGAAATCGGCATAATGCTGCGTCAGCGCCCAGATCGAGAAGATCAGGTGATAGGGGTCCACCGGCGCGATCCGCCCCTGATCGGCCCAGCGGCGCAGCAGCGCGGCGGTGTCGTCCACCAGCGCGCGCAGGTCGGTGCGGATCACCGCTTCGATCCGCGGCGCGCCTTGCAGGATCTCGTTGGCAAACAGCCGGCTTTCGCGTGGGAATTCGCGCGACATCGCGAGCTTGCGGCGCATGTAGCCCATGATTTCGGCCACGGGCTCGCCCTCGGGGTTCAGCATCCGCAGCGGGTCGAGCCAGGTGCTCAGCAGGTCGGTCAGCAGTGCGCGGTGGATCGCCTCCTTGCCGTCGAAATAATACAGGATGTTGGGCTTCGACAGCCCGGCCTCGGCCGCGATCTGGTCAAGCGTGGCGCCGCGGAAGCCGTGGGCCGAGAACACCTCGAGCGCGGCGTCGAGGATGATGCGGCGGTTGCGGCGCTGGATGCGGGTGGTGGTGCGCGCCTCGGCGGCCCCGCTGCTGCCGCGCTGCGCGTTTGCTTGCGCCATGCTGCTCTCCCGTTGCCACTCCTGCGCGCTTCATTGAAAAGAAACTTGACTGAATGGTCAACGCTGGTAGCGTCCTGCCAAACCGTCATCGACACCCCAAGTTGCGGCGCGATGCATCGGTGCTGTTCAACGGAGTATCGCCATGGCGCTCGACCGACCCACCCCCAACGACCTGCGCGCGTTCTGGATGCCGTTCACGGCGAACCGGCAGTTCAAGTCCTCGCCGCGGATGTTCGTGTCCGCGAAGGACATGCACTACACCACCGCCGAGGGGCGGCAGGTGCTGGACGGGACCGCCGGGTTGTGGTGCTGCAACGCCGGGCATTGCCGGCCCAGGATCACCGAGGCCGTGGCGAAGCAGGTGGGCGAGCTGGATTACGCGCCCGCCTTCCAGATGGGCCACCCGGTGGCGTTCGAACTGGCCAACCGGCTCGTCGATCTGGCGCCCGACGGGATCGATCATGCGTTCTTCACCAATTCGGGCTCGGAATCGGTGGAGACCGCGCTCAAGATCGCCATCGCCTATCACCGCGCCCGCGGCGACGGGGCGCGCACCCGGCTGATCGGGCGCGAGCGCGGCTATCACGGGGTCAATTTCGGCGGCATCTCGGTCGGCGGGATCGTCAACAACCGCAAGATGTTCGGCACCCTGCTGGGCGGGGTGGACCACATGCCGCACACCCATCTGCCCGACAACCAGTGGAGCCGCGGCCAGCCCGAACACGGCGCGCATCTGGCCGACGAGCTGGAGCGGATCATCGCGCTGCACGGGGCCGAGACCATCGCCGCGTGCATCGTCGAGCCCGTCGCGGGCTCGACCGGGGTGCTGATTCCGCCCAAAGGCTATCTGGAGCGGCTGCGCGAGATCTGCACGAAACATGGGATCCTGCTGATCTTCGACGAGGTCATCACCGGTTTCGGGCGGCTGGGCGCGCCATTCGCCGCGCAGTATTTCGACGTGCTGCCCGACATGATGGCCACCGCCAAGGGGCTGACCAACGGCGTGATCCCGATGGGCGCGGTGCTGACCACCGGCGCAGTGCATGACGCGTTCATGCAGGGTCCCGAACACCTGATCGAGCTGTTCCACGGCTACACCTATTCGGGCAGCCCCATCGCCAGCGCAGCGGGTCTTGCAACGCTGGAAACCTATGCCGAGGAGGACCTGTTCGCGCGCTGCGCCGGGATCGCGCCCTATTGGGAAGAGGCTTTGCACAGCCTGCGCGACGCGCGCCATGTCATCGACATCCGCAACATGGGCCTGATCGGCGCGGTCGAACTGGAGCCCATCGCCGGGGAGCCGACCAAGCGCGCCTTCAACGCCTTCCTGAAGGCCTATGAAAAGGGCATCCTGATCCGCACCACCGGCGACATCATCGCCATGTCGCCGCCGCTGATCATCGACCGCGCGCAGGTGGACCAGCTTGTCGGCACCCTGCGCGAGGTTCTGGACTCGCTGGACTGAGGGGGCGCGGATGACGGCGGCCGAGGCCATCCGCGACCGTGCCGCGATGGTGCGCCCGATGCGCCCCGAGCGGGTGCCGGGGCGTTGGGTGTTCCGTGCCGTGGATGTCGCCGACCTGCCCGCGCTTTCAGAAACTGCCTGATACAACGGAGAACCACGCATGACGGCCCCTGCCGCGAACATGAAGATCAATGCCGACCGGCTGTGGGACAGCATCCACGAGATGGCCGAGATCGGCCCCGGTATCGCGGGCGGCAGCAACCGCCAGGCCCTGACCGACGAGGATGGCGAGGGCCGCGCGCTGTTCCAGCGCTGGTGCGAAGAGGCCGGCGGCACCGTCAAGGTGGACGCGATGGGCACCATGTTCGCCGAGTTTCCGGGCGAGGACCCCGACGCGCTGCCGGTCTATGTGGGCAGCCATCTGGATACCCAGCCCACCGGCGGGCGCTATGACGGGGTGCTCGGCGTCCTGTCGGGGCTCGAGGTGGTCCGCACCATGCGCGATCTGGGGCTGCGCACCCGCCGGCCCATCGTGGTGACCAACTGGACCAACGAGGAAGGCACGCGGTTCGCGCCGGCGATGCTGGCCTCGGGGGTGTTCGCCGGCGTGCTCGATCAGGACTGGGCCTATGCGCGCGAGGATGCGAAGGGCGCACGCTTCGGCGACGAGCTGGCGCGCATCGGCTGGAAGGGCGACGAGCCCGTCGGCCAGCGCAAGATGCACGCGTTCTTCGAGTTGCACATCGAACAGGGCCCGATCCTGGAAGCCGAGGGCAAGGATGTGGGCGTCGTCACCCACGGACAGGGGCTGCGCTGGATCCAGTGCACGGTGACCGGCAAGGGCCAGCACACGGGCTCGACGCCGATGTACATGCGCCGCAATGCCGGGCGCGGGCTCGCGCGCGTGACCGAACTGGTGCACGACATCGCCATCGCCCGCCAGCCCGCCGCCGTGGGTGCGATCGGGCATATTGATGTCTATCCCAACTCGCGCAACATCATCCCCGAAAAGGTGGTGTTCACGGTCGATTTCCGCTCGCACATTCTCGACACGCTCGAGGACATGGTGGCCGAGTTCCACGCCACCGCGCCGGGGCTGTGCGCCGATATCGGGCTGAACTTCAAGGCCGAGCAGGTCGGTGCCTTCGACCCGCCCGCCTTTGATGAAACGCTTCTGAAGCGCGTGCGCGCGGCCGCCGACCGGCTGGGGCATAGCCACATGGACATCGTCTCGGGGGCGGGCCATGATGCGTGCTGGATCAACCGGCTTTACCCCACCGTGATGATCATGACGCCCTGCGTGGACGGGCTGAGCCACAACGAGGCCGAGGACATCAGCAAGGACTGGGCCGAAGCCGGCAGCAACGTGCTGCTGCACGCCGTGCTGGAAACGGCCGAAATCGTCGCCTGAGGGACCCCTCGCAAGGCACGGAACGATCGAAAAAAACAGGGAGACCAAGATGCCGAGCACCGTGATCCGCAATGGCACCATCGTCACGCATGACCTGACCTACCGCGCCGATATCCGCGTCGAGGGCGGGGTGATCACCGAGATCGGGACCAACCTCGGCGGCGACACCGAGCTTGACGCCTCGGGGTGCTTCGTCATGCCCGGCGGGATCGACCCGCACACGCATATGGAGATGCCCTTCATGGGCACCTATTCGTCCGATGACTTCGATTCGGGCACCCGTGCCGCGCTTTCGGGCGGGACCACCACGATCATCGATTTCTGCCTGCCCAGCCCCGGGCAGGGGCTGATGGACGCGCTGCAGATGTGGCACAACAAGTCCGGGCGCGCGCATTGCGACTATGGCTATCACATGGCCATCACCTGGTGGAGCGAGGATGTCTTTGACGGCATGGCCGAAAGCGTCAAGCGCGGGATCACCAGTTTCAAGCACTTCATGGCCTACAAGGGCGCGCTGATGGTCAACGACGACGAGCTGTTCTCCAGCTTCCGGCGCGTCGGCGATCTGGGCGGCGTGGCGATGGTGCACGCCGAAAACGGCGATGTGGTCGCCGAACTGACCGCCAAGCTGCTGGCCGAGGGCAACACCGGCCCCGAAGGTCACGCCTATTCGCGGCCCAGCCAGGTCGAGGGCGAGGCCACCAACCGCGCCATCATGATCGCGGACATGGCCGGCGTGCCGCTCTACGTGGTCCACACCAGCTGCGAGGAGAGCCACGAGGCCATCCGCCGCGCCCGCCAGCAGGGCAAGCGCGTCTATGGCGAGCCGCTGATCCAGCATCTGGTGCTCGATGAAAGCGAGTATTTCCACCCCGACTGGGACCACGCCGCGCGCCGCGTGATGTCGCCGCCGTTCCGCAACAAGGCGCATCAGGCGAGCCTCTGGGCCGGGCTGCAGGCGGGGTCGCTGTCGGTGGTGGCCACCGATCACTGCGCGTTCACTACCGAGCAGAAGCGCTACGGGGTGGGTGATTTCTCGAAGATCCCCAACGGCACCGGCGGGCTGGAGGACCGGATGCCGCTTTTGTGGACGCATGGGGTGAACACGGGTCGGCTGACGCCCAACGAATTCGTCGCCGTGACATCGACCAACGCCGCCAAGATCTTCGGGATGTATCCGAAGAAGGGTGCCGTCGCGGTGGGGGCCGACGCCGATCTGGTGGTCTGGGACCCGGAAAAGGAAAAGACCATCACCGCCGGAGCGCAGCAATCGGCCATCGACTACAATGTGTTCGAGGGGCTCTCGGTGCGCGGTCTGCCGCGCTTCACGCTGACCCGCGGGCATGTCGCGGTGCATGACGGCGAGATCCGCTCCGAGCCGGGCCACGGGAAGTTCATCGAACGCGAGGCCAACACCCCGGTCAACCGCGCGCTCAGCCAGTGGAAGGCGCTCACCGCGCCGCGCCCGGTCGAACGCAGCGGCATCCCGGCCACGGGGGTCTGAGGCGCATGCGGGACAGCGCGGCCGCTCCGGTGATCGCGGCGCAGGGGCTGGGACTGACCTTCCAGACCAATGACGGCCCCGTCCACGCGCTGCGCGACGTCTCACTCAGCATCGGCAAGGGCGAATTCGTCAGCTTCATCGGCCCCTCGGGCTGCGGCAAGACCACGTTTCTGCGCGTCATCGCCGATCTGGAGCAGCCCACCGCGGGCCAGATCACCGTCAACGGCATGTCGCCGGCCGAGGCCCGCCGCGCGCGCGCCTACGGCTACGTGTTCCAGGCGGCGGGGCTTTACCCGTGGCGCACCATCGAAGGCAATGTGCGCCTCCCGCTGGAAATCATGGGCTACAGCCGCGCCGAGCAGACCGAGCGCGCGGCGCGCGTGCTCGAGCTGGTCGATCTGGCGGGGTTCGGGCGCAAGTTTCCGTGGCAGCTTTCGGGGGGCATGCAGCAGCGCGCCTCGATCGCGCGGGCATTGGCGTTCGACGCCGACATCCTGCTGATGGACGAGCCCTTCGGCGCGCTCGACGAGATCGTGCGCGACCGCCTGAACGAGGAACTGCTGCGGCTGTGGCACCGCACCGAAAAGACCATCGGCTTCGTTACCCATTCGATCCCCGAGGCGGTGTATCTGTCCACCCGGATCGTGGTGATGTCGCCGCGCCCGGGGCGGATCACCGACGTGATCGACAGCCCCCTGCCGCGCGAGCGCCCGCTCGACATCCGCGACACGCCGGAATTCATCGAGGTCGCCCACCGCGTGCGCGAGGGGCTGCGGGCGGGGCACGAAGATGACTGAGCGGCGCTCGATCCGGCGAGGGCAGGCGGCATGACCCGCTCGGCGCTTCCCGTCCTGACCGTCGTCACGGCGATCCTGGCGCTGTGGTATGCCGGCACGGTGCAGATGAACAGCGCCTGGGTGCTGGACCGCGCCGAGCGTGCGGGCGCCGAACTCAGCTTCACCGAGCTGGTGGCCGAGACCATGACCCAGGCGCGCCCGACGCTGCCCGCCCCGCATCAGGTTGTGGTCGAGCTGTGGGAAACCACCGTGGTCGAGGAATTCACCGGCCGCCGCGGCTGGTGGAACACCGGCACGCTGTCCAACCGCAGCCTGATCCACCACGGCTGGATCACGCTCTCGGCCACGGCGCTGGGCTTTGCCATCGGCACCACCCTGGGGTTTCTGCTGGCGATCGGGATCGTGCACAACCGCGCGATGGATGCGTCGGTCATGCCCTGGGCGATCGCCAGCCAGACCATCCCGATCATCGCGCTGGCGCCGATGATCATCGTGGTGCTGAACTCGGTCGGCATCACCGGGCTGCTGCCCAAGGCGGTGATCGCGGCCTATCTGAGCTTCTTTCCGGTGGTGGTGGGCATGGTCAAGGGGCTGCGCACCCCTGATGCGATGCAGCTCGACCTGATGAAGACCTACAACGCCTCGTCGGCCGAGACGTTCTGGAAGCTGCGCCTGCCCAGTTCGATGCCCTATCTGTTCGCCTCGATGAAGATCGGGATCGCGGCGGCGCTGGTGGGCACCATCGTCGGCGAATTGCCGGTGCAGCAGGGCGGGCTGGGGGTGCGGCTGCTGTCGGGCAGCTATTTCGGGCAGACGTTGCAGATCTGGTCGGCGCTGTTCGCGGCGGCGATCCTGGCGGCGGCGCTGGTCGGCACCGTGGGCGCGATCGAGCGGCGCACGCTGCGTCGCATGGGGATGGCGCGATGAGCGGGCTGCTGTCCGCACCGGGTGCCGTGCAGCGGCTTGGCCTGATCCTGGCCACGCTCGCGGCGGCCATGCTGGGGATGGGCGGGCCGGACGCGCAGCCCTCGGGGGCGGTGTTGCTGAACCTGGGCGTTGCCGCCGTGCTGGCGCTGGTGGTCGAGCGGGTGCGCGGCCCCGACGCGCCTGGCTGGGGGCTGGCGCTGGTGCTGGGGCTGATCGCGGCGAGTCTGGTCACCGCCGCGGTGCTGATGGTCGGCGCGCTCACGGGGGTCGAGGGCGCGGCCTTCGTCGCTGCCGCCGTGGCGCTTTGGCTGGGCGGCTGGATGCTGGTCGCGTTCCTGGCCGATCTGCGGCGCCGCCCCGGCTGGGTGGGCGCGGTGCAGGCGCTCCTGCCGCCGGTGGTGTTCGGGGCGACACTGCTGTGGGCGTGGGAGGCCGTGGTCCGCGCCGCCGCCGTGCCGCGCGTGATCCTGCCCGCGCCGTCGGTGATCGCCGAGCGTATCGGGCGCTCGGGCGACGTGTTGTGGGTCGATTTCGTGCAGACCTTCGTCAAGGGCGCGTTGTCGGGCTTTGGCATCGGCGTCGCCGCGGCGGTGGTGGTGGCGCTGGTGGTCGATCGGTCGGACTTCATGCGCCGGGGGCTGCTTCCCGTCGCCAGCTTCGCCGCCGCGCTGCCGATCATCGGCACGGCGCCGATCATGGTGATGTGGTTCGGCTTCGACTGGCCCTCCAAGGCGGCGGTGGTGGTGGCGATGGTGTTCTTCCCGATGCTGGTGAACACCGTGCAGGGCCTGGCCGCGGCCGAGGCGATGCAGCGCGACCTGATGCGCACCTACAATGCCAGTTGGGGGCAGGCGCTGCGCAAGCTGCACCTGCCCGTGGCGATGCCGTTCATCTTCAACGGGCTCAAGATTTCATCAACGCTGGCGCTGATCGGTGCTATCGTTGCCGAATTCTTCGGCTCACCCACGCGCGGCATGGGCTTTCGCATCTCGACCGAGGTGGGGCGCTTGCAGCTTGACATGGTCTGGGCCGAGATTGCCGTGGCAGCGCTCGCAGGGTCGCTGTTCTACGGGTTCTGGGCGCTTCTGGAGAAGCGGGTGACCTTCTGGCACCCGTCCCAGCGCGCCCGATAAGCAGCCCCCGCGAATGGGGGCCAACATGGAGGTGAAACATGACACTGAAACGGACAACCGCGCTGGCGCTCGCCGGCACGCTGGTCGCAGGCACCGCTGCGGCCGACGACGTGACACTGCAGCTGAAATGGGTCACGCAGGCGCAGTTCGCGGGATATTACGTGGCGCTCGAGAACGGCTATTTCGACGATGAGGGCCTGAACGTCACCATCCGCCCCGGCGGCCCGGACATTGCGCCGCCGCAGGTGATCGCCGGGGGCGGGGCCGATGTGATCGTCGAATGGATGCCCGCCGCGCTCGCCGCGCGCGAGGCCGGCTTGCCGCTGGTGAACATCGCGCAGCCCTTCGCGCGTTCGGGCATGATGCTGACCTGCATGGCCGACACCGGCATCACCTCGCCCGAGGATTTCCCCGGCCGCACGCTGGGCGTGTGGTTCTTCGGCAACGAATTCCCGTTCCTGAGCTGGATGAGCCAGCTCGGCATTCCCACCGATGGCGGTGATGACGGGGTCGAGGTGCTGCGCCAGGGCTTCAATGTCGATCCGCTGCTGCAGCGGCAGGCCGACTGCATCAGCACCATGACCTATAACGAATACTGGCAGGTGATCGACGCCGGCATCGGTGAGGATGAGCTCATCAACTTCAAGTATGAAGACATGGGCGTCGCCACGCTCGAGGACGGGCTGTGGGTGCTGGAGGAAAACCTCGAGGATCCCGATTTCGTCGACCGGATGGAGCGCTTCGTGCGCGCCTCGATGCGCGGCTGGGAGTGGGCTGCCGCCAACCCCGAAGAGGCCGCGATGATCGTGCTCGACTTCGACGAGACCGGCGCGCAGACCGAAGAGCACCAGATGCGCATGATGGGCGAGGTGGCGCTGCTGACCGAAGGCGCGAGCGGCGCGCTCGACCCCGAGGATTTCGAGCGCACGGTCCAGACGCTGCTGGCCGGAGGCTCCGACCCGGTGATCACCGATCACCCCGGCGATGCCGCGTGGACGCACGTCATCACCGACGCTGCGCTGCAGTAAGCCACAGGCTGACGGACTTCGCCGCCCCGCGCCCCCCGGCGCGGGGCGGTTTGCGTTTCGGCGCATCACTTGACGTGGATCATGGCGCGTGGCCGGCGATCAAGCGAGGGTGGCCCCTGACACCTCTCGAAGGAGTATCTTTCATGGCAGAGAAACACAGCCTCGAGGCCCGTGCCGACCTGATGCAGCGCATGGCCGACACCGTGGGCGCCGATCTGGGCGAGGCGGTCGCATCCGGCCGGATCAGTGGCCCGGACCTGCGCGCGGCGACCCTGCGATGCTACTACTGCACCGCGGCCGAGACCTGCAGCGCCTGGATGAGCGCCGGCGCGCCTGGTGCCGGGGATGGCGCCCCGCGCTACTGCGAAAACCGGCTGCTGTTCGATCGTCTGCCGCAAGGTTACGCGGCACTGGGCGTCTGACCCGCCGCGCGGCGGGGGATGGACCTGCTGCGCCTCTTCGCGCTATCCTTGCCGCCGTTGGTGCACAGGGATGAACGCGACATGCTGCTGACACGGCGCCAGATGATCGGGGCGGGGATTGCTGCGGGGGCCGTGGCTTTGGGCGGCTGCACGGTCGAGACCACGCAGTCCGCCGCCGCCACCCCGCGGACCACGCCCGACGGTCGCCCCCTCGCCACCACGCGTGCGGTCCCGCTGTCGCCGGTGGCCGAGCGTTACGGGATCACACCGATCAACTATGGCCCGCTTCAGGACGGCCGGTTCGAGATCCCCGCCCAGCCGATGAGCCTGATCCCCGAGCAGTTCCACCGCCAGGTGGTGCCCTATTCCGGGCCGCACGCTCCGGGGACCATCGTCGTGGTCAACCGCGACCGGCATCTGTTTCTGGTGCTGCCGCAGGGCCACGCGCTGCGCTACGGTGTCGCCGTGGGCGCCGAGGGCCGCGCGTTCCGTGGCACCGGCACAATCTATCAGAAGCGCGCCTGGCCGACCTGGACACCAACCGCCAACATGATCGCGCGCGACCCGTCGCTGCGCCGCTTTGCGGGCGGGTATCCGGGCGGGCTGACCAACCCGCTGGGCGCGCGGGCGCTTTATCTGATGTGGGGGGGGCGCGACCGGGGCTACCGGATCCACGGCACGCCCGAATGGAACTCGATCGGGCGGTTCGTGTCGTCGGGCTGCATCCGGATGGTGCAGCATGACGTGATCGACCTTTACAACCGGGTGCCCCTGGGCACGCGGGTGGTGGTGGCCGGATAACCGCACCACATCGGTGTGACGGGGCCCGGTGCGAATCAGGCCCGGTGCAAATCAGGCCCGGTGCAAATCAGGCCCGGTGCAAATCAGGCCCGGTGCAAATCAGGCCCGGTGCAAATCAGGCTCAGTGCGGATCGGGGCGGCGCGCGGCCAGCGCCAGCGCCCCGCCCAGCGCGCAGAAGCTGATCGGGAACATCGTGAACACACCGAATCCGAAGGCCGCGTACATGCCGCCCGCCGCGCCCAGCATCAGCACGCCGCCGAGCGTGTTCGACGATCGCGCCATCGCGCCCCCGGCGATGGCGATCAGCGGCGCGCCGAGGCTCATCACCCGGATCAGCCCCATATTCGCAACGCCGCCGGTGATTTCGGCCAGTTCGTCGTAGCGGATGAGCAGTTCGGTGTAGCCGAAGCTGAAGAACCCCACCAGCATCCCCCAGAGCCCGCCGAGGATGCCCAGGACGAGGGCCGCATTGCGCATCGCTGCCTCCTTTGGTCGCGGTGGATGCGAAGGCGAGGCCTAGCCCAACTCTGCCCCGCTGGGAAGGCTCTTGCTTTTCACGGAAGCTGTGGCAGAATTTTCGGAGTGTATACCGACTTCTGCGACCGCCGCCCTCGCATGGCAGCCGGCACGATCTGGAAGACCTGGCTGCACGACCCGCCGCGATCTTGCCGCGGGAGACACGAACTGGAGGGTTGCTCATGCCGACCGGCACCGTGAAGTGGTTCAACAGCACCAAGGGTTACGGGTTCATCGCCCCCGATGGGGGTGGCAAGGATGTCTTCGTGCACATCTCGGCGGTGGAACGCGCGGGGTTGCGCGGACTGAACGACGATCAGAAGGTCTCGTTCGAACTGCAGGAGGGGCGCGACGGGCGATCCTCGGCGGGTGATCTGAAGCTTCTGTAACCACGCACACCGGCGCAGGGGGGTCATGCGCTCTCGCTGTGTTCCCCGCGCCGCGCGACCAGCACACGCAGCGCCGAATCGCGCGTGATCCGTCCGATCACGTTGCCGTTCTCGATCACGCTGAGCCCATCCGAGGCGCCCTGCAATCGCTCGAGCGCGTCGCGGATGGGGGTGTCGGCGTCGATTCGCGTGTCGGGGGCCGGCCAGCCGGCGGGCAGAAGCGCGTCGCGCGCGCGCAACACGCCCAGCGGGTTCATGTTGGCCACGAAATCGGCCACGTAAGCGTTGGCGGGTGCGGTGAAGATCTCGGACGGGGTGCCGCACTGGATGATCCGCCCGCCCTCGAGGATGGCGATGCGGTTGCCGAGCCGGAATGCCTCGTCCAGATCGTGGCTGACGAAGATGATGGTGCGCCTGAGCTTCGATTGCAGTTCCAGCAATTCGTCCTGCAGCCGGGTGCGGATCAGCGGATCGAGCGCCGAGAAGGGTTCGTCCATCAGCAGGATCGGCGCGTCGGTGGCAAAGGCGCGCGCCAGCCCGACGCGCTGCTGCATTCCGCCCGAAAGCTCGGACACCGCGCGGTCGGCCCAGGCGTCAAGCCCCACCAGCTCGAGCTGCGCGGCCACACGGTCGCGGCGCTCGCGGCGGGGCACGCCGGCCAGCTCCAGCCCCAGCCCGACGTTTTCGCGCACCGACCGCCACGGCAGCAGGCCGAAATGCTGGAACACCATCGCCACGTGGCGGGTGCGCAGTCGGCGCAGGGTGCGCGCATCGGCCTTGGGCACGCTGACCAGCCGTGTCCCGTCATTGACCAGCACATCGCCCTGGATGATCGGGTTCAACCCGTTGACCGCGCGCAGGAGCGTCGACTTGCCCGAGCCCGACAGCCCCATCAGCACCACGATCTCGCCCTCGGCCACATCGAGCGTGCAGTCATGCACGCCCAGGATCTGGCCGGTCTCCTTCTGGATCGTGGCGCGGTCCTGCCCGGTCTCCATCAGCGGCAGCGCGCGATAAGGGTTGCGCCCGAAGACGATGGACACGTTGCGAAAGCTGACAGTGGGCGCGGCGGTCATCGCTTCGCCTCCACCCGAAGCATCCGGTCGAGCATGATTGCCACGGCGACGATCACCGCCCCCGCCTCGAAGCCCAGCGAGGCGTTGACCTGGTTGAGCGCGCGCACCACCGGCACCCCCAGCCCCGGTGCGCCCACCAGCCCGGCGATCACGACCATGCTGAGCGACAGCATGATCGTCTGGTTCAGCCCCGCCATGATCTGCGGAAACGCGTAGGGCAGTTCGACCTTGAGGATGCGCTGCCGGGTGGTGGCGCCGAAGGCGGTCGCGGCCTCGGTCAGCGCGGTGGGGGTGGAGCGGATGCCGAGTTCGGTCAGCCGGATCGCGGCCGGCATGGCGAAGATCACCGTCGCCACCAGCCCCGGCACCATCCCCAGCCCGAACAGCACCAGCACCGGGATCAGATAGACAAAGGTCGGCAGTGTCTGCATCAGGTCCAGCACCGGGGTCAGCGCGCGGTAGAAGCGCGGATGATGCGCGGAATAGATGCCCAGCGGCACCCCGATCCCCATGCACACCACGCACGAGCCCAGCACCAGCGTCAGCGTCTGCATGGTCAGCGCCCAGTAGCCCTGGTTCAGCGCGAACAGCGCGCATCCCATGACGATGATCACCGGCGCCACCCGCCGCTGCAGCACCCAGGTCAGCGCGCCGAAGATCGCGATCATGATCAGCGGATGCGGTGCGTTCAGCGCGTTGGCCAGCACCGTGATCGCCTGCCGCAGCCCCATTTCCAGCCCGTCGAAGAAGCCGATGAAGCTGTCCTGGAGCCATTCGAACCCGCGCGCGACCTCGCGGCCGAAGGGGATCTTGGCGTCGGTGATGCGGTCGGCGATCGGGTCGAGCATGGGCGGGGCGGTCCTTGGAATGGAGCGGAGGCCGCCGCGCGGCCCCCGTCATGTCGGCGCTGGATCAGCCCAGCGCGGCCTCGAGCGCCTCCATCGCGTCGCCGCCGTCGCGCGTGGTCACGCCGTCCAGCCACGGCTCCAGCGCGTCCATGTTGTCGGCCAGCCAGGCGCGCGCGGCCGCTTCGGGGGTCTCGCCGTCATCGAGGATCGCCGCCATGATCGCGTTTTCCATCTCGAGCGTGAATTCGAGGTTCTGCAGGAACTGCCCGACATTGGGGCATTCGTCCACGAAGCCCGCGCGGGTGTTGGTGAAGACCTCGGCGCCGCCGAAATCGGGGCCGAACCAGTCGTCGCCGCCGTCCAGATAGGTGAGCTCGAAATTGGCGTTCATCGGGTGCGGCTCCCAGCCCAGGAACACCACCGGCTCGCCGCGCCGGTCGGCGCGCGCGACCTGCGACAGCATCCCCTGCTCGGAGCTTTCGACCAGCTCGAACGCACCCAGCCCGAAGGCGTCGGCCTCCATCATGTCGAGGATCAGGCGGTTGCCGTCATTGCCGGGCTCGATCCCGTAGAGCCGGCCCTGCAGCGCATCGAAATGCTCGGCGATGTCGGCGAAATCGGCGATGCCCAGCCCGGCGCCGTGGGCGTTGGTGGCGAGCGTGTATTTCGCTCCGGCAAGGTTGCGGCGCACGGTGTCGACGGTTCCGGCCTCGCGGTAGGGGGCGATGTCGGCTTCCATGGTGGGCATCCAGTTGCCGAGGAACACGTCGACGTCGCCATTGGCCATCGAGGTGTAGGTCACCGGCACCGACAGAACCAGCGTGTTGGCCTCGTAGCCCAGTGCGTCAAGGATCGTGGTCGCCACGGCGGTGGTGGCGGTGATGTCGGTCCAGCCCACATCCGAGAAGGTCACGCTGTCGCAGGTGGCATAGGCTGGCGCGGCCAGCAGGGCGGCGGCCGAGGCCGCAAGCGAGATCTTGCGCAGGGTCATGGTAGGTCACTCCCGTGGTTGGCTTTGTTGATTGACCAGTCAATAAACAATCGGCTATCACGTGCGCAAGCGATTTGTCGCAGGGGACAGGACATGCCGAAACTCGGAATGGAGCCTATCAGGCGCGATGCATTGATCAAGGCCACGATCGCCGAGATCGCGCAGACCGGCGCGCTCGAGGTCACGGTCAGCCGGATCGCCCGGCGCGCGGGGATGTCCTCGGCGCTGGCGCATCATTACTTCGGGTCCAAGGACGCGATGTTCCTGGCCGCGATGCGCCATGTGCTGTCGGTCTATGGCGCCGAGGTGCGCGGCGCGCTCGCCGCCGCCGACGGCCCGCAGGCGCGGGTGCAGGCGCTGATCCGCGCGAGCTTCACCCCAACCAGCTTCCGCCGCGAGGTGATCGCGGCGTGGCTCAACTTCTACGTTCTTGCGCAGACCCGCGCCGATGCCGCGCGGCTGCTGGGCGTGTATCAGCGCCGGCTGGTGTCGAACCTCGGCCATGCGCTGCGCCCGGTCGCGGGCGCCCGCGCCCGCCCGCTGGCCGAAGGCGTCGCGGCGATGATCGACGGCGTCTACCTGCGCGAGGCGCTGGGCGCGGGCGAGCCCGACGGCCGCGCCGCCGCCCGCATGGTCGAGGACTGGCTGGCCGCGCAGCTGCGCACCGCCTGACGAAAGGAATCCCTGATGCGCGCACAGCCCCCCGCCAGCCACTATATCGACGGCGCTCCGGTCGAGGATACCGCCGGCGAGCCGATCGACGTGATCTACCCCTACACGGGCGAGGTGATCGCGCGCGTCCATGCCGCCACGCCCGCGGTGCTGGACCGCGCGCTCGATGCCGCGCGGCGCGCACAAGCGGATTGGGCCGCGCGCGCGCCGGTCGAGCGTGGACGGGTGCTGCGCCGCGCGGCCGAGCTGATGCGCGCGCGCAACCGCGCGCTGTCCGAGCTGGAAACGCTCGACACCGGCAAGCCGTTGCAGGAAACGCTGGTGGCGGACGCGACCTCGGGAGCGGATGCGCTGGAGTATTTCGGCGGCGCGGCGGCCACCGTGACCGGGCACACCATTCCGCTCGGCGGGGGCGATTTCGCCTACACGCTGCGCGAACCGCTGGGCGTCTGCGCGGGCATCGGCGCGTGGAACTACCCCACGCAGATCGCCTGCTGGAAGGCCGCGCCCGCGCTCGCCTTCGGCAACGCGATGGTGTTCAAGCCGTCCGAGCTGACGCCGCTGAGCGCGCTGCGCGTGGCCGAACTGCTGACCGAGGCGGGGCTGCCGCCGGGGCTGTTCAACGTGGTGCAGGGCGCCGGCGCGGTGGGGGCGGCGCTGGTGGGCGACGCGCGGGTCGACAAGGTTTCGCTCACCGGGTCGGTCGACACGGGGCGGCGGGTCTATGCGGCGGCGGCCGAGGGCATCCGCCACGTCACCATGGAGCTCGGCGGCAAGTCGCCGCTGATCGTGTTCGACGACGCCTCGGTTGACGATGCGGTGGGCGCGGCGATGCTGGGCAATTTCTATTCGGCGGGGCAAGTGTGCTCGAACGGCACGCGTGTCTTCGTGCAGCGCGGGCTGGAGGCGCGGTTTCTGGAGCGGCTGACCGAGCGCAGCCGCGCGATCCTGCTTGGCGATCCGCTGGACGAGGCCACGCAGATGGGACCGTTGATCAGCGCCGGCCAGCGCGACCGCGTGACGGGCTACATCCGGGCGGGCCTGGATGAAGGCGCCCGACTGGTCTGCGGCGGCGATCATGGCGGGCGCAATGACGGGTTCTTCGTGGCGCCCACGGTCTTTGCCGATGTGCACGACGACATGATCATCGCGCGCGAGGAGATCTTCGGGCCGGTGATGTGCGTGCTGGGCTTCGACGACGAGGCCGAGGTCCTGGCGCGCGCCAACGCCAGCCCCTTCGGACTTGCGGCGGGTGTGTTCACGCGCGACCTGAGCCGCGCGCACCGCGTTGTCGCCGGATTGGAGGCGGGTACCTGCTGGATAAATAGCTATAATCTGACACCCGTGGAAATGCCGTTCGGGGGCGTCAAGGCTTCGGGTGTGGGGCGCGAAAACGGCCCGGCGGCGCTGGAGCACTACACGCGGCTGAAAACGGTGCATGTGGGGATGGGAGGTGTCGATGCGCCCTACTGATTTCGCCGACGTAAAGAGCCAGGGGGTGCTCCCGCCCGTCGTCGCCGGATCTGCGATCCGTCTCCTCCCGTTGGGCCGGGCAGCCGCGCGCAAGGCGCG
>LFIK01000582.1_pt1 | contig 27587 bp, 22 predicted proteins | sample 643401 | NCBI WGS metagenome assembly LFIK01 (sample SAMN03777447, study PRJNA286221) | soda lake metagenome | biome: soda lake; feature: Kulunda steppe; material: water; isolation source: sample T5-Br brine of Lake Tanatar-5 | place: Russia: Kulunda steppe | collected 2010-07
ATCCCAGCCGGGTCGGCCCGGGTCCACCAATCGCCGATATCCTCAAAATCCCAGATCGGCCGCGTTTGGCCGGCCATGAACGCGACCACCTTGCCGACATCCAGCGCCGAGCCGCCGCCGAACGCCACAACGCCGTCATGGCCGCCCGCCAGCAGGGCCGCGACACCGGCCTCGACATTGGCGCCGACCGGATTTCCCTGAACGTCGGAGAACAGGCCCGCCCCAAGGCCGTCGGCTTTCAAGGCATCCATCGCCGCCTTGATCATCGGCAGATCGGCCAGCACCCGGTCGGTGACGATCAGCGGCGCTTTCATGCCCGCCGCCCGGCACGCCTCGGGCAGTTCGGCGATCCGGCCGGCGCCGAAGCGGATTGCGGTCGGGAAGGTCCAGTTTGCATGCAATGTCGACATCGGTCAGTCCGTTTTCCGGGGCGCGAAGGGACCGGTCCTAAAGGGACCGCAGGTGATAGCTTTTCGGCCGGGTCAGCATCTCGAACCCGATCACCGACATCGACGCCCCGCGCCCGGTATCCTTGACCCCGGTCCAGGCAAGGCCCGGATCGACATAGTCGCAGCGGTTCATGAACACGGTGCCGGTTTCGATGTCGCGGCCGATGCGCTCGGCGGCGTCGACATCGCCGGTCCAGATCGAGGCGGTCAAGCCGTAGGGGCTGTCGTTCATCATGGCGATGGCCTCGGCATCGTCCTTGACCTTCATGATGCCCACCACCGGGCCGAAGCTCTCGTCGCGCATGACGGTCATGTCGTGGCTGACATCGGTCAGCACCTGCGGCAGCAAATACGGTGTCCCGTCCTTCGAGGCCGCAAACCGCCTCGGATCGATCCAGGCTTTCGCGCCCTTGGCCACGGCCTCGGCCGTTTGACGGCGCACGACATCGGCAAACCGGGTCGCCGCCATGGGGCCAAGCGTGGTCGCCTCGTCGAGCGGGTTGCCCAGCGTATAGTCGCCGGTCTGGGCGACGAAGGCCTCGACGAACCGGTCGTAAAGGCTCTCGTGAACATAGACCCGTTCGATCCCGCAGCAACACTGACCGGCGTTATAGAACGCGCCATCGACCAGATTGGCGACCGTGGCCTCGAAATCGGCATCGGGACGGACATAGGCCGGGTCCTTGCCGCCGAGTTCCAGCCCCATCGAGGTAAAGGTTCCGCCGCACGCCCGCGAAATCGCCCGGCCGCCCTCGACCGATCCGGTGAAGTTCACATGATCGACAGATCCCGTGGACAGGATCCGCCCGGTCGCGTCGTGGTCCAAGACCAGATGCTGGAACAGCCCCGCCGGCAGGCCCGCCTTGTCCGCCGCCATCTGGAACCGGTCGCCGACCAGGATCGTCTGTTGGGCATGCTTTAGAATGACCGCGTTGCCGGCCAGCAGCGCCGGGGCGACCGTATTGATGGTCGTGATATAGGGATAGTTCCAGGGAGCGATCACAAAGACGATGCCGGCCGGTTCGCGCGCGATAAAGCGCCGGAATCCGTCCATCGGCTTGGGCACCACGGGCGCCAGCGCCTCGTCGGCGATGTCGACCATATAGCGGATGCGTTCTTCGAACGGCCCGAATTCGCCGCCATAACGCACCGGCCGACCCATTTGCAGGGCCATTTCCGGGACGATCTCGTCCTTCATGGATTTCATGGCGTCCAGAAAGCGCAGCAAGGCGGCCTTGCGCTCGGCCAGGGGCACGTTGCGCCATTCTTTCTGGGCGGCACGGGCGCGCGACAGCGCCGTGTCGATGTCGGCTTGCGATGCCGCGGGGCGGCGCGCGACTTCCCGGCCGTCGACCGGCGAAATACAAACGATCTCAGACATCTTTTTCCACTCACTCGTTCATTCGGGGCTGTGCCGCCGGTTCAGATAATTTCAAAGTACCGCGCCATTTCCCAGTCGGTGATCGCGCGGCGAAACTCGCGCTCTTCCCATTCGCGGGTCGCGGCGAAATGGTCGACGAAGCCGTCGCCGAAAAGCTGGCGGGCCGGTTCGGACACCTTCAACCGTTCCGCCGCCTCCATCAGCGTGCGCGGCAAGGCCCGCGACGGCGGCAGGGATTTTTCATAGGCGTTGCCCTCGATCGGGTCGCCCGGTTCGATCCGGTTCTCGATACCCCATAGGCCGGATCCGATCGCCGCCGCAAGGGCGATATGCGGATTGATGTCGGCCGCCGAAATCCGATACTCAACCCGTTGGGATTTCGGCGAGCCGGGAATGACGCGCAACGCGGTGGTTCGGTTCTCCACCCCCCAGGCGGCATCGGTCGGCGCCCAGAAGCCCGGAATCAGGCGGGTATAGCTGTTGACCGTCGAGGCGACCATCGACAGCAATTCCGGCATCAGCGCCTGCTGGCCGCCGACGAACCACCGCATGGTATCGGTCATCCGATAGGGTTTGTCGGGATCGTGGAACGCCGAGGCACCGGTTTCGCGATCGGTCAGCGATATATGCAGATGCCCCGACTGGCCGGGCCAATCGGGCGACCATTTGGCCATGAAAGTCGCCATCCATCCCCGGCGCTGGGCGAGGATCTTGGTAAAGGTCTTGAACAGGGCGGCATTGTCGGCGGCGGTCAGGGCATCGGTCACCGTTAATGCCGCCTCCAGAACGCCGGGCCCGGTCTCGGTGTGCAGACCTTCGAGTTCCATGTCCATGGCCCGGCAAGTGGCCAGCAGATCCTCGTAGAACTCCGCATGAACGCCGGCCCGCAGCATCGAATAGCCGAAGAAGCCCGGCGTGATGTTGCGCAGATCGCGATACCCCTTTGCCCGGATCGAATGCGGCGTCTCGTCGAACAGAAAGAACTCGAATTCGGCCGCAGCGGCGACGTCAAAACCCATCGACGACGCCCGGTCGAGCACCCGGCGCAACACCCCGCGCGGACACACGCTCTCATAGGTGCCGGTGAATTCGCCCATGATCAGCGGCAGATCGTCTTCGAATGGAATAAGCCGGGTCGTTTCGGGCAACAGGCGGACGCCGGCATCCTCGTAGCCGTTGTGCCATCCGGCGACCGACACATTGTCGTAAAGCTGGTCGTTGTTGTCCCAGCCAAGAACGACATTGCAGAACCCAAAGCCCTTTTCCAGCGACCCTTCGAACTTGCCGCGGCTCATATACTTGCCGCGAAAGATGCCGTCGACATCGAAGGCCCCGACCTTGACATGGGGCAAGTCCCGCTCGCGCAACAAGGCCAGAAGATCCTCGGCGGTCGTGGGGGCTCTCCGGTTCGACGGGCTCATGGGGCGGCTCTCCTTGGTCATTGTCCCTTGGCGCTAAACCAGCCCGAGACGACCACAGTGTGAGCCCGGCGTCCAGCGGACAATGACGCTTCGAGATTTCCACACCCCTGATCGTCCCGGGCGCCTCTTATCTCATCCCCGGAGACGCGAAGCGCTATCCGGGGTCCACAATCTCCGCGAGAGCGTTGACAGTGTGGGCCCCGGCTCTGCGCAGCGTCACTGCGTGCCGCAGCGCGTCCGGGGCAGAGGGATTTTCGTTGCGGCATCCGCCCCTTGTCCGTCCCGGAAACTCAGGACGCCTTATCCGTGGGCGGTTTTGGAGGGGCGTCCGCCTTTTCGACCGTTCTGACGTGCGGCCGCAGCTTTTGCCGCACTCCGGGCACGGCCGCCCGCTGCACCAGGTTGCCGAGCCATCCACGTCTTCGTGCCGAAGACCCCTAGGAGAAGTCCCGGCACGTAGACATCGGCGTCAAGGCGTGGCCAATGCAGCCCCAGCCCGGCTGGACTGATTTCGATGTCTGCCAAATCGGCCGCGTTCGCGTCGGCGAGTTCCTCAACCAAATACACAGGCACGGTAAGTTGAACGCCTGTGTGGAGGCCGATGACGACGCGCCGGTTGCGCTTGTCATAGCGCGCGGAAACGGCATACCCGCCTGCACGCTGTTCTTGCATACGCTCCTCGGCCCTTTTGAGATCCTGTTCAGTAATGGCCATGAAATTTCCTCCATTCGCTGCACAGGGCGGCAAGCGCGGCTGTAAGGGCCGGCTCAATCCGATTTGCCTGCTGCCCAAATCGGCATCACCGTTCGCGATTATAAAGCCGCATGGCGATTGGGGCGCAGAGGGCGGCGACGACCAGCGGCGAGGCGATGGCCAGTCCGATATCGGCGGCGCTGGCGGCATTGTCCATCAGCCCGCGGATCGCGGTTGTCACATGCGAAACCGGATTGATCGCGACCAGCGACTGCAGCCAGCCGGGCATGGTCGCCGGATCGACATAGACGTTGGAAACGAAGGTCATCGGCATCAGGACCAGCCAGCCCAGCGTCATGACCGTCGACGGCGTGCGCACGATCAGCGAAATCAGCGTGAATATCCAACTGAACCCAAGCGCGAAGACATTCAGCAGCACCACCGAGGCGACGACCCCCGCCACGCCGGCTTCGGTGCGGAACCCAAGGCCAAAGCCGATCACGAATACGATCGCCGCCGAAATCGAATAGCGGGCGACATCCCCGGCCATGGCGCCGGCGATCGGCGACGGCCGCCAGATCGGCATGGATTTAAACCGGTCATAGATGCCCTTGGACAGATCGGTGTTCAGGGTAAAACCCAGATAGATCGACGTGAACATCACCGTCTGCACCAGGATGCCCGGCAACAGGAATTGCAGATACGCATCGGTCGACCCGGCAAGAGCCCCGCCGAAAAGAAAGGTGAACAACACCGTGAACATAACGGGCGTCACCACCACGTCGAAAAGCTGCTCCGGCATGTGCTTGATCTTCAGCACCGCTCGCCAGCCAAAGGTCAGCACATTGGCGGCGGCGGACGGCGGCGACGGGCGGTCGGCCGACAGAATCCGGTCCATTCGGCGGTTGCGATCGTTCATGACGGCGCTCCGGGATCGGCGCCGGCCGTCTTGTCATCCGTCACCGCCCCGTGCCCTGTCAGGGCGAAGAACACCTCGTCCAGGCTGGGCTGTCCCAGCGAAAACCCCGACAGCGCCAGCCCACCGTCCCGCAGCCGATCCAGCACCGGAATCGCTTGATCAGGGTCCGGCAATTGAACGACCAGCAGCCGCGGATCCGCATCCTCGTGAAGGGTCGGCGCCCCAAGGACCTCGGTCACGCGGGCCACGGCCAGAGGCCGGTCAGCCGGATCGGTCAAACGGATATGCAGCACCCCCGTGCCGACCGAAGCTTTCAACTCGGCGCTGGTGCCTTCAGCGATCACGCGGCCGCGATCGATCACCGCAATCCGATCGGCCAGTTGATCGGCTTCTTCCAGATATTGCGTCGTCAGCATGACCGTCGTGCCCGTGGCGGCAAGCCCGCGAACGATCTCCCACACCTCGTTTCGGCTGCGCGGGTCGAGACCGGTGGTCGGTTCGTCCAGGAAAAGAAGATCGGGGGTCGCCAGAATGCTGGCGGCGATATCGATCCGACGGCGCATGCCGCCGGAAAAGTCCTTGACCTGCCGGCCAGCCGCCTCGGCCAAATCGAAGGCATCGAGCAGATCGCGCGCCCGCTCCTTCGCGCGGGCGCGGGTAAAACCCAGCAACCGCGCCAGCAGAATAAGGTTTTCGGATCCGGTCAGATCCTCGTCGATCGAGGCGAATTGACCGGTCAGGCTGATGCGTTGGCGGATCCGGTCGGGTTCGCGTGCCAGATCATGGCCAAGCACCGTCGCGCTGCCGCCAGTCGGCCGCAACAGTGTCGCAAGCATCCGAACAGTCGTCGTTTTGCCCGCACCGTTCGGGCCGAGGACACCGTAAATCGCCCCGCGCCGGACAGCCAGATCAATGCCGTCCACGGCCCGCGTGGCGCCGAAGGCTTTGGTTAGGCCGACGGCCTCAATGGCCAGAGAGGAATGAGCACTCATAACGGGATAATCGCCGCAACCGCTGGTTAGACGGGCAATCGGATATCATACCGTACCGTTGAATTCCAGTGCTCCGGTGATCGTGGGGGTCAACGCGGGGGTTAACGCGGCCGATTAGGGTCGGATCTGTCATCATCGGTCCGATTATGGTGCTGATCCAGCACTATATACTCGCCCTCGACCACCCCCCCACGCCCATTGCGGCCATCGGCGGCTGTTCGACCCCCGGTTCGACCCGGCCCTCCGCGGCGGCGGCCCAGCCACGTCGCAATGCCGCCCGCGACCAGCACGACCGGTATTGCGATCAGGGCGATTCCGGCCGCGAGCACAAGGAACAAAATGCCCACCAAAACCGACGCCGTGACGATTAGAAAGGCCGCCCAGCGCGGCATCCTGACCACCCGGTACCCAAATCCCTGAAAGCCGCCATGATGGGCCATAGAAAATTTCCTGTTTGGTCGTCAGGCCCAGTGTCAGTGTCGGTGTCGGTGTCATTCGCGGGGGCCGATTCCGCTCCGTCGAGATATCGTCATTCTTGCACCGGAATTCAAATCCCGCCATGGAATGATCACATCATCGACGGCAAAAACAGAACCAGACCCGGGAAACCGACGAGCAACAGAATCCGGACGATATCCGCCACAATGAACGGTATCACACCGCGCATGACGTCGGCTTGGCGCAAACGCGACACCACGCCCTGAATGATGAACAAATTGATGCCGATCGGCGGGGTGATCAGACCGATTTCGGCCACCGATACGACAATGATCCCAAACCAGATCGGATCGAAACCCATCCCGGTGACCAGCGGGAAAACGACCGGGATCGTCAGCAGAATCATGGACAATGCGTCCATAAAGCAGCCGAGCACCACATAGAAAAGCAGGATGAGCAGCATCACTGCCATCGGCGACAGGCCGGATTGCTCGACCCATCCGGCCAAAAGACGGCTGAGACCGGTGCTTTCCAGAAAGAAATTGAACAGGGCAGCCCCGATCAGGATGAAAAAGATCATCGCCGAGGTTCGCACCGTTTCCAGGGCGGCGCTGAGCAAGTCGGCCCCGGTTGTGCGCTTGACCAACGCCAAGAGAAAAGCCCCGACCGCCCCAACGGCAGCCGCTTCGGTCGGCGAGAACAGGCCGAGATAAAGCCCGCCGATCACCAGCGCAAAAAGCACCAGCGCCGGCACGACATCGACCCCCAATTTCACCCAGTCAACGGCCGGCGGGTCGGGGATCTTGCGAACCAGATCGGGCCGCAGGCGGATCGTGATGACCACGGCCAGGACGTATAGAAATATGGCCAGCATACCCGGAATCAGCGCCGCGATGAACAGCCGGCCGATCGACGTTTCGGTCAACAGGGCATAAATGACCAGCAGCACCGATGGCGGGATCAACACGCCTAGCGTTCCGGCGGCCGCCACCGTCCCGGCGCTGATGCTGTCGGCATAACCGACACGGCGCATTTCCGGCACGGCGATCCGGCCCATGGTTGCCGCTGTCGCCAGCGACGAGCCGCAGATGGCGCCGAACAGCGCGCAGGCGCCGATGGTGGCAATCGCCACACCGCCGCGCAGCCGTCCGACCAGGGCGTTGGCCATATCGAACAACCCGCGCGAGACGCCCGAACGGGCGGCAAAGACCCCCATGGCCACGAAAAGCGGGACGACCGACAGGCTATAGGGAAAGACAGCTTCGAACGGCGCCACGCTCAACGCGAATCCCGCCGCCATCGGCCCGTTCAGGATCGTGAAGCCGACAACCCCGACAATGGCCATGGCCAGACCGACAGGAACCCCGACCAGGGCAAGCAGCAAGGCGGCGACAAAGCCCAAGAGACCGATGATCGGAGCGCTCATGCGTCGGCCCGTTCACGCTCAGGGGTCGGAATATTCATCAACCGCTTGAACACCAGAGCCGCGGAAACCACCACCGACAGCGCAAGACCCAGGGTCATCGGTCCCCAGAAAAGCGCCATCGGCAATGCAATGTTCATGGAAATGTCGTTGCGGGCGAGCGCGTTTTGCAGGCCCTCATAGGTTTTGATCGTCAAAAGGACAAGAAAGGCGATCCCGGCGAGATCGACGATGGTCAACACAGCCTTGCGCAGGACCGGCTTCAGGGTTTCCAGCAAAAGCTCCACCCGGACATGCCCCTCGACAAAAAACGTATAGGGCATACCCAGGAAAATGCCGGTCATGACACAGAGTTGAACAATATCCACGACTCCACGGATGCCCAGCCCCATCGGACGGATCGCGATATCCACGACGGTGACGGCCGCGGCCGCCCCGAGACAGAGGGCGCCGACGACCGCAAGCCCCATGGCCACGCGGTCGGCGGCACGGACGAACAGGGTCACCATGATGACCCCCGGATCACCCCCGGAGGATGGCGTCCGTCCCCTCGCAATCTAGCGGGCTTCGTACTCGGCTTGGTATTCAGCCACCAATTCCTGAGCGCGGTCGTAAATTTCATGCGCGTTGTCGACACCCTCGTCCTGAAGGCTGTTAAGCCATTCCACGGCAACCGGCTCGAAATGGGCCTGCCACAGCGCCCGCTCGTCGTCGGTCAGCTCGATGATCTCGTTGCCCTCGGCGATCGCGAGTTCCTTACCCGGCGCGTCCCAATTCGGCCAGTACTCCTCGCCGAAGCGCGACGCCAACGGCTGATAGGATGCCGCGTCGATACAGTCGCGGACGGCATCTGGCAACCCGTTATAGGCATCTTCGTTCATCGCGAACCAGAACGATGTCGTATAGAGCCCGACCTCGGAGTGATAATCCAGGACTTCCGCCAGATTGAACCCGAAGACCGCTTCATACGGGAACACGGTGCCGTCGGCGGTACCGCGCGCCAGGGTCTCATAGGTTTCCGTCGGCGGCACCCCGACCGGAACGGCATCCAGGCTCTCGACCATCAAGGCCACCGAAGGCGCGGGTGTGCGGATTCGCAGCCCTGCCGCATCGGCCGGTGTGCGCACGGGCGTGCCGGCGGTATGGATCAACCCGGCATCATGGGCATGCAGCGCCAACACCTGCAATCCTTCATAGGGCTCGGCGATCAGCCCTTCTTCGAACAGCGACCACAGGGCGTTCGAATTGGCATAAGCACTTCTGGCCAGAAGGGGGGTATCGATTACCGTCGCGGCATCGAACCGGCCGCGCGGCAAATGATTGAGGCCATGGGCGATATCGAGCAAACCGGCCCGCAGATACTCTTCCAATCGCGTGACATTGCCGAGCTGCGATCCGCCGGTGTGGAATTCGAAATCGACCGCACCATCTGCACAGGCCGCGACTTCCTCAGTCCAGTCGATCGCGAAATCCGCGTGCGGCCCGGCCGCAGTCGGCCAGAAATGACCGAATCTCAGCGTGATCTCGTCGGCTGCAGCGGCGCCCGCCCCCATAGCGGCAATCGTGCCTGCAGTGAGCAAGGCCCCTGCCTTTACCATGCGTCCCATCGGTATACCCTCCCCAAATGATCTGATTTTCTTGACCAGAATGACGAACCGGACCCGAGCAGCCGTCCTATCGGCCCTTGAAATCCCTCGTCCTTCGTGACCGTATCGTGGCGACCCGGCACACGGCTGTCAACGCACCGTCGCCGCCACGGCAGCGGACCCAAGTCGTGCTGGAACGCGACGGCGCTTGCCGGATCGCGGGGCTCCTGATAGGCCTAACCTGTCTGAACCCTCATCATCGACTGGAAAGCGCGCCGGAGGCCGGGACATGTCTTCGCAACGACCAAAGCGTCACGCACCGGCGACCGCCCGCAACAGGCAACCCATCCTGGATGTTCTCGAAACGGCCCTGCCCGGTGCGGGGCTTGTCTTGGAGATCGCCAGCGGCACCGGCGAGCATGCGGCCTTTATGGCCCCACGCCTGGGACCCGAGATCGTCTGGCAGCCCAGCGAAGCCGATCTGGATGCCCTGATCGATATCGACGACCACGCGCGCGAAAGCCGGTGCCTGACCATTCGGCCGGCGCTCTTCTTGGATGTCACCGATCACGACTGGCCGATCGACGACGCCGACGCCGTCTTTTGCAGCAACATGATTCATATTGCCCCCTGGTCGGCAACCGAGGGGCTCTTTGCCGGCGCGGCGCGGCTGCTCGATACCGGGGCGCCGCTGATTCTCTATGGGCCGTTCAAGCGTCATGGCGAACACACGGCCCCAACGAATGAAGCCTTCGATGCCCATCTGCAAAGCCAGGACGACCGCTGGGGCCTGCGGTGCCTGGATACCGAGGTGACGCCACTCGCCGCCGATTTCGGGTTCACCGTCGACGCCATCGTGCCCATGCCGTCCAATAACCTGACGGTCGTCTTCCGCAAGCAGGAAACGCCTGAAAGCTAGTTCGGGTGGCAGCGTCGGCAGCGGTGTTGCGTCATCAAGTGGATCCCGGACGACGCTTCCGCGTCTCCGGGAATGAGAGAGCGGGCGGATGCCGCAATGAATCCTCCTGCCCCGGACGCGATGCGGTATGAAATACCGCTTCGCTGAGCCGGGGCCCACACTGCCAACGCTCTCGCGGAAATTGTGGATCCCGGACGACGCTTCCGCGTCTCCGGGAATGAGAGAGCGGGCGGATGCCGCCGGAGTATGGGTCGGCGGCACCCGGGATCTTCTAATCCGCCGATGCCGTCGTCTCGACCTTTGCTGCCAAAGCAGCCTCGAGAAACGGGTCGATCGAACCGTCAAGAACCGCCTGCGGATTCCCCGACTCGACGGCCGTCCGGAGATCCTTGACCATCTGGTAAGGCTGAAGAACATAAGATCGAATCTGGTGGCCCCAACCGATATCGGTCTTCTCATCGGCCAGCGCCTGAGCGGCCTCTTCTTTCAGTTTCAGTTCGCGCTCGTACAGCCGCGCCCGCAGCATATCATAGGCTTGAGCCCGGTTCTTATGCTGCGACCGGTCGTTCTGGCATTGGACGACGATGCCCGTCGGAATATGGGTGATCCGCACGGCACTGTCCGTCCGGTTGACGTGCTGACCGCCGGCGCCCGAGGCACGATAGGTATCGATTCGAAGATCCTTGTCTTCGATTTCGACCGTAATGCTATCGTCGATCACAGGCGAAACGGCCACGGACGCAAAACTGGTGTGACGCCGGGCTTGGCTGTCGAATGGACTGATTCGAACCAAGCGGTGGACCCCCTGCTCGCTTTTCAGCCATCCATAGGCATTGTGGCCCTGAATCAACAGCGTGGAGGACTTGATGCCCGCTTCTTCGCCGTCGCTTTCCTCGATCAGCTCGGTCTTGAATTTCCGGCGCTCGGCCCAGCGGAGATACATGCGCAGCAACATCCGCGCCCAATCCTGGGCTTCGGTGCCACCAGCCCCGGCATTGACCTCAAGGTAACAGTCATTGCTGTCGGCCTCGCCTGACAAGAGTGCCTCGAGCTCGAGACCGTCGGCCTTCTTTTTGAGATCCTTGAGATCGGACTCCGCCGCCGCCAGCGTATCGTCATCGCCCTCGGCCTCAGCAAGCTCTATCAACTCGATCGTGTCGGCGAGTGCCGCCGAAAGATCGCTATAGGCCCCTAGGGAGTCTTCCAAACGGGTTCTTTCACGCATTAGTTTTTGCGCCGAATCCGGATCGTTCCAAAGATCCGGGTCTTCAACCAGAGCGTTCAGTTCTTCGAGGCGGAGCGTTGATTGGTCGACGTCAAAGTGACCTCCTCAGCAGCGCCAACGACCCTTCGATGTCGTTGACGACCGCTTGCAGTTCGGCGCGCATGGCGTTCTCCCGTTGAAGGGTTGACTGACGGTCTATAGCAAGGGACGACCGTGCCGAGAGCCCGGAAACTCTGATCGGGCCCACGACTGGTAGGCGTCCCTCTGCCACCGGGGCGCTTTGATAGCGTCATGAAGTCGATCAGTAAAGGCCGCCGGTGCCGCCGCCGGTAAATCCACCTTCCGGTTCGCTGGCAGCGGGGGTGCCCGACGACCCGACGGTACCCGCCGACGACGGTCCGCTGCCGGATTGGAACGCCTCCCAGATGAAGTTCTCGCCCGACCGCGCTTCCTGGCCGGTACCGGGGTTCACCCTGATCAGATTCGCATCCCGAGGGATACGGAAGGGCGGAACATGTTCGCCGTCCAGCACGGTTTCCATGAATTCGCCGAAGATCGGCAGCGCCACACTGCTGCCGGTCTGTCCGGCCCCAAGCGTGCGCGGTGAATCGAAACCGGCAAAAACGCCGACGACCAGGTCGGGGGTGAATCCGATGAACCAGGCATCGCGAACATCATTCGTGGTGCCGGTCTTGCCGCCCAACGGCTTGCCGATCGCACGCAGGCGCTGGCCCGTACCGCGTTGGATGACGCCTTCCATCATAGAAACCACCTGATAAGCGCTGACCGGATCGGCCACCCGCTCGCGATCATCGGGAAGCGCCGGGGTCTCCTGGCCGTTCCAGGCAACATTGGTGCAATCGTTGCATGACCGCTGGTCGTGACGATAAATCGTCCGGCCGGTGCGGTCCTGGATGCGGTCGATAAAGGTCGGCTCGATCCGCAAGCCGCCATTGACCAGCATCGCATAGGCCGCCGTCAGGTCCATCGGGGTGGTTTCTCCGGCCCCAAGGGCCATGGAGTACATAAGCGGCATTTCTTCATAGATGCCGAAGTCGGCGGCCACTTCTCGAACCCGTTCCAGCCCGACCTCCTGCAAAAGACGGACGGTCATCAGATTACGGGATCGCTCCAGGCCGACACGCATCGGGGCGGACCCCAGCGAATCGCCGCCATAATTGGTCGGCCGCCACAAGCCCTGCCCGGCGCCTTGGTTGATGGCGATCGGGGTGTCATACAATATCGTGCTGGGTGTCAGTCCGGCTTCGAGACCGGCGAGATAGACGAAGGGCTTGAAGGCGGAGCCCGGCTGGCGCTGGGCCTGCGTCGCCCTGTTGAACTCCGAGCGGCTGAAGCTATAGCCGCCGGATGTCGCCAACACGCGGCCCGTATGCGGGTCCATGACCACGACCGCCCCTTCAATTTCGGGGATTTGCTGCAACGAGTATATGGGTATGAGATCTCCTTCGGCGACGGCGCCGCTGGAGTCGTCATCCAACGGGCCGGCCCGATGGTCCGCGCGGTTGACCGATGGTGTGGCGGCGATCACGTCGCCGAGTTCCAACACGTCTTCGACCGAGTTCGGGGCTGAACCGGGCGAGCGGCCGGCGCCGCGATAGGGGCGCGCCCAGGAAACACTCTCCAGATCCATCCAACCACGGCTTCGATCTTCGAATCCGATCAGCGCACCGTCGCCATCGATTTCCAGCACGACGCCCAGGCGCCAATCCTCGAGGCCGGCGGCGTTGTCATCATTGGTCCTGATATCGCGCAATTGCTCCGGCCAAGCGTCGAAATCCTCCATTTGAGCGATGGCGCCGCGCCATCCGAACCGGCGGTCGTAGTCCACAAGCCCGTTGCGCAATGCCCGGCCGGCAACCCGCTGGTAATAGGGATCGATCGAGGTGCGCACCGACAGCCCGCCTTCGTAGAGGGCATCGTTGCCATAGATTCGCTGAACGATCCGGCGGACCTCCTCGCTGTAATAATCGGCACGAACGACATCCTGGCGAAGCTGGGAGGCAACCTCCAGCGGCGTCGCAATCGCTTCGGCATGCTCCTCAGACGTAATGTAGCCATCGTCGAGCATCCGGTTCAGCACGTAATTGCGCCGCTGGGTCGCCGCCTCGGTTCGTCGGGTCGGATGATAATTATTGGGGGCCTTGGGCAACGCGGCCAGATAAGCGATTTCTTCCAGTTCCAGCTCGGACAGCGGACGATTGAAATACGCCAGCGACGCCGCTGCCACGCCATAGGCACCGCGCCCCAGATAGATCTGGTTCAGGTAGAGTTCCAGAATCTGATTCTTTGAGAATGTTCGCTCCATCCGCATGGCGATCAGCGCCTCGCGAATCTTGCGATCGATCGTGACGTCTGAACTCAGCAGAAAATTCTTCGCCACCTGCTGGGTGATGGTCGAGGCCCCTTCCGGCCGTTGTCCGGAGCCGAGATTTCTAACATTCGTTACGACAGCGCGCGCCAAACTGCGCGGATCAATGCCGCTGTGACTGTAGAAATTCTGATCCTCCGCAGCGATAAAGGCGTGGCGCACCCGTTCCGGGATGACATTGATCGGCACGAAAAGCCGGTTTTCGATCGCGAATTCGCTCATCAGCCGGCCGTCGCTGGCATGGATCCGTGTCGTAACCGGCGGCTCGTAATCCGCAAGCTGGCGGTAATCCGGCAAACGCAGGGTGAAATGACTGAGCGCCCCATAGGCCGCCGCGCCGCCGATGATCGTGACGATCAAAATCGAAGATATAAACCAACCCAGGATGCGCATGCTATTCGATCCACCAATCTCTTGCCGTATCAACCCGATGCCAAAAAAAAAGTTCCCGACGACGGCCATTCCCAGAACCAAAACCGCGCTTAACCTACACGGATAAGCAATTGCATATCGGCTGAATGTGACCCGTTAATGGCCTGTTTTTACCGCCCATCCCAGTCGCACAGCAGCGATCTTTTGGCTGGAGCGGGCGCGACGCCGCCGGAAACGGCTTCGCCGGCTCGGTTTCTTACAGCTCTGCCCATCTGGAAATGCCCGCATAAGCCCGCAAGGTCAAGCCGTTCGGCATGAATAGGAGGCATGCTTGGGCCCACAATCTATCGGCGGGCCAGCCCCACCAGGTTGGGCGTCCTGAAGTAGTCGTCGATCGCACCTGCAATGGCGCTGGCCATCGTCCGCAGATGGTCGGGGTCGCGCAGCAAGCGTTCGTCGGTCTCATTCGACAAATAGCCGAGTTCTATCAAGACCGATGGTACATCAGGGGCCGTCAAGACCGCGAATCCCGCCTGACGGTGGGAGTTCGAAAGCATCCGGCTAACATTGCCGAGCCCGGACACCAGGTGGTCGGCGACAAGGCGCGACTGGTTCTTGGTATCGCGCTGAGCCAAATCGATCAGAATCGAGGCCACCATGTCATCATTGGGATCAAGAACGACCCCGGCGAGGGCATCCGCGCGGTTTTCCCGAGCCGCCAGCATCTCGGCCTCACGGTCCGATGCGACCTCGGACAGGGTATAGACCGACGCGCCCCGGACACGCTCATTTTCCATACTATCGGCATGGATCGACAGGAATAGATCGCCATCCGCCTCACGAGCAATGCGCACGCGGTCGCGCAGGCGCAAGGTTTCGTCGCCGTCGCGGGTCAGGACCACCCGATACCCCCCACGCGCCTGCAAGGAATCGCGAATCATTCGGGCCGCTTGCAGGACGATCGTCTTTTCTACGGCGCCCGACGCCCCGATTGCGCCGGGATCAATGCCGCCATGCCCCGGATCGATCACGACCGTCCGCACCGCCGGCCGGTCGGGCCGGGTTGGCGGCATTGGAACATCGAACGGCACGCCGGCGACGCTCACGGGCTCCCAGCCGGCAGAGTCAAGGCTGGCGGTTTCTGTCCGGTTGCTGTTCGACACGTTGCCATTATCGGTGCCGGAAACGGCATTCGGGCGCGAGGGCGGCAACGGCACGGCATCGACCGGTACCGATGTTTCGGCTGCCGCCGAGCGGCTGGCCGACTCGCTGGCGCTCGGCCCATTGACGCCCGATGCCGAGTCGAACATCGCAACTTGGTCACCGGATCCATCCGAACTGCTTGATCCAGTGGCGGGGCGGCGCCGGGGCGGCGGAAAATCAGGGACATCGGCCGGAAGACTCGCTTGCACGGTTTGCGAATTCGACGCGGTGCTTGATGCGGCCGAACCGGAACTCTCATGCTCAGTACCGTTCCCGGCCGACACGGCCTCGTCACTCGCTGCCGAGGCCGAAGCCGAAGCCTCTTGGCTGTCCGGCACGATGTCCAGAACGAAGCGAACCGGCGCCCCATCGCGTTCGGGAATAAAGAAAGCATCCGTGATGGCGACCGGCTCGGCCAGGGTCAACAGGACTCGCCGCTTGCCATCGGCCGACAAGCCGACTTCGGTACGCCGGATCAACCCGACCCCAGGGCCGCCCGAGGTGGCGCGCCAATCGGTCGCAGGAAAATCCAAAATGATCCGCTCGGGATCGGTGAGCGTCAAAATCGAAAAATCGGTCTCGCGGCTGAATTCGAGAACGAAGCGCGTCTTGTCGCCGTGATCCCCCATGCGCTGGGCCGTCACGGTCGCGTCGGCCGACTCACCATTGCTCCCACCGGACTCTGCAACTGCCGGGCCCGACGACAAAAGCGTCAGCCCGCAGAAGAGCGCCATCCAGAGCATCGTCAGCCGTCCCGGTCCGCTCATGCTACCTCGCCATCGGATCATCAGTCCTTATTATAGAAGAAAATCAGTGGGTTCAATCAAAAAGGTAATGTTATGCCTCATCATTGGATGACTGACACCAAGAGCGATTCGGCACGAAAATCACATGCGATTGACCAACATTGCCAGCGCACATAGGACAATTCGTGCGAACGAACACCCTCCGCCATGCCGGCCAGGACCAATGCCCGATCACTGTGAGGGAGCACTGTCCGGAGGCAATGTACGGGGGTAATGGCGCAAGGGCATGCAATTCTGACATTGTGGAACCGGCAATGAGGGTCTATTGTCGAATTGCGACATAGTATGTGTACCGGCCTGGGGTTTGCGTTTCGGTATTTTCTATCGGAGACTGCCTTGGCGTCCAGACCTTATGAGGCGTTCGGACATTCGGGCATGATCGGCCGCTTTTTTTGCGCTCGGTCTGACCTTTTGACCGGAAGGCTCTTTTGCGCCGCCAACGATTGCATCCGGGGTGTCCATCACTCTTTTTTGCAATCGGCATCCTCGCAGCCGATACAGTCGGCTCCGAGGTTGGTGACGGCGAGCGAGGTCTCAGGCAGCCCGCCCGCCCTGGGGCAATGGTGCACATGTGATAAGGTAACGGTGTAACCGGGAGTTGACCGCCCATCTCGTTACGAGGTGGGGGGTCCGGAGACGGCTGGTATCGGTCCTGGCTTGCTGTCACAGCGCCGTTCCGAATTCGGCCTGCCGATCCGAATACTCTCCTAAGCCAATGACGCGTTGTCGGCTCCGTCGTGTCGCACGGCTGTCGGCGGCTGCGTCGTAAGGATTGTTCATGAGTAAGAGAATGCTGATTGACGCGTCGCATCCCGAAGAGACGCGCGTCGTCGTACTTGATGGCAACAAGCTCGACGAATTCGATTTTGAAACCTCCAGCAAGAAGCAACTGAAGGGAAATATCTACCTTGCAAAGGTAACGCGGGTAGAACCCAGTCTTCAGTCCGCTTTCGTCGAATACGGCGGCAATCGACATGGCTTTCTGGCTTTCTCGGAAATCCATCCGGACTATTATCGCATTCCCATAGCGGATCGCGAGGCCTTGCTGGAAGAGGAATCAAGGGCCGCCGCCGAAGCCGGAAAGGCAGCCCGCAACGCTGCGGCGCAAGGAAACGCGCCCGATCAAGACGATCCTTTCGGCGACCCACGCGACGAGGACGACAGCGACCGGCGCTCGAATCGGCGCGGCTCTCAGAACGGTGATTCCGAAGAGGACGACGACGAGAACATCGAGACCGTCGGCGGCGATGATATCGACGAGGCCGCGCAGACCGGCCCTGTCCGGCCAAAACGCAATTACAAGATTCAAGAGGTCATCAAACGGCGCCAGATTCTGTTGGTCCAGGTCACCAAGGAAGAGCGCGGCAACAAGGGCGCGGCTCTGACGACCTATCTGTCGCTGGCTGGCCGGTATTGCGTTTTGATGCCGAACACGCCGCGCGGCGGCGGGATCAGCCGCAAGATCGTCTCGCCCAAGGACAGAAAACGCCTCAAAGCCATTCTCGATGATCTGATGATCCCCGAAGGCATGGCCGTGATTCTTCGAACGGCGGGCCTGGAACGCACAAAGGCCGAGATCAAGCGCGATCTCGACTACCTTCTGCGTCTTTGGGACAATATTCGCGAAACGACCCTGCAGAGCACGGCCCCGGCGCTCATTTACGAAGAGGCCAATCTGATCAAGCGGGCCGAGCGCGACCTGTACACCAAAGACATCGACGACATCCAAGTTGCCGGCGAAGAAGGCTATCGCACGGCCAAGGATTTCATGAAGATGCTGATGCCCAGCCATGCCCGGCGGGTCAAACCCTACCGGGACGGGCACATCCCCCTGTTCCAGCGCTATGCGGTCGAAAGCCAGATCGATGCGATGCACAGCCCGTCCGTCCAACTGAAATCGGGCGGATACGTTGTCATCAACCCGACCGAAGCCTTGGTCGCGATCGACGTCAATTCCGGTCGGTCGACCCGCGAGCGCAACATCGAAGAAACGGCCTATAAGACCAATTTGGAGGCTGCCGACGAAATCGCCCGTCAATTGCGGTTGCGCGATCTGGCGGGGCTCATCGTCATCGATTTCATCGATATGGAGGACGATCGGCACAATGTTGCGGTCGAACGCCGCCTCAAGGACGCGATGCGCCAGGATCGGGCCCGCATTCAACTCGGCCGGATAAGCGCCTTCGGTTTGCTGGAACTGTCGCGCCAGCGGCTGCGCCCCAGCTTGACCGAAACCCATTTCGAGCCGTGCCCGCGATGCAACGGAACGGGTCTGACACGGTCGCTCAGCAGCGCGGCCCTGCATCTCCTGCGCGCGATCGAGGAAGAGGGCATCAGAAGCCGGTCATCGGTCGTCCGCGTCTCCGCGGCCACCGACGTCGTCTTGTTTGTCCTGAACGACAAGCGGGCCGCCCTGACGGAGATCGAACAGCGCTATGCATTTTCGGTCATCCTCAGCCGCGACGATTCCTTGATACCGCCGGAGCATCGTATCGATCAAATCCAAGCCCGCTCTGCTGAAGAAATTGCCCATGCCGAAGCGCGGGCCGCGGCGGCCGCCGCCGAACAGAGGCTCCTGGAAAAGCAGGCAGACCAGGCAGACGACGATTTGCCCGAAGACGACCTTGATGACGAGGACTCGACCACGACTTCTGCGGCCGAGGCTGAGACCGAAACCGCGCGTGGCGACGACGGCCGGGGTGAAGACGGCCGGGGTGAAGACGGGCGGGACGAAGACGACAGCGCCGGAGAAGGCCGCTCTCGGCGCAAGCGGCGCTCGCGGTCCCGCCGCAGGCGGCGCGACGACCGCCCCGACTCAAAGAGCGACGGCACCGACGGTTCCGAGAATGCGGACGATGGCAGCCAAAAGTCCGACGGCGACGAGGCGCCTGCCCCAATCCCTGCCCAAACCCCTGCCCCAATAAAGGAAGGCCCGCCGCTCGCTGCTGTCGCGACGACCGCCGATTCCGCGCCCGATGCCGACACACCAACACCGGCGCCCACCGAGAGACAGCGCCCGGCGGGCGGTTGGTGGGCTCGGCGCCGGGCCGCTGCCGAAGCAAACAGCGGCGCTGCCGTCGCGCGCAGCGATGCCCCAGCGCTTGGCTCCAACGACGAGCGTGTCGACATCATCAGCACGCTTGGCGATGCCGCGCTCGGGTCATCAACGGATGAAAGCGCCACCGACGACGACATCGGCGAGGTGTTTCCATCCTCCAGTGGTGCCTATGACAACGAAACCGAAGAAGAACGCCAGCGGCGGCGGCGGCGGCGCGGCAAGCGCGGCGGTCGGCGGCGGTCCGGTCGCCGTCGTGAGGAAGACGGTCTGGACGATGACGAATTCGATACCGGCCCCGAATCAGGCAATGGTTCCGTCGAGCGCCCGCCAATCGCGGCATCGGCCGATGGCGACACGGCGTCCTCGGCGGGTCGTCCCGAGCCGGCCCCCATCGCCGAAGGTCCGGAGATCCCGGCAGCGGCAGACACTGTGGCGGCGGCAAGCGCCGCTGCCCAATCCGACCTGGCCGACCAGCCATTGCCGGACGCAGTAGCGCCGGTCCCGGACGGTGACGACGGACCTTCCGCGCAACCTGCAGAGGCGGCAGCCGAGGACGCCAAACCGACAAAGCGCCGCGCGACGACCCGAAAGCGCACGGCGGCCAGCGCTGCCGAGGGCGGAGAAAAGACGCCGACGCGGTCTCGCAAACGCAAGACCACCACCCAGGTTGTGGATGCCGCCGCCGATACGTCCGCCGAAGCCAGCGCCACCGAGACCAATACTACGGGGGCCAACGCTACCGATACCAGCGCTACCGGAGGTGACGCGGACAGCGAAAAGGCAGAGGTCAAACCCAAGCGCAAACGGGCGCCCCGTAAGTCGACCAAGACCGAAACGGCGGCGGCCAGCGAGGCCATGCCGGCCACAGGGACGGCCGAGACCGGTTCGGATGACGCCGCCCCCGATGACACTGGCCCGGCTAAGTCACCAGCCAAGAAGGCGACCACCGCCAAGAAGGCGGCACCGCGGGCCAAGACCGCCGCCAAGACCGGTACGGCAAGCACGGCAAAGCGCGCAACGACGGCGCGCAAGAAGGCCGAACCAAAGCCAAAGGCGGCAGAAGCGTCCGGCGCTGACAGCACTGCTGGCGATCGCAATGAGAGCGCCCCGCCGGCCGACAAGGCAACAGCGACCGGGTCCGACAGCCCATCGCCTCAGGCCGACCCAACAACTCAGGCCGGTGGCGATGAAGTAAAGAAGCCCCGTCGCGGGTGGTGGGCCGCGCGCGGATAACCGCACGCGGCCTTAACCGGACGGCCTTGATATCCAGTTGGTATCAAATGGTGGGCGAAAAAAATCGGGACGGATCGAACGATCCGCCCCGATTTTTTGTTTACGGATGCCCGTGACTGAACCAGAACCAGACACGAAGCCAGGAGTTCAACTGCGCGATAATTACGCCTCAGCGTCCGCTTGCGCATCCGGGGCGGCCGACGCGAAAGCCGGCAACCCCATACACGTGTCGTTGATTGCGGAAATGATCGGGAACGGCGACATATCGACCTTCATTCGATTGGCGTTATAAACTTGTGGGACCAAGCAAATGTCGGCCATTGTCGGATGTCCGCCATGGCAAAAAGTGCCCGTTGCTTCTGATTTTGCCAACATCGCCTCTAGAGCAGAGAAGCCTTCGGTGATCCAGTGATGATACCAAGCGTCGATTTTTTCTTGTGGCATCGCTGCGTCATTCTTCAAATATTCCAGCACCCGCAAATTGTTCAATGGGTGAATGTCACAGGCAATCAGGCCTACAATCGATCGGATACGAGCCCGGTCGAGCGTATCGGTCGGCAATAGCGGTGGATCAGGATATTTCTCTTCGAGGTATTCGATGATCGCCATCGATTGATTAAGTACTTCGGGGCCATCGATCAACGACGGAACGAATTTTTGCGGATTCAAGGCGGCATAGGACGGCACCTTCTGTTCGTTCTTGCGAAGTTGAACATAAACGGCTTCGTACTCGACATTCTTAAGCAAGAGGGCGATGCGAACGCGAAATGCAGCGGAGGATCTGTAATAGGTGAAGAGTTTCATCGGGCTTCCGGTCATGAGGAGGAATGCAAGGACAAAGCGATCATGCCCCGCGCCATCAGAGCCTGTCGATTCCCTTTTGGGCGCCAACAGAGCCATCACCGGCGAAGTTTATCGGACTCAGGCCCTTTCGCCAACCGGCGAGGGAGGGTCCGATCCAAACAATAGCTTTATAAATTGCATAGACTACCTATGAACAACTATTAGCTTTGGGGTAGTATCGCTGATCGCGAGCAGCCATTGCGAGGGGGTGCAGACATGGTATAACCCACAGGAATTTCATGTGATCGAAACTTCTTCCGATCAACCACGGGCCGGAATCCATCGGCAGGCGGCGCTTCGCGCCACCCGACCGCCCTGGATCGCCGGCCGGACAGGGACAATCGGCAATGCCGGACAACACGACCATCATGATCATCAATGGTCCCAATCTCAATCTGTTGGGCGTCCGCCAGCCGGATATCTACGGATTCGAGACACTGGGCGATATCGAGGCCGCATGCGCGGACCGTGCGGCGTTATTGGATATCGAAGCCGATTTCCGGCAAACGAACCACGAGGGTGAGATCGTCGGGTGGATCCATGAGGCCCGGTCGAACCATGACGGCATCATCATCAATGCCGGTGCTTATTCGCACACCTCGATCGCGATTCTCGACGCGTTGCGCGCCTCCGAGTTGCCGGTTATCGAAGTGCACATGTCGAACATCCACAACCGTGAAACCTTCCGACACCACTCCTATATAAGCATGGCGGCGACCGGCATGATTTGCGGGGTTGGCGGCCATGGGTATTTGCTGGCGCTCGACGCCGTGGCCCGGTTGATCGCGGAAAAAGAGTGAGAAAAATGACTCAATTCAATATCGACGGGGACATGATTCGCACCCTGGCAGAGATCCTGAAAGACAGTGGCCTGACCGAGATCGAATATGCCGAGGGGGAGAGCCGAATTCGGGTGGCCCGGCATGTCCAGATCCAAGCCGGCCCGGCGGTCGCAGAGGCCCCCGCTGCCGCTTCGGCTCCCAAGCCGGATACGCCATCCGGGCCGCCGGCGGGCGCCGTGACATCGCCAATCGTCGGAACGGCTTATCTGGCCTCGGAGCCTGGCGCAAAGCCTTTCGTCTCGGTGGGCGATGCCGTCAAGGCCGGCCAGACCGTCCTCATCATTGAGGCCATGAAGGTCATGAACCCCATTCGCGCCCCCAAAGCCGGGACCGTCCGAGAGATTTTCGTCAGCGACGCGCAACCCGTTGAGTTTGGTGAACCGCTGCTGGCCATAGAGTGACGGCGACGCGGATCGGAGATATCGATGTTTGAAAAGATCCTGATCGCCAATCGCGGCGAAATTGCGCTGCGGATTCATCGGGCATGCCGTGAGATGGGCATTTCCTCGGTTGTCGTTCATTCGACGGCCGACGCCAATGGCATGGCTGTGCGGTTCGCCGACGAAAGCGTATGCATCGGCCCCCCTTCGGCCCGTGAAAGCTATCTGAACGTGCCCGCGATTCTATCGGCGGCGGCCATCACCGGGGCCGACGCGATCCATCCCGGCATCGGCTTTCTGGCGGAGAACGCCTCCTTCGCTCAAATGGTCGAGGAGCACGGCTTTGTTTTCATCGGTCCGACGGCCGACCATATTCGCGTCATGGGCGACAAGATCTCGGCAAAATCGGCAGTGACGGCCGCAGGATTGCCGGTCGTCCCTGGTTCCGACGGCGCAATTACCGATTTCGAAGATGCCCAATCGCTGGCCGATTCCGTCGGCTATCCGGTCCTTATCAAGGCCGCGGCGGGCGGCGGCGGGCGCGGAATGCGCGTTTCCCGCGGACCTGACGACTTGCGGGACGCCTTTGACGAGGCCAAATCCGAAGCAAGGTCGGCTTTCGGTGACGACGCGGTCTATATGGAAAAATACCTTGAGAAGCCGCGCCACATAGAGGTCCAGATCATTGCCGATCAGCACGGCAATTGTGTCCATCTCGGCGAACGCGACTGCTCGGTGCAACGTCGGCATCAAAAGGTGATCGAAGAAGCCCCCTCACCCAGTCTGACAGCCGAGGAACGCGAATATATCGGCGGCTTGGCGGCCAAGACAGCCCGAGAGATCGGCTATCGCGGCGTCGGGACGCTCGAATTCCTGTTCGAGGACGGCAATTTCTATTTCATCGAAATGAACACCCGTCTCCAGGTCGAGCATCCAATCACCGAAATGATCACCGGCATTGATCTCGTCCGCGAGCAGATCCGCGTTGCTGCCGGCCTTCCGCTCTCATTCACTCAAGATGACATCGTGTTCCGTGGCCACTCGATAGAGTGCCGCGTCAATGCCGAGAATTCCGAGACCTTCGCCCCGTGCCCGGGAACGATTACCAATCTCCATGTTCCAGGGGGGCTCGGCGTCCGGATCGACAGTCCGATTTATGCCGGATATAAAATTCCGCCCCATTACGACAGTCTGCTGGCGAAGTTGATTGTTTATGGCGCCAATCGGAACGAGTGCATCATGCGTCTGAGGCGCGCCCTGGAAGAATTCGTCGTCGAAGGCGTTGATACGACTTTGCCATTGCACCATAGTCTTGTCAGGGAACCGGAATTCGTCCGCGGCGATTACAATATCCACTGGTTGGAGCGTGTTTTGGCAGATCGTCAAGCCTGATACCGGCGCACCGAGATTGACGGACTGCTTGGACCGCCTGGATCGGTCTTGATGGGAGAGTCGACGGTGAATGACGACAGCCCAGGAGCGGCGTCGGACGACAGAGACTCCGAAGCCGCTCGACAATCAGATCCGGACGATATGGGGGCAAACACGGACTCAGAGCCGTTGATCACACCATCGTTGGTCCTCAAGGCCTATTCCGTGGGGCTGTTTCCGATGGCGGAAAGCGCCGACGATCCGGGTCTGATCTGGATCGATCCGGATATGCGGGGCGTGATTCCCCTGGATGATGGATTTCACATTCCCCGATCGCTGCAAAAGGCGATCCGCCGCAACACCGGGATGACCTTCACCACCGACCTCGCCTTCGACGATGTGATTGCAGCCTGCGCCGCACCGGCTCCGGGACGGCCGACGACTTGGATCAATCGCCCTATTCGGCGCCTTTACAATCAACTGCACCGTCAGGGCCACGCACACAGCATCGAATGCTGGCACCGTGACTCCCAGGAGCGCCCGTCATTGGTTGGGGGCATCTACGGAGTGAGCTTGGGAGCGGCATTTTTCGGTGAAAGCATGTTCAGCCGTCGGACCAACGCCAGCAAAATGTGCCTGGTAAAACTTGTCCACTGCCTTAGAGCCGGCGGATATCGGCTGTTCGATGCGCAGTTCGTCACCGATCATTTGTCTCAATTCGGGGCATGCGAGATTCCCCGCGCCGACTATCAACTCGACCTCGCCGAAGCGATTGGTCTTCCGGCCTCTTGGCCACCGCCTGGGACACTTGTTCAGGAGCGCACGGGGTAGGGCTGCCTAACCTTGGCCGGCAGCCCTTGATTCATCGATTCCTGCCGTATCAGTTGGGCCGGTCCGGCGATTGGCGGGGCAGCGGCGGAGAGTTCGGCAGCGACACGGTTCCCCGATCCATCTCGCCGAAATCTTCGTCTTCAAGCGGGGGCTGGTCCGAGCAAGAAACGACCCAAACATCGAATACCGGATGATCGAGAGCCGACACCGCCGGCGACGACGAGAACATCCAGCCCGAGAAAACCAGGGCTTCCTCTTCTTCGGGGGGGTCATCAACGATCTGCAGAAATGCCGCGTCTTCCGGTGTCTCTTCCTGGGGCCGGGTCCGGCACGCTCTCACGACAATATCCATAGACCCGAAACGGGCCGGCTCATCGACACGAGTCACGATCCGCGAAACCCTGGCACTGATCTTATCCAGAGCCTGGAGAACGGCATATTCATTGTCGATACTCGGGGCATTACCCTGGCTGAATGCTGTCGCCGGCACCGCCAACACGGCAGCGAGGCCAAATATCGCTAACAAGGGTCTCATTCAGGGTCCTTCCACCATCGGCGAGCCGCCAAAGGGAGGCGCGGCCCGTCAGTCATCGATCGTCCTCGGGCATCAATCGTCCCCGGGGAACATGCTCGGGAATGATCCATCCTGACCTTGGCCATCCGATGGCGCTGGCGATGCCGCATCACCAGATCCACCCGTTCCCTGCATCCCGTAGATGGCCTGACCGATCAGTTGCTCCAATCCCGGAGTCGATTGGGTATAAATGATCCGGCCACCGGCGGGAATCGTCTCGGGATCACCGCCGACATCCAGTCGCATATACCGTCCGCCGAGCAACCCGTCACTCGCCACGACGGCCACCGTATCAGCGGGCAAGGCAAGCGATGGGTCAATCGACATGCGGACTTCGGCCATGAAGGTCTCGGGATTCAATCGGTGCTCGACGACCGATCCGACGCGCACGCCGCTGATCCGAACATCCGCACCCGCACTAAGCCCGTCGGCATTGGCAAATCGCGCGGTCACGTCATACCCGCTGACGGCCCCCAGGTTGGCGCTGGTATATGCGAATACCAGGAAAAAGGCCGCCACGAGCAGAACCACCCCGCCCATAACGGTCTCGATTACGTTGCGATTCATGCCACGCCTTCTCCCCCAACGCCGTCAACCAAAGAGATCGCACCGGGGTTCATCGGAGATGTCCATCCCAGCCAGACAAACTGAGTATACATCGGAAATCCAAGGCCATCCCGGGGCGATTCTGGGGCATTTCCGGCGTCCTCAACACCTGAGAACTCAGAATCACTTTGGAACCCACGGCTCGTAATCACCGGTTGCCTTGTCGCGCTGCTCGCCTCGCAGAGACGAGCCGGGCGGGCGATAAGCCTGCACCGATCCGGTCAGATTCGGGACATGCTCCTTGACCCAGGGTTTGTGGAAGGGCTTGTCGGCGGATGGCAGCGTGTCGGTCTGATGGTGCAACCAGCCGTGCCATCCCGCAGGAACACGGCTGGCTTCGGAGTCGCCGCCGTTGAAGAAGACCCACCGCTTTTCACGGCGCGTGCCCTTGGTTCTGCGGTCGACGTAGTACGCGTTGCCAGCCTCGTCCTTGCCGACCAATTCGCCACGCCTGCTCGTCACAAAACGCAGATAGGCGCGCATGCTCCATTCGTATATATCGAATGCCATGACCTGATAGAACGATTTGTTGCGCAGTGATCGATCACTGCCGGGACCCTGGCCGCCCATCGACCAGTGCCGGGACTATGGCAGCACCGGATGGCCACGTCCAGTGCTGCGCGCGCATTGACAAAAGAGCGGGCATCGCGCCAATGGCCTTCGGCCGGATGCCGGCCCGAAACACAAGATAAAAGGACGATGCCCGGATGATGCAGGACGATGGAACCGGATCAGGCCCGACCCCCCCGGCCGCCTCCAAACGCCTCGAGCGGACGCCGGCGGCCAAGGCCGGCCTGGGGATCACTCTGGTCATGCTGGCCTCGTTTTTTCTGGCGGCCACGCCGACGCTGGCCCGGGTAGCCTATGACCATGGCAGCGACGCGGCCACCGTGTCGCTCTCGCGTTTTGTGGTTGCGGCGATCGGCTTCACGATCCTGATGAAATTTCGCGGCGAATCCTTCGGCGGCGATCGCCGCCTCCTCACCGGGGGGCTTGTTATCGGGATCTGCTATGTCATTCAGACCACGGCCTATCTCAGCGCCGTCCAGTATGTCAGCGTTCCGGTGGCGGTCCTGGTCTTTTTCACCTTTCCGGTTATCGCCGCCCTGATGGTCCGGGTGGTCGACGGCGTCCCCCTTACCGGCGCCAAATGGGCAGCGGTCTTCGTGGCATTCGCCGGGGTCGCGCTGGCCACCGGGGCATCGCCCCAAATTCCCGATGCGCGCGGACTGTCGCTGGCCTTCCTGGCGGCGATCGGCACGGCCGCCTATATTGTCTATGGGGGCGGAATCAGCCGCCGCAGCGGGCCCATCGTCATCAATGCCCTGTCGCTGTCGATTGCCGCCGTCCTGATGACGACTTATGCGGTCGTGCTGTCGCCACCGGCCCTGCCCCACAGCACCATTGGCTGGCTGGGCCTGGCCGGGAGTGGCCTGTTCTTTCTGATCGGCATCCTCGCCTTTTTTTCGGCTCTGGTCATTCTTGACACCTTGCGCGCAACGCTTCTGGCGAATACCGAACCGTTCTTCGCCATCGCCATCGCCTTTGTCATCCTCGGAGAGGGGCTAACCTTCGCCCAAGGGCTGGGCGCACTCCTCGTCCTCGCAGGCGTCATGCTTCCCCAGATCGCCGC
>LFIK01000583.1_pt1 | contig 27538 bp, 38 predicted proteins | sample 643401 | NCBI WGS metagenome assembly LFIK01 (sample SAMN03777447, study PRJNA286221) | soda lake metagenome | biome: soda lake; feature: Kulunda steppe; material: water; isolation source: sample T5-Br brine of Lake Tanatar-5 | place: Russia: Kulunda steppe | collected 2010-07
GCTAGCACACAGGGGGGTGTTCCCGCCGATGCTCCACAAGCGCCCAAAACTGAACCCTTTGCTGCCCAAGAGTCTGCATGCAAGACAAAACACCCTGCATCTACACATGCAACACCACTGAACATGCAAAATATCAAATCATGCTTTCAAGATATATCATAACTATATAGTTATGGTCATGCTACGAGCCTAGTTTGGATGCAGCAGTCTCTCAGCGTGACAATATGATTAAAATACAATTTGCATCAAAAAAGGAGCGTGCCCGGACTTTTGGTCAGATAGCCCCCTCTGATATTATTTTACATGCCTAGTCAGACTGTCTTAGCTTTTCTTTCTCAACGGCACAACAAACTCTGCCATTTCATTTCAGACATTATTGACTTTTTTTGGCTGGCAAAGACCAGCAACAACTTGACTGTTTAGAAAACAAACAGCTTAACGACCAAGCTGGCAGTTAACCCTAACTTGTGACTTGTATGCAAGAAGGCCCATACCTATGTGATTTCCGGGTGAAGGCAGGCACCATCATGGCACATGATGTAACCATTTATAGAAATTATACCTCCAAGTTTTTGCCTTAAAGCATACATGCCCTGTTGCATTCGACCTTAATAACAAACTGCACGTGGCCAAGATCCCACTTAGTATGGCCGTTAACAGCTTAAAAGCAGGAACATAACATGCTAGTCAGACACGCCCAAGACCCAGTGGAAGTTATGACTGCATTCTTTAAGGAGCAAGGACGTTTATCAACTTGATAATGCATATGATACTGTTTTTGAGACACCACAAGCAAGAAGGCAAACTCAAAAGCCTGTCTTTTATTGAAAACAAGCAAGTCTCCAACAGCAATCAAAGGAAGGAAAACAAGCAAGTCTCCAACAGCAATCAGCCTAACGATCTGGCTGGCGGTTAATCCTTTTAAACTCTAAACTCTTCCAACAGCAATCAAAGGAGTGACTCTGCCAGCCAAGATAAGCCCAGTTGTGTACGTCAGTCATGTCAGTCATAGGCCCAGTTGCATATTTTAGTGTTGGGTTCATCACTCAGTCCTCACAACAATCTTGACAAGCCTTCCAGGAGAAGCAGCACCAAGCTATCAGGCATTTTCCCTGTAAATACCATCCAGCGGCCTGAATGCGCCACAGAATACACTTGCCACGACAGACAAGCTTTCTCTTTCAGTGAATAAACAACCTCAGGCTCTCGAATCTCACACAAATTGGAACACGATCGTTTCAAATAATCAAGTATTTTGGTGCATCATCATACAAGTATTGCAATTGCAAGTTGAAATTCGATGAAAAAAAGGCGTAGGTGGAAGGGTAGATTGGCTGACCGCAATCAGCACTTGACAGAGAAAGATGAGTGATATGAGTTGCAAAGAACAGTTGATCGGTGCTGTAACCACTCTTCAGGAGAAAGATGCAGGAAAAAAAGATGTTGCATGCAGAATGGGAAGAGATGATTGTGACACAAAAATAATGGAGGGTGAGGAAATATGACTTGTGGTGCATCTCAAGAGGTCTTCAACAGGACTTGTTCAGGCAGTCAAAGTCATGGATCAAGATGGATGTGTGGAGCAGCCACAGGCGCACGTGCTTACCAAAGGCGGATGTGCGCGCAGCAGGCTGACCAGACAAACGCATGTAGAGCAGATGCATGCGAAGTGAAGAATTATGATAGAGATGCGAGGTTATCTAAGGGTGTGGCAAAAAGAACATCCCGCACTGGATGTGAAAACAGAAAAGTAAGTGCAGGGCACAAAGAGCATTCAACTACTTAATTTTGTGAGACGCAGCTCACCATTCTTGAGGCTCAAACAAAGAGTGTTTAGCTCACATACTTGGCAGTTGTTGGCCTTTGCAACGTACACGCAACCTATGCACGACAGAACTTGACAGCACGTTTGCTTTTTATGGCACATCCCCAGGACACTGTCAATAAGCAACGCAACAGCTCCTCCGACCGTGCTGTGGCTGCCGTGCCACTCCATTTACTAGGATGCTCTGGTCGTGGCACAGTTACTGGGGCTGGGAGGGTGCCTCCAGGTAAGTGGGGCAAGGCAGGTCACTGCTTTCCATCCCACACAACCATGCAATGGTCACCTGCTTGATATCTACACCTGTTGCCTGAAAAGCATGAACACTGGTGCTGTACATGCATGCAAATCCATGCTCTCATTTACCACGCGGGCCGCGGCATCTCAGCCGTTACTGCACTCTCTATTAACGGCTGCAAAAGAGCTCTGCATTTTGCTGCTTGTTGAGTGCACAGATCTGAGTGGAACGATCTTCACAAGAAATTTATCAAAATATACGCCCTGCCATCCCTAGCACACCCTGCAAACATAAAGGATGCGCACCAGCTTACCACACACAACGACGTGTGTCCCATGAGCATCAACTTGTGCCTCACAAGCAATGACTTGTGTCCCATGAGCAACGACTTGTGTCTCATGAGCAAGGATACAGGAGTAGGAGCTTCAGCACCAGCCACTTGTCGCATGCCGCCAACCTGGCCTGCATCCCAACTCTCCGGTGCCACACCAACCCTTATTTTGTGGCATATCCCCCCACACACAAATGGTCTAGGTACCGCATTGACCATGCCGCATTGCACCTTATTAGAGGGATTTTGCGCGCATGCGTCCTGAGCTGTACTCACATTTCTGCCCAGTTCCCAGCCATGTCTCAGTATTTTGGCTGTCGCATGTGCCCTTGCCCACCCAGTACCCTCTATCAACCTCATCCAGCAATTGTACCTGCTGTTTCCGGCACTTCTCCACCTCTTGTGCCGCCCCCCTGGCCCTTTTGCTGTCATCCCACCAGTTCTGACCTGCCCAATCTGCACAACTCCTTTGTGCGGTGCTTCTTTGCTTATGCGCACCCACCCACCAGCGCTGCTCTCAAGTCCGTGAGCCTCGAGCTGCGCCATCGCCCTTTGTGGCGATGCCAGCGTGGCACGCACAGGGTGTTGCGCCCGCCTATTGCTCCAAGCTGCAACACGTCCTTGGGCGCATTGCTCCAAGCTGCACCACGTCCTTTGGCGCATTGCTCCAAGCTGCACCACGTCCTTGGGCGCATTGCTCCAAGCTGCACCACGTCCTTGGGCGCATTGCTCCAAGCTGCACCACGTCCTTGGGCGCATTGCTCCAAGCTGCACCACGTCCTTTGGCGCAGCCACCCCTGACTTCCTCATCTTTGGGTGCCCTCCCCTTGGCGCTGCTGCTCCTGCTTCCAGAATTGGAAGTTGCGCGCTGCAGCATCCATCAGAGGCTGGGCCCCCGGCACAGCTTTCACAAGCGCCTGCAGGACGCGCATCCACATCAACAGGGGAACAGCATGGTCAGAATAAATGCAGAGGCTGTGCTCTATAGCGACTGCGTGGACGAATGGGACCAGGACAAAGGGGGGGATGCAAGGAGAGGTCTTTCGAGGTGCCTCCTGCATCAGGGATCACTACATACACTCCTCCCCTTCCAGTTGTAATCTGGTGTGACAAAGTGCCAGCAGACATGTTAGCACAGATAGAGTGATAGCATGAGAAGAGGGTGCGGTGGGATCGCGAGGTTGCACGGAAGCGAGTTCTGGAATGGTGACCTGCTTGACAGGAGCAGCAGTAGCAGCAAGAAGCAGATGACGCTCTTTCAGTGCGCCTGTGGAGCAAGCAAAAGCTGACTTAGCTGGGCAATCCCCATATGTCGAATGCAAAGGCCATGCCCGCTTGCGCGTTGTGGGAACAGTCTGGCAAAGATCCCTGCCCAGTCCTACATCCAATTGCCCTCAAAAGATCCTCAGCACGTCAGAAGCAGCATCTGGGTGTGAGCATAACTGGAGCAGCTTCCGCAACGTGCACAGCGACAGCCGCAACCACATGGCCACCAAGCATGCCACTGACAGTGTAGTTGCACAGCAGCCCGCGCCTTGCCAAGCGCACGCAGTCCCTAGAGCAGCAGGACAAGGCTCAGCCCTAGGGTGGTGCTCCAGGGAAGGTGCCGCACAGGCAAAGAGGTCGCCCAGAACTTGCGGTGTGAGTGTCAAGAATTTGACAGCAAAGCTCCCATCCCCGCACCCCTTCAGAGTGCGCACCTGGAACAGCGGCATCGCGACGACCTCAAAAAAGCCGAGCTGTGACTTGATGATGCCCAGCTTCTGCCGGTCAAACAGCGGGGTGACTGCCAGCCCCATCGCCTTCTCCTTGTCTCCCTGCCGGTAGAACTCCTCCTGCAAGCAGTGCACCCACCTGCACAAGCACACGCACCATCATGCTAGCACCTCTTTGCCCTCACGTACACGCACACATGCAGCCTCAGCCGCACCCTTCACCACCACCAGCTCCACCCTAGTCAGCACGTGCACTCACACGCATGACATGACGCTCACTCTCACCTAACACCAGCCTCACACACGCCCTCAAAACCCAGGGACACCCACATTCAGACATGCAAGGACAAGTAGATATACACACTCGGGCAACCCAGTGCGGCACGTCTGCGCGCATGAGAGAGCACTGAGTGCGCTTAGGGCACCATCGAGCACACACGGGCAGACGAGCAGCTGCCAAGCTAGCATCCATAGCCAGGATAGAACACATTCAATAGAAGCAGCTATTATCCAGAGTGCCGACTCAGTAGAGGGTGCTGGTCCGCGGAGTGACTACCTGACAGGTGCTAACCAGAGGATGGACATCATGGGAGTGCTGTTCTGAGGACGAGCCCCTGCCGGGGTGCCATCCGGAGCATTCATTGCTTAAGGGGTGCTGTCCTGAGGGGTGACCATTGTAAGGGTGCTATCCTGAGGACAGACTACTGGTGTGCTATCCTGAGGATGGATTACTGGGTTGCTATCCTGAGGATGGATAACTGGTGTGCTATCCTGAGGATGGACTACTGGGTTGCTATCCTGAGGATGGATAACTGGTGTGCTATCCTGAGGATGGATTACTGGGTTGCTATCCTGAGGATGGATAACTGGTGTGCTATCCTGAGGATGGACCACTGGGTTGCTATCCTGAGGATGGATAACTGGTGTGCTATCCTGAGGACAGACTACTGGTGTGCTATCCTGAGGATGGATTACTGGTGTGCTGTCCTGAGGATGGATTATTAGTGTGCTGTCCTGAGGATGGACTACTGGTGTGCTGTCCTGAGGACGGACTACCATGAGGGTGCTGTCCTGGTGAGTGACTGTGTTTGAGGGTGCTGGGAGGACTTGAGCAGGGCGCCATTCCCAGGATGGACCGAGCCAGGTGTTTGCAAAAGCCGCTCTTGTGATGCATGTAAGGGTATGCTAATTGCAACAGGAGGTTGCAATTGCTAACCGGTGCCAGCCGCTCTTGTGATGCACTCCTGTAGGGTGCCCACCTCTACAGGGTGCCACGTGTTTGCAAGCCACTCTCGTTTGGCACTTCTGCGGCATGCCCAGATACAGCAGGGGCTGTGCCACGTGTTTGCAAGCCACTCTCATTTGGCACTTCTGCGGCATGCCCAGATACAGCAGGGGCTGTGCCACGTGCTTGCAAACCACTCTCGTTTGGCACTTCTGCAGCATGCCCAGATACAGCAGGGGCTGTGCCACGTGCTTGCAAACCACTCTCGTTTGGCACTTCTGCGGCATGCCCTGACACAACAGTGGCTGTGCTGAGGGAAGGCACGCCTTTGGCAGCAGGAGCAGTGTACCCTGGAGGCCGCAAAACATGCCAGCAGGCCTCGCCTGCCAACTGACTCACCAACCAACTTTCATTCCTGACAGGGCATCAAGTGCGTGTCCCCCAGCGCACCTGAGATGCACTGCCTCGTCTTCGGCCAGGTGCCCCAGGTCTGCAGACTTCAGCGCGATCTGTAGGAGCAGCACCCTTTGGTTGTGGTCCAGGGCAGCAATGTCCAGCCAGCTGTTGCCCTGCGGTGTGCGTGCATCGGGTGGTGGCGCATGACTTGCTGGAATTGGACTCTTGAAGGGTTTACCCAAAGGGTCGACCCGGTTCTGAGAGAAGCATTGACAACGGGCATCGAGAGTAGAGAAGACAAAGCAGTAGCTCACAAGCTGGTCAAAATGGACTTGCTGCAGGACCCGCAACTTTTTTGCATCCAGGGAAGGTGCGAGCCTTGCTATCTGGGTGTAACAAAATCAGAGGCCTCCAACGGTATCACAAAACGGTATCGCCATGTAACAATGGTATTACCATGTAACAAAATCAGAGGCCTCCAACGGTATCACAAAATCAGAGGCCTCCAATGGTATCACCAGGTTTCCTCCGACAACCCAACCATCGGGTCCGGCTCGAGATGGACTGGGGACTGGCCATACATTTATACATCGGGATTGTTCCCCAGCCAGCCCATCCACAGACCCCTTATTCCTTGGGCATTCCTTACACTGAGGCACCCGGCAAAGCTGGAAGAGCAGCGACCAAATAGGATTCAAGGTAACCGGCAAAGCTGGAAGAGCAGCAATCAAAGGGATTCAAGGTAACCGGCAAAGCTGGAAGAGCAGCGATCAAAAGGATTCAAGGTAACCGGCAAAGCTGGAAGCGCAGCGATCAAAGGGGATTCAAGGCACCTGGCAAAGCTGGAAGAGCAGCGATCAAATGGGATTCAAGGCACCTGGCAAAGCCGGAAGAGCAGTGATCTAATGGGATTCAAGGCACCTGGCAAAGCCGGAAGAGCAGTGATCTAAGGGGATTCAAGGCACCCGGCATAGCTGGAAGAGCAGCAATCAGAGGGGATTCAAGGTAACCAGCAAGGCTGGAAGAGCAGCAACTGGAAAAGGCACTTGGAAAAGCTGGAAGAGCAGTGATCAAATGCCACCAGGAAGGGAATCAATTGCAACAAGTCCTGGAGGAAGAACGTGTACTCAGCTAGAGCAGCAGTGCTTGATTGCCCCAGGAAGGCATCACACAGAAGTGTGACGTGCATCTAACATGATACAACCGAACATCCAACACACGGTGTGAGCCCAGGCAGCTCAGTTGGAGCAGCTGCTCAGCCCGGCTGGGTTGGCATTTGTTGTGTTGGCCCTGCAGTGCTTGGCCATTCATGGAGTTCTGGAGCGGAGGTGGACCTTTTCACGTTGCTCTTGGCAGGTAGGCGTACATAGCAGGGCCAAGGATGCACGCTAGGGAAGCTCGGATTTGAATAGGCATCCCTAACCCAAGCTGTGTGTGTGTCTACCTGAGCCCATTCCCTTGATGCAGGCTGCCGGCCATCTATACTGCATATACATCTTTTGTGACCTCTCTGGGCTGGCCAATGCACAGCAGGATCAGCGCACCTGCACAGGAGCTGCCCCCCCCTTCTCAAACACTCCATATGCCACACAGGCATCAACAAAGCAATGCACACACCTGCACACACCCACACACATCCAAGAGGCATGCGCACACAACCTTGTGGTGCACGGTCACACACCCAAGCGCCCACACACGGGGATAGCACTGGGCAAGTGCCTACATGCTTGCACACCTGCCTAGCGGGGGGGGTCTGTCAAGCGTTGCCAGGACATGCAGTGTAAGGGTATGCGTGCACACACACACACGCACACACACACACGCACGCACGCACGCATGCACACACGCGCACACACACACACACACACACACACACACACGCACGCACGCACGCATGCACACACGCACGCGCACACAGACCTGCCCAGCGGGGGGGCCAATGGAGGAGTGGGAGGACCTGCTGTGCGAGTGCAAGCTGCCTCCTGACAGCTCCTCCTCGCCCGCCCCCTCCCTGCTACTGCAGCTGCCAACGCTGGCCCCGCCAATGCCGTGCCGCCGCTCCCCGCGCTGCAGCAGCGGCACTGACGTGCTGCTGCTGCGCAGCTCGCGCTGCCGCTGCAGCAATGCAGAATCCGCAGTGACTGATACAGTCACGCTGCGCCGCATCTGGAGGGACGCGGAGCTGCTCGGGCTTCCGGGGCGCCTTAGGTGAGAATGCGAGCTGCGGTCGTCCCATGCGCGCTGGGGGGGCGTTACGCGGGGAACGTGAGCAGAGAGGGGGCTGGAGGGGTGTGCTGAGGAGCCGGGGGCAGCGCCGCGCACGCGGGTAGTGGAGTGGGCGCTGGTGAAGGACAGGTTGCTGTTGGGCTGCAGGTCCACACTCGTCCTGCGGGAGGGTGCGTGCAGTTCAAGGGGTGGGGCTGGCACAAGCCGTGTGCGGCCAGGTGCAGGGGCTGCACACGGGGCAGGCCATGCATGTGTGGGGTTACCCACTGGGGTACCGTGTTTGTGTGCATGTGTATGCATGGTGTGTGTGTATGTGCGCATGCGTGGTGTGTGTGTATGTGTGTGTGTCTGGAGGGGCGTGTGTGCATGTGTGCATATGCGTGGTGTGTGTGTATGTGTGTGTCTGGAGGGGCGTGTGTGCATGTGTGCATATGCGTGGTGTGTGTGTGTGTGCATGTGTGCATATGCGTCGTGTATGTGTGTGCCTGTGAGTATATGCGTGGTGTGTGTCTGGAAGTGCGTGTGTGCATGTGTGTGCATGTGTATGTGCATGCGTGCGTGTGATCGTGCTTTGCCAGGCTGTGTGCCGCCTAGCTCAGGGCTGTGCCCAGGCAGTGGCGGCCTGGGCAGCAAATATATGGCCAGCTGCAACCAGGGTCCCGGTCTATGTGCATGTAGGAATTGGAGGGGGGCCGGCACGCCTGCGCAGCTTCTTGTCAACGCCCGCGGCCGCCAGAGAGCTGCTGCTTCTGATGCTGCCTTCCCTGTGCGTGCAGGGACCTCACACACTCCAGTGCGTGCAGGGACCTCACACACTCCAGTGCATGCAGGGACCTCACACACTCCGTTCGTCCAGGGACCTCACACACTCCAGTGCATCCAGGGATCTCACTCACACACTCCAGTGCATCCATGGACCTCACTCACACATTCCAGTGCATGCAGGGACCTCACACACTCCAGCGCATCCAGGGACCTCACACACTCCAGTGCATCCAGGGACCTCACTCACACACTCCAGTGCATCCAGGGACCTCACTCACACACTCCAGTGCATGCAGGGACCTCACACACTCCAGTGCATGCAGGGACCTCACTCACACACTCCGTTCGTGCGTGTTTGGGCATGTGGGTGTATGTGTGTGTGCATGCATGCTGCTACCGCATCTGCCATGTCCTGCTCTTGCAGGCCAAGTAGGGCCAGTATACCCACCGATGCGCAAGGGGCCTGCTTGACGCGAGTTGAGACACAGGGCGCACGCGGAGCAAGCCGGAAAGGCTGGACCCAAAGCGCGCATGCTGAAGCACCTGCGCACGCGCGGGGCCGCACCCGGGTATTAGCGGCGGCGGTGGGCTTGTCTGTGCTTCAGGGTCTGTGGGTGTGCACGTGCAGCATCCCACGCAGAGCGGGCATATGCTCCTGTGCTGCACTGCTTGCACTGTCGAGTCAGCATGTGCTGTGGAATCAGAAGCAGTGCTGCAGGAGTGCCTGCGCTGCCATCACAAAATGTCCCGAGCGTGGCGTTGCAGGCAGCACAAGCACGTTCCTTTGTATCAGACCCTCATTTGCAAAGGAGATCACGTCAAGCCTTTGTACGCAAAGGGCGCTTAAGGTGATTGCATGCATCTTGTAGGGCCTTCCCATGCCAAGGGGTACCATGTGAGGCGCCATGCCAAGGGGTACCATGTGAGGCGCCACACGTACCGTGTTGAATTGCCCAAGCAAAGGGGTACCATGTGAGGCGCCACACGTACCGTGTTGAATTGCAAAGGGGTACCATGTGAGGCGCCACACGTACCGTGTTGAATTGCCCAAGCAGTGCAAAGTGCTGCTTCATGTCGGTGGCGAGCACGAGGTCAATGATAGTCTGCAGGAGGGTGCAAGTCAACGGCAGTCATGAGCGCAAGTCAAAGACAGTCATGAGCGCAAGTCAATGACAGTCATGAGTGCAAGTCAACGATAGTCATGAGTGCAAGTCAATGACAGTCATGAGTGCAAGTCATCAATAGTCACGAGTGCAAGTCAATGACAGTCATGAGTGCAAGTCAACTATGGTCTGCAGGAGGTTGCAAGTCAATGACAGTCATGAGAGCAGGTCAATGATGGTCTGCAGGAGGTGCAGAGGGGAGCCGGCAGAGTGCAAATCAATGATAATCTGCAGAAGGGTGCTAAGTCAATATAAGTCATGAGTGCAAGTCAAAATGATGATCAGCAGAAGGGTGCTAAGTCAATATTAGTCATGAGTGCAAGTCAAAACGATGGTCTGCAGAAGGGTGCTAGGTCAATATTAGTCATGAGTGCAAGTCAAAACGATGGTCCGCAGGAGATGCAGAAGGGAGCCGGCAAGCGCAGTGAATGCGTCAGGCGAGGAGACAGGTGCGCCAGCAATGGAGACGGGTTGGCCAGCCAAGGCGCACTTGCAGCAGCTGCACACACTCAGGAGGACGTCCCGCAGGTACAGGCCAGCGACCAGTGCGTGTCAACCCCCCCAAAAAACTCAAAAACAAACTCTCTCACACACACGCGCGCGTGCCTACCTTTCTGACGCACACGTAGTCGTGCTGGGGCATGTGCGACAAGAAGTTGTAGTCTGGGCTGAGCAGGACACGGAACCCCGCACGGAGATGGTGGTTCTCCTGCAATTGTACACGCGCGCACCACATGCCCGTGTGGGAAAAAACACGCTGCAAAGCACCCTGCCTGCCTGACAGGCGAGCCCTTTTCCATTCTACAGGCAACACTGTGGCCACCCACTCGGATGGGTGTGGCCGAGTGGCTTGAGGGCGCATGTGTCTCAAAAAAGGCAAAAGGGCTTTGCACTGCACCAAAGGCATGCAGGGCGCAGCCAACAAGGCAGCAAGAATGCTGTGCAGGCGTCGACAAGCGTGCGCACGCGCGCGCACGCGCACACACACACACACACACACACACACACACACACACACACACACACACACACACACACACGCGCGCGCGCGCGCGCGCATAGCCTGAATGCAGCCCTGTCACTCTACAAGGGCTGCATTTCAAGGTCAATGCAGTTGGGCAGCAGCTCCTGGCAGGTGCCTCCAGGCGGGCACTGCTGCATTCAGGGCAATGACCCACATCCTGCAGCAGGCATTTGGTCCAAATAGCTGCAGCGCGCAGGCACAGCAGCATCAGCTCCCCTTCCTTGCCAAAAAGCAGAGTCACGCCACGGATGCAGCTTTCCCCTTTCAAACTGTGACAGCCAGCAATATCCAGCTGCCAGTGACAGCCAGCAACAGCCGGCTGTTGTCACGCCATCCTGGCCCCACACACCAGCGGCGCGCGGTCATTGAATTCGATGGCCAGGTCGCTCTGGGTGTTGACCAGGAAGTCGTTGGTGACGCCCCCGTGCTCGTAGTCGTGCAGTATTGCGGCCAAGTAGGCCGCCAGATGGAGGTGCGGGTTCGCATGGCCCAGCATAAAGTGCCCGCTCCGCATGATGATGTGGAGTGTCTGCGGTGCCACAGAGGCGGCGGCAGCAGCAGCAGAGGGCTTTGGGTGCGGCAGCACCCGAGCAACACCCAAAATGGTGCCCCTTGCCTGGGCCTGAGCAAGCTCATGTTGCTAATGGTTGGGTCCTGTACGACATAGGCAGGTTGCCAAAGGGGGGGGGCGATGGCTCAGGATTGTGAAGGCGCTCTCACACCTGGAGCACACTCCCCGCGCCTGGGCCTGAGGCACCCCCTCCCCGCACCTGGAGCACGTCAGCGGCGTGGGTCGCGTTGTGGTATGGGTTCCCCCTGGAGTAGCCCGACTCGATGTGCCGCAGGAAGCGCGCGGTCTTGATGGCATTCAGGCCCAGCGTGATGATGAGGCCGGTCTTGTGCAGCAGGAAGTAGGCCAGCGTGGACAGCGGGTGGCCCTGGGTCACGCTGTCCAGTTGGAAGGCGTCGCAACTGAAGTCCTGGTACGCGGCCTCAAGCACCGCCTCCACCTGCCACCACACAACAAAAAAATGCTCGCGCCAGAGCGCTTCGTTGTTGCACCGAACAAAGCACGCATGCTGATCAAAGTGCCTGTTCATCTGCACGTGTGTCATGAGTGCGTGTGTCGTGCTTTGTGTACGTACACGCGGAGAGGCCAGGGGTACGCGCGCGAGCAAGCAAGAAGACAAAGTGAATGCGGTTCATGCTGCGTGTGATTTGGGCGGGGTTATGGGCTATGACCAAAAGCCTTAGGCACAAGCCAGGGCTGTGCTGCAGTAAAGGAGTCTCGTTTTGGCAAAGGCTTTACTGCAGTGAGTGTAGTGCAAGCAGAGGCTGCGGTTCAGCTAATCATTTTGGGTGAAAGTGAAGTGCGGCACGCGGCACCTGCCATGTGCACTGGGCCTTAGATGCAAGCAGAAGGCACCGCTACTGCATGCTGGGATGCGCCTTGAGATCCGGCAATGAGCTGTCGCGACTTGAGAGGGATCAGCTATGGACCGGCATATGGCCTCGGCTTTTGCTGCGTATCTGCTCACCTGAAGCTTGCTCGAAGAGAGCCAAGAGCGCAGACAGATCGCACATGCATGCCCTAGCTCCAGCCTCACTAGTACAGGCAGGACACATACAGCCCGACCAGGTGCCTCATTCCCCTCTTCTACCAGCTGCGCTGCAACTCATACAGACAACGCGCCACTAGTGTGACCCAGCAGCATCAGGGGCCTGCACCAAGCGCCCGGGGCGCGCGCACCTCGAGCATCGGCGGCGGCTGCGGCGTGGGCGGCGGCGCCTTCGTGGCAAAATGCACCTTCTGCGCCTGCTGCAGCAGCAGGTCTGGGGACGCCTGCAGGGACACCCGCAGGCTGCGGCGCTCCTGCCCTCCAGGCGGGGACACGTGGCTGATCCGGCCAACCACCCCTGTGCTGGGCATGCAGGCCCGCCTTGGTGCAGCGGCAGCTGCAGGCGCGCATGGGCCAGAAGCAGCGCCACTGGGGCGCAGGCCGCCCGTCGAGGGCATCTCCCTGCTGCTGCTCCTGCGCAGGGGTGGTGCCTGGGCCTGGGGCGGCGCCTGGGCCATGGGCACGCCCACCTCATGGGTTGTTGCAGCAGCGGTGGCGGTGGCGCTAGTCACTGTGCACGGCACCACAAGGGGCATCGCACTTGAAGGCGGTGCAGGGGACGCGCCTGTGGGCGGCCCTCCTGCAGGCCACGCAGGCAGCAGCTGGTGCCCCTGCTGTGCGTCCCGCTCGCTGGACGCGGCCTCTAGGCCTTTGGTGCTGATGGCGGCCGTGCTTGGAGTGCCGTCTGACGCCGCAGGCGATGGCGATGCGCCGCGGCTGCTGCTCCCGGCGCCAGCCTGCTTCCTCTTGGCGTGCGCACCTTGCTTGGCCCTCCTGCTGTCTCGCTCCTTGGTAGGGGACCAGGGCTCCCTGGTGTGCCTCTGGGTGCCGCTGTCAAACAGGCCCTTCAGGAAGGCACGGGCTTGGCTGAGGCCTGACACGAGCGAGCTGCAAAACAAAAAAATAAGAAGAAGGGGAAAAAGCCGGGGGTCGGGGCAGGGGGCAGTGTGCAAGGGCGAATGGTCGGGTGTTTCAGGGGCTGCCAGGGAGGGCATCATGCAGAGAATGTTGGGGAGGGCGACGCACGAAGGAAGGGCGGTGCGCAGGGTAGTGCCGGAGTTGCAGCAGGGGCAGCGAGCAGGGCAGTGCCGGGGTGCGTCGGGCGCAGCAGGAGCCAGGTGGTGGTGGGGGTAAAGGGTGGGGGTAATCCGTGGAGGCGCAGGTGCCAGGTCCACAGGCTGTGGAGCAGCAGCAGGGCGGGAGGGAGAACCGCATCCCTGCGCGCCTCCTATGCGCCCCTTAAGAGCACACACCAGCACACACCTATGCGCCTGCATACTTACGCACACCTGCGGCGCTTGCCCTTGCGCTTGGCCTTGTGCGGCGCAGCTCGCATGCGCGCAACCCGCTCGGAAGGCATCGAGAGCGCGTGTGCCAGGGTGCGGACGCCCTCGCTGCCCTCTGCGTCCAAGCCTGAGGGGTTGACCTGCCACCAAGGGACAAGCGAGGGAGGGTTGAATGAGCAAGGGGTCGGGATAGGACAAGCCAGCGCAGAGAGTTGGATGAGCAAGAGATTGGAACGAGTGAGAGGGGTGCGTGCAAGCGGGGGACAACTGAGGGAGAGAGAGACAAGCAGACAGAGGCCAGGCATGAATGGACTGAGAAGGAGAGCATAGCAAGCAAGAGGGGGAGAGGGGCAGGGGGTGGGCCACACCCCACCTGGCTGCCCTGGGACTGGCAAAAGAGGGACACAGAGGACGGGCCACGGGGTGGCGCTGAGGCTGAGCCCTCTGGAGATGTCAGCTGCAGCGGCACGCTGCTGAAGCTGGTCAGGGTTGCCAGGGGCTGCTGGCCGCCTCGCGCGCTACCCGGAGCCTGCAGGGGAGGGGGAGGAACGGACTAGCTTGATTGACTTGCAGATGCACATGTTTTGTACTATGGCTTATTTAAGCCATATGTCAGAGCCAATTTGGACACGCACTAGGAGGATTTGTGCGCACAGTGCCAATTGGGTGTGCACGCCGCAAGCGCACGCTTGGATGTGGTCAGGAAGCAGCCGCAGAGGTGCGAGCAGCGGGTATGAGGAAAGGGGGGGGGAGAGTGCAGCACGCTTTGCAGAAGGTTGCGTGCATAGATAAAATGTATGGGCTTGCGCATGCGAGCAGCCCCAGGTGCAGGATGAAGAGGCCACAAGAAAATGGCGCACCTGCCGTGCATTGGAGGCAAACTTGGGCGGCTGCCTGTTAAGAGGCGCATGCGGGTGCGGCCCAGCGCACATGTCAAGGTCATGGACCGCCACCTCCTCTCGGTGGCCGCCATCAGTGTGCTTGGCCGCATGCGTATGCAGCTGCATGAGAGGAAAAGCAAAAGTATAGGCAGGGAGGTCGGCAGGCAGGCAGGCATGTTAACATGCAGGCAGACAGGACGGCAGGCAGTGGGGCACGTCAACAGGCAGGCAGACAGGGTCACAGGCAATGGGGCAGGTCGCGGGCAGTGGGGCACGTCAACAGACCGGCAGACAGGATGGCAGGCAATGGGGCAGGTCAGCAGGCAGATAGGCGGGCAGGCAATCAGGCATGCAGCATGGGAGTGGCAGCTGCATACCCTTGCAGCGGAATAGGCAGCACTGCCATGTTGTTGTCTAATCCCAGACAGCCTAGACAGTAGAGGCAACACTACCATGGATCAGCCCGGCCCAGATGACCCTTATCTGGGTTGGGTCCTCCGCCCAAACGAAGGACGCGTGGCAGTGAGTGGGGGGCAGCGCTGCCATGTGGTGGGCTCCCACTACCAGGCCCCCATGTTTGCTGGGAAAATTGAGCTGCATCACATTCACACGCGTGCGTCTCTTGTGCCCTGGGCTGCCCTTGCTCCTGCACGCTCAGGCCTATATTGACCCGACTTCACCCCTGTCCTATAATTGACCCGACCAGACATATACTTGACTATAATTGACCATAATTGACCTATAATTGACCCGACTAGACTGTAATCGACCTATAATTGACCTATAATTGACCAGACCTATAATTGACCCAACTTCACCCCTGACGGCCGCACAGCTCAGGCTCTTGCGTGCCCGGGCGACTCAAGCAATCATTTCGCGCTCTGCCGCAGGCAATCAGTCACTTGTGTGCCCAGTCCTTCGCAAGAGAAGCAACGCTACCCACCTTATTATCCAAGCTCATAGACCTTACGCGGGGGGGATCCATGCAGCTGTGGAGGCTGGGTAGCCCATAGTACCCGGTGGTGCTCAAAGCCAGGCTGGGCAGGCTCTCCTCCTCCTCTTCCTCACGCCCCTCAGCCGACTTTTCAGCATGCTTGCTCTTGCCACGGTACATTTCACGCAGTGGCAGGGCACTCTGGTCCAGGCAGTCGATCTCTGCCATGCCCGACTGCACCTTGTCCTGCAGCATCGGCGGGCAGGTGCTAGGCGACTGCCGCGCGCGCGTGTGCGGCTCACTGATGCCTCCCATTACCTGGGGACATGCAGCAAGACAGGAGAGGGTGCAGGTGTTCTCATTTGGGGGGGGGGAAGGAGGGAAGATGCTGGGGTGGGTGCAGATGCGGGTGTGGGTGTGTGCGAGTATGTGCAAATCCGCAAACGCGCATGTGTTACACATAGTTACAGGAGCGCCCACATGCACACCTGCTAACAAGGCCATGCTGCGGGAATAAGAAGGTACGCGCCTGGCGCTACGACCTGTCTACAAGCCGCAGCCGCCGCAGCAGCTGCTCTTTTAGGTCGGCCCAATTGCGCGTCAGAATCACTAAAAGTCATGCCTTTTGCAGACTGCGCACCTGCAGCGGCAGGGACGAGCTGTGTGCGCGGCTGCGGCCCGCCGCCATCCTGCTGGGCGGCAGCGGCGCGGACGCTGCGGACGACACGCCGCTGCCAGACAGGTGCTGCTGCTCCTGGCCTACCGGCACCTCCTCAGACTGCGCGTGCTGCAGGGGCCCAGCCGGGCCGAGGGTCATCAGTGCCCGTGCCTTGAGCAGCCCCTGCAGCCCTGCCTGCCTCTCGCTCAGCATAGGTGGGGAGGTGCGGTTGGCATCAGAGGCCCCGCGGCTGAGGCTCGCAGAGGAGTGGCTGGTGTGCGGCTTGCGCCTGCCCAGCATGAATTGCTCCGGCACAAACAGGGAGTTGCTGCTGCTGCTGGCGCTGAGCCTGCGGTGCTGATGGTGCTGCAGCAGGCGGAAGTACAGGGAGGAGTGGGAGCTGCTGTCCCAGCCTGCAGTGTGTGGAGAGCATGTAGGCGCAAGAGCAGGTGGGGGTGGGATGGCACCAGGGCAGGAATAGGGTGTGTGGTTGTGGATTAGAAGGCGTGCAGCCCACCAGCGCAGGGCCTGCAGCTCAGAAGTGTAAGGTTATTTGGTGCCAGGCTGCTGCCACGGACGGAAGCTGTGGGTGCTTTTGTGGTGGGGAGGCACATTCCAGAGGAGGGTGGGAGTTGGTGGGCAACGCAGGAGGCCAAGGAAAGGGATGCCCTTCCCGCTCCTGCATGCATGGCCATGGTGATTGAGCATACAGGCAGGGCAGGCGACGACAGAAAGGAGCATCAGCAGCAAGCTGCTTTACAGGGGCCTGGTTGCCAGGGAGTGTGCGGCACCCGCGCAAGCCACAGCCCTTTCCCCTCTGGATCATGTGCAGCCAGACGTGCCAGGAGCCTCCCAGGATATGACCGCTGAGTAAAATGGCAACACCAGCTGCGCACTCGGAAACCGGGAATTTAGCACCAGGGAGGTTTGAGGGAGGGAGGGTTCTTGTATCTTTCCCTGAGGAAGCCATCCTTGCCTCCTAGGGCAGGTTGCGTCCTGGGAGGGGGGAGGCAACACAAGCGCACCTAGCAGGGGCGGGTCCAGGGTGCTGGCGTCGTTTGCCATAAGGGCTGCCAGGACGCCAGACAGGGATGGCGTTGACTTGCTCTGACCGTCTAACTCGCTATGGAAGCTGCAGGTGGTGGGCGCACACAGAGTGGGCAAGACGGCCTGAGCTGAACACCGAAGCCCCCCCATCCACCAAAAAAAAACATGCGCAGTCAATGCCCACGAGTATCAAGCCGCTCAAACAACGCTCTGTGCAAGGCGCAGGCAGTGGCGCTCAAACAACACTCTGTGCGAGGCGCAGGCAGTGGCACTCAAACAACACTCTGTGCGAGGCGCAGGCAGTGGCGCACGCGCAGGCGCATGGGTGGTGCACTTCCTGGCGCCTAAGGGTATACAGAGGCCCAGCCAGATTGCTGGCGTGGATCCAGGCGCACTGGCACGCGCGCCAAAAGCTTGGACGTCTACGCCAACAAGGCACCAACTAGTTGACACCATACATTGAGGGAAGGAATGGCGTGCAGATGGATTGCAGCGTGCCCTTGGAAGGTGTGACTGTGAGGGGCTGCACACGGTAGGCTCCGTGCGCTCCCTGCTGTTCTCCCCTCCCCTCCCCTCCCCCCTCCCTCACACACAGACCTGCTGGCTTTGGGAAAGGGCCTCTGCCTGGGTCCCTTGTCAGCACCCTCTCCCTCCTCCTCCTCCTCCCCATTTTTCTTGTTCTCGTCCGGGGCAAAGGACACCAGGCCTGGGGTGATCTCGTGCAAGATATGCGCAGGCAGCTCCGTCGGGCCAGCAGGCAGCCCCAGCAGCGACCGCAGCAGCGCCTGCTCCACATCAGGCTGCGCACCCAGGGCACAGAAAAAAGGGTCAGCGCAGGCGCGGAGCACGAGGGTGTGGCGCGCAAGGGACAGGGGCTGCGCACCCAGGGCACAGAAAAAAGGGTCAGCGCAGGCGCAAAGCACAAGGGTGTGGCGCGCAAGGGACAGGGGCTGCATTCCGACACCACACAGTGGTTACAGGGCTGCATCCCAAGGGCACGTGAGCACAAGAGGGGGAAGAGCATGCACATGCACAGGGGTACAGGGTGTGCTGTGCAAGCAGCAAACAAGGACACTTGTACACATTCGAACAGTGACACGCGTACGTGCACGCATAACACACGCACACACCTCCAGGGTCAAATGGGGGCCCAGCCCAGTCTGCCGCAGGAGGTCTGCGCTGCTGGCCAGGATGGAGTGGCGCAGCAGCCGCAGTTCCGACGGATCCGGCACGTCTCCCTCCAGGAGAGCGTCAAGCACATCCAGAAACAGCTCCGTGGGGCTGCCTGCGACGACGTACGCTTGCTGGTCGCAGACCTCCCGCAGCTCCGTCTGCACCGGCGTGTGGCACGCAGGGCAGCAGGGAGGTTGCGCTGGCCTTGTGCAGCGGAGACCTGCAGCAGGTGACTTTGCGCCGGAGCCCCCCTGCTGTTTATGGGATGCACGGGGTGGGGCACAGCTGCCAGGCTGGCTGCTGAGGGGGGGGTTGGCCGCTGCAAGCTGATGCTCAGCTGCGCAGGCACCTTGCCGGGCACTCACTCAGCAACAGCGCCCAGGGCACACCTCACCTCACGTGCTGCTTCCTGCCTGCCTAGCACATGTGTGCGAAAGTGGTCAGGAGATGGTGCGACGGAAACATGCGCGTCCTTGCAGCATGCATCTATGCGCATGATGCCATGCGTTCAGCACCTCTGCCGTCTTCACAGTCACAGCAGAGCAGACGCACAAGTCGGCGCGCCACACACAGCAATACGCATGCCCCAGCCCTTGTTACCTGGAGGTCTTCCACTTCTTGGCATTTGTTTTGCAGTTCTTGCTCGGCGCACACAATTTTGTCCTCCACTTCCTGCAATTGCGCAAGCACCAGTGTTCAGCCTAAGAGCAGGCTCAGTGCTCCAGAGGCAGCGACAGCGGTGCTACTACGACACAGCCCAGCCTGGTTGAAAGGATGTCAGTTTTTCTTAGCCTTGCAATGGGATGCACTCCACAGCTCTTGGCGCAGTGCTCTTGCTGCAGCCCTTGCTTACAGGGACTGCAACCTTGGGCTAGTCTGCCACGCCGTGCATGCAGCTCTTGCCAGCTGAAGCAACGCTGTAACCTAAGCCAGCCACTTCCGATCCGAGTCGCAAGACACGAGTGGATGCTTGAGCTATGTGGTCAGCGAGTACAACCCAGCAGACCGGGCAGGGTGAGAAGTGCATGGTGCACCTCATCACATGACTGTCAGGTTGTAACAGTACAGTGTACAGACTGCCTGTGTGTGACAGACAACTCCAAGGACCCGCCTACCTCCCCACGTACGGCCTTAAGTGACACGGTACGCGCTGCCCAGGACGGGGCTGGACTGAGGTCAGGTGAAGAGGATTGAGACCTTGGCAGGCAAAGATTCTTAGAGCCTTTCCAGGGCACCGTTCACCCCCTCTGGGACCTCCCAGCCAGCCAAATGATCCACCTTCCTCACCCAAACCAACTTTCTACCTTGAAGTGTGGTATGTGGTAGGGGGCTGGCGAAGAGGGAGTCCGCTCTCAAGAGCGTTGGAGGCGCACACACGAACTCGCATGCACTTAGCGCCTGCAGCCTGATCTAGCCTTGCGTGTGTCTTACCTGAAGCTTCTGAGTCACATAGAAGTTTGCTGCAGCGCAGAAGAGTCCAGCCTCAAGAAATGCAAAGAAGTAGAACCAGGGGCCTACAACAGGGGCAGTGAGTGACAGAACTGCTCAGCCCCCGAATTCCACAGTTGGTGCGTAAATGAGAGGAAATGGCAGCACATATGTGTGCACCAGCAGATGCTTGTGTGCGTGCGCATGGGGCACGTTATTTGTGTGGATGGTTAGATCATGAGCATTGATGATACATGATGATGAACATGGCGTATGCATTGGATGGACCTGAGCTAGGCGTGGCACAAACACATCTTGCAATAGACATACATCAGCTTTCAATGTGATTTACTGTATCTGAGCTGGCCCTACTATCACATGACACACACGCATCAGACTGTTATGGACAATAGACCCAGCCTGACCTGAGCTTAGACACAGCAGCAGGTGGACGCCAGCGGTCACAATCAGAATCCACAGCCATTCTGTCCACTGCTGCCGCTGCTGCTGCTGCTGCTGCTGCTGCTGTTTCCGAAGCTCCGCAGACTCAGCGACAAGTTGGTCGACAGAGGTCATTGGGGAAGCACTATCAAGCAGGGCCTCTCGCACCCCACTACCATGGTGTTTCTGTTCATTGTGCATAGGAATCTCTCTGCGTGCAGGACGTGCAAGTGGACGCGGAGATGCCTGCGGAGGGAAGCTCATTGCCTTGCTCCCCGAGCGACAAAAAATGACATTCTTACAAGCATTTTACGGTCGTTTGCACCGCGTGTTGCGTCCTCGCTAGATTACACCACATTTGCGAATATTACTCGCGTACCACAAAGCACAGAAACGGTCACCTCGCGAATCACTCACCCACTCCCCTGCAGTCAGCCCTGCCCCAGGATAGCAGTCAACACCTTCAGCCTTTTCCGAGGCCCAGGCGGGGGAAAGCTGCACAGCAATTGAGCTCGACGAGCTCGAGGGGGGAGTGTTCGACGGATCTGAATGCTCAAGCTGTATCAAAAAATTTATAAATAAATGTGATTGACGACCTGTTGAGTTGGCTGAAAATTCAAGACGTTGGTGCAGATTTTTTAAGTACAGGGGTCGATTTGCAGATCGGTCATGTAAAAATAATTGTTTTATAATATCCTCACGGCCCGTACCCTCGTTTTAAGTAGGTCATGTCACCACCGCTTTTTAAGTGTTCATTTTAGAATTTTCCACCTTCAGGATATGTGGTCGTGCCAGGGTTGAACACTCTGGCGCACAGCAATGCACCAGGAGCACGCCTGCTTTAGCGGAAGAGGTAGCTTGAACGCTACCTCTCAACTGCAGGCAAGTGAACCCCTGCAGTTTGACATTATGGAGTGTCTGCATGTGGCTGATTGCAGCTGATCCCCTGGTGATACATGCGTTGGATGCCTGCAGGGTGGTCCAGGTGCTCACAATGTGTCAAAGTCCGTAGGCCAGGGCCGCAGGTTCAGGCACACTGGACGAGCTGCGCTCAGCAGGTTTCACTTGCACGAGCATGCGCGGAGGGCTCTGTCTTCAATCAGCACTAGAGCAGCTCATGCTGATGGCACAGAGGTAGGTGGCAGGCGCTCTGTAAGCGTGCGGCTGCTGTGCACTTTAACATGCGCGCAATGTAAGCATGCCAGGTAGCAAACAATGGTGGCCAGTACCCTCTCCTGACCCCCACTGCACACACCCACTGCCCAGGCCGCATCCGTACCTGAGGTTGAGCAGCCTCCCGCGCATCTTTTGACCATGGCTGATGGTGCACCTAAGCAGCGGCAGGAAGCGCCCCTGGCGGGGCTGCACCAAGAGCCACAGCAGCAGCAGCAGCCGCAGCAGCAGCCGCAGCCGCAGCCCCTAGAGCAGCCCCTGCCCCCGGACCAGGGCATCCTGCGCCTGCTGCGCCCCCTCAAGGGCACCATGCATGTGCCCGAGGAAGTGTATGCACGGGAGCCTGTTGTGACGACCCCCACGCTCCGCGCCGAGCTGCTGCCCACCAAAGACCTGGGGACGCTGCGCGGGGGCAGGTGGGTCTGCTGCCCCGGCCGGTTAGCGCACCCCCAGTGGTGCCTTTGTCCACTGCGCGCGGTGGCTGCCAGTCCCACCTTCCGTTCACCACCTGAGGCCCACCGGGCTGCATCAAGCGCAGTACAGCAAATGGCACATAACTGGGAATGGCACGCGGTGGCTGCATCAAGCGCAGTACAGCAAATGGCACATAACTGGGAATGGCACGCGGTGGCTGCCAGTCCCACCTTCAGTTCACGACCATGTGCCACTCCCAGTTATGTGCCATTCCCTGTGCTGCGCTTGATGCAGCTCAGTGGGCCTCAGGAGGTCCTCACATGCTCATATGGTGTCTGACCGTGCAGCAGCGCTGCCGCCCTATGCCACTGCTTCCCAGGCTGCGCACTGCGCGCTCTTGCATTTGACGCAACACACGCACCTTGCTGCGCGCACGCATACACGTCAGCGCACGCCCACACGTCAGCACACACAGCATGCATGCATGCATCACGACACGCACGCGCGCACCACAGCATGCACGCATGCACCAGGGCACAGGCATGCATGCATGAGCGCTGCTCTTTGCCCCGCCCGCTCTTACTGTCAGGTGGCCGTTCACGTACGAACCGGTGTATGGCCTGCCTGTCGTGAATGAGGTGGCCTCCTACGGCCAAGTGCTGCGTGCAGTGCGGGAGGGCCGCGTGCAGGAGCTACTGTGGTGAGTGGGGCATGCAGGGAAGCATTGCTGCTAGGTGCTGCTGCCATGGTGCCTATAGTTTGCGCTGGTCGGGGCTGCGCAGGGGCTGCTGCTGCCTTGGCGCCTGTAGTTTGCGCTGGTCCGGGCAGCGCAAGGGCTGCTGCTGCCTCGGCGCCTAGCGTGAACTGAGCTGCATGGCACGGGGGCTCTGCTGCAGTGTGTGGCGCACACAGGGCGCTTGCTGCTTACCGTGCAACTGACTATCGCTTGCCCAAGCACGTGCGTATGCACGCACATGTCAAAACGCTGGTGTGTATGTATGTCGAGCGCGTGTGCGTATTGTGGGTGTGGGTGGGTGCGCAAGCAGCCGGTAGGATGTGGATGTGGGGAAATGGGTGCACGTGGGTGCGGTTTCCGCTTCTGTCTCTCACTTTTCCCCGCCTCACACCACACGCAGGTTCGCCACCCCACAGCCGCGCAGTGAGGCGTCCGATGTGCACATGCGCTGCCTGGTGCGCTACGCCAGCGGCGCGGTGAAGCAGAGCGTGGTGCCGCCGGGGGACTGGCGCATGAGCGAGGCCATGGCGGTGCATGGCGTTAAGGCCACCGTGCTGCCGCCGGAGCCCAGGTGGGCCTGTGGAGAGGGAAAGGGTGTGTGTGCATATGTGTGTCATAATGACACCAACATTTGAAGTTGGAAATAAGCAATAGGGCTGGAAAATGTCAATGTGGACGGTACAATGTGGAAAAATGTACTATTTCTACCATCCTTACGAAATAAACACGAGTTGCCCGCTTCCAGTGGTTCCCAACTTCTGCACCGGTGATTTGCTCCCAGTCATTGTTGTCGCTGACAGGGGGGAAGTGTGTGAGTGTGTGCATATTTGTATGTGCGTGTGTGCATTCTGTGCTGGTGCGCACATGAAAATCCTTGCCCGTCCTCCCATCATGGAGGGAAAGTAGCAAAAGGATGAGAGGGCTGCGATGCCGGGCGCCTTGAGCACTTGGGCCAATGCAGGGCGGCTTTTGCGGCAGGCCATCAGGGCCGGAGCTGCGCATCATGCATTGTGTCATGCGCACAAGCGGCCGCCATGATGTGCACAAGCGGCGAGCTGCTCCCGCAGGGCACGCACACTCACGGCAAGCACTCATGCGCGCTGCTGCTGCCGCTGCTGCTGGGGCTGCAGGCATGTGGCTGGCTCAGCGCCCGCCCAGCGCCCGCTTGCCCGCTGGATCGCCGAGAATGTGGACTACCATGAGCTGGACGACCCGCTGTCAAGGTGTGGGCCGCAGACTGCCCTTAGTTGCGCCCGCGCGCTAACCGTCCTCGGTTGGGACTTGGGCGCAGGCTGCCTTTAGTTGCAACTTGGGCGCAGGCTAAACCAATGATTGCGACAGTGGTGCAGAATGCCCTCCATTTGCAAGGCATGCTATGCTAGACCTTATGAGTTCCGCTCTGCAAGCTTTGTATGCACGTGTGAATGTATGTCCATGCTGTGTTGCTGAACAGCCAATGAGCATCCCCCTCACAGGGTCTGCACCTTGCTGCACGAGGGGGGCCTTGTGCTGTGCCACCAAGCCTCTGCTGCTGGGAGGCTGGGGGCGTGGGCGGGCATAGTGTTTGTGGCACCATGCACGGCTGGCCTTTGCATGTGCTGCTGCGCTCATGCCCCATGAGCTGCGAAGGCGGTGCGGCCCCTCCTACGTGATGAGGCCGGCGCGCAGCTGCCTGTGCGTGCAGCGCTGCCCGCACCTGTGGTGCAGCCCACACGCCCGCACTTGTGGCGCTGCCCACACGCCCGCACCTGCCCGCACCTGCGGTGCTGCCCACGCCCTGCGCGTGGCACGTGGCACTCCCTGCACATGCGTGGCAGCCCCAAAATGTGGCAAGGCCGCCGCGTGTGTGCCGCTGCCCGCACAAGCGGCGCACAGGCGCAGCGCGTGCATCGCGGTGCAGCCCCCGCACGCCCTCTGCTGCTCTCACAGGTAGTGCTTTGCGCTGCGGCTGGGCGCGTGCATAGCGCATCCCAAGGGCAGCAAGCATGCACGCGTGCGCGGATGGGTGAGATGCACGGGCTTAGGCGTGCGCAAAACACAGCGCTACATGTTCCTGTGTGTGGTTGCATGTGCTGCTGGCTGCTGCTGCTGCTGCTGCTGCTGCACGCCCCCGAGCGTGGTTGCATTTGCCGCCGGCTACTGCTGCTGATGATGACGCATGTCCCCAAATGCAGTCGCACATGTCAGCTTAGCTGCTGATGCTGATGCTGATGCTGATGATGATGATCCTGGTGCATGTCCCTGAGCGTGGTTGCATGTGCTGCCGGCTACTGCTACTGCTGCTGGTGCATGTCCCCAAACTCGGTTGCACATGCCGGCTGCTGATGATTATGCTGGTGCATGTCCCCGAGCATGGCTGCACGTGCTGCCGGCTGCTGCTGCTGCTGCTGCTGCTGCTGCTGCTGGTGCATGTCCCCAAACGCGGGTGCATGTGCCGGCTGCTGCTGATAATGCTGGTGCTTGTCCTCGATCGTGGTTGCATGTGCCGCCGACTGTTGCTGCTGCTGCTGCTGCTGCTGCTGCTGCTGCTGCTGGCGCATGTCCCTAAGCGTGGTTGCACGTGCCGCCGTCTGCTGCTGCTGATGATGCTGGTGCTTGTCCTCGACCGTGATTGCATGTGCAGCCGTCTGTTGCTGCTGCTGCTGCTGCTGATGATGATGATGATGCTGGTGCTTGTCCTCGACCGTGATTGCATGTGCCGCCGTCTGTTTTGCTGCGTAGGCGCGGCCCTCGCGTGGCCCCCACTCCAGAGGAGGTGCTCATGCATCTGCCGGAGGCAAAGGAGGCGCGGCAGCGCAACATCGACGACACAGCGGCGGCTGTCCAGGTACGCGCATTCCTGGCAGGCATGCTTGTATGCGTGTGGGCATGTGTGCGTGCGTTGTTTGCTGTCTGTATTGTGTGTGTGTGTACATACGTGTGTAAGGGGATGTATGAGGATGTATCTGTGTGTGAGAATGTCTGTGGTGGCATGTTGCGGCTGTGGCTGCTCATGTAGGATTGCTGGATTGGGGCTGCGTTCGGTGCACTCATGCCTGGTGCCACAGCCCCCAGTTCTGCCTGTTGTCCTGGCCTTCGGTGGTCCTGCTGCGGGACCTGGAGCTGCCTTTCCTTTGTTAACTCGGTGCCAGCTTGGCGCGCTACCTGATGCACCCAGGCCGTGTCACACAAGTGATGCGGTGGATGGTCTCGCGCTCATGTCAACCAAACGTGGTGCGTGCAGCCTGTGCTGGCATGATAGAGGGGGCCCCCCACGCACAACCACACGCCCTGTGCCTGTCATTGCAAAATGAGGCCGCACGGAGCACACCTGGTCATGCGTGCAGCTATGTTGTACGATCAGCGCATTTCATCCGTTGCTTGCACGGCTGTGCAAAAGCGGGGCATGCATTCGCAGCCAGACTGGGCCGCTCCCTGGCATAGCCCATGCTGGGCAGCGTGCAGCACTTGGACGAGCAGGGCTGCCCCATGCTTGCCCGGGCAGCTTCCAACAACCCCACACAGGTCCACACCTCTGTGTGACCTCTGTGTGACCTCTATTTGATTTCTGTGTGACCTCTGTGTGACCTCTGTGTGACCACCGCCGGATGTTGCTGCACATCCTGTCCATCTTAACCGTCAGCGCGCTGCCATGCTGCGCTGCCCCTGGCTGTAGGCCACGCTGAGCAGCGCGCAGCGCCTCGACACGGAGGACTACCTCGCTTACGAGGGGTCAGTGCCGGGCGGGCGCATGTCCAAGGATGAAGCGGCCATGTGAGTGGGGCGCTGGGCAGGTGTGAGAGTGAGGTGCCGGGCGGGCGGGCGCGCATTCAAAAAATGAATTGGCCAGGTGAATGGGGCGCTGGGCAGGCGTGAGAGTGTTGTGCCAGGCGGGCGTGTATTCAAAAATGAATTGGCCACTTGAGTGGGGCGCTGGGAAGGTGTGAGAGTGAGGTGATGGGCAGGCGCGTGCTCAAGAAATGAATTGGCCAGGTGGGTGGGGCTTTGCGCGACCAGCAGCAGCCCAAGTCGCTGCTGCGCTGCTCTTTGCCTGCTGTGCTAAAGCAGCCCATATTTGCTTGCCCTTGTGACCCTACAGAACAGGCCTCCAGTAGTTGCACCAAGTCACCTGAGCGTAAACCTACGCCCCGCGTGCATGCCTACCCCAGGTATGAGTCGGTCACCCCACAAGAGGCTGGCAAGCGCAAGTGGTCAGACAGCATCATCCTCAGCCAAGACACGCAGGTAAGGTTACTAAGTGGATGCTATGTCTGTGTTGCGCTGGCACACCGGCAGGTGATCAAAGGGGCTTATGATAATGTGTATTTCCCCGATGATTTCATGCGTTTTGTTAATCCCCAGTGGGGCAGTAGGCAACCCAGCTGGGCAGGTCTCCGTAGGACCATGGTCAGAGGAAGCCAGTGTGAGCATTGCAGAAACAGAGCAGAGGGATGCTGCAAAAGCACTTGGAAATCGTCCCAGAGGCATGTGGAGACTCGTGGCAGAGGCAGCTGCCCAGAGCATCCGCTCCGCATCTTATGAACTGCGGATGTAGCAGGCAGTGTGCGCCGGCATGCCTTTTGCTGCAGGCTCTCATCTACAAGTATGTGCCTATCATTGGCCCCATCGTCGGCAGCGCCTTCATCATCGGCCTGTACATGCTGTCGCGCCTGGTCAAGGGTGACCTGACTGACCGCATGAACATGATGAGCCAGGTGAGGGTCTTCTGCGCCCACCCATGTCTACATGTCAACATGTCTCATATCGATGCTGTCACGCCTGGTCAAGGGTGACCTGACTGACCGCATGAACATGATGAGCCAGGTGAGGGTCTTCTGCGCCCACCCATGTCTACATGTCAACA
>LFIK01000584.1_pt1 | contig 27516 bp, 31 predicted proteins | sample 643401 | NCBI WGS metagenome assembly LFIK01 (sample SAMN03777447, study PRJNA286221) | soda lake metagenome | biome: soda lake; feature: Kulunda steppe; material: water; isolation source: sample T5-Br brine of Lake Tanatar-5 | place: Russia: Kulunda steppe | collected 2010-07
GTTCTGTGACACTTCTGATGGCATTGGGTCCGCATTTGCCTGCAATCCTGCCACTGGTATTGATGCAAGCCGGGCCAAGGTAGGGGAAGCAGGACAGATCTGGGTTAGGCCGGTTTCTTGCTGGTAGCAATGATGTGAGCATCGCGCCTGAAAACTACACAAATTGACACAGTTCTAACTCTTGAAGGTCACAAGGGCGTGCATTGACGGCTGCATCGGTCACAGCAGCAGAAATGGTCACAAGGGCTTGCAGTGACGGCAGCAATAGTAATGGTCATTAAAGCCACAATGGTCACAAGGGCAAAAACAGCTTGTAGTGATGGCAGCAATGGTCACAAGGACGTGCAGTGATGGCAGCTCATTGCACTACCAAAAGCTGGTCCGCCTGCATGCTAATTTGTGTTTGCATACACACACCCACAAGTTGGTCCACCTGCACGCTAGCATGTGCACGCATACACACCCACAAGCTGGTCCACCTGGTTTCTTGCACGACAGCAATCATGGCTCTGCATGCTAATGTGTATTCGAGTATGCGCACCTAGAGGCCGGTCCACCAGAGGTGCGAGAGTACCTCCTGAGTTGCACCGCTTTGTATCTGTTGTGCAGGGCACGTGCAAGAGTCTGTGCGAGCAGGTGTCAATCTTGGAAGAGCGAAAAAGACGGAACCAGCTGTTTGAGGGCCGTGTGTGTGATTCCCCAGATGGCAGCCAGGGCTCCTGTGATGAGGGTCAGTGGGCATGATGGACCCTGGGTGGAGTAAACAAGCTTTCATGAAGGCTATGGGACTTGCAGGGATTAAAAAGGCACATTTCCAAAAGGGCCGGGAGTGGGACCCGAGTGATTCTTGCTTTTGCCCTTTTACATCTGCACATGTGGGATAGAGCACACACACTTAGGCTAGCACTTGCGCATGATCCTCCCTACATCCTACTTGTGCACAACATGCGTGCAGGTTTCCTCTGCTTTGAGGCTATCGGTGCCTGCCGCACAAACTTCCAGTGCACTGTCACAGGTTCCCCTCTCCGACCATGGGTACGTCACAGCTGGCAGCAGCTCTATTCCCTTGGGCTGCATGACAGCACATGCCTGCCATCCATGAAATTTGCTAGCCTTGCATTATATCCCATAGAGATCTACTCCCGCCTTGTACCTTTGATTGTGTGCTGACAATGAATGCATCTAGAAAGGACATGCTATGGACTAATGGCAAGATGTGAGCAATGTCATTTGGACTTGGTTCAGTTGCTCATCATGACACAAGCACATGTACAAGCACACAAATTTCTTTTGAATCTCCAGGTCCCTTGTGTCAACGATGCAGGTGACGGGTGAGGCGTGTGCTGGCATGTGCTTCAGGACATCCAAGAACATGGAGAGTGCCAAGTTTGGGGACAACCTAAGAAGCATCAAGGTTTGCAGCACAAGCCAATTGTTACAAAATAGATATTTAAGAGCACCATGTTGTACAATTTTGCGGCCTGAGAATAGCAAGAGGGCATGTGCATAAGGCAGCTGCCCCTTGAAGCTGCAGGTATGCCCTTTCATGGGAACATTGATTGCATCACAACTCTTGGTAGTTCCTCCCAACCGTGCTGGCTACGTCTTGAGGCTGTAGGTTTATGGCAACATTTAACTTGAGAATGAACCAATTTGACACAATCATGTGCTGTGTTCATGTGCAATCTGCGCACAGGTCAAGCTCAGCACAGGAGCAGGCACTCTCCGGGCTCCATGTGACGCTATATTTGATGATGCGACTGGCCATCTGCTGGGAAGCGCTGAATGCAGGGTCTCCTCATCAGTGGGTCGTTTGCATGCGCGCTTGTGTGTGCGCGTGCGCACGCGTGTGCTTGCCATCAAGAAACTGGTGCTTTTGCTATCTTGCAGGAAATTTCTGCAACACACGGCTCAGTTGGCCTTGGCAAGCTTACATATGCAGCTTTCTGTTCCTGTCTAGGAATGTTGAGCACAACAATTGTGTTGTTGATCATGGAAAAAGTATGCTTGCACCTGGTTTTCTATGTTTAAGAGCACTCCAAGCTAGTCACTTGAGAAATGCAATGCATTCCATGTCTAGAGTGTGTGCGCATGTGTCCGCGCAGGCATGAGCATATGTGTGTGCATGTCTTTAACTATGCGTGCATGTGTGTGTTTATATGTGTGTGAGTACCTGGACCAGGTAGGTACCTGATCACTTGGAGTTATTGCTCATGTGGCCTGATCACTTGGATTTATTGCTCATGTGGACACAATTCATGTGGCGCTGGGGCGGGTGGGTGCGCGCAGGAGCGGGATACTTTGCTCATCAATCTTGGGGGAGATGCCATCCTTGACCCTACCAGCTCTGATATCACCAAGAAGACACTAAGGCTCGGTGACCAGACTGGCAGCCCCCTTAGGGACTTCATCACCCCTGATCAGACATACAACCAACAAAGTGGGTCTGTCAGCTTAACCTGATCAAACATATGAGACCAACAAAGTGGATCTTCGGTGCGTGCCTGATCAAACGGACAAGAAGAGGGAAGTAGGTCTTCAATGCATGCCTAATCAAACTTACAAGACCAAAGACTTTGATCTTCAATGCATTCCTGATTGAATATACAAGAACAAGGAAGTAGGTCTTCAATGCATGCCTGATCATAAGTTGAAGACCGAAGACGCTGGTCTTCAAAGCACATGTATCCCTGATTGAACATGCGAGAACAAGGGACTAGGTCTTCAATGTTTGCCTGATCAAACGTACCAGAATGAAGAATTGAGTCTTCTGTGCGTGCCAGGCCACATTGGTGCTTGATTGTCATCATCTACGTGTTTGTGTGTACTTTTACATGTGGTACTTTTGCATGTATCTGCATTTGTCTTGTTGATACTACATGTATCTGCCCTACTGCGTGCGCATGAACATGCACATGCACCTTTTTCTGTGTGAATGCCCTCCAGTGTACATGTAGGCAAGAGTCCTCGCACGCACACACGGGAGCAAGCATGCATGCATTTGTGTGTGTGTGAGAGAGAGAGAGAGAGAATGGAGAGAGAGAAACAAGGAATTGGAAGGTTTGGATAAGAGTGTGTATGGGCAAGCAGCAGGCATGTTGGTGTGTCCTCTTCACCAATTTGTGCCAGCGCGCAGTAAGGATTGTGGCTGCCATGGCATGAAATTGATATTGCGCATTCGTGGTGGACAATTGCGGCTGCCATAGCAACTGCCCTTGTGCAAGTATGCTGGATGATCATGGCTGCCACGACTTGACCACCCCTGTACATGCAGTCACTGTTGAAGTGGAGGTGTGCGACAACTGCATGGCGCCCGCGGCAAGGCTGACCGGCCCCACCACATTAAGGACACCCTGCGAGGCGGATGCCCCGTACTCCACTGTGTTCCTGGACAGCAGCGCCAGCGGGGACACATCTGGGCGGGAGCTCCTTAGGCGCGAATGGGGCACAAAGACGGGCAGCCACGCAGGTGGCGCCGTGCAGTGCGTCCCGCCAACAGATGCACTGGCTGACTTGGTTGCCAACAGCAACGGGTGAGCGGTGCTGCAGGCATCCCGAGCAGGCCTTGCCGCACACATAATCAGGCATGCACCAACACACTCAGCGTGTACTCTCCATCCACTCAGTGTGCACTTCCCATCCACAAAGAGTGCATTCCCCATCCACCCAGTGTGCATTCCCCATCCAGCCATCTGTCCAACCGCACCATCGGCCGCCCCAGCACAGGGCGTCTGCAGGGGTGCATCATTTTACTCTCGCAGTTCCCATAACACTGCCATGCACACAAACAGCAGCCGGAAGCCCATGTATTTGGTGCATGCGGCTGCAGGGACTCTACGCTCAGGCTGGGCCACAGCGTGCTGTCTGGGCTGGACGCTGCCACGTATTGCATCACCATCAAGGCCACCAGCTTTGTGGGAGTGGATTCAGAGAAGGCCGTGCACACGCTGACCAAGCAGGCGTGTCAGGACGCTTTTGGTTTGGTTGAAGTGTGGCTGGATCGGCTAAATTGTGGTTGAGAAGTGTCTAAAGCAATAAGCTGTCAGAACACTGAGAGTTGACTGCGTTCATGCACACGCTCACCAAGCGGGATGGTGGTGCGCGATCGTACACATGCTGGCCAAGCGGGGTGAGGTGCTCAGTCATGCACTCACCAAGAAAATAGAAGGAGCAGGTGCTGTGTGCGCACAAAAAGGCTTCAGCAAGAGAGTCCAGGTGAGCCTATTTTTCCCTCTGGGATGCATTGGTGGGGGTGGGGTGTGTGGTCATGTATGCGCTTATCAAGGAAGCAAGAGGATAGGTCCCCGTGTGCGCACAAAAAGGGGATGGATGGGTGGGATTGTGTGCATGCAATGCAGGCCAGCTGTGCGCCTTGTGGCGCTCATGGGCCTGGTGCATCTCAGTGCATGCGCGTCCTTTCATGAGAGTGTGTGGGCACCCCGTCACTCGGCAATACGCCCCGTTTTCTGGGAGCGCCTGCACAGATCCTGGTGCACCCTACAATGCCTGCAACCCAGCATCCAATGGCCCTCCCTAGATGCACTTTGCTGCCAGCCAGGTCCGTTGAAAATGAGCCTCCTTCCCTCTGCCATTGGGTGCTCAGGCACAGACAAGAGTTTCCTGTGGACGTTGACAATCCCTGCAACAGGGTGTGGAGAACGCCATGCCTTCTGTCAGGATCTCCGCCCATCAACGCACTCCACCTTCCCTTCAGACACTAGACCCTTAACCCTCAATGAACTCTGCCTCCACCCAATGCACTCCGTCTGCTCTCAATGCACTCCACTTTGCCTCAATGCTCTCCGCTGTTTGCCTAGTGCCTGCCACCACGCCTAAATGCAACAGGGTCCGGAGAGCGCCACACCTTCTGTCAGGATCTCTGCCCCGTCAAGGACGACCATTGGTGTTGGATTAACGCTGTCTGGCTCTGTGGACGCCACCTCTGTGTGCAGTGGTGACGTTGTGAGTACGCCCGTTGTGCTGAGCGCGGGCACAGCAGCGTGTGCGTGGCTAAGCACCTTGCCCCAAGCACACACTTAGCTTCCCATGATCCCCATGATCAAGGTCCACACTCTCCAAGGCTTGTGGCATGCACATCTGAGTACTCTGCCTGTGGCTTGTGGTATGCACGTTTGTGGCAGCTGTCAGAGGCTTGTGGCATGCACGCCAGTGGCCACCTCTGTGAGCAGCAACCAGATTGATAGTACACTTAAGCTGTGTGTGGGCATGCATCTTGCCCCCAGCACACACACTCCCTGCCCCATGATCTTTACAAAGGCTTGGCAGCCCGTGTGTTGCATTTGCAGAGGCGGCCATCTCTGTGTGTGCAGGGGCAATGTGTCGGTTACATTTTTTACATGGCATCCCAAAATTCATGGGACTCATTATGCCCAGGAAGTGCACACATGTTACCCATCCAGAATAGGGTGCCTTTTCTCCCCAATTCAGGGTCAGTTGGCCACGCTGCATGAGAAGAGTCCACCTGCCTTGCCCAACCATTGCAAACTGCAGAATTGCAGTGTTGCTTTTTTATTTTCCTGCTGATCCCTCTGGCGATGGGAAGGGGGCGGCACCTCTACCATCCCCTCCTCTTCCAGCCCGTCCTTTCTGCCTCTTTTGTGAGAGCCAGTTCAAAATGTGGCTGCACCTTGCACTCGCGGCCTGAGCATGCCTAACGCTGCGCTGGACTTGGACCCCATGAAACAGGCGGAGTTCCGCTGGAGCTGCGTGTCCTCCAGCAACAGCCCTTGCAAGGCCCTGAATTTCCCAGACTGGCAGCCAAGCGTGTCCCAAGAGCTCAGAGCCTCTGATCTAGTGGGGCGCATCACACCTGGGAGCACCCTGAGGTTCCGTCTAAGCACGCGGCTGGCTCCGACAGGCAGCAGCCTGGTTCCATCCTATAACTGGGTGGAGCAGGTGAGGAGCAGCTGGCAATGCACTGCTCCTGCAAATTCCTACGGGGCCTGCTGGCGCACCAACCCTGCATGTCAGACTTGTAGCATGTAAGAATGCAGGCCAGCATGTCTGTCCTGCAGGCCCTCGCAGCCCAATTGCACGGTTGTAAATGCAGCTCCATGCGCAAGACCTGGATAATGACTCATTGCCTTGGCCGAAGTATGGTGCTGGGCACTTTTTGCAAGGCCAACCCACCTCTCTTCCCACCACCCTTGTGACCAGTGACATTGCAGATACTTTTTATTCTTTCAGCCCCCGTGATTGAGCCGTCCCCAGCGTTGAAGCATGTCCATGCAATCCACTGTCTGTCTCAACGCAGGTTATTAAGTTTGGTGGCGACAGTTTGACAGCCAGGTTCTCCGCAGACAGCCCCACAGGTGCCATCTCAAGGGGCATCCTTGAGCCTCTTGTCTTTGATGCCATGCCAAGCAATGACCCGAGCGACCCAAGCAATGCAGCACAGGCAATGAGGTGTGATTTTGTGCGTGCATGCATTTGCATCTGCATGTGCATTTGAATGCAACTGCACGCTTGCAGATAAACAAAGGTCGGCTTGTTTCTTTTGTGCAAGAAGCAGGTAGCAAGAAAAGGCATAGATCTTTTCAAGGATAGGACGGACCAGGGGCCGTGCTTTTTACTGGTGCAGGCTGAGATCTAGGTCATAGTCTGATCAGTCACAGAGTGTGCTTTACCGAGTCACGGGTGCATAAAATAGCTACCTGTTCCACAGCAGCAGATTCTACCTGTACACAACACTTGACCTTGCCACTAGAAATTATGCTGTATGCAGGTACTCATTCCGATGTGAACGCCCAGACGGTATCTCCAATTGTTTTTTGAATGAGGATGGCTTCTTCTACACAGGGAACATCATCGATGGGGCCAAATGGGAATTGGAGGTGGACCAGGTAAGTTTTTGAGAAACAATTCTCAAGAAGCAAATCAGCAAGGTATGCTGTAAAGGAAATTGGGAAAGACACTCTTTCCTTTTGAAAAAATGAGCATGCCTTACAAAAAAATGAGCTTAAGCTGACATGACTTTGGATTTGCTAAAACCTTGCATGGCTTAGTTTGTAAATGATGAAGAAGGAGACCCTAATGACAACGAGTTCATCATTCAAGTCACTATCACCAAAGGCTCATCCGATGCGGGAAACCTCCGAGAGGCAACAACATCAACCACCATAGTGTTGAAACCACCAGATGTGGTAAGCCCTGATCATTTATGATATTGTTTTGAGACGTAACATTGTGCTCCAGCGTTGGTATCATGTGCTTCTCTAAAGCTAAGAGGACCTGCTTGAACCGCCCAAAATAAGGAGTTTTTCAACAGCACTTTGGTGCAAAAAGACTGCTTGTGCAGCTTACATGCAACCACATCGTACTCTGTCATGCCAGATATGTGTCATTGCCGAATTAGCTGTAAATAAAAAACTTCATTTCCCCCCTTGGAAGATGAAACACTTCACATCCAGCACCTCATGCTTGCATTTCACTGCTGAATGGGGTGGATGTAGATATCATGTTCCTCAGCAGCTTTATTGTTAATGACGATGATTTGACATAACAATTCAAGCAAGTTGCTTGACGGCTTAAAAGCTGCAAAAATGTGCCTGAGAAGCACAATTGAGAGAGAGCGCACCCCAGTTCCCTCTGGCGGCATGCTCTAAGGGATCGCATGTACCAAGTCTTAAACCAGAGGCATGTTCTAGTCTGTAGTAGGGCCCTAGGTTGTATGTTATTTATGATCCTGGACCTGGACTTAATGCGAGCTGCAATTATTTGGGTGGAATGGGCTTCTTTTCTTTTATGGAGGAGTTCGCTTAGTTCCCGGGCCTGGCTGAGCACAGCAATTGCACCTGCAGGTGATACCTCTCGTTGGGCTCCTTCGTTTTCCATGGGCATTCACTGCTGGTTGTAAAGCAAGTGTGCATCAGGTCCAGCTGCAGTATCAAGGGTTTCTAAGTAAATCCTCCTTTTGCAGACCTTTGTCAGCGCTAGGATTGACCAAGACTGCGGGTCCAGAAGCTGCAGGTCAACATCCCTATCAAGTAGCGCAGTGAGTGAGCGCTTCACAGACTTGGAGTATTATCACTGCCTTCAAAGCCACAGCGGGCTGGCAGATTGCTTGGTGCTCTCAGAAAAGAGGTTTGACGTACATGGCATGTCAAGAGGGATGGCTGAACAATGAAGCGGTTGCTCTCTGCAGCTAGCTCTGGACTCCACATGAGCAGTTGCCTGTCAGTCAAGTGCCCCTTTGTTCTCATCAGTCAAGTGTCCTTTTGTTCTCAACTGCCTAGTCCACAACTCATCACTTTCTTCTTTGTGGGGTTGATTACACATCCCTCACCCATTCATAACCATAAGACCTGATTAGTCAGAGTCACTTTTCTTTCGCGCATTCTGTCCCATGCTTGTCCTGCTACTGCTAACCATTGAAGAGCTCTATCACAATCGCAGTTGTCATTCTTTGCAACTATTAACAATGCCGAGGACTTTCATGAGGAGAATGCCACCTCTTACAGGTCAGTCGGTTATTGTACATTAGGATGGAAATTATATTGATGGCTTCGCCACAACTCTTTTTTGTGAAGGAACAAGCTCCATTTTTGTTTAACAATGTAGCCACGCAATGCATGAGTATGAAGGAACTTCGTGCTTTTCATTGGCATGACAGGTGGCTGATGAATGGCCAGCCAGTTCTGCAGAAGCACCTGCTATCTACCAATGGAAAAGAGCCAGAGGCAGAGGTGAAATCAGCCACCATGACAATTAGGCCATTCTCCAGGAATGGCGGAGTTGGTCTTCTTCCCAGGTGGGCCCAGATATGTGCATGAGGCTTATTGCTGGCACAGATGGGAAAGTGAATTGCGTTTAGGTGCAAGTTTTTGATCTCATATGTTCTCAAAAAAAGTACAGGTCAGCAGGTAAATTCATGAGAAGCTTTTATTTCTTCTACATAACCAGGCCTTCAGGTCATCATAGTCATGGGGTGTACAAGTCGTTGGGCAAGAACAGAAAGGCATGGCAAGGCTTATGTGTGGGTAAAGAAGCAACTTTGCTGACTGAACATCATGATAAGATGGCGATTCTCATGAAGTTGACCATGCTCACGTTCTTGCTCAGGTTTGGGACGCTTTCAGTTGTATGCATTATTACAATTGAACAAGGGGACACTCCAGCCACAGGAATTGCCATGAGAGACATTGAGCTGGAAGGGTGAGTGCTTTGATCTGAGAACACAGATGTATGCCACCTACAGCCTTCAATGTATGGATATGTAAACAAGTGCCCTGTTTACTCTTCAAGCTGCATGTTTTGCCTTTGGACCGAAAGGATTCTGGGACTAGTTGCTCCTTTGCATCAGGCAGCCCTTGACGTTGTTCTTTTTTCTGCTTTGGATTTGGCACATTGCTAAGGCTTATCATTGCTGCAATGTGGCATGCTCGTTGCAGGCCACCTATCTGTGCAAGAAGTGATGGCAACTGCTTACACCTACCCATGTACGTTTTCATGCACGTTATTGTGGTGTGATTAAGCACTGAAAATGCTTGGTAGCAGAGGATGCAGGCAAGATTGTGTGTTTTGACAAACTCTTCCTCCACCATTTGCACTGCCATTTCCTGACAGCTTCCAAGATTTCACCCCATATCTATGATCCTCTCTGTTTGTCAACACACCAATTTTTAAGTAACAAAGTCTGGTAGCATCTGTCAACCTGGATAAGGCCTGGCTGAGGAGCATGTGCATGCAGCCTCACCAACAGCAGTGCTGCACCTAAGGCACAAGCTACAACATGTGCCCTTAGCAATTGATTACAGTAGAATAGTGGCCTACCAACTGCAGGCAAGAGCTTGCTACACCTGAATTCTCATTCCGGGCGGAAGCAGAAGGATTTTCGTCCCCCAATGAACTTGCCTATGAGTTTGGATTTATCTTGACAGAAGGCAACGGGCAGGAGAACTTCCAGGTAAGCATCCTTGCAGCATCCTTGCACCTATTTTGTACTGTATAGAAGTATTGCCACTCCAAATCTTGAACATCATTTGCTCTGATGAAGGGATATGATTACCTGTATTTTTACCAGGTCGAGAGAGCTGCAAACTTGGGCTCATCAGAGACGTTGCAAGCCCAAAACGGTGCTGGGGAGTACATAGTCTACGTCGTAGCAGTGGACCGTGGCAACGGAGGAAGAAGTGAGCCGGCAATAGCACATTTCACTTTGAATGAAGCAGCGGTGGCAGAGTGTCCTGATTTCCAGGAGCTCATCCTTCATAGGCTGGCAGGCATTGACCACAGGAACAACCGGAACACAGGCGACAAGCGCCAGGTCTACCAAGGCATGTCTGAGACAAACGCGGCAGCAGGCGCAAGCCCCCCTCCTTTTTGCAACCCTGATCACCCCAACTTTGGTGGGCCTGGAGGAGGCCAAGGACGACGCCGCTTGCAGAACGACCCTGTGACTGTGGAGGGGAAAGTGCTCGAGGGGCTTGAGACAGTGCTGGAAACACTGGAGGTATGTCTTTGCAGCAAAAGATGCTGATTAGCAAGGCTCTCAGGACTGCTTTGCTGCGCCAAGTTCAATCAAGTAAGAGCAACCAAATAGCACCGAATGTGCAACCAACTGGGCAGCACAAAGTGCATGTCAAGCTGTTCCAGTTGTTCACACTGTTTCAGTGCCAGCAATCAAGCATTATTGCCTTGCACTTGGCTTATGTTCTGCACCATTGATCAGGAGATAAGATATTGACAAAAGGCTTATGGGCTCCTTTTTGCCTCGAGCGAAATGAGCAGCTTGTTAACAAACAGGATGCTAGTACAAGCATAAACTAAGAACGCGGCGGCTTGAAGCAAGCACCTCTGATACCTTCTCAACCCAATTTGTGAGCATGGCTGCAGGACGCGAGCACCTCTGATGCCCTGGGAGCACTCACCTCAAGCCAAGCCACATTCCGTCCTGGCACGAGCCCCAATCTTGAGCAGGCCAAAATTTTGCTGAAGGTAAGAAATCATGCTGCAGTGAAGGCTTGAGCAAAAGGGGGGGTGGGGGCTACAATGTAGGCTCTTGGACCAGAGTGTCATAGCCCACTAGAACATACTGCTTCTTTTTATATGCGCTTGCAGTGGTTAAGAATTCTGCCAAAACAGCACTTGTTGCAGCGCTGTATTGTTTGCCAAGATGCTGGGTCTGAAGTTGACACATTTTCTTGCAGGGACACAGTTTTCAAAAAATTGAATCTGGATTTCATGGTGAGCTATCTTTCATTGCTTTTTTGTCTTCCAGGTTGTCAACACGGCCTTGGGGATATTAGCTGATGAGGATTTCGAAGGCATTGGTTCAATTACCCTCCAGAATGCGCTTTGGAGTGCTGGCCGGTGAGTGCTGGACCATGACCAGAGCAATGCAGTGAAATCATGGGTGCAATCCACATGCTGAGCACAAAGGAGTATCTGCAAAGTTTGCAAGACGTCAAGTCATGCCACAACTGCCACCATTATTTGATGAGGTAATAGCACTTCCTTCAAGCTAGAAATAAATGGGGAGCCAATCAATGGTGCACAAAGGGATGTGTGTTGTCTCAAAACGGCTGTCAACCAGCTGCATGCTCACTGCTGGCAGTGTGCTGCATTACCTTCTCCTGCATGCTCTTAACTGCTAGAACGTACTTTCAAAATGTCTAAAAAAAATCTTCAAATCACCCCTCTCTTGCAGGGCTGCTGAAGTGCTCATTCAAAAATGTGGAACAGGATGCTTAGAAGGTGGGCTCATGGCTGAAATTTTCTTGTCTCTATCTTCTTCAGAAATCCTTCAACGGTGGAGATATCCCTTAAGCATGCAATAAGTAGAGGCTCAACAGTCCCCCACCTCAGATGCTTACTGAACGCTTGTCAGGAGTGCAAGCCTGTATGTATGTGTGTGACTGCTGCACTACAGTGTTGCTGAGACTTCCTGCATTTTATGCATGAAATCAGCATGACAAACCAGGGTTTGTTGAACAGGGAGAGCAATACAACATTGAAATTGCTGTGTGCTCATTGAGTACTTTGCAGGCTTCTCACCTTGGGTAATTGCTATGAGGACCATGGAGACACTAAGACATACGAGTGAGTGATATCTGGACATATTACAGCAAATGGCAAGGCTAGGTTAACCTGCGCCTGCATATTTGGCAACAGCTCATGTGTTTTGGAACTCAATGAATGAAATTGTAATCATTAGCCCGAATGCAGCACCCAGAAAAGCTAGAAACTTTATTTTAATTTATGCATAGCATGCACTGAAAGTCTCTGAGCTGAATCCATATTTCTCTGATTGGGTTGTGACCCAGGGTCCCTCTTGCAAGCCCCTATCAGCTCCCTGAGCGTTGCAGCCAGCACGTGTATCACACAAGGGATACTGCGCGACGCTGTTCGTCCGCTCTCTCAAAGCAATGTGACCTTTGAGGTCCCAGTCATGGGCAGGTGAGTGACCTTAGAGGCCCTCTTATTAATGGCCTTGTCAAGCATGGTATTTGGGGCCCTGCCTTAGCAGGTGGGTAGAATTGGGGCACTCTGCAGGCATAAGCAAGGAGTCTGAATTGTGGGGACAGCCTGGAAATTCTCATCGACTAGGATGGTAACTTGAAAGTGCAGTTGGAAGACACAGGCTCTGCCCTTCGCAGATACAAGCTTTGGACACTAAGATTAAAATGTTAGTTGCACCATGAGCCAGTGGTGATAAGTGTAGCTGGTGGTGGTCGACTATATGGATGGACTCAAATCATATGTTTCACAATCCAGAATTGGGTGCTATGGTGATTGAAGACGCCACAGCAGCTTACTGCCTGATATAGACTTAGGCCTGACACCAGTCAGTGATTGGAGTCACTGCTTGCACCTATCTCACATAACATGGCTTTTTCGCTGTGTTAGTGACCAACATGGTCTGCTGAAGGATTGATTCGTGTGAATTGCGATCACTGATTGCGAGGTACCATTACCTAATGCTTGTGTCTGTCTATTTATAATCACCCAGTGTCTCCCTCTGACTTGAGAGTTGCTAATGACTCGTCCAGTACTGCAGGGCATTGTAATGTATCCATCATATCTAATCAATATGCGACCCTGCTGCGCTGCAGGGTTTTCAATGCCTCAGACACTTCTTCCAGTATGGCGCAAGCAAGCGCATGGTTTCAGAATGCTGATACGTTTGTTGACTGGTGCGGGCACAGCAGCGTTTGCGCTTCACAGGTAAGTTATCTGCAAGAACAGAAGGCTTAACGCTTGAGATTCTCAACAGATGATAATAGAGATAATATAGCTTAAATCATCTCCTTTGCATCAGATTTTGTCAGGTTACGTCATGTTTGCTGCCCCTAGGGGCTGCTGAATAGTTCAAGTGCAGCATCCTTGCTGATGCAGGCTGCAGTAGAGACTTGCCTGGGTATCCCTGTGCTGCTGCTTGCTTGCTTGCCTTCAACGCTTGCTTGGCTTGCGGACATAACTCAAAAATTAAGTCAAGTGTCCTCCCTCCAACCATCACCAACATCTAACTCACGTTTTACCTCTGCAGAAAAGTATTGCCCTCTACCTCTCCTACTTAAGTGACTCAGCTGTGTATACTAGGTCTGCTCCAGATTACCCAGATGTCATTGCGGCACATTTTGCACCTACAAATGACCCCCCAGAGGCTGTAACAGGTAAGGGGCGTATCCAAACTGAAGATGATAGGAGAATAACTCACGCAAACAGAAAGCAAAAATATGAAGAAGGCTTTAAGGTCCTGTTGGTATACTTATCCTGGCAACAGGCTCTGGACAGTTGGGCGAGCATGACGCACACAACGACACTGATGAGTCAACTTTGGCTGCCCAACATTGTTGACCTAGCACCTTGCGGCTGCCCACCACTGCATGCATTCAGGTGTCGTGGAAGTGCAAATGGACTTTAAGGAAGAGAATGAAAGGATCTGCTCAGCTACAACCCAGTGCACCATCCGCTTGCTGGTGCCGTTAAACAGTGGTGTTGACTTGGCGGGCAAGTCGCTGGCATGCGTGCACTTGGCACCTGAATATCAGAGCCAGGACTTTACAGCAACCATTTTGCAAACTGGTCTGGAGATCCAAGGAGGCACGCATGTGGCCTGTGAGGTGACAAGGCTTGGCCGCTTCATGGTGCGTGTCTGCCCCCATGTTTGTGGTCCACATCTGGCGTGGTGGCTGAACGGCTTGACAGGTGGCAGGTGCAGCAAAATTGTCCCCATGCTGTTGAAAGTGCAGAGTGCATAAACGAAGCTGCAGAGCGTCTGGTGCTGCGCACTTAAAAAACTTAAAAAGGGCATCTGGATATGTGGGTATTTGACGTAATGCAGTGCACAATCTAACATACAACAGGTTGAAGAGCGGCTTAAGGTACTTAGGATGTTTGATCTAAAAACTTATGGAACTTAATGGGCTCAACACATGATCCCTCAATTTCAAGTGCACCGAAGGCAGCCTTGTGCTGACCACTCTGGATATTCAAGGCACACGAAAGTTTCCAGACCAGAGACTAAAATCGACTTAATACAGCCATGACCTGCACCAACAAAGCAGCTGCACGACACTGGGTACCAGCATTGCCATACGTTGCGCTTCCTAGCTGCCAGTTGGAGAGTGTCATCGCAAGAAGCATCCTCAGACATTTACAATGGGGCACGGTGGGCTTCTGGGCCTTGCAGCACACATGCAGGAGCATTTCCTTCCTGGCAAAACAGCAGAATTTGGTTTTGGGTGCATGTGGGGACCCACCCCTGAATTGAAGAGTCACTTCTGTTACTTATTTATCGGCGAGGCATGATAGGAATGTGCACTCTATGACAAACGTCAGGCACGAGCGTGCATTTCCATCAGAAGATCAGGTGCTACAATCAGGACTTCTCAAACAAATTGTTCCATCCTTAACCTTGGAAGTGCACGTTAATCCCTCAAGAATGCGGGCGCTTTCCTCAAACAATTGATTTGTTCCCTGTATGTGCATGCTTCAGCTTTAGTACAGACATGCACACATCATACGTACGTGCACTGCAATCGATGCAGGTCATGAGCTACACACTCCCTCTCAGTCCTCTGCCACCTTCCCTGTCCCCGCCTCCTTGTGAGTATGTTGGAAAGCTGCCTTAAAATCCTGGCAAGTCAATGTCCGTGCATGTCACCTTCTCTGTGCTTAAAAAGGTGAGCAGTGTGATACAGAAAGAAAACTCATGCTTGGCAGACTAGAAAGGCATGGTGCAAAGCATAATTGATAGGACAATGGTAGCTTTTCCAGCACATGGAGGAAAAGTCATTGTGGAAAGTGTCATGTAAGGAGCCATGCAATCAACTCTGATGCCAGATAGTGCGCCTCTGCAACAGTGTTGGTAAAATGCAAGGAGGGCAGGGTGCAGGTGCAGGCAGGTGGGCAATCTCCCCAACCGGTCATCCCATACGTATAATAGCCAGATCCCTTGTCATCACACACTTGTGCTTCCTACCACGATGCCCCTGCAGCTTCTGAACCTCCTTCCTCACCCCCGCTCCACCCATCCCCACCCACTCCACCCACTCCTCAGCCTTCACCAGAGTTGCCACCTCCTCCCCCTCTCTTCCCTGGATGGTGAGCAGCAGGAGCTAGTAACTGCCACTCTGGTTCCATTCCTACAAGACTTCCATCCTGTTGCTGCCTTGTTGAAAAAGTATTGCCAGTCTCACGACAGAGCCTTCTTTCACAGCAATTTCTATGTGTGGAATGAATCAGCTTTGTTTGGCTTCTGACGCTGAGGATACGTCAACAGTCGGCTATTGTTGCAAATCACGAGTTTCCCGACTGGAGTTGCTTGTGTACAACATCCATGGAAACATCATCACTGTTGCCTCATCTCAGCGAGGGGCACAGTAAGAGCCCTTGAACTCAGCCAAAAAATGACTCTCAACAGGGCACGACTTGAAAAGCAGCATACACCCAGCTGCCATGCCTTGCACATTCGCACCAAGCCTTGCTCCAACAACAGATAAATTTACTTTAACCAACAACAGGTAAATTTACCTTGACTCAATCAAAGCCATGCTCTGCTGCCATATGCCATGCGCTGCTCTGCATGCACAGGACCGATGCCCCACCGCCACCACCCCTGCACCCCTCTTCACCTGTCCTGCCCCCACCATCACCCCCTTCTCCATCCCTGCCTCTGCCACCCCCCATGCTGCCACCTAGCCCGTCCCCTGCACTGCCACCTCCTCCTTCTCCCTTGCCGCTTCCTCTCCACCCTGCAAACCCAACCCCCTCACCAGAGGCCTCTGCTCCTGAGGCGGATCCTGCAATATCCCAACCACCTCTGGCACAGCAAGGAGAGGACTCCTCAGATGTCCCCCTGGCCTTTCCACCTCCCCCCACTCTGGTCACGTGAGTCTACAAGCTCATATAGTAGTGCTGCAGAATGCACGTGAACGTGATTTCTATTTGAGTATACGTGTTGGCGCTGTGGGCTGGTGTTTTGTGTGCCTGACATTTACGTGTGTCCATTTCATGCAAGTGAATCAGACATTCTTTCAGCATTTTGTCCTTGTGCTTACAAACGTGTGCAAGTGTAGCAAAAAGAAGTCAACAGATGCTCATGCGACAGCACGCAGCAGGAAACTTTTTGACAGGAAACATATGACCTTGCCGCCTCCATGTCCCACAGGTCGGACTTACAAGTCCTTCCCTACTATAGTAAGACAGACAGGCCACCTTTTTCTTAGCACAGGCTGGAACAGGTACATAGACTTGCTTCAATAAACGATGTTTCTGGCTTGAAACACCTCACTCTCAGTGCGCCAAATGGGGAAGATGTGTGCACTGGAGATCGCAGTAAGAGCGTAGGTGCTTCACTTCAGGTGAGCCCCAAACACATTGAATGCTTAAGAGGAGCACTGATGCTGGTACCAGCACTTATTTGCGCATCAGAGTGCTTATGTTCACTGAAAATGCAAAAAAATGTATGATGACCAGCTTTGATGCTCTCCCTGCTTGAGACATAGGCGCACAATTGTTTTCAGGCTATTTAAGTTATAGTCTGAAATTTCTGTCATATGTTAGCAAGTTGATCAATTACAAATCAGCACTATTCTTGTCGGCCTCACGCATAACATTGTTCCTGCTTCAAACTGCACTCGTGTGGCTAGGAAGGTCCTCACGCAGGCTAAACAACGCTTCCATTCTGTGCATTAATTTTGATGTTAACTCATTGCTCTGCGCAGCTTACATTGCCTGAGGGTGCGGAACTGACAGATGGAGACACAGCAGACTTGGCTTATAGGCTGATGAGCAACATTGGTCATTTCCTCGGTCTACGAGACGGCCTGGAATGTGATGTCAAGGTAGGCACTTACTTACTGCACAGCCTTATGAACTTGCTCTTTTTTGAGACTTATCGACACATCTTGCGAATTCAGCCAAGCCTCTTTAGCAGTGCAATGATGTCTTGTACATTCATTGTGCTGTTTAATTGACAGCTGCAGCGTGTTCTTTACTTTCATCCAATGATGATATCTTGACCGACATCTGAAGGTTTGCAATTGCTGTCCGATTGCGCGCACCAGCGTCTTGGCAAGGCTTTCTCATAGATAAGGCATCAAAGGGAACCTGTAATAAGGAAGCTCGTGCCCCTATGATAAAACCCACCAAGCAGTGCATGTTATATTATTATATTGTTATTACTGGCCATGAACGCGCAACAAAGTACTGGCCATGAACGAGTAAGAAATTCATCACCCTCAAGTTGCTGCAAGTTTCCGTAATCTGGCATGGATCAAGGTGCCACATGTATGATTTTATTCGAGGATTCCACTCATGACAACATAACTGCCGCATATGCCTCATTGTTTTCCTGCCTCACCCAATCTGCTTCATGAATTATTCGCCCTTAAAATTTTACATCACTTGTTTGTGTGTGGCAAATAACCATCATGAATCCCAAAATTCATGATTGCATAGGCTCGTGGTGAAGCGCTTTAGAGCATATTGGCGACATACTAGTGGGCTTTCCCTTGAATGCACGCTTCCAGGTACTTGGTTTATGTAGACTCTGACTTTCAATCCTTTTCACCCTATATCCTCAGCTCAACATCGCCAGGACCGAAAAGCGGCGGTCTCTACTACGGGCAACCTATGCGGGCAGCATGCAAGCTGATCTGGGCAGCCACACACCTCTTGCCCATGTCCGCTCTGCTAGGGTATGTTGTGTACTCAAGAAGCGCAGACAGGGTCATCTCCATGTTTGCCCCTCTTTGCTATCTATGCACCCATGTACACATTCTTTACCTGTTTTCCATTACTGCTCTAGAGATCAAATCTGCTCCACCTACGTTTACAGAGGAGTGTGCAAAGGGTAGCCAAAGAAGGAACTTTCAAGCATACATTCATTGACCCTAGCCCTGAAGGACAAGTATTTGTTGCTGAGCAAGGCGAGATTGAGGTGAGAGCCTAGCGTAATGATGATAATGGCAATTTGAGTTACTTGATTCTCCTTGAACTGGCCGCACTTGCATTTGTGCATGTGGAGGAGTGAGGGAAGGAGGCTGGCTTCTGCTCGCATGTGTCTGTTTGTCGGGGATGGGTAGGGGGAAGTAGAAAAATGCAGATGCGTGTGCCAGGAGGAGAGGGAATGGGGAAAGGAGCAAGCAGCAAATAAACAACTTTGAGTTCATGGTTCATATTCTAAGAAATGCTTCAGAAAGGGGTGGGGAGTGAGTGCATTCACAATGCGTCATGGCCAGACTATCTGATTCAGGAGCGGCTTGCTCTGAACCTGCGCTTTTTGCAGATTGCTGTGTCGGATGTCACTAACCCAGAAGGTGAGACTTGCTGAATTGAAAGCTGCTTGCGCCTCCTTTCCTGCAGACCACTGCGCAAATTTGCATAGGACACTGCTTGGTGGGCACTGGCAGCTTTTTCACTGATGGCGTGTTGCCTCCAGAGACCAAAAAGGAGTAGACAACAAACAAAGGTCTCTACTTCAAAAACCTCAATGCTGCACGTCCACAGATTTTGAGGGATGTGGGATGGCAACCAACCAATTCATGGTCCAGATCAAGGTGTGTGCATGCAATGAAGGATATCTAAATTGATCTGCAAACCTTGCAGAGCAGATTGTACCTCAACCTCAAAGCCTGGATGCTCCAGCTACCAACTTCACCCCAAATTAGGTTGCCTAGTTCCTTGCACTCTTGATGCATTCCATGCACTCTTGAGTCTGGTTTAAGATGTATTTAAGGCCTGCCAGCCTTTCACGGAGTTTTAAGTATATAGCCTGGTAGGCTGCAGGTTAGCCCCACAACGCCAATTGATGTGTAGCTTCCCATGGACTGTTGTATTCATACTTGCAATCAGCTTCCCATGGATCGTGCTATTATCATTATTTCAGGGATCAGTGTTTAAACAAAGCAAATTTGTTAGTAGAGCTAAATAGCGTGTGGCGCTGCAAAATCCTCAGGTACAGCACGTGGCTCCAAGAATGGAGAATACAATTATGAAATAAATCAGCAGGCATACGGTCCGTTCTAATGGGGTGATTTATGATAAATTCATGAATCAAAACTGCAATTAATTGCGTTTCGCGTTTACAAAGGGTGATTAATAACCATGATTAGTCAATAAAAAGTGATTATTTTTGAATTAATCTTAATCAATCCGGGGGGGGGGGTTAAGAGTAATTCATTCGTGATTGATTCCACGGTGGCAGTCAAACTTTCCCGTTGTGGTCATGGAGAGGCTGGAAAGGCTTCATTGGAGAAGGGAATGCTGAAGACATCTTTGGAGCGGGGCTTGGGGTGCCAGTCAACGGGTATGGAGGGGTGTTGCTTCTGTAGAACAGTGCATGCAGAGCAATGCAAGCAATAAAGACTTTCATTTCTTCTTTCTGAGCTGCACTTGCTTCCATTGCACACGCTGATTCGGCTGGGATTTATTACCCCCATCGTAAACGCAGGATGATTAAGCAAGGCAGCATAAATACCAACGTGATTAATTCGAGTGATTCATTCAGAACTAATCAAAAGCCATTGTAAACGCACCGATAATTAATGGGCGAATTATAGATAAATCTGGAGACGGATGGCATGCAGCCCCATGTCCAGGGCAGTGCCACCCCTGCAGACCTCTTCAAGAGGGACGACAGCAGGTTCCCTTAGAAAGTGGTCTAATAATTTTTTCAATGAAGATTTAGCCAGATTGGGGCAGCATGATAAAGTGCAAATGTTGCAAGCCAACCTCGGTCCCGCGAACCCCAGGACAATGCGGCGTCACAACTGCATGCAGCAAGCACTGGAATCAGAAGGGGTCTACACAATCCCCGAGAAGCATGCCATGTAGGAAGAGAATGAGGAGGTAGACTATGTTGGGAAGCCAGTGGCCACGAAGTAGCATATCAAGTCCTTCTCAATGGGCCCTGCACAGCACAAGCAGTTCCATTTTCTCAAAGCCATTCATCTCATCAATCATTAGGTCCCCTTCATAAAGCTGGAGTGCCCTGCGCTTGAGTGATTTGAGTCCACGCAAACAGCTCCATGCAAGCAGCCATGCAGCAAGCAGATGTAGCACCAGCACCAGCAGAAGATTTTGAAGACCAGACAGTAGAAGAGAGCAATCAGAGTTGGGCAGCAAATAGCAGTTGAGAGTGGGTGGATAGGGTGTGCCTTGGAACACATGCGTGTTCTACAGATCACGATGCACCTGATCTGAAGGACCAACTTGTCAACACTATATTTTTCAGGCAGCATTCCATAGGGATGTCCAGAGCTTTCATTAGTGCTAAGGGCGATGAAGAATGAGGGGCCCAGGGGTACTAAGGCACGTGCCCGCACATGTGTAGGTGTGTAACCCTAGTACCAGATTTAGCGGTACATCTGGTTGCTGGAAGCCCCCAGCCCCAACAGAAGTGATCTTTTGCTTTCATTTCTTGCATGGGGGCACTATACAGCTTGCTGTGCCTCCCTTCCAATTCTGATTCCGAAATTCGAAGTGCAAGGTGAAGTTCTGGCTGATAGAGCAGCTGAAATATTGGAAAATATGGAACCAAATGGCAATACAGAGCTATATAGCGCTGTATGCTGGTCCCTACATAGTTGCAGCCCTTATGCAATGCCATGCACTTTAGGCTTGCCAGCCGTTATGCAGCATGCGCTGGCATTGCGGCACATGGTCGTCCCCTCAAATGGCCCAACCCTTGTCGAGCCAATTCGTCTCAATTTGTGGGCCCACTTAAGTGAAAAACAAGCTTGTTTTTCAAACTTATCTCTGCAACACCTGCACCATTGTATGTCCTGAAAAGTGCAACAGAAAGCTGCTGTTTTCTACATTTTGTGCGGGGAGGGGGGCTGTGTGTGGTCCAGGGTGCAGGGGTCCTACAGAGGAAAACAGTCACAGATCTCTAAAGGAAGGTTGTGCACTGATGCTCAAACAGCTCACTTACCGCAACTTCAGGGAGCCTAAGATAATCTATTTGTGTTCGGCGACCTGGGGTCAAACCGGGGTGCAAGGAAGGTGTCCAGCTAAACAGGTATCACGCGAGAAGTTTGCCTGCCATTTTTCTCTTCGAGCATGAATCCCCAATTTTCCAGGAGATGACCTCTTATTTTGATACTCTGAATCTGTAATTTAAGAACTACGGGCTGGAGTAGGGCAGGGAGGCAGATCTGTAGAGGTGCAGACGCCCGTTCCTTTTGCAGGAGGCGCGGCAGGTGTGTTTGGGGTATGCAATAAGTTCAAAATTGATGTGCAGGTTTGGATTTAAGCTAGCTTGCTTCATTTGGGGGAGTGCCTCTTTCAGAAGTATAATTGCTCATCAAATTTTGATCTTACTATTGTTACACACACGTTTCAAAATGCTCCCGTCACAAAATGCACATGTACACGCAAAATTTGCAGGAAGTTGAGAAGTCTATGGCAGCTTACCAGCGACCAATGAGGTCTTGTTTTATTATAAAAAGCTCTCCCTAAAATTGATTGGTCAGAGTCATCCCAACCCGGGATCCCTTAAATTCCATCAGAAGCGCCAGCAGCAGCGGGCTGGGATCCGCGCCTTAAGGGTGGCCCCTGGGGTTCCCTTGACCCCTCTGGCTGCTCATAGCTAGAGGAGCTGCGCTGGAAAGCTTCGTGGGACGGTTTTGGGGGGCGTTTGTGGGGACAACCTTGTAAGGAACGCTATGAGAGAAGGGTCTTTTATGGGCTGGTCAGTGAACGATCTCGGTTAATGAACTGGCCTGACCCCAGTCCAGCCCAAAGCCTGAGCCTGGTGGTTGGTCAGGTAGTTGGAGGTGATCTGGTGATCAAGGAAAGCCTGGTTTCGTTACTAGCCACGTGGAATGCCGCCCCACAACCAGACACCTTGTGGACACACCTTCTGAAGCGGCCAGTTGTGCTATGCATCAGGCTACCTTACACAGGGCTAACGCAGCCAATGACCTCCACGACTGTGCCGCCTTTGCAGTTTGATAACAACGGCATCTTGGACGCCGTCGATGCCTCAAGTGACTTGGACCGCATGGATGTTGCCTTCACCCTAGCTGACCAGATGCAAGCCGAGCTCGCGGGTGTTCGTTTGCCTTTGTTTACAATCTGCCCATTCCTGGTGAGATCTTCTCACCCTCTCTTACCCCAATGGCCCTGCTCCTACTTTTGGGTTGCCAACAAAATGCAAGCTTGTCAGCACTTGTGTTTGCAACCTTTCCTCAAAGCTGATGATGCTGCGCACCACAAATTTCCTGGCATAGCATTTGTATGATAATGAGGCCTGATTTTAACCAGCGCCAGACATGACTTAGGAGACATGGCCTTGGCCAAGCGCTCACACATAAATATTGAAGGCAGGTGTCGGGGATGGCTTTGGCTTTTCAGCTCCCCTGAGCACATGCCCGTGAAACAGTTGTATTAGATTCCAGGGCACACTTAACCTTTTTTTGAGGGTAGGTCTCGTACTCTCACATTTTGTGCATGATGGCAATACTATTACCAAAGCCTCTATTTCAAGGTTCTGCAGCCAATGAAGGGCATAAGGGTTGGTGTGCCTCCACTGTGGTATTATGGCTGACTGAAGGCGCATAAAGCCATGCACGATAATCTGCACTGACTATACCCAATGCATCCATGTGCCTAAGTGCTCAATTTCTTGCCTTAAACTGACGCCAAGATGCACTGTCCATGCATATGTAGTGGATGGCCTGCCTTTGATCTGTGAATGCTCCACTCCAATGTCCTGCCATGCAGTTTGAATTTGTAAGCGAGGGCGCTGCTTCTGCCACTGGTGGTCGTCGTGCCCTGCTGCGAGGCCGGCGGCTGCTGAGTGGCAATGATGGCACCTTAACGGTGGATATGGGAGAGGGTGCTACAAGCAGTAGCATTTCTGATGCCAGGGTGAGTCCTTGCTCCTCGTTGAATGCCATGACGCCAGGTATTGTACATGCATGCACAAACGAGAGCAGCAAGAGCTACAGTTGAAGCATGCCTTCCTTGGCCATCAACTCTTGCGGGGCTCAGCCATGATTTGTGCTGATCAATGCTTGATGTCTCAACGAGGATCATTATAGCATGTTTCATGATATAAGTCCGCCCGATGATTTTCACTGAAACGAAGCAAAGCTCTCTGTCATGGCTCCTCAGTGCAACTCTGTCGCGCAACGTACAGAATAAGCCAGTGCGCAGTGCTTTCTTGTAATAAGCCTGGGTCTTCTTCTCAGGTGTTAGTCCTGTGACTTCTTTCTGCTTACAGAGAATTGTGCAAGGTTTTGACTTCACTGAAGTTCAGGTTACCATTGGTGGTACAACTTACTCTGTGAGTTGGAGCAATATAAGCAGCTGCCTGCATGCCGCCAAACATTAGAGAACAGCTTGCATTTCCGCTTGCATGAATTGCTCTGCTAAATAGACCTGCTCTTATGATAGAATAATAGATCAGCATCTAGGATATTCATGGTTCAAGCAATTCAAATTGAATGAATGAAATTTGCCACAGGCGTGTTGCATCCATCGTGAAAAAAGCAATTTGTAGATCTGCCTGTTTCACCTTCAAATCTCATTGCGTTGTTCCTCTGCCTACAGGCGGAGGTGAAACATGCAGGCATAGATGCATCCCAAGATTTTGTCCAAGGTGCGCTGGACCAAAAACGCATATGCGTATTTCAAATTGGGATTTTTAAGTGTGCTGAAGCTACAGCTTGCAGGTATAGCTATTATAGCACTAAAACTTCAGCATAATGCATGTGGCATGGCAGCTGGCTTGCTCCAGCATATTGATTGCTGCTATGCTGACTGGAGGCTTGCTCAAGGACGTGTCTGGCAAAAACACTTGTTGTACAAAAGTTGGTGCTTTTTATCTGACAAGCCAGCACCATGCCTGGTGGGGACCAGTGCTCATACAGTGTAGTCGACCAAAACGTCCGTGACATCTTGGATAAAATATGTTGCTTGCTACTGCAGTTAGCAGCACCTCAGATGACGACTCATTGAGTGACAGGGCCAGAGTTCTTGCTCCGGCCATTGCCATCCCGGTGGGTCTCCCCTTATATTTTTGGAAGGTGTCTCAATCATCATTCAGACTTGCCATTCAAGTGAGCACCCTGCGCTCCCTGATTTTGTGCACCTCTCACGAAACTCCAGCGTGTTAACGCCTTCTGTATCTTGATGAGTTGCAAGCGCTTTGCTTTCCATTTTTCAAGAGTGTGATCAGCAAGTGAATTCATAGGATCTCCAGGTATTGGGAACACCTCAATTTCCCCCCTCTTTGTGAAGACAAGATATCCGTCTTGGATACCAGGCTTGCCAATTGATAGGATATGTTTCGTTGCACTCTTCTTTTTTTAGACTCCTGACTGAAACATCCTCCTGATTCAAGATGGTACACAAGGCTTGCTTACGCGGCTGTCAAGGCTACTTGCATTTCAATGCTTCTTTTCCACAGAGTGCCTGTGGCTGGAGGCATTGCCGGGTCTGTGTAATTCATGCGATGTACAGGTGCTTTTCTTCCTTGTGCTGGTCGCTGGAGCTGCTTACTTCGTTTACAAGAGGCGACACCTTGCCATGCACCAGGGCAAGGTCCAAGCAAGCAGCGCTGTGGCTGAAAAGGCTCATCAAGCAGAGAGCCTCCCCCAAAGCAGGATCCAAGTGCCTCATGCGCGAGTTCAAGTACAAAACTGGATCCATGCACCTGAGCAGCTGGGCCAGGCGCAGGAAAGGCCCCCCCCTAGAGGAGGAGCCGGTCCAGCGACAGACATGAATACAGTGCTGCCATTCAACCAAAATGTATAACAAGGTGTGGGTGCACAGATGTTTGGGCATGCTTTGCGCAGTACAAGTTTGTTGAAGTCAAATATGTCTTCACTGGGCTTATTTCAGGCGGCTCCATGTAAGACTGTACATTTTGGGTATGAATGCCATGCATTTCCATCTTTGGTGCTGAGGCAGTCAGCAAGGATGCCATGCATGGATGCCATACATGTCCATCAATGGTTGTGAGGCAATCAACAAGGATGCCATGCATGTCCATCCATTGGTGGCACACATTTATAGAAAAACAGATGGGCAATAAAGAAAGAGTCTGCACCGCCCAACGCTTGACGCCTCTCCGAGCGGAAAATGATATTGAAGCATTCTCTGTTGAGAGCTGGTTTTGATTTCTGCCAATGCCATCTATGGTGCTGCTATGAATGTCCATCTATGGTGCTGAGGGAACCTGCAAGCAGGCAGCTTGCAGATGTGGCTTCACACTGTGCATTAAGCTGGGGAGGGTTCAGGGTGAGGAAGGAGTGTGTCTGTGGGTGATCCTTCTTATTGCCAGACCTTCCCTGCTTGTTTGGCCTGGCTCTTAAGAAGACCTCAAGCTCCCCAAAATCTGTGCAAGTTCTTTGACATCGGATTGATGCCTGTGATTCATGTGCACTTCTCTTGCAAATTGCTCACATGCGCCTGCAGGAGCTTGGAAACTTTTTTCACAAGAAGGTTTTGGCATTCAAGCTATTGTCAGTTTTTGTATGCAGAGCTTCAGGGGCAATGAAGTTTGTGTACCTTTCCTTTTAATAAGCCGCCAGTGGTACCTTATCAGAGTTGACATTGCAGATACAATGCTGCATGAAGCAAGTCAGAGCTTATGTGCTGCTTACATTTTTTTACTGTCAACAAGCATGGACAGTGCAGAGTTGGGCGGTAAGGTGCACTAAGCAGGTTTACCGTGCCTGAAAGTGGAGGTCACGCATTTAGGAAGGGCCTTGTGTGCAAGACCTTGGAACGTCTTTGAATGCATGGATAAGCGTTTTGGTGCTAAGGGTGGGCAGTATGGGGGCGGTTTTCGCTTGTGCCCCGAAGCCAAGGCACCAAAGGCAAGTGATTGGAGCAATAGTTTTACATGCTAAAATATTCTGGCAAGAGGAAAGGACTACTGTCTCAGAAAAGGGGCCAGTTATGAAGTTTCTTTGTTTGAGGGGGCCTTTGCTGCTGTCCCTCCCCTCTGCATTTCCTTGCAATCAATTGATGGACTTTTTTCATAAACCTGCTTGCTCTGTGATCACAAGTTAGGGTTGATGGAGTCCTACTTGGGGAATTAGTGTTCTCGCCATACCTGAATTCTGTACCAATACAAATTATATGTACTACTAGTATGCAAACTGATCATCTTAGATCGCTGTCTGGACTACCGTGATCTTCTGGGCGATCACCTGCCCAGCCTGGCCGACGTAGTAAGCTCCTTGCTTCCTCTCCTCAGCACGCACAGTGTGGTGATTGGCAAGGGCCAGCAGCTTCCCAGCATCCATGTCCATGATGAAGTGGTGAATGAAGTCCTTACCATGCTGCTGTCAGCCAAACTATACACAAACTCTTTACAATCATAGAGGCTGCTGGCTATACCCCGGGAACCCTGAGGTTCCCAGGCTGGAAAAGGAGAGAGGCAGTCCTTATAGACAAAGGGAAAGGTAGGAAAGTAAGACTTCAAGTTAGGGTTTACCGCCAGCCTGGTTGTTAGGCTGATTGGTATGTTACTCGTCTTCACTTTCAAATAAATAGTCCATAATGTCTGAGATACAATGGCAGAGTTTGTTGTGCCGTTGAGAATGGAGGCCAAAGACTGTCTGAGTAAGCAAGGCATGTAAAGTATAAAGGGGCTCCCAAAAAAAGGACTGGAAGAGAGGGAAGAAAAGGAACGAGTGCTTCTTTCTTAGAGAGCACAAAACCATCTTGAAGTCACTGCCAAGACGGTCTTGGCAGCGAAAAAGAACATGCACCTCCTTTTGAACAGCAGCACGGGGACACTTGTCACACAGGGCATTTGCATCGCGCCAGATGGAGGATTCTAATGAGACTATTTGCTCCCCAGCAAAACTTTCTCATATTCCTCACAAAATGCTTAGGGAGGTCAAGGTACAGACAGTGTGGTGGCATCACGTCGGAAATGTTTGGGCCATTGATTCAACCACGGTTGATTCAACCAGAATGATTGAAACACCGGTTGATTCAACCATCAACCAGGAATCAACCGGAAAATGATTGAATCAACCGGCATTTCAACTGCCGGTTGAATCAACTGCGTTTCAATTGGACATA
>LFIK01000585.1_pt1 | contig 27516 bp, 23 predicted proteins | sample 643401 | NCBI WGS metagenome assembly LFIK01 (sample SAMN03777447, study PRJNA286221) | soda lake metagenome | biome: soda lake; feature: Kulunda steppe; material: water; isolation source: sample T5-Br brine of Lake Tanatar-5 | place: Russia: Kulunda steppe | collected 2010-07
GGGTCGACGGTGCTTTTGTGCTCCATCAGCACATAGACGAAGGCAGACCCGCCGGAGGTCAGCGCGACCTGAAACAAGCGGTCGCTTTGGCTGCCCGCCAGCGCCTCGTCAACGAAACTGCCATCGAGGGGCATCGCCGATTCAGCGTCGATCGCAGCTGCGATTTCCGGCGGCAGCATCTCGCGGATGACGACCGCTGCACGGCCAGAATCGTCTAACAAGGCCCGGAACAGGCCGTCATGTGGATTGTTCGTTGGTGCTGCCATATCGGTACCGTCCTGCAGTGCAGTACGGACGATAGCATGTCGTATTTCGGGTATAAATATGCTTTAAAACCCGCAATACGGGTTTTTAGGTGCCGATTTCGATGGCCGGACCCCGATTGAGGGACCCGGCCGCCGACTATCGTGTTATTCGGAGCGAATTTCGTCCAATGCGCTCATCATCCGATCGACAACGTCCTGACCGATCGTTTCGGCATGACGCTCGTAAACGGGGGCCACCCGTTCGCGGATGCGCTCCTGCTGCTCTTCCGACAACTCGTTGATTTGCATGCCGGCTTCTTCAAGCCGTGCACGGGCTTCATCGGAAAGTTCACGGCTGACCGACCGCTGAACGTCGCGGCCCACGACAGCGCAGTCCCTCAGAATATCCTGTTCGGTCGCGGACAGCGTATCCCAGATCGGCTTGGAGAACAGGATCATGAACGGCGTATAGGCATGCCGGGTCACGGAGAGGTAGTCCTGAACCTCGTAGAACTGCGAGGTATCGATCGTGACGAACGGGTTTTCCTGGGCATCGATGGCGCCGGTTTCCAGGGCGGTGAAAACCTCGCCAAATGCCATTGGCGTCGCATTGGCACCCATGGTCTCGAACGTGTCGAGGAAGATGTTGTTCTGCATGACGCGAACGCGCATGCCCTCGAAGTCTTCCCACTGCGCTACCGGCCGCTGCGAGTTGGTCAGGTTGCGGAAGCCGTTTTCCCACCAAGCCAAGTTGACCAGACCGCTCTCCTCGAGCTTTTCGTTCATCCAGTCGCCGAATTCACCATCCAGGATGGCGTCGGCTTCGTCTTCATTGGCGAATAGGAAGGGCAGGTCGAAGACGCCCAGTGCCGGCTCGATCGCGACGATGGGAGAGGTCGAGGTAACCACCATCTCCTGGGTGCCGGACCGAAGGGCTTGGGTTGCTTCCAAGTCGTCGCCGAGAGCGCTTCCCCAGAAAGCGGTCATTTGGAGCTGGCCGCCGGAATGTTCGGCCAAGCATTCGTTCATGGCCTCGATACCGTTGCCAACCGGGTGATCTTCGTTGACACCGTTGGACACCCGGAAATTCCGATCTTGAATATCGGCAATCGCGGGTCCGGCTACGGCCAGGGCCATTGCCGCCGTCATGGTCGTAAATGCTAGCTTTTTCATTTCTTCCTCCCAAAGAGATTAAGTCGTGGCAGTCATTCATCACCCCGGGCCACGCCTATCGAAGATAGGAAAGCGGCACGGTGATGATCTCGGGGAACATGATAAACAGGAACAAAAGGACGATCTGAGCGAACAGGAATGGCGCGATACCAACGATGACCTGCCCCAGCGGCACCCTCGCAACCCCGCTGACGACATTTAGAACGATTCCGACTGGCGGGGTGATTAGGCCGATGCACGTATTCATGACGAACATCACACCGAAATAGACCGGGTCGATCCCGGCTTCCCTGACGATCGGCATCAGGACCGGGGTCATGATCAGGATCGTCGGCGCCAAATCCAGCGCCATGCCGATCATCAGGACCAGCAGCATGATCACAGCCATGAGGAGTTTCGGCCGGTCGATAAGAGGTTCGATCAGGCTGCGGATTTCTCCTGGGATATTGGCGCTGGTGATCAGCCACGAAGACACCAAGGCGGCGGCAACCAGGAACAGAACCACCGATGTCGTTTTCGCCGCGTTGACGAAAACCTGATAAAGATCAGCGATTTTGAGTTCCCGATAGATGAACATGCCGACGAACAGCGCATAGACGGCCGCAACCACCGCCGCTTCCGTCGGAGTAAAAACGCCGAAACGAATGCCGCCAAGAATGATCACGGGCATCAACAACGCCCAACCGGCCTGCGCCGTTGCCCGTAGCCGCTGCCCCCCGGATTGCTTGGGCAACTGAGCGACCTTTTCCTTGCGGGCGACGATCATCCAAGTGATGACCAGGGTTATCGCCATCATCAAGCCGGGGACGATCCCGCCCATGAACAGACCGGTGATCGAGACGTTGGCCGCGACGCCGAAAATGATGAACGCGATCGACGGCGGAATGACCGGCGCGATGATGCCGCCCGAGGCCATAAGGCCGGCGGCCCGAGGCACATGATACCCGGCCTCGCGCATCATGGGGATCAGGATCGATGCCAAGGCAGCCGTGTCGGCAGCCGCAGAGCCGGAGAGGCTGGCCATAATGACGGCCGCAACGACGGCGACGACACCGAGGCCGCCCCGAATATGTCCGACACAGGCAATGGCGAAATTAACGATTCGCTTCGACAAGCCGCCGGCATTCATCAATTCGCCGGCCAGAAGGAAAAATGGGATCGCCAGTAGCGTGAAGGTGTTCGCGCCCGACACCATGCGTTGGGCAATGATCTGAGTGTCGAAGATGCCCATATGGGTCATCAACATGATGCCCGAGAATATCAATGCGAAGGCGACTGGGGCGCCAATAGCCAGTGCTCCGACCAGAGATGCCAGAAAGACGACGATGGTCATGGGCCACGCCCCCTATCGGCTTGGCTTTCGCCCTTCTCCAGTGGCGTGCCTTCGTTCTTGCTCGGCACCGTCGGCAAGTCGGCATACTCGCCGGCGAATGACGCAATCTCGCTGTCTTTTATTGTGTTGGTGAGGATTTTGATGATCCGGATCAGAGCGATCAGGCCAATGCCGATGGCAGTGAAAAAGGTAATCCCGAATACCCAGATCATTGAAATGCCGACAACGGCGGCATGCATCGACGCGTTGATGCCGGACTGCCGCCAAGTGCCCCAGAACAATGCGACGGCGCAGCCGAGAATCAGGACATTGGTTAGCAGCATGCATACCATACGCCCCCGGCGCCCGAAGACTCTGACCAGGGTTTCGACCCCCATATGGGAGTTTTCACGAAAGGTCACGACGGCGCCGATGAATGTCAGCCAAACGAAGAAATATCGGGACATTTCTTCGGAAACGTTGATGCCGGTATTGAAGCCGTAGCGCAGAACGACGTTGCCGAAGACCATGACCACCATTCCAGCAAGCAGCAGGAACAGCATGAATTCCAGGAATTTATAGAAATATTCGATTGTCGTATCGACGATTTGCCAAGACGCCCGCACGCCAACCCTCCCATGATCTTGCGCCCCATTTCTTAGGGAGCTTGCTTCGGTTCACCGAGCTTGGATCAAATGGTCCATATTGTGGACCCATGGTCCATCGAATGAAACGCTATAGGAAGGTGATGGCCGTATGCAAGAACTACTTTTCGCTGAATACGGAATCGTCAAGTTGGCATCGACCGCAATACCGCAAAGAGCGGTCCAGCGGTCAGTATTGGATGGGCGCCAGCAATCAGGCCCGCAACGACCATCCTGTTCTGAATAGGGTATAGAGCAACGCGATCAGGCTTAGATTGACGGCGCCCAGAACGAGCATCGCCATCACGACATCGGCGGTGAGGCCGGACGCCACGGCTTCGCGGAAGCCGTTGATGATATAAAAGATCGGGTTGAACGCCATCGCCGTCGCGAGCCAGCCCGGCAGGGCAGTGACAGGCGCGAAGACCCCGGAAAGAAATGCCAAAGGGACAACGACGAAACCGAATATCGCGGCAACCTGATCCCATTTCTGGGCCCAGATACCGACAAGCGTTCCTAAAAGCGCCATTGTCAGCGCGCCAAGGCCGGCAACCGCAAGGGCCCCGGCCGGCGATTCCAAGCCGGCCCCTGTCAGCGGCAAGATGATAAGGGCAACGGGCAGAGCGCCCAAAAGTCCGCAAATCATGCCCGAAAGCCCATAGCCCGCCGTGAGTTCGCCGGGTGAGAGCGGGGACATGAGAATGTCGGATATGGATCCTTCGATTTTCGACAACATTATTGAATATGTCGACGTCTCTGCAGATCGCTGCATCAAGGCGAGCATGACCAAACCCGGGCCCAGAAAAGGCAAGAGATCGGCCCCTTCGTCCAGTTGGCGGGCGGGTCCGAGAGCGAGTACGAAGATCGTCAAATAAAGCAGAATAGCGAGACCCGGGCCGACGATCGTCATCATCCAGAATTTGAAGAATGTCGTCAGATGGCGTTGCAATAGGGCCGCGACGCCGCGCCAGTGAACTGGCCCCAACCGGCCGGGTGTCCGCGGCCCCCGGAGGCTCAACGATACGTTTTTGCCATCGGTTATGGCGGCGGGCATCGCGGTGTCGGTCGATGATACCATGATCAGGGCTTTAATTTGTAGCCGGTGGACAGCATCCGCAGCACCAGCCACCAGAGTCCCGCATTGATCGATAGAATCAGGACGATCCCGACTGCGAGCGAACTGTCCGCTTGGCCAATGAAACCATAGCGGAATCCGTCAATCATATAGAAAAACGGGTTCATATGGGCGACCCATTGCCAGTTATCGGGCAGCCGTTCGATCGAATAGAATGTTCCCGACAGAAAGGCCAGTGGCGTGACGACGAAGTTGGTGACGGCGGCAATGTGGTCGAATTTCTCGGCCCAGATTCCGCCGATCACGCCGATGATTGACAGCATCATGCTGGCCATCAAGGCATAAAACACGATGAACGCCACATTGTGGATGCCGATCGGAACGAATATGGCGATGGCAATCAGGGCAGCCACACCGACGATCAGGCCGCGGGTAATGCCGCCGCCGATCCAGCCCAAGGCCAGTTCAAACGACGACAGCGGCGGCATCAGGATATCGACGATATTGCCCTGAACCTTGGCGATCATGACGCTTGACGATGTGTTGGCAAAGGCGTTTTGCAGGATCGACATCATCACCAAGCCGGGCGCGATGAAAAGCAGGAACGGCACATCACCCGCTTGGCGGACGATACCGCCCAGGGCCAGAGCAAAGACTGTATAGAACAGCAACGTGGTGATCACCGGCGCGGCGACGGTCTGCGTGAACACCTTGAGGAAGCGCTGAACTTCCTTCAGGTAGAGGGTCTGTAGGCCAACCCAATTGACGCGGCCGATTTTGCGCAGTGGTGTGGATGATATATCTGCCATGGAGAGCTACTTGGTGTCTGAACGGGAACGGGACAATAGCGCCGCACGGGCAACCCTGCAATGCGGGCGAGTGGGGCAGGGTGACGGGACGGACCAAGACGGCGGCGAATTCGGGTCCGGCGACACACGCAATGGCGGAAAGCGTCGGAAAGCTGCACCACTTACGGCGGAGCGTCTGCGCTCGGCAGCCTTATGGTATGTCGAGCGGTATGCGGCCTCGCAAGCAACCGTTCGGCGTTTTCTAGACCGCAAGATCCGCCGTGCCGCAATGGCGGGCGACCCCCGCGCCGATGAGGCCCGGTCATGGATCGACCCAATTCTTGTAGATTTCGTCCGTGCCGGATTGATCGACGATGGCCGGATCGCCGAAGCCCTGGCGCAGAGCCGCCTTGAAAAAGGGGAGAGCCGCCGGATGATTCTGACCCGCCTGGCCAAGAAAGGCATCGACGGCGATTTGGCGCAGCAGGCGCTCGAGAAGGCGATCGATGAACGGGCCGAGGTCGCGCCCGACTTTGCGGCAGCATCACGATACGCAGCCCGTAAAAGATTGGGGCCGTACAGGGTGCCCGAGGATCGGGCGCGGTTTCGACAGCGCGATCTTCGGGCGCTGGCGCGGCAGGGCTACGGGGCCGAAATCGCTTATCGACTCATAGACTCTACCGATCGTGAGAGCGCAGAGGACGATTAGTCGACCGGCCCTTTATGACGTGTCTCGCCTTTGGTGCGCTCGTTGTCCGCGTCGTTGCGGTCGTCACTGTCGGCCTCATCCATTTCCTTCTCGATCTCTTCGAGCAGCGGCTCAAAATCCTGTGTCGACGCGGTCAGCGGTTTGACAGTGTCGGCCGTCCCTCCGGATGCCGCCTTCTTCTTTCGGGCAGGTTGAGGTTGGCTGCCGGGGCGCTCGATCCTCAACCGTGCGGCCGGTGCCGTGCCGTCCTTGTTCTCGCCGAAATACATTCTTGTGTGAGGGATCGGAAGCTCGATCCCCAATTCGTCAAAGCGCAGCTTCACACGGCGTCTGAATTCCCGTGATATCCACCATTGCTTGATCGGCGCTGTCTTGAATCGGACGCGAATGATGACTGCGGATTCGCTGAAACTGTCGACACCGAGAACTTCAAGGGGTTCAATAATTGACGGACCATACTCCGAGTCTTCTTTGAGTTTCTCGGCAATTTCAGCCAACACATTCACGACATAGTCGGTGTTCTCGCGATAGGCCACGCCAATATCAATGACGGCATACGAGAATTCTTTGGTCATGTTTGTTGCGGTTGTGACATCCCCAAACTGAATCATATGGACATTGCCGCTAAGGTCGCGAAGTCGAACGGTACGAATGGTCAAACCTTCCACCACGCCGACTTGTCCACCGATATCGACCACATCGCCGACATTGAACCAATCCTCGAACAGGATGAAGAGTCCGGTAATGACATCGCGAACAAGCGCTTGTGCGCCGAAACCGATCGCCAAACCGATGACGCCTGCCCCGGCCAATAATGGTGCGATATTGACGCCGATCTCCGAGAGAATCACGAGGATGACCACGGTCAACAGCATGATCATGAAGGCATTGCGCAGCAGCGGCAGCAACGTTTTGGTACGGCCTGTCGGTTCGACCGTGTTGCCGTCCTCATCTGTTTCCGACAGTCGCCGTTCGACAGCATTGCCGACCAACTCCCAGGCGAAGACAGCAAGCAAAATGATGATCGAAATCGTGACGGCCGAGGCAAGGGACGCACGGCCGAACTCCGTCGTCGTCCAGGCAAATCCGCCGAGGGCCCATATTTCTAGCAGTGCGAGGCCGCTGACGATCAGGATCAGGCCCTTTCCGAGCTTGTTGAGTAAAGTGATATAGAAGTCCCAATGCTTTTCCAGTGCCGGGTAGGTGCCGGTCAGAGCGGACTTCTTCGACAGTAGATAGGTCAGGATCCAACCAAAGCCGCGCAAAGCCAATTTTGCAATAATGACGGTTACCACCGTCAACGCGGTCCCCGTGATCATAAAGATCACACCGCCTTCGACATCCAGGGCGAAAATGGCGAAATTGATCAGGACGAAAGCGATCGCAAGCAAATGCCACACATCGGCAAACCGGCGTTGCAGCAGATCCATCGTGGATTGACGTTCGCGTGAACGGCTGCGCGGCCGGACGGGCACAGGGCCCCGGAGCCGCGCGGCGAGTGCAGCCCGGTTCTGCAAGATCACGATGATGACCATGATGGCAACTGCAGCGCCGACGCCGACAAGGACTGCATTTCGGATAGCCAGGGGCATGCCCAGCGCCTGCCCGGCCTCGGCGGCAAAGAATCCGTAGACCGTTGTGAATGCAATTCGGCGGAACCAGAGATAAAAATAGATCGCCGTCTCGTCGCTCAACGGTAGCAATCTCAAAGGCGGTCTTCGAGGCGTCAAAATCATTCGTGTGATGACCGCAATCAGTCCGGTGATTGCGGATGCGTTGATGACGGCCAAGGCCACCAATCGGACTTGGTTCGTCGGATCGATGATTCCGAGCGCAACATAAGCGGCCGCTAAAAACGCGACGAGCGGGATCAGGTCGAAAAGGCCGGCGAGCCCGAGCAGCATCAGTTTAGCGATGGCGGACCGGTCTTGTGCATTTTCGGGAACCCGGCGCGCGGGCCGGATGAGCCAGATCGCAACGAGCCGTACCGCGACGGCCACCCCGATGACGATCGCCAGTGAGGCGGCGACTTCGATCCAACGGTCTCGCGTGCGGGGGTCTTCGAGTTGCGAGAAAACCCAGTTGCCGACTTGGGGCAGTGTTCCAAGGGCGTCAACGACCGCAGCGCCGTGATTGCCCACTTGACCGATCTGGTCCGACAGATAGGTCAAGCCCTGGGCGCCGATCGACTCTGCCTGCGGGAGAAAGGGCAGAATGCCCGGTTCTTCCGCTTCATCAGTCACATCGAGCAACGTTCGAATCTGCTGGGTCAACTCGGCGCGAGCGCCATCATTTTCGAGGGTTTGCAGGAGGGACTCCAGCCGCTCACGTTCGGACGGCGACGGTGCGCTTCCTGACTGCTCCTCTTGGGCGAGTGCGCCACCGGCGATCAGCAATACGAATGCCAGCACGATCGCGACAAAACCGAGCATGCCGACACGACGGCCGGAAACGGCGGTGTGATTTTCGGAATTCAGCATTGCTGACGATGCTTCTCTCTGGTTTGGACTCGCTGCTACCGGGCCAAGTCCGCCGGAGGCCCGCTTGACCAAAGTAACGATCCAGCGCGCCCTTAGCTAGAGTCGGCATCGCAGGGTGTGTTGCAAGGTCGTCGGATAAGGTGGGTTCAGCCCTGCCTTATATCAACGAGGAAGGCGTCGACCTGTTTTCTGAGAGTGTCTGCCTGTCCGGCGAGGTGTTCGGCGGCGGCGAGGACATCACCGGCGGCTTGCCCGGTTTCGCCGGCGGCCGATGTCGCCACGCCGACATTGTCGGTCACCTCACCGGTGGCGGTGGAGGCATCTTGGGCGCTGCGGGCGATTTCATTGGTGGCGGCGCTTTGTTCCTCGACCGAGGCGGCGACGCCGGTGGCGATGTCGTTGATGGTCCGGATGGTGTCGGTGATGCCGCCGATGGCGGTGACGGCGTCGCCGGTCGAGGCCTGAATGGCGGCGATCTGCTGGCCGATCTCGCCGGTGGCCTTTGCGGTTTGGTTGGCCAGGTTCTTGACCTCGGCGGCGACGACGGCAAAGCCCTTGCCGGCTTCGCCGGCGCGGGCCGCCTCGATCGTGGCGTTGAGGGCCAAGAGATTGGTTTGCTCGGCGATGTCGTTGATCAGGTCGACCACCTGGCCGATTTTGTTGGCGGCTTCGGCGAGACCCTTGATGGTGTCGTTGGTTTTTTCGGCATCGGTGACGGCGCGTCCGGCGATATCGGTGGACCGGGCGACCTGTTGGCCGATTTCGTGAATGGCGCTGGACAATTCCTCGGCCGCGCTGGCGACGGTTTGAACATTGCCGGCGGCGTTCTGGGCGGCATTGGCGGCATCGCCGGAGACCGAGGCGGTCCGATCGGCGGTGTCGCGCATCCCTGACGCGGTGGCCTGCATTTCCGTGGCGGCGGTCGAGACGCCGTCGACGATGGCGCCGACATTGGCTTCAAACTGATCGGCAAGGGTCAGCCGGGCCTGCCGGCGGTCTTGGGTGGCCTTTTGGCGTTCGGCCTCGGCGCGTTTGTTGGCCTCTTCGGCTTTGATCGCGGTTTGCCGGAAGACTTCCAGCGACTGGGCCATGCCGGTGATTTCGTCGCGGCCCCGCTCGTCGATCTCGACGTCGAGTTTGCCGGCGGCCAATTCCTTCATCGAATTCGCCAAGCGGGTCATGCGCCCGACGATCGACCGGCCGACATAAAGCCAAGCGATCAGGATCGATATCACGATGCCGGCCCCGGCAATCAGGATCAGCAAGATTTGCGCGCGACCAAGCAACGCCGTTGCCGATGCCGTCGACGCGTGGGTCTGGCGATGAACTGTTTCGGTTAAGGCAGTTGCCGTCTGCGTTAGCGACCTGGCTGTTTGCTGTTCTTCCAGGATAAGGCCTTCGATCTGGAGGCCGATGTCCAGCCGGTCTGCTCGATGCCCGAAGATGCTGTCCGATCCGACTCCTTCGTCGAGAATCGTTCGCACGGGGGTCTCGATTGCCGAGATTTCGTCGTCGTCCCCCAATATCTCCAGATTTCGTTCGATCGCGTCGGCGAGCTCTGAGAATTGCATTTCAAGATCGGAAAGGCGCTGCGGGTCCGTCGTAATGGCGGCTTCGTTCAAGATTCCTGCGACCAGATTGGTGTCCGCCAGAATATCCTGTAGCGCCTGCACATCACGAATCTGGACGGAGAGCATGCGGTCAATGAGGGTGTCGGACCGATCGCGCAGATGTTGGCCCGCCAGGCCCATCCTTTGCCGGGCTTCGTCCATCAAGCGGTCCAAGGTATCCAGAATGCTGGCGCTTCCGGTATCGAGATCGTCGGCCGTGTCCGCCAAGAAGGCGATATTGTCGTAGGAGTAGTCTCCCTCGAGATAGGCCGTTCGAACGGAAAAGAGAGTCGGGTCGGTTTCCGAGATCCCCAATGCCAGTAGCCGGTCGAGACCCATATCCAAGAACATCTGATCGGCTCCGGCGTCGAGTTGCGAACGCGCAGTTTCGATCCTTTCGGCGATGTCCAGAAACGCTTCCCTTTGGCTTTCAACTTCGGTGGGGGTCCCGGCCTCGATGGTCTGTCTCAATGTGGCGGTCGCTTGAATGACATCGCCACGAACCTGCAAGACGGTCGTGAGATTGTCCGCCGCCCCGCCGGTAACCTCGCCGACGGCGGTTTCGATATCGGTGCGCAAATCGGCGGCGAAGGCGACCATCGACTCACGGGCAGCGCTGAGCCGGGGGGTGATCACGTCCAGAAATGCGTCATGACCTCCGCGTATCGTTTCGGTCCGTTCTGTGGTCCGGTTGTCTAGGCCGATCCGGTCGATCACGATTTCCGCATGATGGTGGGCGCCGGACAGCATGGCATCGAGGGTCAACCGCATTTCTTCGATGGCGGCGTCCGACCCGAATCGCGATTCAAGCCGGTCGAGCCGATCGTGCATGACAGCGCCATCGTCTTCGAGCTGCCGGACAAGCGATGAGACGTCGTCGGGGTCGCTCATCTCGGAGAGTTCGAGGGCGCTGCTGGTGAAGGCTGCGCTATCGGTCGCGACGTCTTGGGCGGTCGCAATCGAGGGCAGGCCGATATCAGAGATAACGCTGAAAGCCTCTTCAGCCGACTGAAACGAATAGAGGGCGACAGCGCAGGCGCCGACGGTCATTGCCGAGACGATCCCGAACGCGACCATCAATTTTCCGCGGAGGCCAACGAGGCCGCGACTGGAGGGCGTCAAGTGTTGGTCTTCCCCGGAATTCGGTGCGCCGGACTCCTTTGGGTCCGAGCTTGGCTTACCTGAGTACCGTGATTCGGCAGTGACATCGGCAACAGCATTCGGTTGCGTGCCAGAGGGGTCGATGAAAATACCTGCCGACCGATCGTTGACCATACCGGAGAGTCCTCGCCGCTATCGTTGGTTGCCCGGCACGTTGACGAAACGCAAGGGTCCTGTACGTTAGAGGCGAAGAATGAATTGTAAATTAATCGGATTGCGGGTTATGTTTCGTCCTGGAGCGCCGATACCCGTTCCGCCAGTCGGTGAAGGGCCGTCTTGCTGATGCCGACGGCCGTCAAATGGGCGACTGTGTTGAGAAGATAGTCTGCATTCGGCCCGTTCTGACCGTGCCGCGACGCGATAAGGGTCGCTGCGGTGTCAGGCGAGAGATCGGGACAGTATTGTTCGTGATCGCGGTCGACGACAAAGGTTGCGGCCTCAATGATTCGTTTATCTCTCGGTTCCGCATTATTGTCGGCATCGCTTGGAAGTCCGCCGGCCAGGGCGCGCAGGCGCACCTGCGTCGGCCGGTAGACGCCATTTACCATTTCGCGATCCCAAAGATATTGAAGTGCAACGGGCTTGTCCTCGGGGGCAATCTTGAATGCAACGCCACGGCAGGAGCCACCGCGATCCAGCCCCAGGACCAGTCCGGGGGCTTCGGGCGTACCGCGATAGCGGAAGGAATAAACACAGAATCGGCGGTGAAAGCCGTAGAGGACGGCATCCCGCCGGTCGACAAACCGAAATCCGGGATTCCACATCAAGGAGCCATACCCGAAAACCCATACCGGCTCGCCCGGCCGGTGCGGAATCCGATGGGCGCCATAGGGTGATGGGGGCAATCCGGTGTTCGGTACCGGCAGGCTCTCGGAGAGCGCCTGATCGCGTGAGATGTCATCGTCGGCCGTCATAGAGGGTTAGTATCACAAGACCGAAATTGGTCCCATGACCTTTTGCGCCTGCCGATTGCCGGGGGTGCCTTGAATTCTCCACGCGACCGTGGTCCATTCCTCGGGAAAAACAAGGCATCGGTCCTGAAAATGAAACGTTCTCTTATCGTTGTTGTTGCGCTGGTGGTCGTCTTGGGTGCGGCTTATACGGGCGCTTGGTATTATGTCGCCTCCATGGCTCGTAGCGGCCTGGAGAGTTTGGTCGCCGATCAAAGCCGCTTTGGTGTGACCGCCTCGTATGACAATTTCGACCGGTCCGGTTTCCCAACATCGCTGCGGATCGACGCCGACAACCCAACGGTCGAGGGCCCGAATGGGATCCGTTGGGAAGGCGAGGCAATCGCCGTCGAGGCTCGGAATTGGTGGCGGCGCAATGTTGATGTTCATCTGATCGGCCGTCACTCGGTGACGATTCCGCATGGCTATCCGATGGTCGCCAGGGCAGCGTCTGGGGCGGCTTCGTTTCATGTGTCCTGGACAGGCGATGTGCCATCGGCATCGGCGGTATTGCAAGGGGTCGAGCTTGAGACCGAGAATCTTCCGCCGCCCTATAATTTTTCAGACATATCAACGGACCAACTGGCGATTCTGGGCGAATTGATCGACCAGAATTCCGATGGAATCGAAGACCTTCACCTCCAGATAGACGCCACCGAAGTTGGATTGTCCACGTCGCCCTTGGACGAGCTGGGCAATCGAATCGAGCGATTGGGCATAACGGGCGTTCTTTCGGGCCCGCTGCCGCGGCATGGCGGCCTGACGGCCGACGATGTCGTCCACTGGCGGGACGAAGGCGGTCAGATGCGCATCGACCGGACTCACCTGATATGGGGCCCCTTGACCATCGAAGCCGATGGCGATCTGACGCTCGATGCGGCCCTGCAGCCGCGCGGACGGGTCAATATCCGAGTCGAAGGATATCTAACCCTGCTTGATATGCTCGAGGAGCGCGGGTTTGTTGACGAACGTCGCGCGAACATGGCGCGGGTCGGCCTGCAATTTATGGCCGGTCCGCCGACCGATGATGGCCGGAGCGTGCTGGAAGCACCTGTCACCATCCAGGATCGCCGTGTCCAGATCGGCCCCATTCAGATCGCAACCCTGCCCGAAATCGATTGGTCGGGCCTGTAGGATCGCCTAAGGCTCCTTGGGAGGCCCCGGCGGGGAGGCCGGGGCGCTATGCCTGATTCGCGTCGATGATGCCGCGTCGGATCGCCCGGGTCCGGCTGAACAATTCGTGGAGCTTGTCGGCTTCTCCCCAGCGAATGGCACGCTGAAGGGCGGTCAAGTCCTCGGAAAAGCGTTGGCACATTTCCAATGTCGCTTCGCGATTCGATAAGAAAATGTCCCGCCACATGGTTGGATCGGAAGCAGCGATTCGTGTGAAATCACGAAAGCCGGATGCAGAGAACTTGATCACAGCTTCTTTGGTCGATTCTTCCAGATCGACGGCCGTTCCAACGATCGTATAGGCAATCAAGTGCGGCAGATGTGAGGTAATGGCGAGCACCTTGTCATGGTGCTCGGCATCCATGACCTCGATCATAGCGCCCATGGCCGACCAGAACGCCGAAAGTCGGGCGATGGCCTCGGGGTCGGTACCGTCCGGCGGTGTCAAGATGCACCAACGGCCCTTGAACAGATCGGCAAAACCGGAATCGGGGCCGGAATGCTCGGTGCCGGCGATTGGGTGGCCGGGTATGAAGTGAACCCCCTCCGGAACGAACGGCCCAACATCGCGAACGACCGTATGCTTTACCGAGCCGGCGTCGCTGAGAATTGCCCCCTGTTTGAGGGCCGGGCCAATCCGGCCGGCCAAACTGGCAAAGGTTGACAGCGGTGTACACAGGATCACCAGATCGGCGTCGGCCACCGCATCAGCCGGATCGACTGCGATCCGGTCAACGAATCCCAACTCCATGGCACGGGCCATGGTGTCCGGCGAGCGGGCGGTGCCGACGATCTCGCCGACCAAGCCGTCCCTTTTGGCGGCCCATGCGACCGACGACGCGATCAGCCCCAGTCCGATCAGGCACAGCCGGTTGAAGATCGGCTTGCCAACGGGCGCCAAGCCCGTGGCGCTCAATTCATGGGTCATTGAACATTTTCCGCTAACGGGCCGCTATTTGGACCCAGCTAAGATGGTGCCGAGAGCATCGACGACCAACGGCATTTCGTCGTCCCGGCCGATGCCGATTCTAAGGCAGGTCGGCAGGCCATAGGCGCCCATCTGACGCACGAGTATGCCTTCCTCCTTGAGAGCCAGCCGCGCTTCTTCGGCTGAGAGGCCGGGAATCGCCGCGAAATCGACCAGCACAAAATTGCATACACTGGGATGGGTTTTGAGGCCGAGATCGGTCAGCGCTCTGGCGGTCCATGCCCGCCAAGTTTCGTTGTGAGCCCGGCTGCGGTCAATGAAATCCCGATCTTGGATCGCAGCCGCGCCGGCCTTCTGGGCTGGCAACGAGACGTTGAACGGCCCCCTGATTCGGTTGAGGATGTCGGCAATAGCGGGCGGCGCGTAGGCCCAGCCGAGTCTCAAGGCGCTTAGTCCATGGATCTTGGAGAACGTCCGCGTCATGACGATATTGTCGAATCGTTCGACGAGGGCGGCGCTGTCGCTGTAATCCTGCGCATCGACATACTCGGCATAGGCCGCGTCGATCACCAAGAGGACGTTTCGGGGCAGGCCCGCATGTAGTTTCTCGATTTCGGCGGCCGAAAGATATGATCCGGTCGGATTGTTCGGATTGGCAACGAAGACGATGCGGGTGCGGTCGGTCACCGATGCCAGCAGGGTGTCTATATCCGCCTTCAGGCCCGGCTCGGCGGCGGCCACCGGCGTCGCGCCACAGGCCATTGCACTTAGCGGATACATGAGAAAACCGTGCCGGGAATATAGCACTTCGTCACCGGGGCCGGCAAAGGCGCGTGTCAGCAAGGCGATCAGTTCGTCGGAGCCCGCCCCGCAGACGATCAAATCCGATTGCAGGTTCTGTGCGTCGGCAATGGCAGCGCGAAGATCGGCAGAACCGCCATCCGGATAGCGGTGGAGTTCGGACGCAGCAGCGGCATAGGCCGCCGAAGCCGCCGGGCTGGTGCCCAAAGCCCCCTCGTTTGAGGCGAGTCGGATCTGACGCTTCGCCTGCGTCCGGCTTTCGCCCCCGACATAAGGAGTGATGTCCAAGATGCCGGGTCGGGGAGTCGGCCCATCCTTCATCGATTAACCCTCTGTTCGCCGTCTTGATGTGTCAGGCTTGGTGACACCGATCGCCCGCCAAATCGGATAGGTGGTCAGCTTGGATCAGGAAGTCTCAAGCGGATGCTGCCACCTATTATTCATCGAGTGATATGGGCACTGCATAGCCGCCGATCATCGCGATCCGCAGAACCCTGTTCTCAAGTGATTGTTCGATCTTCGCCAGGGACGAGTCGTTATTGGTAACGAAGCCCTGAACCTCGACCAGGTGAAGCGGTTGGGCGCGGTCGCTTTGGCTCGCCGCGCTCCAGAACGCTGTGGGAACCAAGCCTGCTCGCGTCATGGCGTCTTTCAGGCGCGAGCGGCTAATGTCTTCGGACAGCTCAATGGCGATAAAGCTGCGATCGTCGCCGCTGGGTTCATGGGGTACCTGCGCGATCGCCAGCGCACGCGCACCGCTGCCGCTGCGGTCCGATACGATAAACGGTAGCCGGGCAACGATCGATGGGGTTTTCCGATCCCGGGACAGCAGCGATCCCCACCAGGGTGATGGGTCATTGTCCTCGGGCCATGGAACGACACCGATATTCGCCTCGCGGTCCATGACCGCGCGAACGCACGGCATCGGGGTGCGCATCACACGGACCGGGGTGCAGCTGCCAAAATGATCACGGGCGATATCCCAGATGAGATGGTCGCCCTCGGTGACGCAGGCGGCAACCGAGAACGACCCCTGGAGCCGCGTATAGCCCGAGATCATTTCACGCCAAATGCGCAGGAGAACGGGCAGGGGAAAAGGGCCATGATGCTTTTGCTTGAGCCGCCGAAGGATTAGGGCTTCTCTGGCAGGCCTGAATACGACGATGGGCGGGGCGCCGGTCGCGCCACTGGCATCCGCATCACCTGACGCTTCGGTACGTGAATTTTCGGCGGCGTTCGGCGACTCTGATCCAGGAGTCTCTCCTTGAGTATCGTCGCCCTGTGTCTTGCCCTCTTGCGCCTTGCCCCGGAGAGTATCGTCCCCTTGGGCACCGCGCGGCCCGGTAGAGACGGAAGCCGGCCCGGCCTTGACGGCGGCGATGCGTTCAACGACCGATGCCCGCTCGATCAGCAGCGCGTGAACACGATCGTCGATCCGATCGATTTCATCGCGAAGGCTTTCGAGACTTTCCGCGAAACTTTCGGTCGTTTCCGACATGGCTTCATCCGGCTTCTGGTCGTTCATAGAGCATCATATCCATTTCGCCGGACCCAAGTCGGCGGCGTGAACCACGGAGGTAACGAATAATCCTCTGAAAGGCTAAAATCAAATCCCGCATTCTGCATTTTTTTTGGCTCTATGGCTGTTGCAAAGCCTGTATTCGGTGTTGCAGGCCGGTTATCATTGCGCCCTCATGCATTCACGGTGTGCATTTATGATGCCCCGGCATGGCAAGGGATTGCGCCGTTGCCGTTGACAGGGCGGCCCGACCGGGAATAGCTATTGGGCCTCTGACCCGTCGTTCATCATTACCAATGGGTGGCCGCTCTCATGACCGTCGCCCGCACGGAAGATCGCGACAGCGCCGTGAAAATAACCGCCGACACGCCAGATTCCCAGCGATTGGATCCTGCTGAACAGGATTTTCCGGGTCAATCCGTTATTCTGGCCGATTCGTCACCCATGCCATTGGACAATGGCGAGGAGATCGGTCCGTTTCGCGTGGCCTATCAAACCTATGGCCGTTTGAACGAGGATCGCAGCAACGCTATTTTGATTTGCCATGCACTGACGGGTGATCAATTCGCCATGGACAGTCATCCAATCACCGGCAAATCAGGCTGGTGGTCGATGATGATCGGGCCCGGCAAGCCCATCGACACCGATCGGTACTTCGTCATATCGTCGAATGTGCTCGGCGGCTGTATGGGAACGACGGGTCCGCAGGATATTGATCCGGCGACGGGTAAACCCTACGGGCCCAATTTCCCGATGATCACCATCGGCGACATGGTGCGTGCCCAAAAGCTTCTCGTCGATCATTTGGGCATCGACAAGCTGCTTGCCGTGCTCGGGGGGTCGATGGGCGGCATGCAGGTTCTGCAGTGGGCCGTGGACTATCCCGAACGGGTTTGCGCGGTCATGCCGATTGCGGCTGCGGCCCGTCATTCGGCGCAGAACATCGCCTTTCACGAGGTTGGACGCCAGGCCATCATGGCGGATCCGGATTGGCATGGCGGTGATTATTACGCCCAGGGCACGAAGCCTAGACGTGGCTTGGCCGTGGCGCGCATGGCGGCGCATATCACGTATTTGTCGGAAACCGCGCTTCATAGGAAATTCGGCCGAAATCTTCAGAATCGTCAGGATCTGTCATTCGGCTTCGATGCCGATTTCCAGGTGGAAAGCTATCTTCGGTACCAGGGCTCGACCTTCGTCGATCGGTTCGACGCGAATTCGTACCTCTACATCACGCGCGCCATGGATTATTTCGATCTCTCTCGCGACCATGGCGGCATTCTGTCGCGCTGCTTCATCCGTACGCCGGTTCGATTCTGCTTGGTCTCGTTTTCCAGTGACTGGCTGTTTCCCACTTCCGAGAGCCGTGCCATCGTGCATGCCCTCAACGCCGTTGCGGCGAATGTCAGTTTCGTCGAAATCGAAAGCGACAAGGGCCATGACGCCTTTTTGCTTTACGAGCCCGAGTTTCACCGTGTCGTCGAGGGATTCCTTTGCGGGGTTTGTACCGCAATGGGCATTTCAGTTCCGGATCGGGGAACTGATGGGAGCCCGGATGCCGTTCCGGATGGGAGTGGTTCATGACCCGCGATGCAGCTTCCTCCGGGTCACATCCAGGCGGCTCCGCCCCCGCCGAACGATCCGATGCCGAGACCTCTGGCTCGACGACCGCCGCGGCAATCGAAAGCACGTCGTCTGCCGCGCTGGATTTGCGCGCCGATCTGAAGCTTATCGTCGACTTGGTGCCTCACGGCAGCCGCGTCCTTGATATCGGGTGCGGAACCGGTGATCTTCTTTTCGAACTTCAGCGTGTCAGGGGTGTCGATGCGCGCGGGGTCGAGCTGTCGATGGACGGTGTCTATGCCTGCGTCACGCGGGGGCTTTCGGTCGTCCAGGGGGATGCCGACGCCGATCTGGTGACCTATCCGGCGGCGTCGTTCGATGTTGCGATTCTCAGCCATACCCTTCAGGCGATCTTCGATCCCCGCGGTGTTATCGATCATCTTGTGCGAATCGCGCGGTACGCGATCGTGTCGTTCTCGAATTTCGGCCATTGGCGCGTGCGGTGGTCGTTGCTTTCCACAGGGCGTATGCCCCTGATAGGAACGCATGATCGGAACTGGTGGGATACCCCCAATATTCGGGCGTGCACGATCAGCGATTTCGTCCTCCTATGCCGGGATATGGGCATATCGATCGACAAGATGCTGATCGTCGACGAGCATGGCGTCGCCCGCGCCGCCCAGCCGGGCCGCATGGCCAACATGTTCGGCGAACAGGCGGTGTTTGTTCTGAGTCGTTCCCAATCCTGAGCCGCTTATTTCTCCAAGGCCTTGAACCGGCGGGATGTGGAGAATGCCGGACGCCCGGCGGCCGGCCGGACCCCGGAAGGCATGGGGGGCGCAAAGGCCGGGGATTTGTTGCCGCCTTGGATAGGGCGGTAGAGGCGTTTTGATGCCTCGATCACAATGACGCCGCCGAATGTGGTCAACCACCGGGTTCCAAGGCGCTCCCAGGCCAATGCAGAGGCCAGGACCATCTTGCGGTCGAGCGGCGGTATGAAAATGGCCCTGTGATGTGCCTCGGGGACGAATGCCGTCTCGTCCAGAAGCTTAGCCAGTTGCGATGCCGAGAACGGGTGGCCGTGACCGAACGGCGTCCGGTCGGTTCGCGCCCAAACGCCGGAACGATTCGGAACGACAAGCATAAGGCGCCCCCGACCCTCGAGAACCCGCCAGGCTTCTTCGAGCATCCGGCGATAGCTTTCGCTGTGCTCGACGGCATGGACCATGAGCAGCCGCGATACCGTTGCGTCCTGAAGCGGCAGGCCGGTTTCATCGACCAGGGCCGTCACGTTGAGGCCGGATTGGGGCCAGGCCACGACCCCCTGTCCGGCGGGCATCATGGCGACAATGCTCTCTGCCTCATCTATGAAGGGCCGCAAATAGGGGATAGCGTAGCCGAGTCCCAGCAGTCTTTCTCCACTTAGGTCCGGCCAAAGGGCGCGGATCTGGCGCCGAATGAGCCTTTGTGCGGTTTGGCCCAGTTGGGTGCGATAAAAGTCGCGAAGAACGACGACGTCCATATGCATCTTTGCGTACTCTTCCCTCTGACATGGGACCCTGGGAGTCGATCTTCCCGGGGGCGATGGATCGAAACGCCACTGTTGAGGGGGCTTGGGGCATGAGGGCTTTGGAAACGAGCGCGATATCCGTTAAACCTGAGGTAACGAAGGAGGATGACCCATGACTGGACTGAGTGTCGAACTGATCCCGGCATTGCGGGACAATTATATCTATCTTGTGCGCGACCAGGAAACGAACACGACAGCCGTTGTCGATCCGGCTGAAAGCGGCCCGGTGGTCGAAGCTCTGTCCCGGCGGGGCTGGACACTCGATTTGATTCTCAACACCCATCATCATGGCGATCATATTGCTGGAAACGGGGACCTAAAGGCAAAATATGGGGCTCGCCTGATTGGTCCCAAAGCCGAATCCGCGCGTATCGAGGGTATGGACGAAATGGTGGCCGAGGGCGATTCGGTGAAGATCGGCGCCAGCGTTGGCCAGGTTTTCGAGACGCCCGGCCATACGCGGGGTCATATTTCGTTCTACTTCCCGGAAAGCGCTGTCTTGTTCTCCGGCGATAGCTTATTCGTCCTTGGCTGCGGACGCCTTTTCGAAGGCACGCCGGAAGACATGTGGGGCGGTCTGTCGAAATTCCTGTCCCTGCCCGACGACACCCGCGTCTATTGCGGTCACGAATATACGGTTTCCAACGCCCGATTCGCGGTTACGGTCGATCCGTTGAACCGCACGCTGGAAAGCCGGGCCCGCGCGGTCGAAGATATGCGCGCGCGTCTGGAACCGACAATCCCGACCACCATTGGTCAGGAACGAGCCACCAACCCTTTTCTCAGGCCGAATGATCCCGGAATCCGGCACGCGCTCGACATGGTCGATGCTGATCCGGTCGCGGTTTTTGCCGAGATCCGTGCCCGCAAGGACGCGTTTTGACCCCTTTGGAGAGCCATCATGAAGCTATACGGCAGTACCCGCAGTCCGTACGTCCGCAAGGTGAGGGTCGTCGCGGCGGCGCTCGGTCTCGGTGACCGTGTGGACCTTACGCCCGCCGATCCGTGGACCGGGGATGGCGTTGGGCAAATGAATCCGATTGGCAAGATTCCGGCATTGGAAACCGAAGAGGGTTTTCTGCTTTATGACAGCCCGGTCATTTGTGCGTATCTCAACGATATCGGCGGCGGGCGGCTCTTGCCGTCGGCGGGCCCGGCAAAATGGCATGCCATGCGCCACGAGGCAGTGGCCGACGGCGTTTGCGATGCGGCGGTGCTGCGCCGGCTGGAACTGGCCCGGCCCGATGGCGAACGTTCTGACGCATGGGCCGAACGACAGGCTGCGACGATGAAGCGTGGCTGCGCGGCCCTCAATGCCGAGGTAGCGGCGCTCGAGGCCGAGACGATCGGCACTCTGGCCGTGCAGGTCATGCTGGCCTATCTCGATTTCCGCTGGGGGCACGAGTCTTGGCGCGACGATAACCCCGCTCTGGCCGCTTGGTTCGAAAAGCGCGCCACTTCCGAGACGATGGCGGCGTCGGCCTTCCAGGCCTAGCCGTCACAAGTGTGAACAGCCGCATGGCTGCGCGAAACCAAGGGAATACCGAAGACGATGTCGACACCGACCGCCGGCATGACGGCTGCACAAATCATCGAGACTCTCGGCATGTCCGCCCATCCCGAGGGCGGGCATTTCGTGGAAACGTGGCGCGATGCCCCCGATGACGGATCGCGCGGTGCGGGAACGGCGATCTATTATCTGCTGGCTGTCGGCGAGGTGTCGCATTGGCATAAGGTCACCGACGCAACCGAAGTCTGGCACTGGTATGCCGGTGCCCCGCTGGCGCTCAGCGTTTCACCGGATGGCCATGATGCCCAGGCGGTTCATCTGGGACCGACGATCGTTGCCGGTCAGCGTCCGCAATTCGTGATCCCGCCGAACTGGTGGCAGGCGGCGGAAAGCCTGGGCGAATGGACTTTGTGCGGCTGTACGGTCAGCCCGGCTTTCGATTTCGATGGCTTTGAATTGGCTCCGCCCGGCTGGCGGCCCACGCCGCGTACGTCCTAGCCTGCCTGCCTTCGCGTTATGGGTTCGCGGATATTCCGCGCGGTGTGTTCTGGGCCGGGAGAGCGTTGCAGGTTCGGGCTCCGGACCTTGCCACGACGTTTCGCCACCAACACAATTTTCCCGCGAAGGCGGGAAACCGGCGCGGCGGTTCTCGGCGGGCGAGACGTGATCCGGGCTCCTCCGGCTCGGGATTCCCGCCTTCGCGCTAAGGAGTTCACGGATCTCTCTGGCGGGCGCAAAACCCACCCCTGATCGTCCCGGCTCTGCACAGCGTCACTTCGTGCCGCAGTGCGTCCGGGACGATCAGGGCGTGGAGACTGCCGTTCGCACGAAAGGTACCGACCCGTGAACACTTTAGCGCCTTCGCGGGAATGCTAGAGATTGTATCTCTCCGCTGGAAGCCGGCGGGATATTCCCCTTGTTCACAAGCCTGAAAACGAGACTGACGATTCAATTTGACACGCGCAGATGATCCTGTAGGCTTTTTGCTGGTATCCAAAACGTTTTGGATAACTGGAAATCTAAAAAACCGTCGGGATCGGAAACGCGATGGCGAAGGGCACGAAGCCGCGCCTGAAAGAGTTGGCAGCATCTTTGGGCCTGTCGGTGACGACGGTATCAAGGGCGTTGGCGGGGTATTCCGATGTCAGTCCGGTGACCCGCGACAAAGTCGCAGCCGAAGCGCGGCGGGTCGGATACGTCCCCAGCCGGGTCGGGCGGATGCTGGTATCCGGACGCACCAATGTCGTCGCGATGACGTTGCCGGTCGGCGATGGCCGGATGATCGACGCATTCCTGGGTGAATTCGTCGCCGGACTGGGCGAGGGGCTGGCCGAGCGCGGTCTCGACCTGATCATCGCTGCGGTGCCGAAATCGCGCACCGATGTCGAGGTGTTGACCCATTTGATCCAGGGCAGCCGCGCGGACGCCGTGGTCATAAACCGTACCCAGGTCGACGACGCCCGCGTGCGGTTTTTGCTTGACCGCCAGTTTCCCTTTATCGCCCATGGCCGCGTCCTGGCCGAGAAGCGCCCCTATCCCTGGTTCGATACCGACGGTGAGGGGGCTTTCCACGAGGCGGCCAAGATGCTGATCTCCGATGGGCATACCCGATTCGGCCTGCTGACGATCGACCAGCCGCTGACTTTTGCCCGGCTGCGTGAGGACGGCTTGCGGCGCGGCCTTGCCGAAGCGGGACTGAGCCTGGACTCCGAAGCCGTCGTGACATGCCGCCTTGGCGATGAGGGCTCGGTGGCAGCGGCAGCAAAGCGCTTTCTCGAACTCGATCCGCGGCCGACCGCCATTCTCGGTGTTGTCGATACGCTGGCGATCGCCGTTCTGGCCGCAGCGGCCGAGGCCGGCATCGCCGTGCCCGAAGCGCTGTCGGTCATCGGGTTCGACGATATCCCGGTCGCGTCCTATGCCAATCCGCCGTTGACGACATTCGACCAAGGTGCCCGCCGCAATGCCGAGGTGCTGGCCGATATGCTGGCTACTTTGCTGTCCGAAGGGCCGGGTGCGGTGTCGCCGCAACTTCTTCAGCCCAGACTGGTTTCCCGGGCGAGTCATGGGGCGGCTCCGCCGAGGGCCGCGTCATGAAGCCCGGCTTCCAATACGTGTACGAACCAATTGTGATCATCAATCAGGGAGGATGACGACATGACGACACCAGATACAATTCGAGAGATTCGCCGGTCGCTCGCGGCGGTGGGCTTTATCGCGGCCGCTGTCGCCAGTGGCGGCTTTGCGGCAAGCGGTCTGACGGCCGGTCACGCCGTTGCAGACGAGGTGCTGTTCTGGTCGACCCAAGCCCGGCCGGTGGAAGAGGCCCAGGGCGTGCGCGACCTGGTTCTGCCGGGCGCCGGGGTCGATGTCGATTTTTCACCGCAGGACGAAGGGCCGTTCTTCACCCGGATCCAGGCGGAACTCGAAGCCGGAACCGGCACGATCGGCGTCATCGGCGGTCTTCATGGCGAGTTCCCGGTCATTGAGGATGATCTGATCGATCTGGGCGATATATTGGACGCCTTGGACGGCGTCTCGGTCAGCGAGGCTTTCGTCGATCTGGGCCGGTTAGGCACCGACGAGCAGAAATATCTGCCTTGGATGCAAGCCACCTATATCATGGCCGCCAACCGCCAGGCTCTCGACTATCTGCCCGAGGGCGCGGACATCGACGCCCTGACCTATGACGAGTTGGTCGAATGGGCGGCCACCTTGGAAGAGGAAACGGGGTCGCCGAAATTCGGCTTGCCAGCCGGTCCCCGTGGGCTGATCCACCGGTTTGTGCAAGGATATCTCTATCCGTCCTTCACCGATTCCATGGTCACTCAATACCGGTCCGACGAGGCCGAGGCCATGTGGGAGACGATGCGCGCCCTCTGGTCCCATACCAGCATGGCATCGACGCAATATAACTTTATGCAAGAGCCGCTGCTGTCCGACGATGTCTGGGTTGCCTGGGATCACTCGGCCCGTTTGCAGGATGCTTTCAACCAGCGCCCCGATGATTTCGTTGCCTTTCCGGCACCGATTGGGCCGACGGGCCTGGGCTTCATGCCGGTCGTGGCTGGTATCGGCATTCCCGGCACCGCACCCGATCCGGATGCCGCGCGGACATTGGTCGCTCATCTGATGCAACCGGAAACCCAAGTGGCAACCTTGCAGGCAACCAGTTTCTTCCCGGTAGTCGATGTCGATTTGCCTGACGATCTGCCGGCGGCCGTGCTGGCGTCGGGCCCGGCCATCGCGGCGCAGTCCGGCTCGGAACACGCCAATCCTGGCTTGCTGCCGGTTGGATTGGGGGATCTCGGCGGCCGATTCAACAAGGTCTATACCGATACCTTCGAGCGGATCCTGCTGGCCGGACAGGACATCAGAACCGTGCTCGATTCCGAGGCCGACACCCTTCGCTCGATCATGGACGAAGCCGGCGCGCCATGCTGGGCGCCGGACGAGTCGGGCGATGATGTCTGCCCTGTGGACTGACAAACAGGAGCAATAGGAGCCCCAACCGGCCGCCGCCACCATCGAAGGTGGCGTGCCGGTGCCGGGGCGGCCATCCGCCGCAAATTCGAAAAACAGTCGGGTGCCGGAACGCACATCATGTCCGATCAGCGCTATTTGCCCTATCTTCTGTTGCTGCCGGCAACGCTGTTTCTGGCGGTCTTCTTTCTGTTTCCTGTGGTTCAAGTCCTGTGGCAGGCCTTTACCATTGGCGGCGAGCCGACATTCGATAATTTTCGGACCATGGCCGCGGACTGGAAGTTCCAGCCCGCGCTGATAAATACGATATTGCTGACCGCGATTATCGTTCCGATCCAGGTCGTCTTTGCGCTGACCATGGCGACATTGGTCACCAGTGTCCGGCGCGGCCGGGATATGGCGCTTTATGTCTTTACCATTCCGCTTGGCATCTCGGATCTTGCCGCCGGATTGATCTGGCTCGCCATCCTGAACCAAAGCGGCTTTCTCAACAGCTTCTTTTACGCGATCGGGGTGATCGACGGTCCGATCATTTGGCTGTCATTTCAGAACTGGGGCTATATCCTGGCGGCGATCATCGTGGCCGAGGTTTGGCGCGCCACGGCCATCATCCTGGTTATCCTGGTTGCCGGCATTGGTCTGATCCCGCGCGAATACTACGAAGCGGCTGAAGTGTTCGGCGCAGGGCCGTGGCGCCGGTTCACGCGTGTAACGCTGCCATTGCTGAAGCCCAGTTTGCAAACCGCGCTGATCCTGCGGGTTATCCTGGCGATCGAGGTTTTCGCGGTCGTCATGGCATTGGCCGGAACCAATTTCCCCGTGCTGATGAGTGAAACTTTCAATTGGCAATTCGCGCTACAGGACCGAAAGGTCGCCGCCGCCTATGCGGTCGTGATCCTGGGCGTTTCGGCGGCCTTCACGCTGGTCATCCTGAAACTGATCCGGATCCGTGACGAGGTGAAGGCATGACGGGTAAAGGCGTGATGGGGACGACCGCAAAGCAACCCGTCAAGCCGGACCCACGCGAAAGCGGGCGCTGGCTGGTGATCACCGGGGTCACCGTGATGGCTGTGTGGGTTCTGCTGCCGATTTACCTGATTATGGTCAACGCGCTCAGCAGTCCGGCCGATGTTGCCGGATGGCCGAAACGGGCCTTCCCGGCGTTCGACACGGGCAGTCTGAGCTTCTTCCTCAGTTATGCCGGGGTTTTGAGGGCTTTGGTGAACTCGTTCCTCGTTGCCGGTATGACGATGGTGATGGCAATCGGCCTGGGCGCGCCGGCCGGCTATGCGATGTCGCGGTTTCGGTTTCGAGGCAAGGAGGGCTTTCGGTGGCTGGTCCTGATGACGCGGGCGTTTCCGCTGCCGCTGATCGCACTGCCGTTGGCGGTTTTGTATATTCGCACGGGCATCGACGACACACTATTCGGCTTGGCGCTGGTGCATACGATCCTGGCGCTGCCGTTTGCGGTCTTGATCACCTATTCGCTGTTCAGCGGCATCCCGGGTGAATTGGAAGAGGCCGCCTGGACGTTGGGGTGCACGCGGTTTCAGGCCTTCGTCAAGGTCGTGCTGCCCCTGGCGCTGCCGGGCATCGCCGCGTCGGGCGTCTTTGCCTTCGTCACCTCGTGGAACGAGGTTTTCGCAGCAGCGGTGCTGACGGTTCAGAACAAGACGCTAACGGCATTCCTGGTTCAAAGCTTGGACGACAGCCCGATGCATTTGAAATTCGCCGGTGCGGCCGTTCTGATCGTCCCGGCGCTGGTGTTCTTGTTCGCGGTTCGAAAATATCTGTTTTCGCTTTGGGGCATATCCAATCGCTGATCAGGCGTGGTTCCGCAGATGATTGTGTTCGAGGGATCAATTCATGGCTGAAATCGTCATCAAGGGTGTTGCGAAGGATTTCGGATCGTTTCAGGCCTTGAAAGGGGTTGATCTGACCATCCGCGACCAGGAATTCCTGGTGCTGCTCGGGGCGTCCGGATCGGGAAAGACGACGCTTTTGCGTTTGATCGCCGGCTTGGAAGTGTCCACCGGCGGAACGATCAGCATTGGCGGCCGTGTCGTCGACCGCTTGCCGCCCCGCCAACGCCGGATCGCAATGGTCTTTCAGAATTATGCGGTGTTCCCGCATCTGACCGTGTTCGAGAATATTGCCTTTGGCTTGCGGATGAAGCGGCTGGCCAATGCCGAGATCGACCAGAAGGTCAGGCAGGCAGCGGCGACCATGCATATCGACCCGCTTCTCGACCGGTATTCCAGCCAGCTATCCGGCGGCCAGCGTCAACGCGTGGCCGTGGCGCGGGCGCTGGCGATGGAGCCGGATGTTCTGCTGATGGACGAACCGCTGTCCAATCTCGACGCACTGCTTCGTCTGGAGATGCGGGCCGAACTCAAGGAAATCCTTCAAAAGAGCCGGACCACGACCGTCTATGTCACCCATGATCAGGTCGAAGCGATGAGCCTGGGCGACCGGATCGCCGTCATGCATGGCGGCAATATCGTCCAAGTCGCCAGCCCGATCGAGGTCTATCGCAATCCGGCTACCCGGTTCGTCGGCGGTTTCATTGGCAATCCGCCCATGAACTTCCTGCCCGTGGTTATGGATGGCGGTTCTGCGGATATTGCGGGGTGGCAGGTGTCGGATTTGGGCGCGAGCGGCGGACGGCGAATGGAAATCGGCGTTCGGCCCGAAGATCTGGGACCGGCCGATGACGGCATTACCGGCGCGGTCAAGGTCGTGGAGCCGCTGGGACCGCATCTCTTGGTGACGATGGAGGTCAACGGGCACATGTTCCGTGCCGTATTGGACAGCGACTTGAC
>LFIK01000586.1_pt1 | contig 27505 bp, 26 predicted proteins | sample 643401 | NCBI WGS metagenome assembly LFIK01 (sample SAMN03777447, study PRJNA286221) | soda lake metagenome | biome: soda lake; feature: Kulunda steppe; material: water; isolation source: sample T5-Br brine of Lake Tanatar-5 | place: Russia: Kulunda steppe | collected 2010-07
ACCCATGGCCCCCAGCCCCCACCACCCCTTGCTGGATGAGGCGCCACCACACCTCCTTCCTGCTGTTCTCCCAGTGCAAGCGCTTCCACACGGTTCGGATGCGGGCTGGGAGGGCCCGCACCAGATCCCTTGCTTCAGAGCGCGCTGACGTTAGCAATTGTCCATCAGTCAAAATAGCCTATTAGTTATAGTATTAGCATCTTTAAGTCTGTGGTGCTTGCTCATGTGAGCTTAAAGTTTGTCCATGTTTTGTAGCGTAGCAAGGCTGGTTCGAGTGGTAGGGTGGGTCACCTTGATTACGGTTTTAACCATTCCCTTCCAAGGCAGTTCACATGGAAAAAGTGATGGCCACCAGGTGAGGGTGGTGGAAATGCTATAACCAAGACGCGCCTGGCCAGCCGACCAACTCCCCAACCGTCCAGCTCTACTGCTAGTAGCAAGCTACAAATGCAATTACACTGACATCCCACAGTGCACCAATATTCTAGCAGAGGGATCAGCACTGTCCCACTGGGCGTCAGTACAATGTCCAGAACCTTCCTGACCCTTATTGACGTTCCTCTTCCCAGTATAAGAATGAGCGTTTGCCAGCTGGGACCAATGATACTTGCACCAGATGTAGACACCTCCTTCGTTCATGCAAACAGGGGTTTCCCTGCTGACGTAATTAACGCTTTTCACACTTGATGACTTAAGGGTAAAGATGTGATGAGTGTGGAGGGGCATTGCTAATCTGGACACTCAGATGAGGAACATTAAATTTGTGTCTGACTAGTCTTTTTTTGCCTCTTCTCTACCACCACTTTCAGGCTAATTCACAAAGTGTTCATTATGTGGTTGCTCCTATGGTGCCCCCTTCCTGTTTGGACCTTGGCCTTCCCAAGCATGTCATGACACATGAGGCATGTGAGCAGATTTTGTTTGCATGCACACCACACACATCCTAGTGTGTAGGGAGTCAGGCTGGGTGGCGGGATGATTATAAATGTTCCCTCTTTATGATCAATACTCAGGCTCTCCAGTTCCAACCTCAATGTCAAATTGCTTCATCGACAACTTGTTGAACATCACAGAGCCTCTAGGAATGAGTCCCCTAGGATTTGATAATACGCACCAAATGCAACTGGCACTTTGTGCCAGTACAGAGTATGTCTTCCAGATCTTGCGGAACTGCGTACCAAGCACCAACACTTCTTCCGCTCCCTAAATATTGGCCCTATCAGGCTGATTGAATTTGTTAGCCAAGCAGGCACCAAAAGAGCGGCTTTATTGGTGCATGAGTGCCTGAATTGTTGTGCTCAAGCTTTCAGAACACCACTTTGTTTTTCTTGTTTGTGACTATGTCCTTGTTCAGCACTGCTGAATCAGCAGGCAGCTATATGCACTTATTCCCCGCCCTTTGATTGCATGCCATTTGACAGATAAAACGAGTAAGTGCATACACTTGCGCAGTAGAATCCTCTCATTTGCAAGGCGGGAATGGACAATGTGACACATGCTCTCAAGCTGCTGTGCAAAAATGAGGTGTATGTCGCCCCCAGAATAAAATTTCGTTCTTTTTCTTCCTTGTTGCCAATCTTTTTTCTGTGCAGGCCCTTATGTTTTGCATGCCTTGCTTAGTCAGATTGTCATTGATTTCCTTTTTTAATGGCAAAAAACCTTAGCCCTGCCAGGGCACCCATAAACTTTATTATTTTTCTTGAAGAGGAATTAGGCACCATTTACCCCCTAATACTAGGGGGGGGCAAATTAAACTAGCAAGTCGCTGATTAGCCTTGCCCAATCATACTGTCTTAGATTTCCTTTCTCAACAGCACAACAAATTTTGCCATTTGTTTCAGGAATTGATATTATTTGGCGCCGTAGTGCCACGTTGCGCTATGTTTGCTTGCCCAAATCTAGATGCAGATACCTAGGTACAGAAAAAGGCGGTCCATCAACAGTCACCGACCTAAGAGGCAGAGCGACCCAATTATGATATTTTGCAGCCTTGTCCCGGCGATGGCCAGCAAACCAACCAGCTTAAGACCAGGCTGGCGGTCAATACTGGCTTGCGATGTGTACTACTGTTTAGAAGCTAGCTCCGGATAGTCGAGCAGGCAGCGGGGCACCTGAGATGGAAAGTTGATTATCCACCCTCGCAACCTGTGGGTTCGGGGTTCGAACCTCACTGGAGGCCACAACCGGCTAAGCTGCCCTCGTTCGGCGGATACAGCCTTGAAACCTTACCTACTGTTTAGAAACTCACCCATTGGTAATGAAAATACAGGCTCAGTCGTCAATGATGGCTGACTTCACCCAGGACAAAGATGGTTGAAAGAACCTATTGGCAAAGAAAGTTGCTTACCAAATTAATCAGCAAGCCTGTGTTTCAAGATGGTATTGCTATAGTAACGGTCCGACAGACCTGGCCAAAAGGGTCCGACCAATTCCGGTGGTGGATGCCACTTTGGCACCTTCCTACTCCTTCGAAGGAGCGGGGGGACTAGCACCCCAACCCTTTTGGCCTCTCGCGGCTGGTACCGGTAAGCAATTGCAACCTCCTGTTGCAACAATCATACCCTTACTTTCACCCATCGCCTTTGAAGCTTGGTCCATCAAGCTCGGCGAGGCTACCACGGTGCCATATTCCAAGGCCGCGGATCTGCAGATCTAGGAAGTCTGCACCCAGTCGGACTTGAACTGGGGACCTCTGCTTCAATACCAAATGTAACGGTCTAACAGACCTGGCCAAAAGGGTCCGCCATTTACAGCTATGGCTTGCAGCCAAACCACTTCAAGCAAGGTTTTCTTGCAAGCAACGTAATACCAGCAGCAAGTCAAAAGAACATTGGTTATCACATCAATTCATCAAAATCGAAGTCCAGCTCAGGGTCAGGCAAGATCGTGATGAAGGGGGCTCTCTGTTGAATCCCTGCACAATTGAACGCGAAGTTGAATGAACATACGTTTTTAATGTGTTAATTAATTGCTGCCTGCAACGCAGTCGCAGTTATTGAAATTGGATACAGCTTCTGCATAAAACTCTTCCTGCTGTCCGGCTTCCCCATGTCAATGGGCCTAAAGGCCTGGCCAAGTGTCAAGCGTTCATAATGCTCTACCTGTTGTTTGGCTACCTCCTGCCAAGCAAGTTGCTGTGGTGGGCGGAGAGTCTGGTAGCAGCAAAGGCACGTCCTCCGAACCTGCAGATGTGCATGAGCAGATGATACTTAGATAGAGACAGGTGAGATTCACAAGTGAGCTAGCTGGAGGCACAAAAAGGCACAATAACTGAACCCAACAAAGTTATGTAAAGCAAACCAACATTCCTGTTAACTAATGGCATGTTGGACAGCAGGTGACAAAGTCTATCAACCATACTGTCGACCAGGCTTTTATGGAAGAAGTAGCGGTAATACTTCAACCCAAAGCGCTGGGCAGGCAAGAAAGGGTGCTCTTTGTTTCAGAGTTGCTTAAGGCTTGGCACAATGAAGTCCTGGGGCTGAGGACAGTCCAACGTTACCTAAGTGGACTTATTCGGGCACCATATAAGGTGTGGCAATGCCCATCGCCCCATAAATGTCGCCACAGTTACTGCAGCGACTGGTTGAAGAGAAGAATTTATTAATTCCGAACAAATCGGAAAAAAAACTAAATTACCAAGAAGATTCAAATAATTTTGCCATTAAGAAAGATTTCACCAGCATTGGATTTGCCCATTGAATTATGGATGATGGAAGTTGATGCTTTTTATGGCATGGAGTAAGAGTTTCTACCTTGGATTTTCCCCAAGAAGACGTAGATAAGTTTCTTTACCAACATCACTGCTGAGCCGTGGGTGCCAAGACAGCGGTCCAAAGCAGTTGCAGGTGATGCATGCAATCTTGGGATCCCATTCCCAAAATGGGGACATTCATTTATGGAGTTTAAGTGGCACATTCGATGGAGTGCAATTTTTGGGAGAGTGACGCCAGGAATGACTGGAAGGCTTAAATCATAATTCTAAGTTCATATCAAATGCAACATAGGTTCCGTGCTGAAGCTTTGCACGTCAGAGCATTCTGGGATTTGTGGATTAAGAAAAACATGGTTCTGCAAGCAGCTTTGACCGGAAGCTTTACGACTACATCTCAGCGGATTCTGGTTTGTGGATATAAAATCTAGGGTTTAGTCATCTCACCTCTAAGCGCGATTTATTCGTTATACAATTCGCGAGTTATATTCAGTAGCTCTTTGCTCGCTAGAGAAAAGGAAAAAGCTTGTGGTTCAAACACATTTACCTCCACAATTGCTGTTCACATCACAGCGGTGTACAGGAAATAAAAGTTAGAGATGTGCGAGCAGCTCCAGGGGTTGACATGCAGGCCCCTGTTGGGAGCTTTGAGCATAATTGCGTCACCTCTTTTAAGCCTCATCCGAGCAAGACATTGGGTGATCCAATCTTTTGGGGGGAGTACAAAAATGTCAAATCAGCACTAACTTGGTCAGAGGGTGTATGCCTGGAAGGGTGGGTGCGTGGGTTCCCGTCCCACAGCAAGAATGGCAACATTCACGAGGGTCTTTCACATCCCTCTGCAGCTTGGCTTTTTAAGCTTCGGTTGGGCCATGACGAGACACATCAGAGGCCTAACAAGCAGTTTGGCACGCAGTCTCCTTGGCAATGACAAGCCACTTGCCAATCAGCCTAATGTCCAGGCTAGCGATTAAGCGTACCATGAAGTTTGGCACAAAGTCTGCTCACCTTAGGGCGGAAACATGGGCATTAGAAAGTACATGAGCCCTTGTATCGCGCATAATTATGTATGTGTACCCGACTGAGTGGGATGGCATGCAGGCAATGCCACCGGGAATGTTTGAGCAATGGCCCTGCTCAGTGCATCTGAGCAAGGCGGTGCATGGGCACTCTGAGCAGTGAGCTGACAGCAAGTCAATGCATGCACAGGCAGTCAAGAGAGCATGTGCTGGAGCCCTCAGCATCCCTTCAGCTTTAGAAGAAATTTGAGCCACTTTCCGCTTTCAATCCGCTTTCAATGCAAAGGTGCCTTAGTCCTGAAAGGTGCCAAAGTTCTTTAAGGGCACATGTATGATTGCTGAAAGCAGTACATGTATATTTGCCAACTTGTGTGCCAAAATGTACAGGGTATACGTACGGTTTTAGCATCGCTACACATATGCTCTGGAGTGGGCACTTGCAGCCTTCAGCGCCCCTTCAGCTTCAGCTGCAAATTTTCACGGTCTGGGGTTTAGGTTAGACCAGTCCTTTACACTCAAGGTCCAGCTGTGCGGGGACTATCCACAGCCCCGGCAGCCTTCCAGAACTAGGAGCCAGAATGCTCTTAACTGTATATTTTGCGCTGATTCTGCATGTGCCCTGCACCTACCCTGTGCATTCTTTGCCTGTAACCTGCCCCTACTCTGCTTGTACGCTGCACTTTGGAGGCAGCATGCTCTGCTCTGTTTTCTAAGGGAAGTTCCCTGATATTCGGTGTCACAGTCTGACACCTAGTCTCTATTGCTGTTAAGTGCAGGTTTGCCTAGCCTAAACAAAGGACATGCAGGCTGCTTTTCCGCATAAGACCTCGCAGAAGCTTTGTCTTAATGGCTGAACCCTACATAGCTACTGTAGCGGGTAAAGATGATTTTGTAGCAGCAGCAGCAGCAGCAGCAGCAGCAGCAGCAGCAGCAGTAGCAGCAGCGGAGGCGGCAGCGGCAGCGGCCAATGCAGCAATTAGATTAGCAGACAGAAATGATGCCTGGAAATGGCCTTTGGCTTTTAAATGGCGCATAAAATTATGGATGGATCTGCTCCCTTTCTGGTCCGACATAACAGGCACAGACCAGAGTAACCACTTCAGGCACACTATGTAGCAGGAATATCCCAAGGCACTGGCATTGAATACCTAAATCGAATGCTAGCGCCAGCCCCACCTTCAACAATTTGCCATAAGCTGTAAGATTTGGCAAGGGGCTTGGGTTAGGTGCACGCGCCATAGCCAGCCATGCTTGTATTGCCCTGTCTATTCTGCTAGCATGCGCATTCACAGCGTAATCACAGCGCTTCCAGTGGTTGCAAAGCCATGCATGCCATTTGTCTTCACCAGCCATTCACCCTTTGTACTGTACACAAGATGACCTTGAACGCACCAGCTGAGTGTGAGGGCCCCGACTGTCTGTACAGTTGCAACCTGCTGGGTGTCATAGACAGCTCACCCAGGTCTTCTTCCTCAAAATCAGAATATCCTCCAACCTGGGAGCACGAGAGGAGTGTGAGTGTGCTGGCAGACATGTGGTTCCTGCACATGCTGTGCTGGGGACATGCATATGCTCCATGGCATGAGCACTGCAAACATGCAAGCACGTGATCACAAGACAATTGAATGTCCAGATTTAATATACAGAAGTTGGTTTGCTTTTGTAAATCAATGTCGCTGCTCTACCCTGCCCACCCAACACAGCCGGAGCACCACGCCATCATCCTTGCAGAGCAGAAGCCACACTGTTGTCCTCAGTGTCACACATAAAGATATCAGGGGAAAAGGAGAACTCAGGTTGCTCCGTAAACATAAAGACACGGGGATACAAAAATGACCAGGCGGTCAAACACATTTGCAATAGCTACAGATCAACTCACCCCCAAGCCTTGAGGCTTCCACGTGCTCAAAGCCGAGGTCAGCTGCTTAACGCGCAAGTCCATGTCATGCTGCTCCCGCTGCAAGCGCTCTGCCTCCTGTTCCTTGAAGCTCTTGCCGGCCAGGCGCTCCACTCCACCCTCTGCGTATAACTCCGCTTTTGACTTGGGCAGCTGAGGCTTCACAGATGCCTGGGGTTGCTGAGATGGTGCCTGGATGCCAGAATCTAAGGCTTGCAAGGGTCTGTGCTTGGCGCCGGGCTCTGAAGGGGGCCCAGAGTGCTTCAGAGTGCCAGAGTTGGTGATGTCAACCCCGAAGGCTCTCCTCACTGGCGCTGCCTTGCCACCTTTCTCCGGTGCTGCGCTGCTGCTTCCACCTTTTGATTGCTGCTTGGTCGTAGTGTTCGTGATGTTCCCCAGCGCTTTCCTGACGGAGCCTGGCTGTTGCGCGGGTTGCAAGGCATTTTTACCGCCTGCCCCCAGGCCCCGACCGCTGACTACGGAAACCAGACTGCTGTTCTCCTTATCATGTATGCCATGGTGCAGGAGCACACCAGAGCTGTCGTCTCTCGCAAACATCCTTCGCGAGTACAGTTTATAGAGATATCATTGCCATTGTATACTTTATGAGTAAAATAAGATATTCTGAAACATCAACAAGGCAGGTTGTAAGAATTTGTCGTAACCTGTTCAATGGAGTAGATTGGACGTCGGCTCCGCTTTGTACTATCCTGCAGCAATAGGTTAGCATTTCTTGGCCATGACCGATTTCCTGCAGCAATAAGTTAGCATGTCTTGACCATGACCGAAGATGGCTCTGGCATCTCCAATGTATAGCCTGTTTATGGCAGCACCCATTGTTAGTCAATGCAATGCACATTTCGCTCCTTGGACTATGCTCGTGGTAATGCCAGAAGCCGGGTGTATGAATAAACCAGGGTGACGTAGGGCCTATCCGTAGCCAATAAGCCCACGTGCTTGCCAAGAGCAACTCGCTGCAAGCTGTAAATGGGGTCCTTTGATAGTAACCGTATGACAAACTTGTCCCTTTAAAGGGACCTGAACCTCAGCACTACAAGAAGTCTCAAAGTGGATTTTCACAATTGCAATTGTGACATGCCTATGCAGCCTTTATATATAAAGGGCTGCACTTGCATGAGCAGGAAGGAGGGGAGATGGTACCTCCTTATGACAAGTATTAAGTAAGAGCCTTTGATGCTTGAGTCCATTGCTGGCCACTACCATGTGGATTCTAGCGCTTGTGCAAAGCCCGGCTGCAGACATCATGAGGTGATCAAGAGGGGGCTACTTACAGTATTGTGGCAATATCTGCGTCCTCTGTTAACCATGCAATGTTCATCAGTGAAATAGAATGGTGATGATGATACACCTTCCCTTAATACAAGGACTCCTTGGAGGTGTCAATATGCCTATAGGTCAGCTAACACTTTGTTTTGCGAACTGCATCAAGAAGGGCACTTCTGTTCCCATGGTCCCCAGCCCTACAAGAGCCCCCCCCGCTGTTCGGCGGGTTGCCGCCCCTGTAGCCTGTCAGAACACAAACAGCGCCGTAAATTTCTCTGGTGTGAGTCTATGGCGCCATAGGTTTGGTTAGGTTACATAGCTGTATCCACCGAACGAGGGCAGCTTAGCTGAACCCTAAAAGGCATGCAACCCCAAACCAAAACTTAAAGCGCTCAAATGGTGTTAGTCAAATGGCGCCATAGAAACCTAAGCCGCGTATGCCAGGTAAGCCTGGTGCAACCCGCTGTCAGTACGTTGACGGCGCTGTAGAATCCTCTCAAATGAGGCTACGGCGCCGACCAGGAACCAACAACATACGTGCCAGGCAAGCCAGGGGCAACTTGCTGTCAGTGAACCAACGGCGCTGTAGAACCCGGGTCCATCAAAAAACAATTTTTGGCGGGTACAATTGGACATCAGCTCGCCGTTTGGCGGGGTAGGCTCCAGTACTGCCTACTAGTAGGGCAGTTAAGTCACCAACGAGGTGTGAAGCTTTAGCTAGATGGGCCATTGTGTCGCATGCCTGGTATTAATGTCTGGCTGAAAATACACTGTTGCCAGAGCTTGTCCTGCAGGCAGTTGTATTCTAGCTCTGACCAGCTCTGATTACAATACTTCCTACTGCTCTGGTTGCTTACTGAAATATAGTGACTTGGCAGCAGCTCAAACCTTACCACATTTTGCCACAATCTGGCTGAATTGGAAGTTGATGGGGCCTAATCTCCAGCTTGGTTCAGTGTAGCTTGGTACCAGAATGGGGTTGAGCTAGCATGAGCCCACCACCACAAGGAACATCAAGAGATCATCCTTAAGGCTTCAGATGGCAGCCAATTCACGTTGCTTGCAGAAACTTGGCTGTGGCAGGCTACAGCTTGACAGCAATGCCTGGATTCATTGTGGCTGTGAATGTTTAATCAATTCCACAGGAAAACCAGAAGAATCAGATCACCGAAACGACTGTCATCAACTCCAGCCTTGCATGTCGATGAGGTCCTTTTTTCTGCCTGCACACTATACACCTCCATTAGTGTGGTTTCACTAGGAGGCAGCATATGAGCAGCTCCCTTCCAACAGTATCAACACCCGAGCGGCAGCAGCGGGACCCCAGGTACCCTCAGTATTGCTCCCAGGCATCACCAGCATTGCTCAGTGTTACTCCCAGGCATCACCAGCATTGCTCAGTGTTACTCCCAGGCATCACCAGCATTGCTCATTCTTACTCCCAGGCAGCACCAGCATTGCTCAGTGTTACTCCCAGGCAGCAACAGCGTATCTCATGCACCAGCACTCAGCACCAGCACTTCGCGCTCACCACCACCAATTCCCAAACCCCCAGGCAGCGCCTGCGATTCTTATGCAGCCCTAGCAGCACACAGGCGGCACTTAACTGTAACAATTCTAATGCGGCACTAGCAGCACACAGGCAGCCCTCAAATAAAACAAGCAGCACCTGGCAGCTTCCTGGCTGCACGAGTAAGATATATGGATGCAAAATGCATCCGCAAGCCACTGGGGGCACCAGCAGCACAAACGGCAACAGGCCTGGATATGCCGGCTGCGCTTGAGGACAAAAACCATGTCTGCTCAAGCAGCTTGGGCTGCTGCCAGCTGCTGGATGCCTTGAGCCCCATGTCTTACCTCCTCACTCACTCGATGCGCCCCCGAGGCCAACTGCGCAGACACAACCACCATGCAATGCATGGGATATTAGTGCAACAGAACGCATGCCCGCATCCAACGGTGGCAATAGCCTGCAGCGTGCTCATGTCTGACAGCACGCAAGTCACCATAGGTAGAGCTCAATGTTGGGTTAGGTGCGCGCAGTCTGCTGCACACGTCAAGTTTAAGACTAAGATTTTGTGTGCGAAGTCCCCCCATGAGAGGGCTCTTGAATATCATGAGTTTCTTATAGTGCAACACACCAGCGCATGGCCATGGTAATGGCAGGCACATCGTATAGATCAAATGGTTTAAACAAGACTTTTTGTTACAAGATCGAAGACCTAGGCACCAGCAACCTCCTCTGTCTGTGATCCTAGCTTTTCGTATCTTTAAGCTACAGACTGCGCCAGCTCCAAATCCAAAGTCAGTCTATCAGTCCTTTCCTACATAAATACCTGTTCAATGATCCGCCACAGATCCTTTTGTGCCTCGCAGGCTGCACACTTCAGGTCCTCTGTTACATGGTGCGAAATAGCGTGGGCATCACTGGCCAAGTGCGCAGCGCCTGTTGTCAACACTCGGCAGGCATCCCTGGGCATGTCCAAGGAAGTGATGCATGTCCATTTTCCTAAGGGATGCATGCTCGAGGAAATGATGCCTGTCCATTGAAGGAAGTGATGCAGTCCAAGGAAGTGATGCGTGTCCATTGAGCAAGTGGTATAGTTCAGGAAGTGATGCATGCTACTCACACTAGGCATACATCCCTGTACACTGTTAAAGCTGCGCAGCCCGCCTGCGCCTTACAGCGGATGGCAGCTGTCATGTATTGGGGTGCTGAGCACACTGCTGAGTCGATGCATTCATGCAAGAATTGGGTCCTCTTTTATGATTCAATTTTTAATTCGGTGCATGTCTGCACAGAGATGCACAAGCGCACCTGCAATCTGCAGCAGCTACCTTGCTGCCCAAGGCTGCACTGTGCACAAGAGCCCGCAGAGTTGGACTCATGCGAATAGCTGTGCTTATGTTCTGTGCCCGCTCATACACCTGTATGTGCAGTGCGCAATTGTGCACAAATGCACCGTACGAGATTGTGCTCACTGTAAATTTTTGCCTATCTAGCCTTGTGCACTAGCCTTGTGCACTTATAACTCTAGCCTTGCATACTTGATGTAATACCTGTTGTTCAGGGCAAGTTTTCTGGGCAGCTTAAATAGTGCCTGCAATCTTAGTCTAAGGAATTTTGTTCTTGTCTTAGTTTCTGGCCAAAAGAACAAGCAAAGAATCATAAAAGGCGCGAGTGCAACCTGTAGGCCATGGTTGTCTCCATAACGGAATGCTGCTATATAGGCAAGCAGTGGACACATGAATGTGTGGCCAGAAGAGTGATACATAGATTCTCTGACTTCAGTAGCCAGAAAATTGTCGCAGAAGGGATTGTGATGCCAAAAGTAGTATTGGATGTCAGTATTTACTGTACTTAATGCTGGTGCTCACAGTACTGAATGCCATTTGCATGCCCAATCTCACACCGAAGATGTCAAAACTCATTGTTTTCCCCTCTTACGTCATGTGAGGCGCCACCCAGGATGTGCAGCAGCTCCTCAGCAGCATGTGGGGTCTCTCTCAGCATCTGCAGCAATAGATTGGGAAAATGTAATGCATCATCCCGCACAAGTAGCAGCACACAGGGCAATAAAAAACAGGCCTTGCTTGAGCACAGGAAATGGCAAATGCTGCATATCCACCACAATCTGCTGCAGGGCCAGTTTGCTCTTGCCTCTTCTTGTCCCTGCACGTATAAGTGCTGTGTGTTTGATGGCTGTGAAGTTCCAAGTCTTGTGGAGTCCATTAAGGCAATTGCCTACTGCTGCACTTACATGGCAGGACAGGACACATCAAGTCTATGTGCACTTGTGATAATACCTTTTGTGCGCGCTGCAGAGCATCTGACGCTGCTGCTGCCGTCCTGGCAGATGTGCCTTGTGCTGCATGCCATGCCTCTGTTGCTGCTCTTTTTGCGGCTGGCTTGTTTTCTCGATAGGCCTCCGAAGCTGCATTTGCAGCTTGCCTTGCAGCAGCATCAGCAGCATCTCCAGCAACTTGGGCTGCAGGTGTGAGCAGCAACATCGTCTTGTGATGAGGGGCACTTCATTAAAGGGTTACAAGTTCCCATTGGAGTGCAGAGGAGTTTTGCACTCAACGTGGGACCATAATTTTTATGAGCTTTGCTGAGCCTGATCTGTGCCCAGCAGGAGTCAAGTTGGGGCATTTTGAGGAATGACCAAGTTGCAACAAATGAGATGGCATTGTTAAGCACAGTGAGGGACCGTTTAAGGGTAAGTGTGCTGCCAAGCTTTATTCCAACACAAGCGAGCACTGAGGGAAATTATTTTAGTGTAAGTGTGCTGCCAAGCTTAATTCCAACACAAGCGAGCGCGATGGGGGGCAGCCATAACCGCCCATCAAGCACAAGCGCCCAGCTGGCATTGTTCTCAGATTTCTCTCTGGAGCAGACCACTGTGGGTCATGAGCGCCAACGTGATGCGAGCAACACTGTGCCACAGGAACGCTCATAAATCACAAGGAGCAACCCACACGCAATTCAGATAGTTCTCATGAGCCACCTGCTACTCATGAGCCCATGCAGCAACATAACCAGCCCACATGCGGTCTACACAGACATTAAGCTGAACGGCCTCAGCCTAGCTTGCTTAGAGCATAAGGTCCTTTGTCTTTGCATAACAGTGGTCTATTGCCTTTGCATAATAAAGCGCTTTGTGTGCACGCTTCTGGTCAGCTATCTGGCGCAAGCTTTGATTTTGCATGGTTAGGCATGCTCAAGACGTGTTAGACGGTAAGATTATTAAAATAATGACACCAGCACATGCGCAACAAGGTGTTTGTGCGCACTGGCTGCTCAACAAACCTGCCTGCGCATCCTTGAGATCATAGCCGATCAGACTCTGCAGCCCTGGGTCAGGCAAGATGAGCCTTCGCCAACGTCCACCAGATTGCAGGCAGCGTTGTTTAAGAAAGGCGTTTCAGGTGAAACATTGCACACCAGTGTCCTCAACCAATACAGAAACGTTGCCATTCCAAGCAGGGGCACCACCAATTCCAGCCTGCCCGCAACAATTACCAGTCTGTAATGCCTCCAGTGCGGCCTTTCGAGCAACGGGCTCTGCCTTATGGTATGCACCAGCTGCTGCGTTGGCCACATCAGTAGCTGTCTGAGCAGCTGCTGTCGCTGCTTTTCTGACCACAGGCTCTGCTGTGTTGAAGGCGTCTGCAGCTGCTTGGGCTGCATCGGCGGCCACCTCTGCAGTGGCTGCACTTGCCTCCTTAAGTGCCGGCTCAGCACGGTGGTATGTGTCCTCTGTAGCACGCGCCGCCTGAAATTGTTAGCATTTGAGCGGTCGCATTGTCACCAGACACACAAAGAAAAGATACTGCTGACAGAACAGGCCAATGCGCCCAAAAAAATGCATGAGCTGCAGCTTAAAACATTTTTCTCTCTTTGTCACACCTAGGCTGCCACACCTAGGCTGCCACACCTAGGCTGTCACACCTAGGCTGTCACACCTAGGCTGTCACACCTAGGCTGCCACACCTAGGCTGCCACACCTAGGCTGTCACACCTCAGGCTAGGCTGCCTAGGCTAGGCTGCCGCCACCCGCTGCTGCGGCAACTGAAGGCTCCAAATGCTTGGCCTGCTTTGCTTACCTTGTCATAGGCGACACCTCAAGTTGCCTCATCACAAGCACTAGCCTTGTCACAGACACCACCTTACCTCATCATGAGCACTAAACGACCTTTACCACGCTGCATGCACCAGCTTACCCCATAATAGGCATAATTTTACCTGATCATAGGCGCCAGCTACTATCTGACGCGCGCTCATTGCAGCCTCTCGAGGCTGGAAGCCGGCCACTCTAGCATAAAAAGAAGCCCAGCTCCTGCATGCGTGGAATTGCAAAGGTGAGCATGAGTCTGTAAAGGATCCCAGATCCTGGATGCCTAAAGATAGCGCACAATGGATATCGCGCACATAATTAAGCAAAGAGCTCCAGCATGTGCATCAAGTGCATGAATGCGGAAAAGTGGGTGCATAATCATGACAGAGAGTGTAATCACAATTGCAATGAAGTGTGTGGTTCTCAAATGACCTATGTCCAGGTACAATGCCAGGTGCCAAGACCACCAGGTGCCAAGACCACCAGGTTCCAAAATGATATGTGATCATAAACAACGCCTGGTGCCTGAACAGAAGGTGCCGTGGCCAGGTACATCACCTGGTACCTGAGTATATCACAACACAGATCATGTTCTACCTCCCCTCCTTAAGACCCCTAAATCTAAGGCATCAGACGATTGGTGTTGTTCAGCACCACTTTGCAATGCTAACTTTCATTAAGTATGGTATGAGGGTGGGGTGGTGCTGTCTCTGAGCATAGCCATGAAACAAGAAAATTTGAGGCAAGGCAAGGCAATATCAGCGAAGGGTTTTTATAGTTTTGTGCATGGCCATCAGGGGCTTGTAGCATGGTCATGAGGGTGGTGCCAATCCTGGGCAAAGCCTTTTAGTGAAGTGATGGAAGACGAGATGAAGTTAGGTGAAGGACAGTAAAGTAGGGAAAGGAAAGGGAAGGAAAGCTAGGGGAAAAGGTAAGTGAAAGTGGGCTGTGGTAAGGTTTACATTGCTCAATGCAGAGCAATGAGGGCCCAAGTACCATGGTCACGAGGGTAGTGACATAAACCCGCTTACCTTTGTAAAGCAACTTCAGCCCATCTTCCTGCGGATGCTAGATGATGGCCTGATGTCCGCAGCACGTACATGATTGCACCAGCACCATCTGTGTCAAGTGGTAAGTCAACGATATTTTGTAGTTAAGGTCCATAACCATTGTGCATGTGTGCAGTGCCTCTTCCTCAGCTATTCCATAAGACCACACCAAAGCTTTGCAACCCAACATTTTCACACAGTCCATGAACTTTCATGTGACAGAGGCTCTTGTTTAAAAGAACCCTACATAGTGGTGCAGAATCACAAGCACCGCCTATGGAAAATGGCATCATGCAAAGCCATCATCTTACGTACTTTATGTGGCCGCATTGTGATGGCCAATGCTGCTAAAGAATGACACCAAGCAAAGACAGAACACATTGGTGCCTGTCAGTCATGCTTATGTGTTTCTTTATGTTTGGTATAATTCCTGTAAGCTGTGCAGAGCTTGAATCCATGTTTTTAAATGAGTTTGCCTGCATGCTTACTTTTGCTGTCTTCTTTGTCTTTGAATTGGCGCTGGATAGGTGCATTTTAAGCAACCTTGCACCACAATGCTATCAGCATCGGTTGCAGGCTTCTCAGCACTGGCTTTGATTGCACACAGAAGCTACATGCACATGTTCTGCAAAAGCTGTTTCTAGCATCTTTTTCCTTAATTGATGTAGGGAGTGTCTTTACTGCCTACATAATATCTCTTTCTACTTTGTGCAAAAGCATCGCACCTGCAAAAACACTCTTTGCAGCACTCAGGGCTTGCCTCATTGTGCCCATGAAGGATCCAGCAACCTTGCCCTGCAAAGATTGTGCGCAAACAAAGGCTGCTTGTTGAAATGGCTTGAAGACTTAGCTCGACAAGCGTGCTTAAGTGTGTTCTGGGCGCAATTGTCAGTGTGCACCTCTGTGGTTGACGCAAGCTGGATTGAAGGTAGTTCCTTCTCTTTACTGCATGTATTCATGCATATCTGTGCCCTATTCATCGCTTGTGTCCGTGGTCCACGATCACAATCATGAGAGCAGCTGTGGCAGAGCATAGGGAAATGCTTTAGCCTCACACCTGCATGGGTGCAACCCTGTGTTGCAGCTCCTGCGCTGCCGTGTGCACCTCCCTCATAGCTGCTGCAGCCGAGTCCCATGCTTGTTGCTGAGCAGCCTGGGCTGTCTGCCACATTAATGCTGCTGTCTCCTCAACGCCCTGCTGCGCTCGCGTGGTAATCTCACCATCTGGTGACTGGGCCAGGAGCTGGGTTGCATCTGCTGCTGCATGTGCTGCTCTGTCCTTTGCGCTGCTGAGCAATGCAATGTCATCACGCGCAGCTTCACGTGCAACTGGTCCTGCAGCAATGTCAAGCGTGTTCTTAGTGCTTTGGATTGTTGCACGCACCTGTGCTGGCACAATACAGGCATGATTGTGAAACATTTGTTCTTTGCAACAAGTTCTATGAGTCAGAGACAGGAGACCATGCTGAGGCATGAGATCAGGCCATGCTGTGGTATGAGATCAGACCAGAACCAATCAAAGTTGAACAAGGCAATGTAAGCAGGGAAATCACTCTGGTTTCTAACCCCTGCACAGGATGATTCTATGAAAAAGGCCTGCTGAGAGCACTTGCCTGCTGCAGAGTGAGCAGCCAAGGCTGCCCTAGTTGCCTGCTTAGCAGAATGTTCTGCCTTTTGATATGCTCTTGCAGAGGGGGTTACTGCTTTTTTACAGGCTTGCGCGCCCTTCTGAGCAGCTGATGCTGCCTTGTGAATTGCCTCTTCTGCTGAAGTATATGTACCAGCTGCCATGTCTGCCATTTGTGCAGCTGCATGCGCTGCAGCTGGCTTGGCTTTCAAGGCTGCATCAGCAGCTGCTTCAGAGGTCTGCAGCAAAGCCTGCTCCACCTGCATGCAGGAAGAGCAATTGGTCAATCCAGATGGATAAGCGCAGCAGGCTTCTCTTGTTTTAATTCTGATGGTAGCATGCAAACATACCACAAGCCAGTCCCTCAAATGAAAGGGTCAAGGCAGATAGGCAATTAAAATTCATGACAAATGCTAAGATCATGATCATCACTTGCTCAGTCTTTTGATTTTAACGAGTGTTTTCTCTCTTTGGATATCTTTCTGATGTGCAGCCAAGATTTCAAAGCCGACAAAAGACATTATCAATCTGCCCACATCCAAACACATAACCCACCTGCTCACATGCGCACACACATATACATACACACACTTACGCATGGACAAATGCCCACAAGTACGCATGAGCGCCCAAAATTGCACCCACAAGGAAAGTCTTTTTTATCACACCCTCCCCTGTCATGTGGCCAAGCACACACTTTGTGTGCCACATTTGAATGGCCTCTGATAAAACACCCTCCCCCAATCCATCTCTCTCTACTCCCTTCACCTCATTTGCTGCTGAGGTCCTTTGAACTTTGCCTGGAACTGCTGGTTGGGGTCCTGAAGCAAGTAGCAAACTTTGAGATTAGTTTGACATCAATCCCTTGATTTTGATTCAATGGCATGATTATACTCTCTATAAGATTTCATCAAGCAATCAGTCTTGACAACAAAATTCAGTGACGATTCTGCAGGGGCTAGCTATACTTTTGGTGTGAGTTGTGTGTTGTAATCCTGGAACGACCTGCCAAAGTTACATGCCTATCATACTTAGCTGCCAAGTGGGGTGGCCAGCACAAGTAAGTTTTCTTCAACAATTGCTTGCTCGAGATGGGAGATTAGACAATCAATCTAGGCAGGGGCACTGAAAGTACCACCTACCTAGCGCCCCCCCATAAGCTGCTTCCACAACCCTCTGCCAGTGCTGCGCCTGCAAGGAGAGAGAATAAAGATAAGCAGGTCTGATCTATAACCCAGCCAAGTCCAGTGTAGATCATGTTGGCTACAGGGAGCTAGTGCAAGAGGCCATGACTGGTCTGAATGATGCTGCTGTTTGAAAGAAGTTCAACACACCTGTTCATGGCCCATTTTGTCCATCTCCATTAAGAGTACATTTAAACGGGCTGCAGATTGAGGAGACACTGATGCAGGAGAGTTCACAAATTTGCATTGAGGGAGCCTTTATTGATTTCAAGAGGCTGTCATGTCTTTATTCATTGAAGCATGTAATGTGTTTGCAAGCATACAAAGTGCACATTGAAAAGAACAGCTGTCAATTTTTGCTATGTTTTATGCTAGGAGGGATTTGGGCTGCACCTCCCATATTGACTGGGATAAAGCTATGGTAAGAGCTATGGAACAAAGTCCTGGAACTGGTCACACCATCTCATAAGAAAAGAGGCATGCAACACCTTAAATACAGATGACAGTGTGCATGCATGTCGATGAATTTGCATTTTTACAGCATGCATGTACTTTGAGCAATGCATATGTTTCACCCCTGCTGTACAGGATGAAAGAAGGAAGGTGCGTTAACACCATGTTCTTACCTTCATAATATAAAAGCGTTATGCTGTCTAGGTTGTACAGAAGGCTAAACATTTAGTCGAAGCAATGAACAGAGTACCTTTCTCAAACATTTGAGCAGTTGCGTTCCTGGCATACTTTACCAGACTCAAGGCAAGCAGGCACCAGTTTTATCAAAATCACTTCACCTTGGATTGGTATATCAGGTACATCTGGTACCATGTGGGTAGCTGCAGGCTGTGGGGCAACATATCCTTGTAGATGGAATGGATGTGTGTGAAAAGGAGGCGAGTCAAGCACCGTTGGTGCTGAGGTGATTGCCATAAGGCCACCATAGAAAAAGAAAGAGGCGCAGTTAATCAGCAGGAGCAGCAGGTACACAGGTACCTGCACGGCACAATTGCAGGCAAAGGATGCGCACAATGGGTCAGAGGGAGTAGAAAGGGAAGCAGGATGTCTGATTGTATAAGCGTCTAAGCGTCACTGTGACAAAAAAAAGGTATTTTGGCGTGTTTATTTGATAGAGCACATTTGAGAAGCCTGCACAGCTGTGCATTGCGCCAAAAACATGCCTGCATGCTAATTGCTCTGATGGGTTTTTCTTGCTTGTATAGTAGATAGGCAAAAGACAAGTTCCAATCAGGTCTCTTCAATTGTTGAACCAGATCTGGAATACCGTGCTAACTTTCATCTTAGGCCTGATTGATGCATGACACAAACAGTTGAGTTTATGTGTCATGGTGTTGGTACAATGGCCAAAGGCTTTAGATCTGACACGAAAGAGTTTTGCTGTACAAAAGGTAACTACCCGTATCCCATCATCCAGGAAGAGTTCAAAACCTTAAAGAGCAATTAATACCTCTGATTGTTGCTGACGGCCTGCGTCCTTTGTATTTGCTAAGCAGAACCAGGGAATCTAGCTTAGAGCAGCACCAGTAAAGGAGCTACCAAGTTGCCTCACCCTTCGACGGGAGTCTTGCATCCTCCTTATTTGCTGCTTGGCCTCTTGAAACAGGACCTGGTTAGCTTTCTGAGCTTCCTCCCCCTGCCTTGCCATCTCCTCCACCCGCCTCAGAGCATCCTGCAGGTCCTGTAAGAAGCACATGTATGTGTGTTTGTAAAATCATGCGTGTTGTGCTTGTTATGCGTACGCGTGTGTGTGTGAGAACGCGTGTGCGCAGACAGATGATGAATCCATGCTTTCTTATCTTTCTAGATTTATGCTTGATGCTTTTTGAGATTCGTGCTTCCATGCCCACGGCAGGCTTTGTGCTTCCTAACCCTGCCTTTCCATTCATCCCATCCCAGTTGCAGGTATATTTTTATGTACGCTATTTGTCAGGTGTTTGCAATAAGTTTTGTTTGTGCATATATTTGTGTAACACAAGGCTGGGGATATCTGGCCAGGAAATCTGCTCTTGGTAATTTGTTACTGCAGCCAAGAACAAGTCCTGTAAGGGCTTCACGCTGGACAAACACACACATGCACATACCTAACAACACGCACATACACTCCGGTCAATTGAAGTGATGCACAGGTGTCGCAGGAGCCCGGAGCCATGCCTCACGAGTGAGCTGCGTTGTGGCATCCTCTTACATTGGACTGTCATCCCTGGCAATGCACAAACCCTAGACCTTCAACACTATCATATCCCTGGCAATGCACCAACCCTCAGCCTAACCCTTAACTATACCTGGCAATGCAACCTCAACCACACATGCACTGCATCCCCTGTATTCTGGACGAACGAACCAACTGAGCCACCCTAGATCCCAGTTTGTCTCGGTCTTTTTAGCCCTGAAAATCTCTCATCTGCACTCATTCTTCATTCCTTCCATCCCCATCCCATTATCCGCATCATCTCTTTACCTTGGGGTGTTCAAAGCACATGCTGCACATGCTCATCTGTACCACAAATCATGGTCCCTGCTTCTGCATGCACCATCCCTATCCCTTGGTTCCCACTAAAGGGATAGGATAATCCCCACCTGCTCATCTGAGCCATGCATTATGGTCTCTTCTTCTGCATGCAGCCCAGATGCTGTCGCTGGGGCCGCCCCTGCATGCACGATCATGCACGACAAGAGCTGGCACTGCAGTGCATTTCTCTAGCAAGGTGCATACAGCAGTGCGGCACTGCAATGCTCAAGGCAGATTCATTGTCTGCCTGCCAGGATAATTACATAAAGATTCCCCCTAGACAAACTCCATGTTTAATCAATCAGGTGTTGACATTGCACCCCTTCTTGCTGTCTTGCACTTCAGCTAAATCTTGCTGATTGTTAGTTTCTTGTAGCGTGTACTTGAGCAATGTACGCCTGAGTATATTGTCATCTTGGCAATGACTTTACTCACGGGCAGTCATAGGCTCTTCTCCAAAGCTCAGTGCACGAGATGGGAAGCTGTCAAACAAGCGGCGCCGAATCTGCGAGCAAGGGTCATCAGTTGGTTATATCTCTTTCTTCAAACGGAAACCACAGTGGGTTACTTGATAGGTTGCATTGCAGCAGCATTGTAACATCAGTGCTTGCCCTTTGACGCTGTACTGAGCAGCCCAAAGGCATACTGCAACCAAGCTGTGCTCATCCTTGTACTCAAGTGTGGCAGTGCAAATCACAAACACTTTTTGCAGGGTTGCTTGACGTTTCTCAAAAATGCTACCATGCCAAATGCAGACTTGCATGATTGGTAGATGTGCACATCCTTGCCTCCTTTCCAACCTTGTTTAACATCCCTCCAGAATCAAGCCCAGTGGTTGGGGTAACGAATAGATCAGGGGCCTCTGCAAGATGATTTCGCCCGTCAGGCAGTGGCAGAGCTGCAGCTGCTGCCACATCGCTCGCTACCTGTTGAGGCCAAACATAGGTGCTTAGTGGATTTGATTGGTGAAGCATGGCCATGCATTCAATTTATAAGGGCAAAATTCTTCCAAACTTGTTTTCATGCGCGTGTATACACAGGTATGTATTTTTAATATGTACATGTTTTGCGTACCCACTTGGTTCCTAAGCCCGTACAAACCTTTCCATGCCCACGTTGTAGACACATTAATGCAGACCTTGCCAGCATTGCACGCATTCTTTTTCAAACCATGCCCATACAAAGAATGTACATGCCCACACTGAGGACACTCAATTATACTTCTCACCGAGTCTCCAGCTGGTGTGTCTGGAATTGAAGACATCCCTCCACCAGCCTGTTGCGCTGCGCTCACCACCCGCTGACACAAATTTCCAGTGCTGCTGCTGGGGCCATCACCATCAACCCCTAGAATTACATGCAGACGCAGATTATGAAGGAGATTTTGGCAGGTTGAGATCAATAAATGGAGCTTGTGGCAACCAAAGCAGCTTTTAGGAAACTAGAGGAGATCACCAATGGTTCCATAGTTGTGGTGGATAAAGGCAGCTCTAGAGCCTGAGCCATTGTTTGTGGGTAAGGGTTCAGTGTATTGTCACACAGAATTCAGTGCATTGTCACGCAGAGTTCAGTGCATGATCACACAGAGGGTTCAGTGCATTGTCACACAGAGCTCACCTGCTCTCAGCTCCTCCCCATAGCTTGTGCCAGTTGATGTGGCCCCCGAATGCCTGTGCCGCGCAGCGACCTGCAGCAGTCAGGATGTTGACTTGTTTTTACATACTTACCTCACAGCTTCTGCACAGGTGCAGGTGCATACATGCATCACCATTTTGTGTATGAAACTATTATCACATGGCTGTCTACCATGGCCTGTGTGGCTTGTTAAGAAGAAAAGCAAACTGGAGAAAACTGTCCTCATGTATCAAAATAGGTTGCAGGAGTCTGTTAGGCAGTGGGGTCACTGATAGGTGGTGGGACAGGTGATGGTGCCATCTGCAATAACAAAGGTTTCAGCTGTGCACTTTGCCTGGAGCAACTCCCAAATCAAATGGACAACCCTTGCACGCCCTCATACCACAACCAAAGCCCACAACCCACCCTTCTACCAATTGTGTCCTCTCCTTCCTCACTGGCAGTGTGGCCTGCATGGAGCATACAACCATGGATGAGACTATGCAAAAAAATTTAATTTTACAGAGGTTACTTCGTTCAGGTGCATCAGGATAAGCCCAGAAGCAATGCAACTTCAGAAAGAGAATAAACATTGGAAAAGGGGCTTAAATCTTGTGTGTGTGTGTGTGTCACAACGCTTTCTAGACCAAGCCTGCAACACAAAAAACAAAGTAGCTGCATTTTGCGTGCCGTGTGCGAAGCGCACCTGGGGAGGCTTGCTTAAGGGCTGGCTCGGCTGTCACTGGACCTCCGGTGGCAGTAACACCGGCAGCAGATGCTGGCTGTACAGGTGCATGCGTTGGGTCTGCTTCAGCCGCAACCAGAGGCTCAGCACCGCTTGACAAGGAACTGGATGGAAGGTCCACGTGGTACGCCGCACTAACAAGAAAAGGCAAGCCAAGTATGCGCCAATCAGATAACTAGCAGCATGCATCAAGGAAAGGCGATGCTGTACACCCAGAGGTTGCGCAGTTCACGCAGAGGACATTGACCAGAGGGGACATGGTCCGCAGGGGGCAACCAATCAGATCAGGAAAAAACAACCAGATAGGGGCCATTGATCAGGTAGGAAAAGGATAAGATAGGCGTTCAACCAGTGTGGACAAGGACACGAGCTGATTTGTCGGTTGCTCTCAAAATAACAGGTCCTGCTGCTTTGCATCAGAGTACCACAATTGCATGCTGCGTGACATCAATTCAATGCCTTAAGGGGTAGTGCGGGAGGTTTGTTTGAAGGAGATAAAGGGGATTGAAGCAGGCTGCCTGGTTCATGCTTGCATTTTCTGGCATGAATGGAGCCTATTGCCAAAACAATCTGCGGTGCCAAGTACCCTGTGAGATGTCCCAGCGTGCATTCAAAAATGACAACTGTACACAAAGATAATTTCAGCCTTTTAAGCAGAGGATGTGTCCCAAGTGCATACACGTGGGATAGCTACATTGGAATCAGAAGCAGCTAAAAGATTTGGGCGGCATCATCATGCAGAGATAGTGTCCCTCGGACAGAATGCATACTTTCTACCTGAAGAGGACGTGACGGGGAGCAAATGCTCCCACACACGCATTGTCTGCCTCTCCAGCCTCCTCTCTGGAGCCCTCAAGTACCCGGTCGGAGGCAGCTGCATCAAATTGAGATATAGCATGCCCTTCTTTATGGCCTTCTTTTGGAAGGCTTTATATTACGAGAAATATCACAAACATTAATATGAGCACTACAATTAGTAACTAGTCTACCTGCACAATTTTGCAATGCGCAATCAACTGTAGCATGTATAAGAGATGCAGGAGCTTCCAATGCTGCATTCATCATCAACAAAAGAGGTCTCAAAACATGGCCTTTTCATGCTGAATTGCTGGCATTATATTGTTAATCCAGGTATGCTTCCAGCTGGCGCGTAAGGGCATTAAAGAAGGTACCTGTGTCCAGTAATTCTGCCTGCTGCGCCTTTGCTTCACCAAATGGGTCATTGTAGCTACTTGTAGGGCCTTCCTGGACAAGCACATCAACCTCCCTGCAGAGCTCATGTCACAAGTAGATGGATTATTTGATGGTAAGCAGAACAAAGGATCCCCAGCAGCATTACTTCATGTGCTACAATCACCACCCTGCTATGGTTTGTTTTGCTCAAGATCAAGGCTACATCTAGTGCCAGTGACACACGCTGGACCTGGGGCAATGAGGACTGTAAAAGACGCACAGTGGACAATCCAACATTCCTCAATCAGTCTTGCATGGCCCAATTATAAACCTGATGGGCTAGAAATTATATTGAACAGGCTTGCAGACCTTCCCTCAATGCAAGTCTCTAGGTAAATGTGCACTTAACTTAAAATGCAGGTTAATGCTCAAAATTTGCGTGACAGGTTGGTATTAGCAATAGCACTCTGTAATGGCACATCGTACATATTAAAACCCCAGTCAGCTCAATCCATGCTTTACCTTCTTTGCTCAAAGTACTCCGGCAGTACACTGGCTAAATGCAAGGCCTGAAAGCAAAAAATATGAGCGTCAGAACACAAAATCAGTCTTGGTTTTGTAAGGACCGCGTAAGCCATTTGTAAGGGACACTTGTAAGTGATCCTCTCTGTCTTGCTTTTGTAAGAAATATTACACGCGTGAACGGAGATGATGCCTTCTGTACCTCCCAATATTTTTGCCCAAGTTACGCTAATAGGCAATTTGGACTCATCGCAAAAAATCACTTCTGACGTGCCCTTCTTGGAGTGTTGTGACAATATTGGAGTAACCATGATCTATCAGTGCTGATGTTTGATCTAATAACAGACAATTTCCTGCTTCCCTGCAATTCTGTTTCTACCCTGCTTATTGCTCTGGAAAGTGATGCAAACAAGATTTTCTACAAATCACAGGATCAGTTGCTTGATACAAAAGCATCTTGCTAAGTGAAGCCTTTGAACCAAAGCTTTGGCCCCTTTCCTCAGGATAAGAGTGAGCGCCAAACCTCACCTCTGCAGCAACTCCAACTGCTTCCCATTTGCCCAAGAGCACAGTGCGCCACAGGTACAGCACTGCACAGTGCAATGCAGTTGCAGAAAAAGCGCACATACCTTGCAACTAAAATACAACTTGGTGACACAATCAGCATGTGAAGCATGCAAAACCACCCATAATCCGCTTTGAGATAATTTCTGCTACAAGTTGATACTGTTAATTTATTTTTTTTTAATATGTTTTGCTCATGAATTTATGCTATTTTGTACTATTACCTTCTTAAACAAAGATGGCCTCATCCAACAGTCCGTCAACTGAGACTTGCACTTCAAAAGATGGTACTGGTGTGTGAACAAAGCCCCTCCAACAATAAGGCAATTCAGCCTGAACCTTCTTCTGTAATGCCGTGAAGACTTCATAAGTTGACAATCATTCTTTGATACTACGCAACAGGCTGTGTGACTTAGATATCAAGCTTTTGTGCACAAGGACAAGAGGCTATTTACACAGACATATTGTGCATGTGCAGCCAATACTGGTGTGCTTAAGGACCTGATAAGCCTCAGCTCTGGTCCTCCTAATCAAGAAGAAAGAAAATTCACGCACAAAAGGAATTTCAAATGACAAAACCAAAGCTTACCAAGCAAGGGCGCATGGGTGACCCAGTCAAGCGATGTCCCTAGCCTGAAATGCAAATTTGGGGGTAGCCAAGCTGCAGCGGCCCTCACTGCAATGCATCAAGATTAAGAAAGGGTGATGGTGGCCTTCAGTGAGTATGAGTGCATGATTAAATGCAGTGATGAAGATACAAATTTTTGCAGGGAGCCAAGTTGCAGCAACTCTCACTGCTGCAAATAAGCAGGATTGAGGTCCTGGGCATGCAGTTGAAAATGACTGCTAGCTAATCATTACAAGAAAGGAATCTGGGGAACCAAATATTTTGTCAAAGATTGCTGACAGGGCTTTCTAGCCCAGCGTATCTGAGCAGGAGAGGGGTTTGACCATTACTTTAGATATACAGGTGGCATGCACATTCTTGGTGGAGCCTGCCCGCACAGAGCCAATCCGGCAACAAGACAGTGTTATGGTCTTGCACACACATGCGCGCATTAGTTTTTAATTCCAACAAAGCCTCTGCAAGGCTTTGCAAAACCTTGAGCTTACCTTCATTGGACCCTATAATTCAAGGAATGCATGAAACTCACAGATCAAGTGGGCTCCAGGCAGCAGCAGGGCTGCTGGAGCTAATGGCGGGAGCGCCTTGGGCCCCGCCAGCAGCAGCAGTAATGTTGCCAAATTGGCCACATGGTGGAGGGACAAGAAAAACCATCCAAATGACGCCAATCCATCCTGGAGGGGCCAGTTTGACGCCGGAGGTTGACGTCAGAATGTTAATTTTATAAAACATTTGATGCCAGCAAGAAACATGTCAAGACTACTCAGGGTCAAAAAGCAAAGCTGAATACAAGACCAGCACAATTTTGGAAAAAAGTCCTCCTGTGCACTTTTTAAAAGGAAAACCATTTCAAGACATGTTCAATCATGACAAATTTGAATTGAGATGCAAAAAGGTGAATACACAAACGTACATATGTAACACAAAACACGGAGAGCAGGAATTTATGCCGTAGAAAGTAAGAAAGGGGTCAGAAATGCATTTCTGTCTACAATAACTTATAGCACAAGTCTGCCAAAAAACAGCTGATTTAAGGCTTCACGGGCTTATAGTGACCATGCATGGAGGGGGCTTGCATTGATACTCAGCACATTTAAATCAACATACTAGCGGATTGTATGTGTAATCCAACATGCAGGCAACACAGACCTGCATTTTGTGCTTGTAGCGCGTGGTTGAGGTGGACTTGTACAGAGGAAACACCCCCGCATGGAAGATGGCAATGGCCACTACGGCACAGTTCATGCCATATGACCATGTTAAGGCAGCTCTGCATGAGAAAGCATGCCCCAAAAGCTTTTCAAGTCAGGTTTGCTTGGGACAGCATGCCCTTTTCAAGTTAAATTATGCCTTTACAAAAAAAGCAAATCGATGGGGCCAGAAATGAATGCTGCCTACACATCATCTTTGGTACAAGAGCACAATAATTGATTGAGTGGCTTTGGCCCGTGCAAGGCTCTTCCATGCATGGACTTGATCAATCAGATTATATGGCTGTCAAGGCCATAAATATTCTTGACAAGGCACGTTTAAGCCATAACCACTGCAGCAATTGCACGAGACTTGGCGAAAAGGAACGGCAAGAATGCTAAAGCACTAGTGCAGATGGATAGACTTCAGACTCTTGACTTTGCACCTTCTAGTGTCGAGCACTGTAAAGGTCATTGTAGGCCATTTTACTCTACGTTCAATCAACCACTTGAAATGTTGGCCTCACCCACCTTGCATTTGATGTCGAGTTTGGTAGCATTGCAGGCAGATCTGTGATTGTCTCTGCTTTCCTGCAAACCGGTTTGGGCAGATCTCCAGTTAGGTCGAACATAATCTAGGGCATGTGGCTCATGCAATGAAAAGATCACACTCATTCAGGCCTTACAAGGGAGAATGCACTTGAAGTTATTTTTGTGGCAGATACTTGCCAGGTCGAAAGGAGAGCCTGCACGGATGTGGAAACGAGGTTAAACTTAAATGGCATGCAGGGTATGGTGCAAGCCAAATTTTCAAGTTTACCAGGTAGCAGGCAGCAGCTTCATGAAAGCACACTAAATTTCAGACAAATTCAGGACAAAACAGACCCTAATTTTTTCTGCAAATCAGGTGAAAAGTTTCTAGATCCCCACTTTATGTATGCTGCTCATATTTTGGTCAGCATAACAGGGAAGGCACACAGCATACAACAAGCACCATCTGCAGTGGCATGCCTATGCTGGACTTGCTGCACCCCCACCTTTGTGCAAATTGCCTGGCGAGGCTCCACCTTTGCAGTGGCATGCCTACGCTGGACTTGCTGCACCCCCACCTTTGTGCAAATTGCCTGGCGAGGCTCCACCTTTGCAGTGGCATGCCTA
>LFIK01000587.1_pt1 | contig 27479 bp, 29 predicted proteins | sample 643401 | NCBI WGS metagenome assembly LFIK01 (sample SAMN03777447, study PRJNA286221) | soda lake metagenome | biome: soda lake; feature: Kulunda steppe; material: water; isolation source: sample T5-Br brine of Lake Tanatar-5 | place: Russia: Kulunda steppe | collected 2010-07
CGCGCACGGTGGGCCAGGTGAAGCCACCTTGTTCAAGACGCTTGTAAATCATGACCAATCCGGTGCCGTCCCAAACCAGGATCTTCGCCCGGTCGCCACGTTTCGAGCGGAAAACCACGATCAGGCCGGAATGCGGATCGAAACCGAGCTGCTCCTGAACGACCGCTGCCAACCCATCAGGGCCCTTGCGGAAATCAACGGGCCGGGTCGCGACGACGATCCGGACGCCATTGCCCGGAAGGATCATGCCGCCTCGCGCAATGCAGCGGCGATCTCGGCCACGCGCCCCGCTGCCATCGTGGCCGGCACACGTACCGTCATTGTTCCGACCGTGATCTCGATGCGCCCGTCGCCCGCAACCTTGTCCGGTTCGTCGCCAACAGCCAGCGGCGCGAACACCTGGCTTTCAGATGGCGCGGGCAAGACCAGCTTGCCTTCCCGGGCCTGACGCCGCCAACCCGACAGATGGTTCGGGTTCAGATCATAGCGCCAGGCGACCGCTCTCACCGACGCGCCCTCATCCAGCGTCTCAGCGACGATCCGGGCCTTCACCTCATCCGGCCAGCGCCGGCGTGCCTTACCGGCAACAACCTCACCTCCAGAAGTGAGAAACTCCGTTGAGTGCTCCATGGAGAAACTCCATAACAATCAAGCCTTCCCAACGTCGTCTCACAATACCTCGATCCGGAAAACATGGGCCGCAGGCTCCGCTTACGATAGTCGTGAGGGTTGATGCTGTTCAGTTTGCAGGTCTCGATCAGCGAAGCAATGATGGCCCAGTTTTCGGCTCCGGCATCGTGTCCGGCGAAGAGGGCGGAACCGGGGGCCGGATCGCCTCGCTCATCGAAACGGCCAAGATCAACGGCGTCGATCCCTATGCTTATCTGAAGGCCACGCTCGAAGCGCTCGCAGAAGTGTATCCAAAGAGCCGGATCGACAAACTGTTGCCCTGGATCTACAAAGCGCCGTCATCCCCATAATACTACCGTCGGCCGCAGGCACCGCTTACGATTGAACTTCCTGAGTTCGGAGAAATAGGTGTCGTCGTGGGGCTCGGCCAGTTCACCGATACGCTCGACGGCCGCCGCTAGTGAGTCGGTGTCCACGAGCTGGAGCACCGCATTCCGGACGGCATCATCGGGTGTCTCCGGATCGAGGATGACGATTGCCGCATCCCGCAGCTTGATTGCTGCGGCATCAAGATCCCGGAGTGATCGCAATCTCGCCTGTTTCACCGCTGTGGACGCCTCGCTGAACATCGAGGTAGAGACCGCATCGAACAGATTGATGACATCATCTCTGGCCGAGGCTTCCAGTGTTCGGATGAAGGCTAACAAGGTCGCGGCGCGTCGATCGGGTGGCATCATAAAACTGGCAGATTTCGACTAAGCTACGGAGGACGAGGTCGTAACTTGTGGCTCGAAATGTCACTACATCCATTGACAATATTTTGCGAGATAGACAGATTTCTCGCTTCTCAAAGCCCCACCACCGTAACCAAGCCCGCCCGGGCGGTCCAGCAAGGCATGCGGGTCTTGACTGAGGATCCACAACGGGGAAGGGCGCATGACAATGCTGGGCGATGAAGACCATGTCTGAACAATACGCAAGCGACCCGCAAAAAGATCCGGCTATGTTAATTGGCGAAAGGGCAGATTGGGACCATCCTCGGACCTTGCTCAAGTCTCCGTTGCGACGGACTGCGATGACTGGAACCTTAGATGACCATAAACCGAGACAAATTCATCGCTTCCCCGTCACCGAGGCCTCCATCGGCGACGGATCGAATCTATCCTGATCGGGGCGCTCACGGGCGCGTGGTCCGCACGATCGGGGAAGACATCGTTGCTGGCCGGTATCCTAAAGAGGAATCGTTGCCGCCAGAACCCGATCTGATGATCCGATTGGGGGTAAGCCGAACGGTCATTCGCGAGGCCATCAAGGTCCTGGCCGCAAAAGGGTTGGTCCAAAGCCGCCCCAAGACCGGAACACGGGTGCGGGCGCGCGATGACTGGAATCTATTGGACCCGGATGTTCTGTTCTGGCATACGACCCAGACCACCGACGCGGACCTGTTCGATGACATGGTCGAACTCCAACAGATCATTGAACCCCAAGCGGCCCGTCTCGCGGCTGTGAACGCCACGGCGGCCGATCTGGCGGCGATTCGCAGCGAAGCCGACGCGATGTCCTGGTCGGTCACGGATCCGGATCGCTACTATATCTATGATGTTCGGTTTCACAGCGCTCTGCTGACCGCGACAGGGAATCGGTTTCTCAACTGCATGGCGCCCATGATCGAAGCCTTGTTGAGTGGAAGCTTCGGGGTCCAGCGCCGATCCTTGATTCCACCGGCTGAGAGGGTGCTGTTACACGATGCGATCGTGGAAGCCGTCATTGCGCGCGACCCGGACCGCGCTGAAGCCACGATGGTTAAGATCATCCACCTTGCGCGACATCAATAATCCAGCTCCGGCTGGGCGATCCAAAACTGACCTGAGCCCAATCGTCCGTCCGGCAATTTGGAGAATTCCGGGCCTTTTTCCTGGCCCTATGCAGCCTGTCTTTCCAGACTGATTTTCACCGCGACCTCGGCTTTCACAGCCTGGGACAAAAGTCGCCCTACCCTCGGACTCAGAGCCTCGGCCAGGGTGTCGTTGGTTCCCCCTGGCTGGCGCAGGGTAATTACGGTATCGTCGGCTACTGTGTATCATTACCTTGCAGGATATGTGGCTGGTCTCGTCAAACGCCAAGATTCAACACGCCTTTTTGCATCACCCAGTTTCGATCATAGCTTTCATCGAGGTCGCTCATGCCATTGAAGCCACCCAATGCACTTAAGGAGAGCGCGAAATGCCCTATCTGCAGCTCGATGTTTCTCGCACCTATACGACCGAAGTAAAGCGTGAACTCGCCCGTCGACTGGGCGAGATCTACAGCCATGTTATGCAGGCAGACGTGCGACGCATTTCAATCGCAATTCGCGAACTTGGTGAAGGAGGGCTGTGGCGCTGTACAGAGGGGGAACCCTATCCTGCCGCTTTGCTCATGTGCGATATCCGCCGCGGACGCCCAGCGGAACAGCGCGCCGCACTCGCGGAGGCCCTGATCAACGTCTGCATGGAATCTCTAGATCTTGCAATCAAAGAGATTAATTTGGAGTTTACACAGCATTCTGGGGACGAAATGTATCACCCAATGCTCGGAGGTTTCAGCGATGACTGGTCCGAGAATGAAACCAGTAACTGATAGAAGCCGTTTGAAGGGCGCAATGGACTTCAGGGGGTTTCACTAGCGGTGCTTGTAATTTCATTGCCGCCGATTGGCGTTTTCTCTGGGTCACTCGTTGCTTTGGCGATTAGCGTAATCCCGCTCGATTCCGCCGCCGGCCGAGCGGAATGTCAGCTCATCATTGACCCAGGCAAAGACGATCGTACCTGATTGAGTGTCGTGGCGGAAGAAGAGACGAAACCGTCGGCCAATCTTGGCCCGCCGCCAATGTCGGTTCGCCGGCCCCAGCGTATTACCTTGACGAAACTTATCCCGGCTGGGTGAGACCCCCTCACGGACAGATCAGGGCGCGGACGGATCGCCTGGCCGGTTCACGGATGGGCGGACGGACAGAGGCGTTACTTTAGCGGAGGTGGCTTCGGGACGGCGACAGGCCCGATGTTCATGTTTTGATTCACCCTCCCCGATTAGATTCGATAAGGGGGGATTATCGAATCTAATGTTGAGCCCCTTTTCCGTATCCCACAGACTTAACCCATTTGCCACTTAGGTTTTATACACTTATTCTAGCCCTCTGTTTCTTATAGTTTTATCATGCCCCCGATCCATCCATGGGCCATCCACCGATCGCCCTCAACCCCGCAGGTGGCCGTGTCCGACCTAGAAGCCGCTCTCGACGCCCAGCGCTGGCTGGAACGACTGTCGCTGCACTGGTCCGCGCTGAGCGAGCGCGACCGCGCCGCTGCCTGGCGGCGCATGACCGCGATCGCCGCGTGCCATTACGCCCGGCTGACCGGTGTCGCGACCTCGGAAGTCCGGCTGCTGACACTCGCCGCCGACACCGCCGTAACGGCGCCCGGCGCCGGCGACAGCCGCGCATTGCGCCACCTCGATCTTTATGCCGCGTTCCGGCGCAACCCCGACCGGGCCCGGACGGTGGAGGATCTGTTGGGCCTGTCCCACCTGGTCGCGGCGGAAACCGCCGATGATTATGCCGATTTCGACGCGCTGCGCTTCGGGCTGCCCCAGGCCGAGCTCGACGTCACGGCCGACTGGTTTATGGCGGCGGAACCGATCGATGCCCCGGCACTATTCGTCCCACTAGCCAAGGCGCTCAGCCTCGAACCGATCCCGGTGACCAAGCTGCACAACGATCTCCTGGCCGGCATGCTGATCGACCTATGGCTGGCCGAAACCGGGATCATCCCCGCACCGTTCCCGCTGCTGCTGCTGTCCCGCCGCGAAACCGGCCGGACGCTGCACTTCCTGCGCGACCGTCGCCAAGCAACGCCGGGCTATTGCGCCGCCCTCCAGGCCGGGGCCCGTGTCGCCCTGGAAATCGTGTCCGAGATCCAGCGGCGCCGGATCGCACTCGACGACCGGCTGGCCGCCATCGCCCGGCGGTCGACGTCGCGGGCCGATCTGGTCGCCGATTGTGTGTTTGAACTCGGCATTGCGTCGGTTGCAGCCATCAAGTCCCATGTCGATCGGATGAGCCCACGGCCGATCTCCCATCCGGGTCTGGAGCGCATCCTGGCCCCCCTGATCAAGGCCGACATCTTGGTCGAGATCACCGGCCGGCGGTCCTACCGCGCCTACAGTCTGGCAGACGAGCTGAAGCATTTGAAACGACTGACCGCCGAAGAGCCGCTGCGCGACCGCCGGTCCGACCGGATACCGCTGGCGGACCCAGCAATCGAAATGCCGGATACCCCCTCTTATGTGCCGCCGGACTACACCGGCATCGACGCCAACCTGAAATCCATCTTCGACGATGTCGATGCCTTCATGGCGCGGGTTGAGGCCCGGCGCCAGGGCGAATGACGCGCGCAACCTCATCGCCGGAGGAAAATCTGGCACTGGAGAAACCGCTATGCGGAATCGCCAAGATCTGATCGAGATGATGGCAGTGTCCGCCTATTGCCGAAGCGCCGCTTTCACACCGGAACGGTTCTACGGCGAGCATCCGGCGATCCGTGACCAATACTGGGCCATGGCACGCCGGCTCATCGACGCGATCGAGCGCAACGGCGGTATCGTCGTGCCGAACGTCATGACGGATGCCATGAACGATGCGGTTCGCGCCCGTGTCGAAGGCGAGGCCGCCGACGGTACCATCGCAGTCTGGCCGGAGGCGCTGAAGGTCAGTCCGTTCGGTCGCGAAAGCGGAACCTGAACGCCGACAAGGAAAACAGCATCGACTGCGCTTGATCGAAATTTTAGACAAAGCCACCAAGTGGCGGCGAACTAATAATAAAAAAAGACGCGCGAGTCGCAAGCGCCTGCAGAAAGCACCGCATTAGCGCTTTCGGATCAGTATTTGATCAGAAACATGTAAGCCAATGCGACCAGCACAGTCTCAGAGAACTTCCTTTATGCGGCAATACGGTGACCATGCTGCTTTTCGCTCATCACTCTCGGAAGGAAAAACTATGTCTTCATGGCTTCAAAAGGCGGCGGCAGGGCTGCCGTTAAAGCTTACACCCTCATCGAATGAACAACGTCGATCCCGAAGCTTGGCTCAGATCGGTCCTCGCCCGTGTCGCCGACCAAAAAATGAACTTCCTCGAAGACCTCATGCCCTGGAACTGGGCTTCGCAGTAAGTCAACACCCGTCTGACCGGACGGATACGCCATATACGATTGCCGCGGTTGTGCTGTTGCGTTGAGAGTTAAAATAAGCCGATCAGCTCTCGGTGCATTTGCGCGATCAAATTCCGACTCGCTCCATCGACATTCAGACTGATTTTAATAATAAATTATAATGAATATTTTATTTTTATTCAATATGATCTCGGCAAATCCAATACTTTTTCACTTATATAGTTCAGGATCATTTGCTGACTAACAGGCGCTAATCTTGGGATGAATATTTCGCGCATCAATCGCTCGACATCATATTCGGCCGCATATCCCATCCCACCCAATGTCAACACCGCGTTTTCGCATGCCCTGAATCCGGCTTCGGCTGCGAGAAACTTCGCCGCATTGGCCTCAGCCCCACACTCCGCCCCGGCGTCGTAAAGCGCTGCAGCCTTGGATACCATCAAACCTGCAGCCTCGAGTTCCATCCAACTCTTCGCCAACGGATGTTGGATCGACTGGTTACGCGCAATCGGATGGCCGAAAACTACACGCTCCTTGCCGTATTTTCGGGCCAATTCCAATGCAGCGCGACCGATACCGATGGCCTCTGCGGCGATCAATATCCTTTCTGGATTCAGACCGTGAAGAATCGACCGGAAGCCCGCGCCTTCCTCTCCGATGCGGTCCTCAACCGGAACTTCCATCCGATCAAAAAATAGGCTGTTTGAATCGACGGCATGGCGTCCCATTTTTCGAATGCCCCGTATCTCCACATTGTTTCTATCCAGCGGGGCATAGAACAATGACAACCCATCATACTTGCTTTTACATTCCTCGACCGGTGTCGTCCTTGCAAGTAGCAGGACACGATCCGCCACTTGAGCTGTTGACGTCCATATTTTCTGCCCGGAGATTAAGTACCTGTCTCCATCGCGAATCGCTTTGACTTTCAGGTCGCTCAGATTGAGACCGGCATCCGGCTCGGTTACCGCAAAACACGCCTTTTCATGACCGGAGATCAATGGCGGCAGCATCCGGCTCTTTTGTTCGTCGGTACCGAAAACCACTACTGGTTGCAGCCCGAAGATGTTTATGTGAACCGCCGACGAACCGGACATACCCGCACCCGATTCAGCGATGGTTTGCATCAACACAACAGCATCACGAAGCCCGAGGCCCGAACCGCCATACTTCTCCGGCATGGCGATACCAAGGAAGCCCGCCTCTGCAATCCGGGCATAAAACTCGTGAGGAAATTCGCCAGACTGGTCCTTTTTTCTCCAATACTCATACCCAAATTTCGCACATATCTTCGAAACCGATGCCTTAATTGAAGACGTATTATCCGCTGATTCAAAAGCCATTACTTTTTTCCATCAGACATAAGGACATTTCTTTCGTCACGTCAATCAGAGACTCTGCATACAGTTTGATCAGTTCATCCATCTTCAACGCTTCGGCCAATACGATGATATTGAGACTCGCGGCAACTCCGTTCTTATCAAAAACTGGGGCGGCGATGGTTCTGACTTTAGGATGATGTTCCTGATCACTAATTGCATAACCGCGCGCGCGTATTTCCGGTGCCATGCCCCTGATTCTTTTGATCTCATCGATATTCATATTCGCCTTGCGCATGACCGCGAACACGCCGGGCCAAGCTTCGTCCGCAACATTCGCCAGGTAGGCGCGGCCCAGAGAAGTCGGCAAGACAGGTACCCTTGAGCCAGCGCGCCGGTAGACATTCAACATTCCGGGCCGACGACTGGTTTCGATGATGACCATCGCGTCGCCGTCGAAAATACCGAAATCTGACGGCCATGGGATATTCTTTTGGAATTCCAGCAAGATATCACTGACCTGCGCAACCAGGTGGCGTGCGCGGTCCACGCCCGCGCCCAGGGACAGACATCGTGCCGACAGGGCGTACTGTGCATTCTGCCCCTCGGAATAGACATAACCGGCGTGAGACAAGGTTTCGATAATCCGCACCAAAGTCGGTTTTGGAATGCCGGTTTGCGCATGAAGCTCGCCGATACTCACTTGCCCGTGCTGGGAAATCGCTTCCAAGACTTTCAGCCCACGAAGCAGGGCCATTACAGGCGTGTAACTCGTCATCTATTCAAAACTCGCTATCCATTCTTATGTGTTCTAGAATATTATCAACTGCCGTACTGATTGGCCCTTGGCAAGCCTGTCAAAGCCTTCATTTATTTCTTCGAGCTTCAACTTTCCGTCCAGGAGTTTGTGGACGGGCAATCGACCATACTTATACATATTGATCATACGCGGAACATCCCGCATCGGCACACAACTTCCAATGTAACTCCCTTTAAGAGTCCGTTCCTCGGCAACGAGCCCGGCCTGTTGTATGGCAATCACTTTGTCGGGATGGGCCAAACCCGCCGTGACGGTGACACCGCCACGGCGAGTGATACCATAGGCCAATTCCAGGGCCGGCACACTCCCCGCCATTTCGAATACATAGTCGGTGCCCCCGGACGTCGCTTCCCTGATCTGGTCGACACAATCGCTGTCGGTCGCATTGAAGACGTCCGTCGCCCCAAGTTCCCGCGCAAAGTCGAGTTTACTATCGAGAATATCAACCGCTACGATCCTGCTGGCTCCGCTCGCGACAGCACCAAGCAGGGATGAAAACCCCACACCACCAAGACCCACAACCGCAACACTGGAACCAGGATGCACCTTCGCCGTGTTGAACACCGCACCCACACCTGTCAGGACGGCGCAACCAAACAAGGCGGCATGATCGAAGGGGACGTCCCGATCGATAGGCACTACCGATCGAGCCGAAACAACCGCATGCTGACTGAAAGCGGAAATGCCAACGTGGTGATTCAAGGGTTGGCCGTTCAATGACAGCCTTGATCCACCGGCGAGCAACTCTCCACGTCCATTTGCCGCGTTCCCCGGCTCGCACAGTGCCGGTCGCCCCTCAACACAGCAAGGGCAGCTTCCGCAGCTTGGCACAAAGACCAGAACGACGTGATCGCCGACTTCGACCTTATCGACGCCGGGTCCGATTTGTTTGACGACACCGGCAGCCTCGTGCCCCAGAACCAAAGGAACCCGCCGGGGTCTGTCGCCGTTGATGGCCGAAAGATCGGAATGGCAGAGACCGGCGGCCTTTATCTCAATCAACACTTCTCCTGATTTCGGATCTTGAAGCTCCACCTCTTCCACCGACAAGGGTCGGCTGTCGGCATAGGGCTCGGGCAGGCCAACGGCATTCAATACAGCAGCGCGGGATTTCATAACACAACTCCATAATTTGCCGAAATCCGGGGGGATCTTATCATTCAGTGCCGATTCCTATGGATCGAGTATGGCCCCTCTATCGGAAAGCCCTTTCAACAAGGCGCCGACTGGAATCTCTCGAACCGGCCGGTCGCCATGCATCGCCAATACCGCTGCCATACCGGCCGCCTCGCCCATTGCAAAACACGTCGCCGATACCCGTGCCGACGCCTGCGCCAAATGGGTCGCAGACAGACATCGCCCTGCAACCAGAAGGTTGTCGACATCCGTCACTGTCAGGCACCGATAGGGAATTTTGTAGTATTCACCGTCGGGAAGATGTTCCCAATGTGTGTTGCGGCCCTCCCCGTGCCGCTCGAAAGGCCAGGCGGAACAGGCAATGCCATCAGCCGGCTTGGCTCCGTTCCTGATATCGTCGGCGGTGAGAACGAACTCCCCCTGGATACGCCGTGTTTCCCGAATACCGATATGCGGCCCGATATCGACGATCTGGGCCTCCTTGAAGCCGGGGAGCCGTTCCCGCGCCACTTTCAGATAAAGATAGGCCTGACGCCGTCCCTCTTGCTCGGCCGCTGTAAGGTCGTCGGGATCGACCAGGTTGAACGGGCTGCCATCCGGACGGGCCACTTTCGTCGCATTGAAATGGACGACGTTCTTGACCGGGTTCGGATAGAGCGCGACGGCGGTTCGTGGAAGATCGATGCCATCGGCAATTGCCTCTTCGAGAAGCCGCGTGATTTCCGCGCGATCGAAGTTCCAGTACGTATCGGTGTCGACATTGACGACCCGAAACATGCACGATCCATACTGGGTCTTGCCGTCTTCTCCGATTTCGTACGGAATTCCAGCAATCGCGGATACATCGCCGTCCCCCGAGCAATCGATGACGGCTCCCGGTTTGACGATATGGCGTCCCCCCTTATTCTCGATCACGACCGCATCGATCCGCCGGTCGGTCACCGAAGCATCAACGACGTAGGAGTGGAACAGCGTTTTGACGCCGTGATCACGAAGACAGTCGTCGGCCACGAGTTTCAGGAGATTTGGGTCATAAGGGACGCCATGGGCCTTCCCAGAACGCCGGACCGGCAATACGCCTCCGACAGCCTGCAGGCGATCGACAATCTGCTGATAAAGGCCACCGACAAGGGGGCGAAGCTGCTCGTCCTTCAATCCGAAACCGCCGCAAAACCCGCCGAGGGTTACCGCCGATAACGTACCGCCCAGGAACCCATATCGCTCCACCAGCAAGGTGTCCGCCCCGTCCCTGGCGGCGGCGCAAGCGGCTGCAATTCCGGCGCTGCCACCACCCACGACCAATACATCTGGACGAGAATGGATTTGCGCATGACGCATCTCTTTGTCGTCGTCAAGAGTCATAACTCTTCCCCGATTTCCAATACAGTTTGATAATTCAATAATCTGGCACCGAGCGATATCGCTCCGAAAAGCGGCGGCATCCGGCTTTTCCAGAGTATTCTGGGTTCCATCGACCTAGACAAAATGACATGACGCATAATGCTCATCTCCTACCGGCCTAAGCACAGGCACGTCGCGCTTGCAGGTCTCGATTTTATTACCTGATTTTGCCAGTGGGCAGCGCGTGTGAAAGTTGCATCCGGAAGGTGGATTCTGCGGTGATGGTACCGTTCCTTCCAATATGGTTCGGTCTTTCTTCAGCAAAGGATCGTGAACAGGTATTGCTGATAGCAATGCTTTCGTATAAGGGTGCATAGGATTGTTATACAGATCGCTTTTCTCAGCAATCTCAACAACCTTTCCCAAATACATTACACCGACTCTATCACTTATGTGCTTTACAACAGACAAATCGTGCGCAATAAACAAATATGTAAGTCCGAATTCTTCTTGCAAATCCTGCATCAGGTTTATGACTTGTGCTTGGACCGAGACGTCAAGTGCCGATACCGCTTCATCGCACACAAGGATTTTTGGATTCAAAATCAATGCCCTGGCAATTCCAATCCTTTGCCTTTGACCGCCACTGAATTCATGAGGGTAACGACGGGCGTGATATGAGGCCAGCCCTGTCACCTCAAGCATTTTCCGAACACGCTTGGCTTTTTCCGCCCCACTGGCAATATTGAAATTGGCAAGCGGTTCCCCAACGATCTCCTCTACCGTCATGCGGGGATTGAGTGAAGAATACGGATCTTGAAAGACAATTTGTAGTTTTCGGCGCATTTCGCGCATGGCTTCTCTTCCAAGAGAAAAAATATCCTGCCCCTCGAAAATGACATGACCGGAAGTCGGTTCCAGAAGTCGAAGGAGGACGCGCCCCAGTGTCGACTTTCCGCAACCGCTCTCCCCCACCAGGGCCAGTGTCTCCCCTTTCATCAGGGAAAAACTGACATCATCTACAGCCTTGATTTTCCGGTCTTTTCTAAAATTTATAAGCGAGCTGTTTACGGGAAAGTATTTTGTTAAATTCTTGACATCCATAATGATTTCGTTGCCCGACGCCCGATCGCTGCTTATGCCGTCCGCTCCTTTTATGGTATTCACATCCATGCTAATTGCCTTTGCCTTCAAAATTGAAATCTACGTGTTTCCAGCATCGTGAAAAATGGCCGTCCCCCAGATCAAAGAGTTCGGGCTCTTCTCTTTGACACAGCGCCTGGGCATAGGCGCACCTCGGATGGAATCGACACCCCACGGGCATTTCAGCCGGGTTCGGGACGACGCCTTCAATGGCGGACAATCGGGTCTGGTCCTTATGCATCATCGGCATCGACCCCAGGAGACCCTCGGTATAGGGATGCTGCGGTCGGTGGAAGAGCGAAACAACGTCAGTCTGCTCCACGACCTTCCCGGCGTACATGACAATGACTTCATCGGCCATTTCAGCAACGACGCCAAGATCGTGTGTAATTAGCATCGTCGATGTGCCCAGCCGTTCTTTGAGATCTTGCATCAGCGCCAGGATCTGCGCCTGAATGGTCACGTCCAGTGCGGTTGTCGGTTCGTCAGCTATCAACAGGCGCGGATTGCACGACAAGGCCATCGCGATCATGACACGTTGGCGCATACCGCCACTCATGTGGTGCGGATAGTCGTCTATCCGCGCTTCCGGATAGGGAATTCCAACCAGTTTCAGCATTTCGATCGCTTTACTGCGCGCCTCCTTTCGGTCAGCAGACTGGTGCAGCATGATCGCTTCGATGATTTGATTGCCGACTGTAAATACGGGGTTTAGCGCTGTCATCGGCTCCTGGAATATCATGGCAATCTTATTCCCCCGCAGCCGCCGCATTTCGGCTTCTTTGAGGGGCACGAGGTCGCGACCCTCGAAGGTTACGCTCCCCTCAACTATTTTCCCGGGTGGGTTGGGAATAAGTTTCATAATCGAAAGGGAGGTGACGCTTTTCCCCGAACCGGACTCGCCGACGATCGCCAGGGTCGACCCCTCCCTGACGGAAAAACTAACGCCATCCACCGCGGCAACACTCTTGTCGCCCGTCGAAAAAACGGTCTTCAGATTCTCCACCTTCAGTACCGGCGTCACGTTAACGTACCTCCATTTCGACCAACCAGGTATATCGTCGACTCTACATCTCTCCTTTATCAAAATCAGTCCGTTCAATTAGTGCGATCTTATCTTTTCGGTGAACTCCTTGATATTCTCAAGTTTTTCCATCCCTTTTATCGCATTGACAGCCTGTTCTACCTGGCTTTCATTAAAGATTTCACCGGCACCGCGCCTGAATTTCGCCTCGACATCGAATGGATGGCCTGGGGCGCCAGGCATTTGATCCACCGTCGATTTCAATACCCGACCATCCCTGGTGAAGACTTCGACCCGCGAAGCGTATTGGAACCGGTAATAGGCAGCGTGCATCTCGGGGTCGACTTTAAGGGAGATCCGGCTTGCCAGATCCCTGATCCGCCGATCACGGATATGCTCTTGATCATATTGACGTGGCGTCAACTCACCATCGACGAACGCTGCAGCCATCGGATAGGGAACATCGAAAAGGAGCGGTACATGGGTCGCTGTCCCGGCCTCGATCTGACTGAAGATGTCTGGCTCCAGTCCGTGGAACCGACTGCCCGCGTAAAGCGTAACGCCCGCCGCGTAGACATCCACCTTCTCGATGGCCTCATGGTCCAGATTATGTTCCTTGACGATAGTCAAGGCGGCGTGAATGGGGGAGATATTGTAACCACAAATCGGGTAAGGCTTCGAATGAAGCGTTGGCAGAACCCATTTCTCGCCCAGCGAGTCGGTCAACTCGTTCAAGTCCAGAAACTCCGAAACCGTCGCCAGATATCCGGCGGGGTGTTCCAGGATGTCCTGATTGCCGACAACGCCGTTCTCCGCCATCAACGCCGCGGCTATGCCGGCATGCGCAGGAAAACTGTTGATGAGGCCCTTGGCATCGGTCAGGAAACCGATGGGCGCCGTTTCCATCGCCAGAAAACAGCCCAAGCCCACCGCACTGGACAAACGCTCCGGATCCAGGCCCAACAGACGGCCAGCAATCCAGGACGCGTCGGCCTGGTGGTTGGGCAGCGAATTGCCGACATAGGCTCCCCTGGCCATGGCCAACCCGGTCCGCCCCGCGATTTCATTGCCGAGCACCAGCGCGGTCAGAAACTCTTTGCCGCTTGAATTGACGGCCTCTCCCATCGCCATGGCGGTCGGGACCACCGACGCGCCGGAATGCGAGTAGACGGCCCAATCCTCGAACTCGAAGATCTGTGCCAGAAACGAATTGGCGATCGCGGCGTTTCCCGGTGAAGCCTTATGAGAAGTGCCGAGGATTGTCGAACACGTACTCTCGTCAAACCGGGTGACAGCACGCACGACACCTTTCGACGCCTTGTTTTCGACACCCATGATCGCAGCGCCGACGACGTTGAACAGTTGCTCCTTCGCCTTGTCAATGCATTCCGACGGAATATCCTCATACTTCAGGTTATGCACCCATTCACTAATAATCGCGGTATGATTCATTGACCTGTTCTCCGCATCGTTGCAAGCGACTGCAAAATAATGCTCATTTTGCTTATGATGTAACGTTCATGCTTCGGATAGGAACAACGCCCCGCGAAAACGATGCTGATTATCCCCAGATCGCCTTTCAAAACGGCGCGCCAATCCTTTTCGCTCATTCGAACCGTCGCTTCGGGCCGGGTGGGAGTGGCTCTGCGAATTTCGAGCGCCTCGGCGGTCGGAAACATGGCAATCGAACCCACACCTGCAACATCGCAATGTATTTCGTGGTTCAGAAACGGACTCAATCTGTAACTGATGAGCTTATCTGAATAGGTCGGCCAATCCTTGGCCAGATCATCGAACATATCGAAAATCGATTTTTCGGACACTAACCCCCTCCTCCATTAACGTTTCTGCAAACAACTTCACGAAATTTATTCATGTATCTAAGCCTTCAGTGCCTTTACCGTTCTCGGATCAAGCGTATCGCGCAAAGCATCTCCCAATAGATTGAAGCCAAGAACCAGAACCAGGACAGCGAAGGCGGGCGCAAGAACCAGGTGAGGCGCAACAGTCAGGTAGCTGCGCGCTTCGGCTGTCATCGCCCCCCACTCAGGCGTCGGTGGCGACGGCCCCATACCAAGAAAACTCAATCCCGCTGCCAAAATCACCGCCGCCGCCATGGTAAGCGTGGCCTGAACGATCAACGGAGAAAGAATGTTCGGTAGGATATGTTTAAAGATGATACGGGATTCACGCCCCCCGGATGCCTTGGCTGCCTCAATATAGGCGATATGCTTGACGCTGAGCGTAGATCCACGCGATATCCGGGCAAAGATCGGTATTGTCGAAATCCCGATGGCAATTGCCAGACTCGTCGTTCCCTGGCCAAGAACAGCAATGACGAACAGAGCCACGAGCATTCTGGGAAAGGCCATCATGGCATCGACTCCCCTCATCATCAGGGCTGAAAACGGACCATCGAAGTATCCGGCCATCGTTCCGATCAGGGTGCCAACGGTCAGACCGATCGCCACGCTCGCAATACTCAATACGAGAGAAACCTGCCCGCCCCAAAGTATGCGCCCCAGGAGATCCCGGCCCAGTTCGTCGGTTCCCAGGGGGTGTCTCCAGGAAGGCGGCGCCATTACCTGCGCCAGATTCATCGAGATAATGTCTTCGTAGCTATAAAATAATGGCGCCAATACAATGGAACCGATTGTCAGGATAAGTAACATTCCCCCGAATGCGCCGCTCTTATGCTTAATCATCTCTTGTAACATTTAAACGACTTTCCCTGCTGAAGTGCCGGAATTTAACACTAACGCAACCTTGGATCTGCAACGGAGTATGCTATATCTGTTGCCAGATTGACGAGTATGACGAACCCACCAAATACAATCATACATGATTGGATTAATGGATAATCGCGCCATTGTATTGCGTCGACGAGAAGTCGCCCAAGTCCCGGAAAAGCAAAGATTGTTTCCGTAATGACAGCGGCCCCGAAAAGTCCGCCGAACTGCTCCCCGGCTACACTCAGAATCGGAATACTGGCGTTGCGAAGTCCGTGCTTATAGACCCGGATCGGGTAGGAAACACCTTTCGCCTGGGCTGTCCTCATATAATCCTGGGACAACACATCCAGCATGGCGGAACGCGTGATCCGGGCAAGTTGCCCCGACAGCAGCAACCCAATGCTTACCGATGGCAATATGTAATGGAAAACCGTACCCGTTCCCGCGATCGGTGCAACACCCAAATACACGCCAAAAATCAGGATAAACAGGATCGCACTCAGGTAAACGGGTACCGAAACACCGATTAGTGAGAAAATCACGATAGCGGTGTCGAAGCGTGAACCACGCGTGATCGCAGCCAGAACTCCTGCAGATACGCCAATCATAATGGCAAAAAACATACTTGTTACGGCAAGAGTCGCACTGTATTGCACGGCCTCGAAGGCCCAATTTAGGGCCGGCCGCCCGGACCGCAACGAGTCTCCCAAATCCCCTTGAAGCAAATTCGCTAGAAAATACCCGTATTGGACCCATATCGGCCTGTCCAGGCCCATATTGCGTCGGATGGTTTCGACCTGTTCGGGACTTGGGTCGGCACCGGCCATTAACAATGCAGGGTCGCCTGGTATCAACCTGACAAGGAGAAACACCACGGTAACAAGAAAAAAGAGGAGTATCGGTAGACCGAGAAGGCGGTATACAATCGTTTTACCCACCCTTTCGACTCCTTAGAATAGGTGAATGAGAGGCCCGCCGTGGACGAGACGTAGCGCCCACGGCGGCCGATGCCGACTGTCGTTATTTTTCGACGGACGTCAGATCCCAGATTTCTCGTCCATCCATTTGAAGACCGCTGACATTAACGCCAGTGCCGTTGATGAGGATCCGATCATAAAGGAAAAGGTAGGGCAGGTCGTTCCAGACCATTTCCTGAAGGTCGCCAAACAACTCGGCGGCTGCGTCTTCATCAATGGTCCTGGACGCTTCTGCCAGAAGATCCCAGAACTCATCTCCGCCATACCCGCTCCAATAACCGCCGGCATCGCGACCGAAATTCCATTCAAGCCGGTAGGCCGGTTCGGGGATCGTGGTTGCGAGGAGATAAAGATCGACATCCTTATCGCGCTGATTAATGTTTGACCAATGCGTCCCCCAATCGTTCATTTCGATATCCAGGGAAACACCGATCTGCCGAAGATAGGCCTGCACGGCTTCGGCAACCTGCCGGTCGTTCTGATATCGCGGGGCGGTCCACAGCTTCAGTTCCAAACCGTCAGGATATCCTGCTTCGGCCAGCAACTCGCGCGCCCTGTCGGGATCATAGGGTATCGGATCGAGCTCCGTCCGGTACGGCACGGCCCCTGCAAAAAATCCACGAGGAACCGTTGCCGCGCCACTCAGAATACTGTTGACGATGGCTTCACGATCGATGGCGATATTGATCGCTTCCCGAATCCGCGGGTCATCCAACGGTTCGCGATGCATATTGAACATATAGAATACGGAAAACGTGCTTGGGGCGGTGACAACCACCGTATTGGGATCGTTCTCCAATGTCGCGACGTTTTCAGGATTGATCTTGAGTGCAATATCGATTTCACCAGCCTGCAACAGCGAGGCCCTGACACTGGCTTCCGGCGTAGGCTGCACTATGATTCGATCAGGAATACCTGCTTGCCCCCAGTAATCGTCATTGCGAGCCAGAACGATTTCCTGGCCGGTGCGCCAGTCATCGAGGACATAAGGTCCTGTCCCAACCGGATTCCGTTCAAGCCGATGCTCTTCGTTCTCAAGCGCCGCCGGGCTGATCATCCTGGTGGAATTTCCGGCCAGACCATCCAGAAGGGCTGGCCAAGGATATTCGGTTGTCATCTGAATCTTCATTGAATCGACAACTTCAACATCCGAGAGTCCCGAAAGCCTTGCTCGTCCAGCCGCGCCAAATTCGGGATCGAGAATCCGTTCGATATTCATCCTTACGGCTTCTGCGTCAAATTCGGCACCGTCCGAAAAAGTAACGCCGTCCCGGAGTTGGAAGGTCCATACCGTCTGGGATTCATCCACTTCCCAGCTTTCGGCCAAAGCCGGAACCAATTCACCACTCGGCGCTCGCGCCAGCAAGCCCTCATAGAAGTGTTCATTAATAGCTATCGTTGTATTGTCCGTCGCCAAATGCGGATCAAAGGTCGTGGCGTCATTGACTTCCGCGATGCGAATTTCAAGATCGTCCGCATTGGCAAATGAACCATGAGCCGACATCAACGCACAGACAGCGACAACGGATGGCATAAATACATATTTTTTCACGATGATTCCTCCCTTTCGCAAAATCGATGGTTTTGCTTTAAATAATCTTCAACACCGTACGGCAGAGTGAAGATTCTTGAACTCGCCCTTTATTTTCATCATCCTCCATTTACCGCCCCACTCTTGTCGCAGCTTTGTGCCAGACTGGAAAAGCGGTACTCCAGGGCCGGTCTGGTATCGCCCGTAGGTCTTCAATACAGTTTCTCATTATCACGTCTTTCGTGATCGAAAACGGGAAAACCGGACATCGTTTTATAATTGCATCCCCCCATTACTGTGACGGGCGCAGGGCATCGCAAAGTTCTTGAACGTCCATTGATTCCAGTGACCCGATCAATTCAGCAGCCTGCAATGCCTGTTTTTTACCAAGAACCGGCTCGGCACCACGCATGAATTTCTTTTTGACATCGAACGGATTTGAGGGAGCGCCCGGCATTTCGGAAACGGTCAATTCAATCCTGTTTCCCGATTTCAGCAACATTTCGACCCGTGAACCGAATTGAAACTTCTTGTAATAGGCTTCATTCAGTTCGTTATCCACCTTCAAGCTGATCCTACTGGCCAACTCGTGTATTTTTGGATCTGCGATATGTTGACTGTCATATTGCTTCGGCGTCAACTCACCATCGATAATAGCCGCGGCCATTGGAAATGGCACATCGAAAAGGAGCGGCATATGCGTAGCCGTTCCACAGCGGATTTGTTCGTATACATCCGGCACAAGACTATGAAACCGCGTTCCGGCAAAAAGGGTGGACGCGGGAGCGTACACAGTTACTTTGTCGATATCTTCAGGTTTGACGCCATGCTGTTGTGTAAGCTGCAAGGCTGCGTCGATGGCAGCAATATTATACCCACATATCGGAAATACTTTACTCCTCAACGTCGGCATAACCCAATCCGTTCCAAGATTGTCGGTCAGTTGGTTGAGGTCGACCTCTTCAGAAACGGTCCAAAGATACCCGGCCGGGTGTTCGATGATATCCTTGTTGCCAACCAAGCCGTTCCTGGCCATTTGGGCCGACATAATGCCGACATAGGCCGGGTAGCTGTTGATCAGCCCCTTCGCGTCGGTCAAGTAGCCGGCCGGACAGGATTCCATCGCCATGAAGCAGCTCAGCCCCACGGCGTGCTGCAACGCCGTTGTCTCCAGGCCGAAAAGTCGACCTGCCACGAACGCCGTGTCGACCTGGTGGTTTGGCAGGGAATTCCCGACATATGCCCCGTTCAGGATCGCTCGGCCTGTCCGCCCGGCAAGCTCGTTTCCGATTACGATCGCCGTCAGCAATTCCTTGCCGGCAACGCCGACCGCCTCACCGACAGAAAAGGATGTCGGTATTACGGAAGCGCCAGCATGGGAGGCAAATACCCAATCTTCAAATTCGAAGAGCTGTGCTGCGAATGAGTTGGCAATCGCGGCATTGCCTGGAGATGTCTTGTGCTGACATCCGAATATTGTACTTGTTCCGTTTCGATCGTAATCCAATATTGAGTTTATTACACTTCTCGTTGGTTTTTCGTCGACAGACATCAAGATGGCGCCGAGCACACTATATATTTGCTCTTTTGCCTTTATGATGCACTCATCCGGTATGTTTTCATAACGAAGATCATGAATCCATTCTGCCAATAGTCGTGTATGACTCATTACGCAACCTCTTCGCGAGTCGTTGCCAAGGACTGAAAAATGATGCTCAATTTTGAAATGGGCAATCTTTCATCTTTCGGGTATGGACAACGACCGGCCAACACAACACTCATGATGCTGACTTTTCCGGAAATAACCTCTTGCCAGTCCATTGGGTTCATTTGAATTCGGGCATCCGGCCTGATGGCCTTGCCATTTGATATGTCGATCCGATCCGGCAGCAGATGTATTGTATAAGAGGGACCGTCTTCTATACTCAATGTGATTTCTTTATTGATAATTGGTTTGAGACGGCTTGCCATAATATTTTTAACGGCATCCTCCCACATACTTTTTACTTGGAATAGGAAATCGTGCAACGGATCAGACATTGACGAATTAAACTCCCTGAAGTCAGTTCATTTACTTTTGGGACCAAATTGGCGCGTGTCCATCTTGCTTCGGCCCCAACCTCGAAGCGAAGAACCGATTTAAAACGTTGAACCGGCCCCACGCCATAGGTTTATGGTGATCCTAGGCAGGCGGCATTTCATCTAATGAAACGTCATTTCATTTTAACGCTCGTATGCGATGGAGGTCAAGCGCAAAAAATCAAGGGCTCGCAGGCAGGTGACGCGTGACTTGGCGTTCGGATCAGGACCAATAAAGGGGATTGAATGAAACCGCTCCGCGGCAGGGGAACGCCGTCGCCAAGGTCGCTTCTGTCTGGAAGGATTGGCCCTGCCATGTGGCCCGCAGCAATCTGATCTGGCAGGACGTTGCAACTGGCGATGAAGTGCTTGGGGTGTTCCGGTTGGCCGATGCCTACATCTCGCCGAATTGGTATCCGAGCAAGCACGAGTTTCATAGGCAGGTTCCGACATGGAACTATATCGTCGTTCACGCCCGTGGACAGATCACCATCCACGACGATGAACGCCATGTCCGACGCAATGTCGCCAAACTGACGCATAGGCATGAAGCAAGCCAGTCGGTTCCGTGGAAGATGGGCGATGCGCCGAAAGAGTTCACCGAGTCCATGGTGAAGGCGATTGTGGCTCTGGAAATCGAGATTGCCCGGCTCGCCGGCAAGGCCAAGCTTAGCCAGAACAAGGAGCAGCGGGATATTCGTAGCGCCGGGGAGGCTCTGATAGCACAGGGCGATGAACAGATCGCACAAGCCATGCTAACGGCTAAGGCAAGAAAGCCGGAATAGCCGTCGCAAAATTCCCCGAAACCCGCGACAGTTTCGCGTTCGGATTCGGCAACGCCCTTGCTCAATGCTGTGCAGCCCAAGGATCACCGACCGGAACGCCTGCCGCGTCAAAGGCGCTGGCATCGCGTGTCGCAACCGTATAACCATGGGCGGTTGCGATGGCGGCGATATTGCCACCCGGCGTGGGAAAGCCCTTGCCCGCCTTGCGGGCCGTAGCTGTAGCGAACTGCAAACATCCCCGCTCCGAACGGCAAACATCGGCGATATTCGCGCCACATTAACTGCCTCATGGATGCAATTGAGCGCAACGGCGGCGCGGTCGTGCCGAATGCCATGAAGGATGCGGTTCGCGCCCGTGTCGACGGTGCCGCCGCCGACGGTAGCATCGCAGCCTGGCCCGATGCGGTGGCGGCCAGCCCGTTCGGACGCGGAAATGGCGCCTGAAGGGCCGATGATCCCGACGGACTTGGAACTGGTCTTCAATCAACGCGTCGCTCTGGTTGCCCGATGGCCGCCATGGATTCGGTTGAACTGCCGGCCCCACCATCGCGATGCGCCCAGTTGATTAGCCGTCCATTAACGCCCATCGTCCGAACTCGGTATCGCTCACGCCGCCTGATCCAGTGACCATTTCACCCGCTCGGCCACAAACCGGGCGAACGGCGCGATATCCTGGTCAATGCTGGCACTCTCCAGCGCCGCCAGATAGGCGTTCCGGTCCTCAACCCGGATCACGGTCCATGGATAACCGCCCGAGGCGAGCATCGCATTCATAACAAAGCGCGCCATGCGGCCGTTGCCGTCCGGATACGGATGGATATAGCCGAACAGCCAGTGGCCAAGCACGGCCCGCACGGCCGGCTCATTCTCCTGCTCCAGTAAATCGAACAGCGCCGGCATCGCATCGCGTACCGCCTCATGCCGTGCCGGCACATGGCGCGAACCCCGCAGGAATACGGCATCGTTGCGATAACCGGCCAGGGCTGACGGCGCGATCAGGCCTGCCGCAACGCAGGGCTGAAACAGCTCGCCATACCAGTCGCGATGGGCCGCGCGTACCAGCGCGCCCGCTGCGCCGCCGCCAATGATCTCGCCAACTACCGCCCGCACAAGCTGGAACGCCTGCCAGTAGCCGCGCGCAGCCAGCGCATCACGGCTCTGCCGGTCGACGTCGAAATTGTCAGGGTCCCAGTCGCCCGCCCTCACCTGCTCGATCAGCTCCGGCGTAACACGGTAACCCTCGATCGACAGCGAGTGATAGGCATCGTTCTGATAAATGTCGTCAACAAACGACAGATACGCCTTGGTGTCTTTCGGCAGGCCGGGCGCTTCCGGAAACACCGCCAGAACCGGCTCACGCATGGTTTCCCACAGGGAGTGCAGCCGCCCGACTATCGGCACCGGCGCACGGCTCAGCGTACCGAAGGCCTGCTCCGTCTCGAACGGATCGGACTCACGCACAGCGTAACCGGCGCGCTTCATCACGCGCAGTATCTCATCGGCTACGTCGTCGCGGCCGATTCGGCGAAAGGCGCCGGCCAACCGACCGGCCACGACGGAATGCCCGCCGTCGAGCAGCCGGCCCAAAATGTCGGACGCATCGCGGATACCAGACAGTACGACCTGCGCCTCGACCGGATAGCGCTCAAAAAACACCTCCGGCACCCGAACGAGGGCCGCTGCCGGCACGAACAGCCGCAGCCCCTCCCGCTCGGTCAGATCGACATCCGGCGGCATCTTCTTTTGCCGCAGATCGTAAAGAGACGTGCCGAACAGCAGATCGACCGCGTTATTGGCCCCTTTCGACGTATAGATGATGACCTGCTGAGGGATGACGGTGTTTTCGGCGTGGCGCAGCAGAGACTGCTCGGGCGACAGGTGCCACTCCGCCGCAAAACGAAAGCTGCAATAGGCCGCGCAGAACTCCCAGAACGAGGCAAACCACGGCGTCGTATCGCCGGAATCGACATCCGGGCTGGACGAGATCAGCCAGCCCTTCATCACCTCGCGCAGAAAGCCGCTGCCGACCAGCCGCTCGCGGTGCACGCGCGTCAGCTCGCCGGAACGGAAGACCCGCCGCCCGTCATTCTGAAGCTTCTGAAGCTGCGCCAGCGACGCCGCGAGTTTCTCATTCGGTGTGGCCATGGCAGCCCATCCACGCACTGTTACAAGTTGACCGCGTCGCACGCAGACAAGTATGTAATGATTTACAATGACAAGTCAATGGCGCTGTATTATTACACGTCAATCGTGCCGCGCCGTCGCAAGTCCATGACTCGAAAGCCAAAGGCATTGCCGTACGCCGGAGCGGACCAAAACGGCTTGGGGGTTAGGTGGCGTTTTCGGCCGCTAAAGGCTTGGCGAAGCCGTGGTTCGACACGACATGCCGATCTGTTGCTCCTAAAGAAGGACCGGTTCCAGGCCTTCCTCATGCGGCCGCGCATTTTTCAGCTTTCTCCGGCGTTTGTTTGCCGTGTCGAAAAACCCTTTCAGTTCATCAACGTCACCACGGATATGTTCCGGCTCGGGAAGTTCGGGTGGTAGGTCTTCTGCTGGATCATGGCCTGAATAGCGGGAACAGCGCTTCATGCCCTCAAAGATTAACGGATAGTCGGATTCAGGATTGATGCAGGCTTCTTCGAGGCGCTGCGTCATGATCTCCGGGCGAAAGCGCTGAACAACCCGATTGAACAGGATATCTTCTACGACGCGCTCCCATGTGTCGCGCATTTGCGTATAGAGGCCGACAACAGGCGAACGAAAACTTTCGTCGGCATGATCGTACCCGGAGTCGATCAATGCCTGAAGGTCCCCATCGATATCTTGTAGCCGCTCAGGAACGCTTTTCATCTGACGCGATTTGCGTGAATCGTCAATGATACCAAACTGATCATTGCCTTAACTGCTCATCCACTCGTTATGACAAGCAATCCGTGCACGCCGGGTTCGCTTGGAAACTGGTCGAGAGCGGTCGTTGTAACGAGCTTGGCAATGGCCGTGTGACGAGATCGGAATGCAGCCGAACGATGTCGATACCATTCGGCAGTTGGGCGGCCGATTTTACCCTGCCCCTTGACATCCCGCATACCGTCGCACAGATAAGGCAATACCTCCTGTTTACTGACCTATGTGCAAGACATTATGAAGACCGCAAGCGGAATGCAAAAAACAAAGGGCGGCCCGGTCTATCCGTCCATAGCCCGTGCTCTCGTCAAACTCGGCGCCGACATTTCCCTCGCGCGCCGGGCGCGGCGGATATCGACGGCGGACTTTGCGGTTCAGATAGGCGTATCCCGCGCAACCTTGCAGCGGTTGGAAGCCGGCGATGCGGGCTGCTCCCTCAACACCCTGGCAGCAGCCCTTCATGCCCTTGGCAGGCTGGATCTTCTGCGCGATATTCTGGACCAGACTAAAGATGACGTTGGTCTCATGGTGATGCGCAATGAGGTGCCGAAACGGATCAGGAACCGCAAGCCGACAACTCCAGCCGAAGCTCAGGATGATACTGCTCTGGATGAAGGGATCGGCTGGTGACCACCCATCGGGTTGACGTACGCATCGGTGGCAACAAGGAGCGGCCGCCCGTTCCTGTCGGAGAGCTGATTTTTGAAGTCTCGGGCAGCCGGCAAACGTCCGTGTTCACCTATCACGAGAGTTGGCTTCAACACCCGAACCGTTTCCCTGTCGCCCCGGACATGCCTCTACAGCAGGGGCCATTCTTCAGGACGGGCTCTGCCAATGCCACAGCGCTGCCATTGCCAGTATCAGATGGGGCGCCGGATTCCTGGGGACGTGCGATCATCAAAATGGTCTTCATGAGCCAGAACCGGCGGAGAGCACCGAACGAACTGGATTTCCTGCTGGAGTCCGACGATTTCCTGCGTTCCGGTGCTCTTCGGTATTTCGATGGCCCCGGGCCAGACGCTATTCCGCTCGCTGCGCCTCGATCGGCAGAGAATGGAGGACGAACGACTGTTCCCCGGCTCTACGAACTGGACGACATCATCGCGGCTTCGCGGGCCTTCGAGGCTGACCCACATGAATACCAAGCGCAACGAGGGGCTTTTATTGGCGGTGATCTGCTGGCAGGCCTCGGCTCTCTCGGCGGCGCACGGCCGAAGGTCAATGCCAGAGACGATCAAGGTCATCTCTGGATTGCCAAGCTGGCGAAACACAATGACACCTACGCCCTCGCACGAACGGAAGTCATGGCACTCCGGCTGTCATCCCGTGTGGGCATCAGAGCGTCGGAAGCACAAATACTGGCGACAACCGCCCAACGCTTCCCCGTCGCCCTGGTCAAGCGTTTCGACAGGACCATGACCGGCGCTCGGGTGCCTTTCATCTCGGGGCAGACTTTCATGGGACTGGAAGGAGCTGATCCCGGAAACTACGTCGATGTCGCTCATCGCATGATGTCTTTTTGCGCAAATCCAAAAGAACAAATGGCCGAACTGCATCGCCGTCTGATGTTCACCGTGCTGATCCAGAATTGCGACGATCACCTGCGTAATCTGGGATTTCTCGGCGCTCCAGGCGGGAAATGGCGCCTGTCACCAACATTTGATGTGAACCCGGTGCCGGATGCCGGCGTCACGCTCAAGACAGCGATTTCCGAACTGCACGGAAACGAATTGTCGATTGAGGCCGTTATCGAAGCTGCACCCTTCTTCGAGATATCCGAGGATCATGCCGCCCGGACAGCTCGAGCGATGGCTGAAACCATCCAGGACGAGTGGCGCAGGATCGGCGCATCGCTCGGTATGACCAGCTCCGACTATCGCGCCATCGCCCCGGCCATGGAGAACCCGCAAATTGACGCTGCTCTGCGCTTGGGGTAAGCGCCGCCACATCTTGATCCGACGTCTGATGTCAGCCCATGACCGCGGTTTTCAGATTGGCCACCGGCCAACCCGCTCGATTTTGACCACGAGATCATCGACTGGCAGCCCCTCAGAGTCTGTTCAAGCATGCGAGAATCGCGCGATTCTGCGTGACATAAGCTTGATCAGGGCGGTCTGGATGAAGGCAAGGCTGGTTTGGGTGAAATCTTTCGAAATCCTTGGCACCGACCGCGGAAACAACCCCGCTCCCGGCATACGGTCTCCCTGTCGCAAAATCTGATCGCCGCGTAAAAATCCGCTGCCTGTTGGGCGGCGCCGCCTCAGCGACAGCCACTGCTTGCTGTCGAACAGACTTGACGTCGGACATTCGATTAAACAACCAGTCGACCCATTCCAGCGTTGCGGCGACATTGGAGCAGACGATGCGCAAGGATGTGGCCAACAGACAGCCGATGATCGCCGCACTGGTGATCAGCCGTGTGAGCAACATGCCACGGCAGGGATTTTTCGACCAGGCCGTAGCACTGGTCCGATTTCCCGGCTGATCCCGCGCAGCATCATGTCGCGTGCCAATCGGAATGCGCAGCCGTGCTCAGAACCCTGGCTTCCAGGAGGTCGTGAGGCATGTCAGACCACGGCGCACGAGGCTCCTAAAACCCCCTCCCCTCGGGCACGCATGGCGACACGCCTCCGGTTCATGCTAAGGTCAGCGTCATCGCCAACCCCTTCGACCTCAGCGGAGGCCCACCAGACATGCAATCGTCCCTCTCCACTGCCGCCGATGGACGCGTAAGCACGCCAGTCGCCAGTGACCACGCCGAAATCCCTCAAACGGTGCTGTCAGAGATCGACGCGACGATCCGCCATGTCGGCAATACGACCACGCCGCTGAACACGCTGCTCGCCATCCGCAAAGACGTTCAGTACATTGATGCTTGGTGCTGGGCCGCGTTCGGGACCGCCCTGCCCTTCCCGACCCCCACGGACTATCTGCGCGCGTTCATCGCCCACCATCTTTTCGACGTGGAAGAACGCCGCCGCAACCCCGCCCACGGCATGCCGGCCGCTGTCGAGGAGACGCTGATCGCGCGCGGCATCAAGCGTAACCCAGGACCCAGCGCCCGCGCCACCGTCGTTCGCCGGCTGTCAACGATCGACCGTATCCACAATCGCCGGGGCCACCCCAGCCCGGGCGCCGAACCGACTGTCCGCGCTGCACTCAAAGAAACCCGGTTGATCGGCCGCACCCGCAAGCAGCGCCATCATTCCCAGCGTGCCATGACCGCGTCGGTGCTGGACCTGGTGCTTCAGCAAATCGACCCGTCGACCTTGCAGGGGATGCGCGATCGCGCGATGATCCTGGCCGCTTGGGCCTCCGGTGGCCGCCGCCGATCGGAGATCGCCAGTCTGCAATTCGAGGATCTGGAGCGGGTGCAAGTTCCCTCACCGGAAGGCGAGGCCGCGCAGGATGCCTATCTCTGGCACCTCTATGACAGCAAGACCGGCAAGGGTGATCATTTCACGGTTCCCTTGCGCGATCCGGAAGCCGTCGATGCCCTGAAAACCTGGATCACGGCCGCCCCTATCGTAGAGGGGCCGGTCTTCCGGCGCCTGAACCGGAACGGCAAGCCCCTCGTCCATGGACTCACGGCTGCCTCGATCAATGTCATTATCAAGCGCTACGCCGAAATGGCCGGCGTGCCGGCCGGCGAGCTGACGTCACACGGCATTCGATCGGGCTTCCTGACCCAGGCCGCGGTCGACGATGTGGCAATGCACGAGGCCATGGCCATGTCCACCCATGTCGATATCCGCTCCGTGCAAGGGTATTGGCGCCCGGGTGAGGTGCTGAAGAACCCTGCCGGCATGCTGCGCCGGACGGCCAGGGCGTCAGAGGAATAGGGGTCAG
>LFIK01000588.1_pt1 | contig 27479 bp, 19 predicted proteins | sample 643401 | NCBI WGS metagenome assembly LFIK01 (sample SAMN03777447, study PRJNA286221) | soda lake metagenome | biome: soda lake; feature: Kulunda steppe; material: water; isolation source: sample T5-Br brine of Lake Tanatar-5 | place: Russia: Kulunda steppe | collected 2010-07
CGCATCTACGAAGCGCTCGGGGACATCCCACCCGCCGAGTTCGAGGCCAACCACTACCGTCAAACCACTCCGACCGAGCTGGTCGGAGTCACGTAACGAGCACTCCGGCATACCCGGACGGGTTCATTGTTGCCCTCCACGCGGTCCAGGCGGGTTGCTGGACAGCTGGTGTCGCGGTCAAGCTCGACGTCCCACGGGTTCAGCGACTCGCCGGTCCTGTTCTGCTCGCACGTTCCAGTGGAGAGCTCTGGAGGCGATGCTGCTTCCGCGTCGACGGTCAGCGTGGTTTCGCCGCAGCGATGATGGCACTGGGCACTTCGATCGAGACGCTGCTCGCGCTCGACATCGAAACGGCGACTGGGTGGCTTGCAGCTTGCCCATGGTCACCGCTCCCCCATCCGGTCACAACCGCACTGACGGCATGTCTCGCCGCACGGCTACACGATCACGCCTCTAGCCGCGACACGCTGCTCACTTCCTCCGGGTCCACAGGACTCTCAAGACAGGCTGTGTCCCGCTGGGGTCGCTTGGCCGTGGAGGAAGACCTCATGCCGAGCCTCGGCCACTTCAGAGCTTGGGACAGCCGATCAGCCGACGACCAACTCGCCCTGCTGGGCGTGGAATGGCTCGCATGATGCGACTTGGCGAACGACTCGAACAGCGACGGCTCGAACTGGGCATGTCGCGACGCACTCTTGCCGAGGCCGTCGGCTGCCGGGCCAGCGCCATCAAGGGGCTCGAGGCATCTGGCGACCTCGGAAACTGGCCGCACCGCCTCGTCGGCAACCTCCGCTCCGCCCTCGGCTTCCAATGGGAGGACCTAGAGCCGGTTAGCTCCGACGTCGAGTCCACCGACGACGACATGTCGAGGATCGGAGCCGAACTGGCACGAACAGGACGAGTCCTGGAAGTGGACCTGCAAGCATCGGACATCAGAACTGGCGCGCTGGACCCTCTTCGGTCAAGGCTCAACAGCGTGGGAATGGCCATCTCCGAGCTACAGAGCGGCGCCTACCATCTGGTCGCCTCCGCCTCCCCGAGGCCGCTGACGACGCTTCTCCCCGACGCCGATCCGCTCGAAGCGTTCAGCCCCGCTGAGCACCAACTACTTGCGGAAGTGCTTAGTGACCGCTTCCGCTTTCAGAGTCTCTCCCAGCCTCAGAGGAGACTGATCGGAGGTCTCATCAACAGGGGCCATCTACGCAGGGTTGACGGTGCGATCGCCATCGCTGGACCACTACGAACCGCTCTCGGTTTGAGCCCCGAACCCGAGTTCAGCGAACACGTCTCGTAGCTCAGGTGGAACGAGGTCAGTCGCGTCGCCAGGCGCGAACACGACCTCCGGATGGTTCAGAACTAACGCCCACGTCAACACATCTTCATGCCGGGCGACAAGCTCCCCGTTCAACTTCCGCCGCACCGTCTCGACCCGGACGTCGGTTCTCGATGCCAGATCAAGGGCCGTCCATCCTCGAGCCTTGAGCACCGAACGGACTTCAGCGCAAACCTCATGTAGGTAGACCGCGACCAGAAGTTCGCCGCATTCAACGCGGGTAGTCGGGGCTCGCCACGAGCAGGCTCGACGCCGATCGTTCGGCGATCGGGGATCGACCTGCCACTCTCGTGGCGAGAACCTCGGTGGCACCCCACCTCCCACTGACATCCGTGACGGAACCACTGTCATGAGGTGACCGGTCCACTGTCGCCGTGTGACCGAAAGCCACTGACATCTGGTGAAGCTCTACATCAGTCGAGCTCGCTGATCACGCCACGACCCTCGCAGTGTTCGCAGGTGTGGCTGAACGATTCGAGCAGGCCCTGGCTGACGTTCTTGCGGGTCATCTGCACCAGCCCGAGCCTGGAGACCTCCGACACCCGCGTCTTGGTCCGGTCGCGGAGCAGTTCCCGCTTGAGGCGGCGGACGACCTGTTCCTGGTTGGCCTTCAGCAGCATGTCGATGAAGTCGATGACGATGATCCCGCCCATGTCCCGCAGACGCAGCTGGCGGACGATCTCGTCGGCCGCCTCGAGGTTGGTCTTCAGCACGACCTCCTCGAGGTTGGTGTCCGACCCACCGGTGAACTTGCCGGTGTTGACGTCGATGACCTTCATGGCCTCGGTGGTCTCGATGATCAGATAACCACCGGAGGGCAGCCAGACCTTCTTGCCCATCGCCTTGCGGAGCTGGTCGGCGACGTCGTAGGCCTCGAACAGCGGGGCGAGCTGTTCGCGACGCTCGGCCGCGGCGGCCAGGTCGACGTCCCCGGCCGCCAGCGCCTCGACGTGTGGATCGTGGAACCGACCCTCGCCCGCGGACGGTTCCCTGTCCGGCGTCGTCGCCGACGACTCGGCCGACGCGCCGGCTGCCGTGGCCGGTGATGCCGCGTCCGGCTCGTCGCCGGTCGTGTCCGTCCCGGTCACTGCCGTCGCGGCTTCGTCACGCGCGGACTCGTCACCGGCGGGCTCGGCGGCGGTCGTCGCGTCGCTCGTGGTCTCGGCGGTCGCGTCGGCCGGCGCGGGCTCGCCACGATCCCGGGCGCCGTTCGACGACGTGCGGATCGGATCGGGAGCGGCCGGTGCGCCGGCGGCGCGGGCACGGGCATCACGGGTGGGAGCACCGTAGAGCTCGACGCGCGGCAGCAGTTCCTCCGCGACCTGCTCGAGGTAGCCACGGACCTGGTGGTAGAGGTCCTCGTCGTCGACGATGCAGCGTTCGAACTCCGGACCGAAGTTGTCCCGGATCACCTTCACGACCAGCGGTGGTTCCTCGTAGACCGCGGTCAGGGCCTTGGCGTTGGACGCGGCCTGCTCGACCCGTTCCCACTTCGCGAGCAGCCGCTTCACGTCGGCCACGAGCTGGTCGTTGGTCGCGCCCTCGGCCGCCGTGCGCACGATGACCCCGTGCTCGTCGGGCTTGACCTGCTTGACGATCTTGCGCAGCCGGTCGCGTTCCTTGTCGGTCAGCTTGCGCGAGATCCCGAACAGATCCGAGTTCGGTGCCAGCACGAGATAGCGACCGGCGAGCGACATGTGCATCGTCAGCCGGGGGCCCTTGGTGCCCATCGGGTCCTTGGTGACCTGGACCAGCACCTTCTGACCCGGCTTCAACACGTTCTCGATGCGAGGGTCGGCACCCTCCTCCAGGTCCAGCTCGTCGAACAGGACCTCACCGGCGTACAGGACGCCGTTGCGGCCCTTGCCGATGTCGAGGAAGGCGGCCTCCATGCCCGGCAGGACGTTCTGGACCCGTGCCATGTAGATGTTGCCGACGTAGGTGACCTCGTCGCGTCGCGTCACGTAGTGCTCGACCACCGAGCGGTCCTCGAGCACCGCGATGCGGGTGCGGTCCTCCCGCGCGGTGACGAGCATGGTGCGCGGCGGCCCCTCGAGAATGGCGCGCCGGACCTCCTCGGGCACGCCGCCCGGACGCTGGTTGCGACGGTTGCCGCCGCCCCCACCGCCGCCGCCCCCACCGCGACGGTTGCCGGAACCACGCTTGGCGGCCATCCGGGTCCCGCCCTTGGCGATCTCCCGTTCGACGGTCGACGTCTGGTCGCTCTCCGGCGGTTCCGAGCGATCGTCCCCACCGCCGCCGGACGAGCCACCGCGACCCCGGCCGCGTCCCCGACGCCCACGCCGCCGGCGCCGAGACGAACCCGAGCCGCCATCGCCACCATCCCGGTTCCCGGACCCCGATCGATCGGACGAACGCGTCGAGGTGTCGTCGGCGTCGCCCGGCTCGGCGTCCGACTTCTTGCCGCCGCCCTGCTTGCCGCCGCCCTGCTTGCCGCCGTCCCGCTTGCCGCCGTCCCGCTTGCCGCCGTCCTTGGCGGTGGGCGCCCTGTCGGCACCATCCTTCTTGGCCGCAGCATCCGCCGGACCGGACGTGTCGGCGTCACCCTTGCCCGCGTCACCCTTGCCCGCGTCGCCCTTGCCCGCGTCGCCCTTGCCCGCGTCACCCTTGCCCGCGGCACCCTTGCCGGCGTCCGGGGTCGATGCGGCGGCCTCGGTCGGAGCCTCGCCATCACCTGGACCACCCCGACGCCCGCGGCCACCGCGGCGTCCACGTCGGGTCCGGCTCCGTGAGGATCCGGAGCCCGCGTTGTCGCCGCCGGTGGTGGCGGTGGTCGCGTCAGCGTCGCCGTTGGTCGCGGCGGCCTCGTTCGATGCGGTCGTGTTGTCGGTCACGTGGGGCTCGTTCCATGATCATGCAGCCTCCGCGTCGACGTCCGGGACCAGCGGTTCGACCTCGCCACTCAGGGCTTCACGCAGGCCGTCGGGGACCTGTTCACCCTGCGCGATCCGCGTGACAGCGGATGGCTCGGCGAGGTCCTCGCGCGACAGCGCGGCGTGGAGGTCGGTCGGTCTCACGGTGGGGCCGTCGTTGCGGAGCACGGCTCGGAGGATGGTGGTCGCACCCGACGGCGTCGGGCGCGTGGAAGCCGCCAGCGCGAGCACGGCGGGACGCACGTCGATGGTCCGGTCACCGTCGGGACGGTGCCGGATCACCTCGACCTGCGTCGCTGCCTGCAGATCGGCGCAGCGGCGTCGGAGCTCGTCGGCCAGCGTGTCGTCCCCGTCGACGGCGTCGGACGCCGCCGGATCGGGGGCCGGCCAGGCGAGCTCCCAGATGGTGGCCCGCAGCATCTTCGCCAGTTTCGGCGCGCCGTCGGGCACTTCGAGATAGGTCAGGATGTCCATCCCCGCCGGAAGCGAGGCGGACAGCGCGCCGAGGTCCCGTTCGGGGACGATCGGTGCGGCGAAGGTCAACTCGGCGTACTCACCCGTCGACGAGACGCCGACGGGCAGTGCATCCGGAAACGACACCTTGGCATGGGGGGTGAACCCCTCCGAATAGGCGATCGGCAGGTCGGCCCGGCGAAGTGCGCGCTCCCAGACCGAGGTCAGATCGCGCGCGGACACGAACCGCGTGCGACCCTCCTTGGTCCATCGGATCCGGTAGCGCTGCATCGGGTGGTCGGTCCGTTCTGCCGGGCGGTACCGCGGCGTGTCGATTCGTGGTGCAGTTGTGCGGTCGTACGGGTCGTACGGGTCGTTCACGTCGTGCACGTCGTGCAGGTCGTTGGCGCTGCGCGGGTCAGCCTCCGGCGGCGTACCGCTCGGCGCTGGTCGGCAGATCGCCGCAGCCACCGAGGACACTCGGCAGGACCGGCAGGGCGAACCCACCGTCGTAGCCGGTGTCGTGCTCGAGGCTCAGGCCCGGGCAGACCCCGCAGTCATAGCAGGGCGACCAGCGGCAGTCGTCGAGCTGCTGGTCCTTCTGGGCGTCCTGCCAGTCCTCCCACAGCCAGCCCTTCTCCAGGCCGCTGTCGAGGTGGTCCCACGGCAGCGCCTCGCGGTCGTCGCGCTCGCGCGCACAGAACCAGTCGAGTTCGATGCCCGTCTCCTGCATCGCGCGCCGCCAGATCGGCAGCGTCGGCATCTCGTGCCAACCATCGAACCGGGCACCGAGCTGCCAGGCGCGCTCCACCGCAGCGGCGACGCGCCGGTCGCCCCGGGCCAGCAGGCCCTCGATGACCCCCTCCTCGGGGTCATTGGTCCGCAGCTTCAGCCCGCCGTGGTCCTTGATGGCCATGCGGATCAACTTCAGCTTGCGCCGGATCTCCTCGGGCGAGTCCTGTGGGGCCCACTGGAAGGGGGTGTGGGGCTTGGGCACGAACCCGCCGACCGAGATCGTCACCTTGTTGGCGCGACCGTGTTTGCGGGCGATCTCGTAGACCCGGATGCCCATGTCGGCGATGGCCTGGACGTCCTCGTCGGTCTCGGTCGGCAGCCCGACCATGAAGTACATCTTGATGTGGCGCCAGCCCTCGGAGAAGGCGATCTCCGCGGTGCGGAGCATGTCCGCCTCGGAGACCATCTTGTTGATCACCGCGCGCATGCGTTCGCTGCCGGCCTCCGGCGCGAAGGTCAGCCCGGTGCGGCGGCCGTTACGGGCCAGTTCGTTGGACAGCGTGACGTTGAACGCGTCCACCCGGGTCGAGGGCAACGACAGCGAGGTGACGGTGCCCTCGTAGGTGTCCGCGAGATCGCGGGCGATCGGCGCGATCGCGGAGTGGTCGGCCGAGGACAGGCTCAGGAGCCCGACCTCGTTGAAGCCGGTGTCCTTCACGCCCTCCTCGACGAGCTTCTGGACCGTCTCGGGCCGACGCTCGCGCACCGGTCGGGTGATCATCCCGGCCTGGCAGAACCGGCAGCCGCGAGTGCAGCCACGGAAGATCTCCACGCTGAAGCGTTCGTGCACCGTCTCGGTCATGGGCACGATCTGCTTGCGCGGGTACTGCCACTCCTCGAGGTCCTGGATGGTGCGTTTGGGCACCAGGGCCGGCACACCGGACTCGATCGGCACGGTCTGCTTCAGCCGGCCGTCGTCGTGGTAGCGGGCCTCGTAGAACGCGGGGACGTAGCACCCCTCGACGTCCGCGAGCCGCCGAAGCAGATCGTGGCGGGTCAGCTCCCGGCCGGCCTCCCGGTCGCGCTTGAACGCCCGCACGACGTCGTCGATGTCGAGGGTGACCTGCTCACCGTCGCCCATGACGGCCACGTCGATGAAGGGGGCGAGCGGCTCCGGGTTGTAGGCGGCGTGTCCCCCGACGACCACGACGGGGTCGTCGAGCGTGCGTGCCGCCGAGCGGTGCGGCACGTCACCGAGGTCGAGCAGGTTCAGCAGGTTGGTGTGCCCGAGCTCGTGCGGCAGGCTGACCCCGAACACGTCGAATGCCCACAGGGGCCGATGCGCCTCGAGCGAGAACGTCGGGATCCGGTGCGTCCGCAGCAGTTCCTCGAGGTCGGTCCACGGGGCGTAGGCCCGCTCCGCGAGTGTGCCGGCACGCTCGTTGAGGATCTCGTAGAGGATCTGGATGCCCTGGTTGGGCTGGCCCACCTCGTAGGTGTCGGGGTAGCACAGCAGCCACCGGCTGTCGGCCGAGGTCCAGTCGCTGACGACCTGGTTGTGCTCACCGCCCACGTACTGGGCCGGCTTGCGGACCAGGGGCAACAGCGGCTCGAGCGCGTCCCAGTAGCTCGGCACGGGGCTCGCCGCGGTGCCTGGACGCCGGATGGCCGCGCGGGCCGGACCACGCGGGACGGCGGGTGCGACGACGGCGGGTGCGGTTCCGAGCACGCGAGACCTCCTGGACTCGTCCGTGGCGTCGCGCGAGGGCGACGACGCCGGCTGCCCCGACCGTACTAGAGCCCGCGGCCGCTGGCCGAGCCGGCTCAGGCCGGGGTGCGACGGTTGAGCGGGACCGCGGAAGCGGGCCGTTCGAAACGCCGCATGTGGATGTTCAGCAGCAGCCCGACCATCGCGAACCACACGATCAGCGACGTGCCGCCGTAGCTGATGAAGGGCAGCGGCAGACCGGTGACCGGCATGATCCCGATCGCCATGCCGACGTTGATGAACACCTGCAGGGCGAGGACGGCCACGATGCCGCTGGCCACCAGCGTGCCGAACAGGTCCTTGGACAGGATCGCGATCCGCAGCCCGCGCCACACCAGCACCAGGAACAGCCCCAGCACGACACTGGCACCGAGGAAGCCGAACTCCTCGGCGATGACCGTGAAGATGAAGTCGGTGTGGTTCTCCGGCACGTACGACAGCGAGGTCTGCGTGCCCTCGAACAGGCCCTTGCCGGCGAACTGGCCCGACCCGACCGCGATCAGCGACTGGCGGGTCTGGAAGGCGGCGGTCTGGGCGGCGGAGGCATCCCCGGCGTTCAGGAAGGCGGTCAACCGGGTGAGCTGGTAGGGCTGGATGATCTCGTTCTGGATCGCGACGGCGAAGGCGACCACGCCGCTGACCAGCAGGGCGACGAGGTAGCGCGCCTTCACCCCCGCGATCAGGAACAGCACGGCGGTCATCCACATGAACACCAGTGAGGTGCCGAGGTCCGGCTGCAGGAAGACGAGCGCGGTGGGGATCAGGGTCGCGGCCAACGACAGCCCGACGAACCCGACGTGGGGATCGCCCTTGGACTCGTGCAACAGGGCCGCCAGGCCCACGAGCAACGCGATCTTCGCCAACTCGGAGGGCTGCAGCTGGAAGCTGGCGATCACGATCCACCGCTGCGAGCCGTTGAGCTCCGTACCCAGCGGGGTGATGGTCAGGACCAGCAGCACGATCGAGACGACGTACAGGATGGGTGCATAGGCCCGGATCCAGCGGTAGTCGACCACGGCCACCACGACCATGCCCACGATGCCGATGACCAGCGCCAGGACCTGCCGCGAGACGTAGAAGGTCAGCGCCTCCCCCTGGGCGCTCAGTGCGACCAGCTTCGCGGAATAGATCGCGACCAGTCCGATCCCCGTGAGGGCCAGCGCGGTCAGGACCAGGATCGGGTCCAGGTGCCGCACGGGGTCGTAGATGTCCATCCAGCGGGACTGCACCGAGTCGCGCTGCATCTGTTGGCGGCGGTCACCGCCGTAGCCGTACTGCATCGTGGTCCACCTCCTCGTCGGGCGCTCGTCGTGTCCGCTGGGTCGTCGGGCGGATCGGGATCAGTCCAGGATCTCCGCGCCGGCCTCGAACGTCGCATCCTCGGCATCGGTGATGCCGAAGTAGTGCTCGAAGATGTTGCGGGCGATCGGGGCCGCGGTCTGGGAGCCACCACCGCCCTCCTCGACGTTCACCGCGACCACGATCTCCGGGTCGTCGGCCGGCGCGTAACCGGCGAACCAGGCGAAGGGCACACGCGGGCGGACCTCCGCGGTCCCGGTCTTGCCGGCGACCGGGATCTGGGCGAGCGGGAAGCCACTGAAGGCCGTGAACCCCGTCCCCCGCTCGTTCATGACCGTGCGCTCGAGACCCTCGCGCATCACGGCGAGTTCCGTGCCGTCGAGCCCGAGGTCGCCGAGCGGTTCGGGCTCGATCTCCCGGATGACGGTGCCGTCCCGGGACACGATCCGGCTGCCGAGCCGGGGCCGCATCAACACCCCGTCGTTGGCGACGGCCTGGTAGGAGGCCGCCACCTGCAACGGGGTCGACAACACATCGCCCTGGCCGATGGAGCTGTTGATGGCGTCACCACCACGCCAGAGCCCGCCGAACTGGCACAGGTCACTGAGCAGTTCGCGCTCGTAGCTGCCGTCGTCGGCGGCCTCCGCGGCGGCACACGTCGAGTCGCGGGTGTTGAGGTAGTACTCCTCACGCCACTGGCGGCCCGGAACCCGCCCGGCGCGCTCGCCGGGGAGGTCGATGCCGAGCGTCCGACCGAACCCGAACCGTTGGCCCACCCGGACCAGGACCTCGTCGGGATCCTCGGCGTTGTTCTCCCGCAGCCACTGCTCGAAGGCCAACTCGTAGAAGTAGGTGTCACAGGAACGCATCAGGGCATCCGACAGGTCCATCGGCCCCTCGTTCACGCCGCGGTTCCAGTTGCGGTAGGTGTTGCCACCGACCTCGAGCGCCGCGTCGCACTCGATGGTTCCCCGGGGACCGATCAGCCCGGCCTCGAGCATGGCCGCACCCGACGCCGTCTTGAACACCGACCCCGGCGGATACAGACCGGCGACGGCGCGGTTGAGCAACGGCTGGAAGTTCTCGCGGTCGTTGACGAACTCCCAGTAGTCGGTGCTGACGCCGCCGATGAACTCCTGTGGGTCGTAGGACGGATAACTCGCCATCGCCAGCACGGCCCCGGTGCGCGTATCGAGCACGACCGCGGAGCCGGCCACCGACGGCAGGAACTGCCCGTCGTCGCGCTGGATGTTGCGGCTGTCCTCGATGCCGTTGACCAGCAGCGTCTCCACCGCGGCCTGCAGGTCCGGATCGAGCGTGGTCACCAGATCCGCGCCCTGCAGCGGCTCGCGTTCACGCTGGATGTCGAGCACGTCGCCCCGGGCATTGACGACCAGCACCCGCTCACCGGCGACGCCGCGCAGATCCTGCTCGTAGGCCTGCTCGAGCCCGCCGCGACCGATCAGGTCACCACCGCGATACGAGGTGAAGTCCGGATCGAGCAGCTCCTGGTCGCTGATCTCCCCGAGATAACCGACCAGGTGGGCGGCGAGCTCCCCCCGGGGATACTCACGGACGGGCAGCGTCTCGGCGATGACGCCGGGGAAGAGCTCCTGGTGTTCGCGCACGGCGAACACGATCTCCGGTGCGACATCGAACTCGAGTGGCACCGGCGACAGCGGGCTGCGCCGTTGGCTGCGCATGCGCTCGATGACGTCGTCGGTCTCCAGCTCGAGCAACTCGCCGAGCCGCTCGATCACCAGGGCGGCCTCGTCGGTCCGGGGCTGGCCGTCGGGGCCGAGCAGCAGCTGACGGTCCGCGCTGATCGCCAGGGCCGGACGGTTCTGGACCAACTCCGAGCCGTCCGCGGCGAGGATGCTGCCACGTGGTGCCTCGGCGACCACGGTGCGCAGTCGGTTGGAGTCCGCGAGCTCGACGAACCGGTCACCGGCCAGCACCTGCAGGAACCACAGCCGCGCGAGCAGCGCGAGGAACAAGCCGATCACCACGACCGCGAGGAACGTCAGGCGCAGGATCGGCGAGGAGTCGGACGGAGGGATGGCCATGGACGCTCGTCACCGCAGGAGCCGGACAACACGACGACGGGGCTCGCTCACGGAGCGTCCGTCCGACGACGGAATGACGCGCCCGTACGGCAGACGAGCGACCACCCCCGACGGAACGGAAGGTACCAGCGGTGCCCGTCGCGCATGCCGCCCCGCGCGCCCCCGGCACTCAGTCGAGACCCGACGCGCCGCGCAGCGGGAAGCGCTCGAGCAGCCGCCCGACGATCCCCAGCACGACCGGGGCCAGCAGGGTGTTGTAGAGCGCGACCGACAACGACGCCTGCAGCAACAGCGTCGAGGTGACCGCGTCGTCACCGAGCAGTGATCCCAGCGCCCCGACCCCGGCGGTCCCCAGCGCACCGGTGACGAACGCGAGCAGGAGCGGTGCCGTGAACGACCCGGGAGCCAGATAGGGCCGGGCGACCCCGACGGCATAGCCGACCGCGGCCAGCACCAGCATGCCCAGCCCGAGCGGCGACTGGGAGATCAGCAGATCGCTCAGGAGCCCACAGACGGCACCGACGCGCGCACCCGACGGTGAGCCGTCCCGGACCCCGACGGCCAGCGGCAGCAGGAGCAGCAGGTCGGGCCGGAAACCGATCAGCGTCAGCGCGGGGAACAGGGCGGTCTGCAGCACCGCAGCGGTGAGCACCAACAGGCCCAGGACCAGGATCCGTTGGATCACCCGTCGTCACCCGTCGGATCCCCACCGTCGGGCTCGGGCGCGTCGTCGGGCTCGGGCGCGTCGTCGTCATCCGTCGGACCCCCGGGGGTCAGCGCACCCGGATCCAGCCGGGGCTCCACGGGGGGCCGGGTGAAGTCCAGGCCCTCGGAGCCCTCGAACGCCGGGATCTCGTCGGTCGGGTCGACCAGCAGCACCAGGACGTGGTGCAGCCGGGTGAAGTCCACGAAGGGATTGACCAGCATCTCGGAGGTCAACCGACTGCCCGATTCCTGGATCGACGACACGGTCCCGATCGGGATGCCCGCGGGGAAGAGTCCGCCCCGGTAGCTCGAGGTGACGATCTCGTCGCCGAGTTCGACGTCCGCCTCCGGATCGAGCGGTCGCATGGTCATCGGATCACCGCCACGCCCATCGATCGTGCCGATCTCCCCGGTCCGGGCGATCCGGCTGGCGGCGGCGAAGGTCGGGTCGATGGCCAGCAGCACCCGTGAGGCGTTGGGGGTGACCTGGATCACCCGGCCGACGAGCCCGTCGCCGTCGATGACGGGCATGTCCCGCTGGACGCCGTCAGCGGTCCCGACGTCGATGGTGATCGTCCACTCGAAGTTCGATGGGGCGAGGGCCACGACCCGTGCCGCGACGGAGTCGATCGCGGCGCGCTCACGGATGTCGACCAGCCCGCGCAACTCCGCGTTCTCGCGCTCCAGATCGGCCGACGACACCCGCCGTTGCTGCAACCGCTCGACCTCGACCCGCAGGCGCCGGTTCTCCGCCCGGGTCCGGAACAGGTCGTTGACGTTGTCACCGAGGGTGGTGAACGGACGCACCAGCGCGGACACCCCGTCCTGCAGTGGACGCACCACGGAGGTCACCCCACCGCGCAATCGGTCGGTCGAGCCGCCCTCGTCCGATCGGAAGTCGACCGTCACGAGCACGAGCGCGACGGCGATCAGCACGCCGAGGAGCACCCGCGCCCGCCGCTGCGACACCCGTCACCTCACAGACACCGCCCCGGATGGGCGGTGATCGCTCTCGCTCAGTGCCGTGACGAGGAGATCAGGACCTTCTTGAGCGCCTCGAACTCCTCGAGGCACTTGCCCGACCCGATCGCGACCGACGACAGCGGATTCTCCGTGATGTGGATGGGCATCCCGGTCTCGTGCTTGAGCCGCTCGTCGAGTCCCTTGAGCAGCCCACCACCACCGGTGAGCACGATGCCCTTGTCCATGATGTCGGCGGCGAGCTCCGGCGGGGTCTTGTCGAGCGTGTTCTTGACCGCGTCGATGATCGCGTTGACCGGCTCCTCGATGGCGCGTCGGATCTCGTCGGCGGACACGATGATCGTCTTGGGCAGTCCGGAGACGAGGTCGCGACCACGGATCTCCGCATGCGACTCGTCGGCCAGCGGGAAGGCGGAGCCGATCGCCATCTTGATCTCCTCGGCGGTCCGCTCACCGAGCATCAGCGAGTATTCCTTCTTCACGTAGCTGATGATCGACTCGTCGAGCTCGTCACCACCGATGCGGATGGACTGCGAGGTCACGATGCCGCCCAGCGAGATGACCGCCACCTCGGTGGTGCCACCGCCGATGTCGACGACCATGTTGCCGGCCGGCTCGTGGACCGGCAGGCCCGAGCCGATCGCCGCGGCCATCGGCTCCTCGATGATGTAGGCCGCACGGGCCCCCGCCTGGATCGATGCCTCCTCGACGGCACGCTGCTCCACACCGGTGATGCCCGAGGGCACGCACACCACGACCCGCGGCTTGGCCAGGAACCGACGCTTGTGCACGGCCTGGATGAAGTAGCGCAGCATCTTCTCGGTCACGTCGAAGTCGGCGATGACGCCGTCCTTGAGCGGTCGGATCGCCATGATGTGGCCCGGCGTGCGCCCGATCATGCGCTTGGCCTCCGCACCGACGGCGAGAATCGCACCGTTCTTGGTGTTGATGGCGACCACCGAGGGCTCGTTGAGCACGATGCCGCGCCCGCGGACGTACACCAGGGTGTTGGCCGTGCCGAGGTCCACGGCCATGTCGCGGCCGAGGAACTGGAAGGTGTTGCCGATATTCGCCGTCACGTTGTGGGACCTGCCGTGTCGTTGGTGCCGGTCGGGCGCGGCCGGATCGCTGCGCGGCCCAGACCGAGAGGGGGAGGGTGCGGCGGTCGCCATCGGGGTCCGGTGACCGCTGGGACCGATCGTGAACTGCGGGCTACGAGCGCCTCGGGCGGCACCGATCGCGTCGACCGGGACGTCGACGCCAACGGGTCCATGGGCGTGGGTGCCACGGTCGACCCGCTGACGGCCCTACCACGATGGCGACTCCGCCATCGCAAGCTATCACCGGGCCCGTCCACGCGTGCGCCGGCGTGCCCCCTCCGGACGGCCCCGTCCGAGCCCGATGACCCCGCTCACCTGCACCGATACGACTCCGGCCGCCTCACGCCACCGCCGGCTCCAGCACACCGCGGCGCGCGAGGCTGACCCACCGACCGGCGCCGATCACCAGGTGATCGAGGACCCGGACACCGACCAACTCCCCCGCGCGCGACAGCCGGCGCGTCACCGCGGCGTCGTCGCGGGACGGCTCCGGATCCCCGCTGGGATGGTTGTGGGCGACCACGATGGCGGACGCATTGGCGAGCAGGGCGTCGCGGAAGATCTCCCGTGGGGCCATGAACGTGTGGTCGATGCTGCCGACCGACACCAGCGCGACGCGCAGCAGGCGGTGCTTGGTGTCCAACAGGGCACTGACGCAGCGCTCACGGTCAGCACCGGCGAATGCCGGCAGTAGCAGCGTCGCGGCGTCCTGCGGGCTCGTGACCTCGATGCGTCGCTCGGGTTCGGCCGGGGCGAACCACGCCGTCATCGCCTCCGCGGCGGGATCCACCACGACCGCCGCCGTGCCGTGCTCCGACCCGGATGCGATGCGACTGGGCGCGGACCCGCGGCTGGGCCCCTCGCACCACGCGGCGGCGGCCGACACGGTGACGGCCTGCTCGGCGGCCTCGATCGGGGGATGCGAACGGCTCATGGTCGGCTCCTGTGGGCTGTGGCCGGACGTGGACGTGTGGACGCCGCAGCCTGCAGCGGCGGCCCGGCCCGGCACCACCCGGGTCCGCGCGCCCCTGTGGACAGCGCGATGACACCGCCCCGATCGAGCGCCGGGTGCGCGCGCAGTGCCCGTACGCGCACGGAACGCACGACAGGACGGGTTCGGGCCGGTCGGCGGCCGACGGGTCGGTGAGGATGGCCGCGACAGACGTCGAGGACCGCGGCAGCGCCGTGTGCCTGCGGGCACTCGACCGGGGAGCGCATGGATCACACGTCGGCATCGGGCCTGGCCCACCCGCTGTTGCGGGTGGAGCTCGATCGATGGCACCGCGTCCACGGCCACGACACGGACCCCGCGGCGACGTTCCTGGCGCACCACCTCGGGGCGCACGGGCTCGCGGTCGCCTACCAGCCGCTGGTGGCCCTGGACACCGAACGCACCGTCGGAGCCGAGGCGCTGTTGCGACTGCCGACCGACCGCCATCCCGAGCTCGATTCCATCGTCGCCATCGTCGAGGTCGCCGAGCGCAGTCGCCTGATCGACGCGATCGGTCGCACCGTGCTCGACCTGGCGGTCGGGCAACTCGCCGTGTGGCAGGGCATGCCGGGCGGTGCCGACTGGCAGATCCACGTCAACGTCTCCCCCGTACAACTGCAGGAGCCGACGTTCCCCGATGCCGTCGAACGCATCCTGTCCGGGCGGGGCGTGCGTCCCGCCTCGCTGGTGCTGGAGGTCACCGAGACCGCGGCGCTCAGCGACGACGGTGTCGCCCAACGCACGTTGCAGGTGCTCGAGGCCCGCGGGATCGAACTCGCGATCGACGACTTCGGCACCGGCTACGCCTCCCTGGATCTGTTGGCCCGCATCCCGGCCCGCACCCTGAAGATCGACCGGACCTTCGTCGAGGCCATCGGCACCGGCGGTGTCGTCCGCGGCCGTGGCGTGGTGGTCGAGGCGGCGGTCGGACTCGGTCGCTCCGTCGGTCTGCGGGTGGTCGCCGAGGGCGTGGAGACGGCGGCCCAGGCGGACGTCCTGCGCAGCTGGGGCTGCCGGTACGCGCAGGGCCACCACTTCGGGCGACCGGGGCCGGCCGGCGCGCTGGTTCCGGCGGCGGCCGACGTGATCACGACGCGCGCCGCCGGAGGTTCCGCACGGCTGCCGGCCGCAGCCCAGGAACTGGCAGCGGCCGCCGCCACGCTGCTGCTGACCGGAACCCCGGACCGTGACGCGGTCTACGGACCAGCCGTCGAACTGACGCGCGCGCTCGCCGCCGCGACGACGATGGACCGTGACCGCGCCGACACCAACCTGCTGCTCAGCGTGCTGGCGACCACGCCGACGGCCCTGCCGGCGCTTCAGGGCCTGGAACTGACCGCTCTCGAGCAGGCCCTGACGGCGCGTCCGGACCCCGCACCGACAGCCCCGCTCGGTGCGCTCGCCGCCTTCGTCCGGGACCTGGCCGCCGCACGCGCCGCCGGGACGTCGTGCACCCGGGCGCTGGCCGCCCTGCCCCCCGACACCGATCTCCCCGCGGCGATCGGCCGGACGGTCCACGCCTGGTGGCCCTCGGGCATGGTCACCCGTAGCGGCGACCTGCTGATCGATCGTGACCCCGGGTTCGCGGACGTCGACCAGCTCGTGCGTGACGCGATCCGGCGTCTGCGGGTGGGCGACGCCGGCATGCACCGGGTGCGGTCGTTGCTCGGTATGGCGCTGGTGATCGGGGCCCATGGCGACCTGATCGACGTGCTCGACGCCTGCGCCTCCGAGGCCCGGACCGTGCTCGGTGCCGCCACCGTGTCCATCTCACGCTTCGAGACCGACCGGGCGCGGATCCACACGCTGGTCAACGTCGGTGATCTGGCCTCGTGGGAGGAACGCCACCCGGCCGCCGAGTTCTACGACCTGCACGAGTACGGCCAGGCTGCGCAGCGCATCCTCGACCGGTCGGTGAACATCGGCAGCGTCGGTGACCCGGATGCCGACCCCGCCGAGATCGACCTGCTGCGTCGGCTCGGCAAGGGCAGCTGGGCGGGGACGCCGATCATGGTCGACGGCGAGGTGTGGGGCGAGCTGTACGCCGTGACCCACGAACACGAGCCGGACTTCACCGTGGCCGACGGACCGTTCGTGCTCGCGGTCGCCGGCCTCGTCGGGGTGGCGATCGCGCGGACCCAGGACCTGCTCGCCCTCGACCAGCTCGCACACGAGGATCCGCTCACCGGGCTGCCCAACCGCCGCCGGCTGGAGGCGCACGGTGACCGGCTGCTGCAGGCCTCACGCGGTCGCTCGGGACCGGGTGTCGCGATGATCGACGTCAACGGCCTCAAGCGTCACAACGACGAGTTCGGCCACTCGGCGGGCGACGAGTTGCTGCGCACCGTGGCCCGCGTGCTCGCCGCGGTCGCCGTGGACATCGAGGACGCGCTCGTCGCCCGGCTCGGGGGCGACGAGTTCTGTCTGATCCTCCCCGGCGACGAGCAGCGGCTGCGTGGGGCCATCGACGCGATCCACGCCGGGCTGGCCCGGCAACCGCCACCTCGGCCACGCCTGGCCATCGGTGCGGCGGTCGGCACCGACGACGACCACGACCTCGCGCTGCTGCTCGCCCGGGCCGATGCGGCCCAGTACGACGCCAAGCGGGCCGGGGCCCCACTGATCGTGCACGGTGCCCGCCGCACGGAGCGCGTCGACGACGAGGTGGCGCACGGTGCCCGGGCCCAGCCGCACCTGGACATCACGACCGCGCTCCAGCGGTGGCACGACACGCTCGGCACCGAACCCGACGCCGGCGCACGACTCGAAGCCCTTGGTGATCTGCTGACCGCCCTGCTCGATCTCAACCGCTGGGTGGTCAGCCTGGTCCAGCCCGACGGAGCCCTGACCATCGTCCAGGCCCACATCCGGCGCATGGGCCGCACGGTCGAGCAGACGGGGATCGCCGCGCCCCTGGTCGAGCAGGTGTTCCACCTCGACGACTATCCCCTGACCCGGCGGGCCTTCGCCGACCGTCTCCCGTTCGCGGTCGACGTCGACGATCCCCTCGCCGACGCCGCCGAACGGGCCATGCTGGAGCAACTCGGACACCGCTACGTGATCGGTCTGCCCATCGAGCTCGACGGCCAGCGGCTGCTGCTCGAGCTGATGGGCGACGAGCGCAGCGTGCCGTGCGGGCTCGCGGTCCAGCTCGCGACGTCCCTGACCGCGCACCGGAGCGGACCCGTCCTGCGGCACCTCGATGACGGCCGACCGACCATCCGGGCGACCGGATGACCGCGGCCGTCCCCCGACGTCTCCAGACGCTGATCGATGCGGCGCTCGACCGCTGGCAACGTGACGAGCAGCCGCACGCGGGTCGCTCCGCACGTCGGTTGGCGGCCGCACTGGCCGAGGGCCGGGTCCAGGTCGCCTACCAGCCGATCGTCGCGCTGCACGACCGGCGTCTGGTCGCCGTCGAGGCGCTGTTGCGGCTGCACGACGGCGAGGACGCCTGGTTGGGCACGGCCGCCGCCGTGGTCGCCGTCGCGGAGGACGACGGCCTCATCGATGCGCTCGGGACCTACGTCCTCATCCACGCCTGCAGCCAGCTCACGGCCTGGCGCAGCCGACCGGAACTGGCCGAGCTGCAGCTGCACGTCAACATCTCACCCTGGCAACTCCGCGACGAACGGTTCGTCGCGACCCTGCAGCAGACCCTCGAACACACCCGGCTCGACCACGACGACGTCATCCTCGAGGTGACCGAGACCGCGGCCTTCGGGCCCGACGGTGTCGCGGAGGCCACGCTGTCGACCCTCGACGCGCTCGACATCGAGGTCGCGATCGACGACTTCGGGACCGGCTTCGCCTCGCTCGACCTGCTCGCCGCGACTCCTGCGCGCTCCATCAAGCTCGACCGGTCCTTCGTGGCGTCGGTCGGTGCCATCACGGAGCCGCCGCGCGGGCGGGCGCTCGTCGTGCAGGCCGCCATCGGACTCGGCCGGGCGCTGGGGCTGCGCGTGGTGGCCGAGGGGATCGAGACACCCGAGCAGGCGCACACGCTGCAGGCCTGGGGCTGTGTGTACGGCCAGGGCTTCTTGTTCGCCAAGCCGGCCTTCGCCGACGAGCTGGACCTGTCCCCACCGCCCGCGCAGCGACCGGCCGTGGCGGCCACCGGCACCGAGCGACGCCTGTCCAACGAGGCGATCGACCTCGCCCTCGCGCTCGCCCTCGCGCTGGTGACCGCCGCCCCCCGACCACAGTCGGTGCGTGCCGACGCCCAGCAACTGGCGTTGCTGCTGGGTGAGACGCTGGGCATCGATCGGCGTCAGGCCGACATCGCCGCCGTCCTCGCGACGATCCACGACGCGCCGCAACGGTTCGCGGAGGTCGTGACCCCGAAGAGCGGATCGGCCGCGGCCGTCGACCTCGCCCGTGAGCTGGGTGCCGGTCCCGGCCTGCTCCCGGACGCGGGTCCGGGGCAGCTCGCCGCTGCAGCGTGGCTGCTGAGCATCGCCCGTCACGAGCGTGCGGAGCTCACCACGACGCTCACACGACTCGGGACACCCCTGTCCGCGTCGACCCGTGAGCGGATCGAGGCGTGGTGGCATGGCACCGACCCCGAGCCGGCACCGATCACCCAGCTGCGCACCCTGGAGGCCCGACTCCGCCACCGCGACGAGGCCTCCCGGCGTCTGCGCTCGATGTCGGCGCTCACCCGCGCCGTCAGCGGTGCCGGCACGCTGCTCGACGTGCTCGAGGTCACGGCCGAGGAGGCCCGGGTCGCACTCGGTGCCGCGTCGTTGTCGATCACCCGGTTGGAACGCGATCGGGGCGTCCAGCACACCCTGGTCAACGTCGGCGAACTCGCCGGCTGGGAGCAACGCCGACCGACTGACGAGGCCTACCCCTTCAGCGCGTTCCCGCGGGCCACGGAGCGCCTGCTCAACCAGGCGATCCACGTGGCGGTGGCCGGTGCCGGCCAGGATCCGCCCGAGGAGCAGATGCTCGACCTGCTCGACAAGGGCTCCAGCGCAGCGGTCCCGATCGTGATCGACGGCACCACCTGGGGGGAGGTCTACGCCACCACCAACCGCGACACACCGGCGTTCACGGCGTCCGATGCACCGTTCCTCCGGGCCGTCGCCAACGTGGTGGCGCTCGCGATCCGGCGGACCGAGCACGTCGGTGAACTGGCCCGACTCGCCGACGAGGACCCACTGACCCGACTGGGCAACCGTCGGGCGTTGGAGCGCCATCTCGGGGCCGCGTGTGCCGGGGACACCGAGATGGGTCTGCTGCTGCTCGACGTGGACGGCCTGTCGGCCATCAACGACGTCCACGGCAGCCCCGCCGGGGACGCCGTGCTCGTCGAGGTGGGCGACGCGTTGACCCGTGTGGCCGCCACGACGCCGAACGTGTTCGCCGCCCGACTCGGGGGCGACGAGTTCTGCCTCGCCATGACCGGTGGCAGCTCCGACATCGAGTCGATCCTCGACCGGATCCGCCGACGACTGGCCGGTGGCAACGGGCCGCGGCCCTCGCTGTCGGCTGGCTACGCCCAGGTGCGCTGCTGCGACGACGACGCGATCGCGACCCTGCTGCGACGGGCCGATGCCGCCCAGTTCCTCGCGTCACGCACCGGCGCGCCGCTGGTCGCCGTCGGCCCGGACAGCGATCTGCCGGCCGGGCTCGACGTCGAGGCACCGACGCCCGGCGTTCCCGGCGGCGACGCGACGGGCACGGGAACCGCCCGGGCGGTGATCGACCGCGGGGTCGGCAGCGATGCGGCGCTGTGGCGGTGGGCCGACCAGATCGACGGCCCGGCGCGCAATCGACTGGAGGGGCTCGGCGAGCTCGCTGTCTCCCTGCTCGATCTCAACCGCTACGCGCTGTCCGAGCAACCCACGGGCCGCGCCACCGTCCACATCCAGAGTCTGCACGTGCGCCGTCGACGACCGAACTTCGCGCCGTTCGTCCCGATGGACGACGAGGTCTACGAGGTCGCCGACTTCCCCGTCACCGAACGGGCCATCGCCACCGGCAGCGGCTTCGTCGTCGACGTCGACGACCCCCGCGCCGATGCCGCCGAACGTGCGCTGCTCACCGAATTCGGCCACCGCTACCTGATCGCCATCGGTGAGGCCCACCCCGATGGCGGCGGGCTGCTGCTCGAGCTGTACGGCGACGAGCAGAGTCGCCCGCTGGCCGTCGCGCTCCCCTTGCTCGAGGCACTGGCGGCCCGCACGCTCGGCCGTGACGTCGATCTGCGCTGAGCCGCCCATTCGGCGACCGGGCCGCACCCGACCGGACGCCGACGTGGTCGGCGCCCGGCGGTCACACGGCCGGTCAGAACCGGCCGGGGAAGAACAGCTCGAGCTCACGCGCGGCCGAGTCCGGCGAGTCGGACCCGTGGACGATGTTCTCCCCGATCACGGTGGCGAAGTCGCCGCGGATGGAGCCTGGCGTGGCCTCCAACGGGTTGGTGGCACCCATCAGCGTGCGCATCCCGGCGATCGCGCCCTCACCCTCGACACACATCGCGACCAGCGGCCCCGAGGTGATGAATTCGACCAGCTCACCGAAGAACGGCTTGTCGGTGTGTTCGCCGTAGTGCTCCTCGGCGATCTCGCGCGGCAGGGTCCTGAGCTCCAGCGCCCGCAGCGCGAAGCCCTTGCGTTCGATCCGACCGACGACCTCGCCGACGAGCCCGCGGGCGACGCCGTCGGGCTTGATGAGGATCAGGGTCTGTTCGATGGCCATGGGAACTCCGGGTTCGGTCTGCGGGGCGGATGGTGGGGTTGGTGGACGGTCGGGGTTGCGCGCGTCGGTGCGGCAGATGGCGGGGAGCCTGCCCGGCCAGCGGTCCCACGGCAAACGCGGCCATGTCCCCATGGCGGGGACCGTCTGTCAGCCGCGGTCGTCGGGGTCACCGGCCTCGGGTCCGGCACCGAGGTCCTCGGCGGCGTCGAGCATCTGCTCGATGGCGGCCTCGAAGGCGTCGTCGTCCTCGAGCACGTCGAGCAGTTCCTCGTCGTCGGTGTCGAGGTCCCCCGGCTCGCGCACGACCGCGTCGTCGTCGGTGCCGTCCCCGATCGGCAGATACCGGTCGCGGGCCGCACCCACCGTGTGCAGGGACCCGGCGACCAGGATCCCGTCACCCTCCCGGGCGACCGACTCCGCCAGGGTCAGGGCGGAACCGATGTCGGTCGCCACCTCGACGACGGTGCCGCTGTCGCCCCAGACCTCCATCGCCACGGCCCGCATCCGCTCCAACGGTGCCGCACGGGGGTGGTCGACCCGGGTGACGACCACATGGGAGGCCGCCGCGGCGAACGCGCCGAGGATCCCGGCGATGTCCTTGTCGTCGAAGCACGCCGCCACGAGCACCAGTTCCCGGAAGCCGAACGACTCCTGCAGGGCCTCGGCCGCGGCGGCTGCTCCGTGGGGGTTGTGCGCCCCGTCGAGCACCACCGTCGGATCGCGGTGCACGATCTCCAGACGGCCGGGGATGGCGACCGCGCCGAGTCCGTGACGGATGACGTCGTCCTCCATCGCGGCGAATGATGCACCGGTCAATGCGGCGAACGCACCGAGCGCCAGCGCCGCATTGTCGGCCTGGTGCGCGCCGTAGACGGGCAGCAGCACCTCGTCGATGGTGCGCTCCCCCACCCGCAACTCGAGCAGTTGGCCACCGACCGCCACCGATCGGTCCACCACCTCGACGTGGTCACCGACCCGCCACAGCGTGGCGCCCGCCTGCTCGACCGCCGCCGTGATGATCGCATCGACCTCCGGGGTCTGACGGGCGGTGACGACCTGTGCGCCGGGCTTGATGATCCCGACCTTCTCGCCGGCGACCTGTTCGGGGGTGGTCCCGAGCTCGGTGTGGTCGACGTCGATCGGGCCCAGCACGGCGACGTCGCCACGCACCAGATTGGTCGCGTCCCAGCGGCCACCCATGCCCACCTCGATGACGCCGACGTCGACCGGGACGTCGGCGAACCACCAGAACGCCATCGCCGTCAGCAGTTCGAAGTAGGTGACCCGGTCGGGCGCACCCTCGCCCGCCCAGTCGGCCGCGATCCGTGCGTCGACGAGGGCGGCGAGCTGTTCGACCTCCCGGTGGACGTCAGCAAACCGCTGCGGACCGATCGGACGGCCGGCCAGACCGAAACGCTCCCGCACGCTCTGCAGGTGCGGCGAGGTGTAGGTCCCGGCGGACAACCCGGCCGCGGAGCACAGCGCCCCGACCATGCGCACGATCGAGCCCTTGCCGTTGGTCCCCGTCACATGGACGGTCGGATAGGCGAGCTGCGGGTCGCCCATCAGCCCCGCGAGCGCGGTGATCCGGTCGAGATCGGGGAGCATGCGCCCCGGACCACGGGCGGTCAGGGCAGCCAGGGCCTGCTCGAAATCGTCGTTGGACACGGGGCGTCGCCTGCGGTCGGGGGCGTCGCGAGGCTACTGCCAGCACGGGACTGGCCCACGCGCCGCCCAGACCTTCTCTGCGCGCTTCGCTCAGACCTTCTCTGCGCGCGCAGCGCGACGCGCCTCGCGGGCGGCACGCTTCTCCTCGAACCGGGTGGCGGTCGCGTCGAGCTGCGTCAGGAACTCGGCGAGCTCCTCGCGACGCTGCTGGGCATGCTCGTCGAGCCCCTCGAGTTCGAAGACCTTCCAGTGCCGCAGCAGCGGCCACACGATGTCGTCGTGATGGATGCGCAGGTCGTAGATCCCGGCGTTGGCGATCTGCGCCGACTTGGTCAGGAACTGCTTCATCCCCGCACCCGGCATCTCGAAGCCGATGACCTCGTCGACGATCGCCTCGACCGCGGCCGAGGGGTCGATGTGCATCGCCGCGCCGAGCATGTCGCGGTAGAAGCGCATGTGCAGGTTCTCGTCCTTGGCGATACGCGACATGATCCTGTCGGCGACCGGGTCCTGCGAGTACCGACCGGTGTTCTTGTGGCTGACCCGGGTCGCGAGCTCCTGGAACGCCACGTAGGCCATCCCGGTCAGGGTGCCTTTGTTGTCGTGGTCGTAGCCCTGCATGACCTGGGCCATGCGGGCGCGCTCGAGCTCGACCGGGTCGACCGCCCGGGTGACCACGAGGTAGTCGCGCAACACGATGGAGTGACGTCCCTCCTCCGCGGTCCAGCGGTGCACCCAGTTGATCCAGGCCCCGTCGCCGTGGCCGAACATCGCATGGATCTCACGGTGATAGGACGGCAGGTTGTCCTCGGTCATGAGGTTGACCTCGAGGGCGACCTGCGCCACCCCGCTCACCCGCGACTGATCCGGGGTCCAGGGGTCCTTGTCGAAGTCACGACCCATCGAGTATGGGATGTAGTCGTGCGGGAACCACTCCTCGGCGATTTTCTCGTGGGCGCGCAGCTGTTCCTCGGCGACGGGCTCGAGCTCGGCGAGCAGATCGCGGTCGGACAGACGGGTCGCGGACATGCAGGGCCTTTCCGGGCGGTGGGACGTGACGGGCTACCGGCACCGGCACCCTCAACTTACGCAACCGTAACTTACGGCCCCTCTGTGCCCCTGTCCAGACCCTCGACCCCCGCCGTCCGGCTGGGCTACCGCTTGGTCGTCGTGGACGGGTAGATCCATCCCGCGAGCCGCCGGGTGAGCCACGGCAGGATGAGGTAGGTCATCAGGACGATCTCGACCGCGATGACGATGGCGAGCCGGACGGGGTAGGGCACGTCGCCGAGCACGAGTCCTGCCACGAACCCGAACACCAGCACGAGCAGGTAGACGACGGTGCCGAGGACCAGCGCCATCCGCCAGCGCACGGGTTGCGGCACGACCGTCCCGGGCGGGGCCTCGAACCACAGCTCCAGGCCGGTGTGCCGCTCGAAGATGGCGTCGGCCTCGACCAGCGGCACCACCTGCTCGAGGTGGCGGGCGCGCAGGTCGCTGGTCTCGAAGGCCCGCAGGTGCTCGAGCGTGGCGAACCGGAAGATGCTCGTGTACTCGGGCGTCGTCGCGCCGGCAGGAGGGCGCACCACCTCGGCGCCGAGGAATCCCTCGAGCGTGCGAGCGTCCTCGAGCAGACGACGCAGCCACTGCTCGTACTCGGCGCGACGCTCGGGGCGGACCCGACGTCTGACGATGGTCGTCACCGAGGTGTCGTCGGCCGGGGGACCTGCGCGCAGTGGCGTCGACGGCTCAGCCATGATCGTCGCCCTGCTCGCGGAGCAGCCCGAACGCGAAGCCACGTCCGACCCCGACGCGCATGGCCAGGTGGATCCAGAGGCGGGCGTGGTCCTCCAGCAGCCGGGCGGTCGATTCGTCGCCGATGACGAGCGTCTCGAACCCCATGGTCGCGGCGAGGTCACGGACGCGCTCGGCAGCCGGGCTCGGACCCGCGATCGGCAAGAACGCCGCCCGGCCGTCGACGCTCGGTGCGCGCATGACCTCGGCACCGACGGTGTTGAAGGCCTTGACCACCGTCGCCTGCGGCAGGCTGCGTCGGATGACGTCGAGGACGCTGTCGCAGCCGTCGGGGAGGGTCTGGCGCACGGCGTTGGTGGCGTCGACGAGCACGCCCCCGCCGACATCGCCGAGCGCCTGCAGGGCCGTCACCAGCCCGTCGTAGGGGACCGCCAGGACGATCAGGTCCGCGCCAGCGGCTGCTCGATCGATCGGCACCGCCTGTGCGTCCGGCACGGCCGCGCGCGCGGCCGTGAGCTTGGGGCTGTCGAGGTCGCGCGCCCCGAAGGTGACCCGGTGACCGAGGTCGACGAACCGGATCGCGAGGCTCGTCCCGACGGATCCGGCGCCGATCACCGTGATGGCGAGCTGCTCCGCGCTCATGCGCGGCTCGCGATCGCCACGCGGGCGGCCTCAGCGCCGGAGTTCTGCTGCTGTCCGGTGATGAGGTTGCCGTCTCGGACGACGTGGCTCGCGAAGGGTTCGCCGGCCACGAACGTCGTGTCGGGGATCGCGGCCGCCTCGTCCTCGATGAAGAACGGCTGGATCCGCTGGCCGATGTTCTGCTCGACGAAGCGCTCCTCGTCGGCGGTGAAACCGGTCCAGCGCCGGCCGGCCACCAGCAGCCGACCGTCGGCGTCGGTCGCGTCGAGCAGGGCGGCCGTCGCGTGGCAGACCACCACCGTCGGCTTGCCCGCGGCGTGGAACGCACGCAGAACCCGTTCGATCTGCGGGTTCCCCCGGAAGGTCTGCATCGGGCCCTGGCCGCCGACGAGGAACAGCACCTCGGCGTCGTCCACCTGTAGCTCGGCCAGCGGCCGCGTGTCGTCGAGCAGCGCCTTGGTCCGTGGCTCGCCGAGGAACGCCTTCGAGATCTCGTCATCGGCCGAGTAGCCGTTCGCCGCGTAGGGGTCGGAGAAGTCATCGGCCTGCACCGGCCCACCCTCCGGGCTGTACAGGGTCACCGAGAACCCCGCCTCCACGAACTCGCGGTGGGGGTGGGTGAGCTCGGCGAGCCAGAACCCGATCGGCCAGCCGGTGACGACCGACGTTGCCGGGTTGGACAGGACGAACGCGACCCGCTCGTGCTTGGTTGCCATGGTGCGATCCTTGTGATCGATGTCCGCACTTTGCGGTACAGCTTCGTAACGTTACGACACTGTACGGTATTCCCGGATGGCTCGGGGGGCGGAAGCCGCACCGCGGACACGAGCCGGCGCGGCATCCGGCCCGGCGAGGAGCGAGGCAGATGGGACGACCACGCGACACCGAACTCGACGCCGCGATCCTGCGCGCAGCGGCGGCGTTGCTCCAGGAGGGCGGCATCGGCGCGCTGACCTTCGAAGCCGTCGCCACACGGGCCGGGACCTCACGGCCCGCGATCTACCGCCGCTACGACTCGACCACCGAACTGGCCGTCGCCGCGCTCGGCCACGTCGCCCCGACCGCCGGCGCCGAACGCACCGGCGATCCGCTGACCGACCTCGTCGCCGAACTCGAGGCCTTCCGCACGGCGATCACCCGCTTCCAGGGGCTGAACGTCGTGGCCAGCATGCTGCTCGACACCACCGACGACGCGGTGAAGACCGCCTACCGGCGTGATGTCGTGCAGCGCCGCCGCAACCGACTCCGGCACATCCTGGACGACGCCGCCGAGCAGGCACCGGTGGCACCGGACCCACGGGACCGAGCCGCCGCGGTGTCGATGTGCACCGGCTCCTGGTACGCCCACGCCCTCGCCGGCGACGATCCGCCACCCGACTGGCCCCGACGCACCGCCGAGCTGCTGTGGCGGGCACTCGAGCTGCCCTGACCCCGCCAGCCTGCTGGTCAGCCGCCGTCGAGCTCGGCCGCGACCCGGCCCGCAACCGGCACCGGGCCGACGTCCCTCAGTCCTCGATCGCCTCCAGCGATCCGATCCGGGCCTCGAGTTCGGCGATCGCCGTCAGGATCTCCTCGCGCTTGTCCCGTTCGCGCTGCACGACCTCGGCCGGGGCGCGCTCGACGAACGACGCGTTGGCGAGCTTGCCGTCGACCCGGGCCAGCTCGCCCCGGGCGGACTCGAGCTCCTTGGTGAGCCGGGCCACCTCGCCCTGCACATCGATCAGGCCCGCGAGGTCCACCTGGGCCGAGCCGGCCACGAACCGGATGGTCGAGACACCGGGACGGTCCTCGACGGCATCGATGGTCCGCACCGCCGACAACCCGGCGAGCGAGGCGATCAGCCCTGCCTCGTCGTCGACGAGCACCCGCTGATCGCCGGCGACCCCCAGCTCGAAGCGCTTGGAGGGCGGGATCGAGTTCTGCGACCGGAACCGGTTGGTCTCGGTCACCAGGCTCTGGATCACCCCGAACGCGGCCTCGGCGTTGGGGTCGGCGAGTTCGGCGCGGGCATGCGGCCAGTCGGCGGCCATCAACGACTCGACCCCGCCCTGCGCGCCGGTCAGGGCACGCCACAGCGCCTCGGTGACGAACGGCATCATCGGATGCAGCAGGCGCAGCACGTCATCGAGCACGACGGCCAGCACGCGCCGGGCGACGTCGGCCGCTGCCTCGTCGTCGCCGTAGATCCGGACCTTGACCGCCTCGAGGTACCAGTCGGCGAGCTCGTCCCACAGGAAGTGGTACAGCCCGCGGGCCACGACCGGCCAGTCGTAGCGCGCGTAGCCGCCGTCGACCTCGACGTGCACCGACTGCAGCCGCGACAGGATCCAGCGGTCCTCGATCGCCAACTCGTCGCGTGCGGGCAGCTCGCCCGGGGTGACTCC
>LFIK01000589.1_pt1 | contig 27435 bp, 24 predicted proteins | sample 643401 | NCBI WGS metagenome assembly LFIK01 (sample SAMN03777447, study PRJNA286221) | soda lake metagenome | biome: soda lake; feature: Kulunda steppe; material: water; isolation source: sample T5-Br brine of Lake Tanatar-5 | place: Russia: Kulunda steppe | collected 2010-07
AGATCAGCCCAAGTTCGACGATGTCGATCGGGATTTCCGGATCATAGCAGGTGTGCAGCTGCTCCCAGATCAATGCTTCGACAGCGGCGTCATCGGCTCCCTCCGGCAGTTCCGGCCGCCTGGCGACAGGTTGATCGATAGCGTCACCATCGACGCCGGCGATCCGGAACAGATTGCCCTGGATATGCACTGTGTAGCTGCCGCCGAGCGATTGCGTCAACAAGCCTTCGGCACCTTGTGGGATAATGCCCGAATCACCCGCCGGAACGACAACCGCCGGGCAGTCGCGATTGAAGACGACCGGCTCACCACGAACCTGATACATGCCTGGATCCTCCATGCATTAACTGGACCTCAATGGTCCTGATTCTAGCACCAGTCCTGGCTGCCGTCATCATCGTCTCTGCCGGTGTCGACGGCGGGTTCGGTGTTTGAAGCGGCGGGCAGGCGCAAGTACACTCACACGCACGTTTCAGTCAGGAGCTGGTACATGGATCTGGAGTCCATTCGAGGCGCATACCGTCGCTACGCGAAGCACTACGATCGAGTGTTCGGGCCGGTGTTCAGTCCCGGCCGGCGTCTGGCAATTCAGACGCTTGGCCTGCGCCCGGGGCGGCGTGTGCTTGAAGTCGGCGTCGGTACCGGTCTGTCGTTGCCTGACTATCCCGCCGACGTGCGCGTGGTCGGTATCGACATCTCGCCGGAGATGCTCGAGAAGGCAAGGCAGCGTCAGGCGATGCTGCGGTTGGAGCAGGTCGAGGCGCTGATGGTGATGGATGCCGAAGCGCTCGAATTTCCCGATGCGAGCTTCGACGCCGTGGTGGCCATGTATGTCGCCTCGGTTGTGCCGCATCCCGATCGGCTGATCAGCGAAATGCGCCGGGTCTGCGTCCCTGGTGGCGACATCGTGATCATCAATCACTTTGCATCGGCCAACCCGGTCCTGCGTGGGCTGGAGCGCGGGCTGCGCCCGCTCTCGAAGCTGCTCGGCTTTCGTCCCGACATGGATCTGACATCGTTGCCCGACGAAGAGGATTTCCGCCGTATTGGCGTCCACAACGCGAATATTTTCGGCTACTGGAAACTGGTTCACTATCGCAACGGCGAGGCCGACGCGACGACACAGCCGGAGTCCGACGAGGCGGCGTCTGCCGCGTCGCGGCAGATCGCCGCCGGTGAGTAACCCCTCCATGTTGTTGAGCGAGTCACGAGTCACCCACCAGGGACGGTAATCGCCAATGCAGGCAGTCGGCAGTGTCGCGTTGCCGTTTTTCGCGGTGGTCGCCAGTGGCTATTTCGCTGCGCGATCAGGCTTGCTGCCACGAGCGGCGGTCTCCGGGATCAACGTTTTCGTGTTCTATTTCGCGCTTCCCGCGCTGCTGGTTGTCAGCATTGCAGCCTCGCCGGTGCGCGAGATTCTCGATCCGACCCTGCTGCTCGCCTGGCTGTTGCCGTCGTTGCTGCTCTTTGTCCTGGGCTTTTTCATCATGCGCCGTGGCTTTCGGGCGACGCGCAGCGAAGCCGCTGTGCAGGCGCTCGCCGGGGTGTTCTCCAACGTCGGCTTCATGGGGCTGCCGCTGGTTGTCCTGGCACTCGGCAGCGCGGCGATCCTGCCAGCGGTGGTGGTTGTTCTCGCCGACACGGTGATCATGATTGCCATCGCCACCATGCTGATCGAGTCCGAACGCAATGCCCGTGCCGGCATCGTTTCGGCGCTGGCGACGGTGCTGTCCGGCGTGGCGCGCAACCCGGTGATCATTGCCAGCCTGGTCGGCCTGCTGCTGGCCGGTTTCGAGGTCAGCTTCCCGGCGCCGGTCGACGCGTATCTGCAGCTGCTTGGCGATGCTGCTGCGCCGGCGGCGTTGTTCGCACTGGGTGCTGCACTGGCGGTCGGTGGCAGTGCTCGGGGTGCCGGTTCGACGGCCGTTCTGCTGACGCTGAAGCTGCTCGTCCATCCGCTGCTGGTGCTGTTGGTCGGTTTGTGGCTCCAGCTGCCGGCGCTGTGGCTGGCGGTGCTGGTCATTCAGGCGTCGTTGCCGATCGCCGTGAACGTGTACGTGCTTGCGCAGCGCTACGAGGTCGCGGTCGATCAGATGTCGGCGGCCATCTTTCTCTCCACCGTCATTTCGATCGTTACCGTCTCGTTCGTGTTGTCGCGTTTCATTTGAGCGCTGCGTCGATCTGTTGCTCGGCGAGCTGGCGGCCGAGCGCAATCAGTTCCTCGGCGCGGTGAAACTCGTGCGCCATGCAGCAATTGCGCGGAACCGCGATGACCAGATCCGGCTGGAAGACGGCCATGTGCTGACGTGTCAACGCACCCTGCATGGTTTCCAGTGAGCGGAGCAGGATGTCGGTCACCCCCGAGGCGGCGCCGGCTCGGGCATCTGCACTGTCTGTGTCCGCCCCGGCGTTCTGTGGTGGCGCGTTCAGGTCGACGACAATGGTGCAGTCGGTCAGCGTGCGTAGCGTCGGGCCGATCGGGACCGGGTTGAGCACCCCACCATCGACCAGCGTGCGCCCGCGGTAGTGGTGCGGCGTAAACAGCCCGGGTATCGCAATCGATGCGCGAATCGCCTGGAACAGTGATCCATCGCTCAGCCAGACCTCTCGCCCGCGATCGATGTCGACCGCAACGGCGCTGAACGGAATCGGCAGGTCTTCGATATTGCTGTCGCCGACCAGCTTGCCGAGCTGGCGCATCAGCCGTTCACCACGAATCATGCCGCCGCCGCCGATTGACCAGTCGAGCAGCCGGATGACATCGGTCTGCCGTTGCCGGACAATCCAGTCGCGGTACACCTGCAGACGGCCGAGCGCATGCAGCCCGCCGATCACCGCACCCATCGATGTACCAGCAATCGCCTCGATCACGAAGCCACGCGCCAGCAGCGCGTCGATGACGCCAATATGTGCGAGCCCGCGTGCGCCACCCGATCCCAGCACCAGCGAGACGCTGCGCGCCTCGGCAAGTCGTGTGTCGGGGTGGCCGGGCGCGTTTGCTGCCAGAGTGCCGAGCATACCTGTTCTCCCTGATCATGCCGATGGCACCACGCTAGCAGGAAACGCGCCAATGCGCGCTGTATACTGCCCGACGTTTGCACGACATCATCATCATCAACAACGAGAGGTGGCGGAATGGCGGGTTCGCAGGTTGGTGCGAAGGTGACGCGTTCGGGGAGCTGGTTGATGGGCAAGGGGGTGGTGGTGCTGATCACCGCGTTGCTCGGTGTCGGCATGACGGCGCAGGCCGAATTGCGAGTCGAGCAGCCCTGGGTTCGTGCGATGCCCGAAGTGTCGCAGCATACTGCGGCGTACATGCGTCTGATCAACGACAGTGACCGGCCGCGGCGGCTGGTTGCCGCCGACGTGGCAGGCTATGCGCGCGTCGAACTGCATGAGACGATCGATCAGGACGGTGTCGCCCGGATGCGGCAGCGCGAGGAGTTGGTCGTACCGCCGCACGGAGTGCTGGTCCTCCGCCCCGGTGGTCAGCATGTGATGTTGATGGATCGCGAGCGCGCATCGCCGGCTGAAGGCGAACTGCTTGAACTGGTGCTTGTGTTCGATGACACCGAGCAGCTGCGCCTCGAAGCGCCGGTGCTGCTGCGCGGGCCTGACGGTGTCGGCGGTCATGACGACGCGCCGGCACTGCACGGCCACGATGCGCATCACGCGCATGAGCATGACCACCATGGCAGCCCCGGTGGTCATCAGCACTGAATCAGTTGCCGCGAGGGACGGTCTGCCGGTCGATAAAGCCGAGCAGGCCTTCCAGCCCGCCTTCGCGACCGACACCGGCATTGCGCATGGCGCCGAACGGTGCTTCCGGCGTCGCGCCGATGGCAGCGTTGTGGCCGATGTGCCCGAAGCGTAGCTGCTGAAGCATCCGTTCTGCGCGATCACCGTCAGCAGTATACAGATAGGCGGCCAGCCCGCTGTCGGTGTCGTTGGCGAGGGCCACAGCCTGACGCGTATCGCTGAACCGGGTGAGCGGAATCAGCGGCCCGAGGATTTCTTCGCGCCAGCATGCCATGTCTGTCGAGACGTCGCGCAGCAGCGCTGGTGTGACGAAGCAGCCAGCAGCGTCCTGATCGACCACCGGCGCTGTGGCGTTGATGCAATCGGCGCCCTGTGCGCGGGCGTCTTCGAGCAACCGCTGCACCCGCGTTTGTGCCGCCTGATCGATCAGCGGGCCGAGCGATGTCTCGGGTGCGAGCCCGTCTCCGACCTGCAGGTCGGTGATCCGCTCGCGGAGCAGGTCGGTGAATGTGTCGAGAACCCGGTGGTGCACCAGCACGCGATTGGCGCAGGTGCAGTCCTGACCATTTGCCTTGAATTTGTTGTCGATCAGTTGATTGGCGGCGTCTTCCAGATCGGCATCGTCGAACACGATGAACGGCACATTGCCGCTCAGCGCCAGCGTCAACCGCTTCAGCCCTGGCGCTGAGCGGATCAGCAGGCTGCGACCGACCTCGGTCGAGCCGGTGAAGCTGATGGCGCCGACGTCGGGGTGGCTGCACAGCGTGTCCGCGATCGGCTCGGCGGGACCACTCACCAGGTTGATCAGCCCGGGCGGCAGGTCGAGGCGTTCGTCGATCAGGTGCAGGAGTGCAATGCTCGTCAGCGGGGTGGTTGTCGACGGGCGGATGACGGCTGTACAGCCGGCCGCGATGGCTGCTGCCAGTTTTCTTGCCAGCACAATCAGCGGATTGGTTGCCGGTGTGATCAGGCCGACCACACCGACCGGACGGGCATGAATGCTCCAGTTGCACTGCCTGGCGCGTTCCGACAGTTCCTGTGGGGCGAGTTCGTCAAGATGATTGGCGTAGTAGGAGAAGTAGCTCGCGGCACGGTCGATGTCATCCATCGCCTCGGTGTAACGCTTGCCATGCTCCAGGGTGAGGATGCGGCCCAGTTCCTCGCGTTCATCGAGCAGGTGCTTTGCGATGTCCCGGAGCCACTTGCGTCGTTGCAGCAGCGTGGTCGGTTCATCGAGGCAGCGGCGTGCCGCGTCGATTGCCCGTGCTGTCTCGCTGGTGTCCATTGCCGGCACCTGCGCAATCACCTCACCGGTTGCCGGGTTGGTCACCGCGAACTGCTCGCGCTGATCGGCATCCACCCAGACGCCGTCGATCCACCCTTGACATGACCGCAGCAATGGGGATGAGAGCATCGTTCCTCCACGTTGGCGCTGAACCGACCCTGCCGGTTCAGCGCATGGCCCGTCGGAAGCCGCGCATTAAACACCGTTGGTGCGGCGTGCGTCCAGTCACTGTCTCTCGGTGTGCGCCCTGGTGGGGCATGACCCGAAAGTCGCCGACGGCTTCCAACCCGGCCATGATGGCGTACACTGGACGTTGGTCAACCCGTACCGATGCTGTTCAGGCGTGCGCATCGACACGGCCAGACGCTACAACGGGTAGAGACACAACGGGCAAACAGTGAGGGGCGGGTCTCGCTCCGGGTTCAGGCACTGCGGACGACACGTCCGCTGGGAGGGGTTTCCATGGCGGCAGATCCAGACAAGACACACGGCGTCCACGCACTCGACAGCGACATGTCGAACATGACATCGACGGACACTGCGGATGCGCTCGCCGGTGTCATTCCCACCGAGACCGATCTCAGTGATCCCGACGATACGCGCGATTCGACCTGGAGCCCGTACCTGCGGGCAATTCCGGTGTCCGGAATCCGTCGCATGGTCGACGAGGCCGCGAAGATGGATGATGTCATCCATCTGTCGATTGGTCAGCCCAATTTTCCGACTCCGCCACACATCATCGACGCGCACATCGAAGCGCTCCGTCAGGGGCATACCGGCTACACCATGGACGCCGGCCTGCCGGAGCTGCTCGAGGCGCTGGCCCGCTACTATGGCGCCCGTTATCAGCGCAAGCTGACTCCCGAGAACATCCTGATCACCAGTGGCGCCACCGAGGCGATGTATCTTGCGTTGACCGCGACCTCCGCGCCAGGCCGGCAGTTTCTGGTCACTGATCCGAGTTTTCTGCTGTATGCGCCACTCATTCGCATGAACGGTGGCGAGGTCAAGTACATCCCGACACGTGCCGAGGATGGCCATCAGCTCGATCCGCAGGAAGTGATCAACAACATCAGCATGCGTACCTACGGCATCGTGCTGAATTCGCCAAGCAACCCGACCGGAACCGTCTACCCGCGCGAAACGATCCAGACCATCCTCGAGGAAGCCGCCTATCGGCAGATCCAGGTCTACAGCGACGAAGTCTACGACCATCTGCTGCTCGATGACATCGAATACCCGAGCGTGCTGCGGCATGCGCCCGACCTTGACAACGTCATGGCGATTTCCAGCTTCTCGAAGACGTTCAGCATGGCCGGGCTGCGGATTGGGTGGATCATTTCCAGCCAGGGCGTCATTCGCCGATTGCGCCGCTATCACATGTTCACGACCACGGTCGCCAATACGCCAGCGCAATGGGCCGGTGTGGCGGCGCTGGAAGGCGATCAGACCTGTGTCGAGGAGATGGTGCGCGAATATGCGCTGCGCCGCGATCGGCTGGTACAACTCGTCGGCGAGACCCCGCATCTGACCGGTTACTGGCCACAGGGCGGCTTCTACCTGTTTCCATCGCTGCCCGGGCGTGTTGATGCCGGCAAAGTCTGCATGCGGATGCTGCGCGAAACCGGCGTGTGCACCGTGCCGGGAGACGCGTTTGGTGATTCCTGCCTGAATTCGTTCCGGATCAGTTTCTCGACGTCGATGGAGAAGCTCGAAGAAGCATTCGAGCGATTGATTCCGTGGTTCGAACGGCAGCGGTTCGACTGATCTGCGGATACTGCATGGTGAACGGCGCGGCGAGCACCGTTCACCGGTCAGTCAACGTTGATACTGCGCTTTCCACTCGGCGTAGGGCATGCCATAGATTTCCTCACGCACCGCCTCGTAGTCGAGCGACAGGTCACGCGCACTGGCCGCCTCCACATACCACTTCGACAGGCAATTGCGGCAGAAGCCGGCCAGGTTCATCAGATCGATGTTCTGCACGTCGGTGTGTTCACGCAAGTGGGCGACCAGACGTCGAAATGCAGCGGCTTCCAGTTCGGTGCGGGTCTGTTGGTCCATGGTGCGAGCTCCTCGACGGATTCATGGAGTTGTGTCGTCGTTGCCAAGAAAGAAATTGACGTCGTCGATACTCGAGCCATCGAGTCCGCCGCCGACCAGGACCTGCAGCTGGAGATACTCGAGCAGGTAGCTGTAACGTGCTTCGGCCAGCGTGCGCTCGGTTTCGAAGCGATCACGTTGCGTATTGAGCAGATCGAGCGTGGTGCGTAACCCGACTTCGACGCCGCGTCTGGTCGACTCTTCGGTGCTGGCAATCGACCGCAGAGCCTGCTCGAGCGCCGCAATCCGCCGCTGCGTCGAGAGCAGGTTGAGATAGGCGGATTCAGCCTGCAGTCCAGCTTGACGCCGAGCGTCGATCCTGTCCTCGAATGTGGCATCCTGCTCGGCCTCTCGCTGCCGGATGCGCGACTGCGTCGCGCCACCGGTGTAGAGCGGCATTTCCAGGCGAACGCCGATCCGCCCGGTATCGCGCTCGGCAGTCCCGCCGAACGGATCGGCTCGGCTGGCACGGTTGACACCCGCGATCAGATCGACCCGTGGCAAACGTCCTGCCTCCTCGATGCGGAGGTCTTCGCCAGCGACGCGCGCCGCGTTTTCGGCCTGGATCACGTTAAGGTTGTCGTTCTCGGCACGTTCCGCCCATACCGCCGGATCAACCGGTAACGGCGGCTCGGCAACAAAACCGGCGCGCAGGCCGGCAAGTGACCCCGGCGAACGACCGATCAGTCGACGGAGACTTTCGCGGGCGATCTGCAGCCGGTTGTCGGCCTGCAGGATGCTGGCTTCGACCAGATCAAAGCGCGCCTGCGCGTCGTTGACGTCGGTGATGGTGCCGGTGCCGACCTCGAGCGCACGTCGCGCTCGACGCAGCTCGGTGGAAATCGCCCGTTGCTCGGCATCGAGGCTGGCAATCTGGTCCTGCGCCAGCAGCACATCGAAGTAGGTTTGCGCAGCACGCAACAGAACGTCCTGACGGGCCTGGCCGACCCGCAGTGCTGCCTGGTCGATCTCGAGCAACGCCCGGTCGCGCAGGGCGAAGACCTCGATGCGCACCAGTGGCTGCACCAGATTCACGCCGGCCGACCAGTCGCTGCGCGACGTGGTGTCTGAAAACCCGTCTCGGCCCTCGGTCACGCGGCTGCTGTCAGCATCGAGCGAGATCGACGGCAACAGCGCGGAACGCGCCTGTGGCAGCAGCTCGGAGCCGGCGCGCAGGCGACTCTCCGACGCGCGCAGCACGGGATCCTGCTCCAACGCAAGCTGATAGACGTCCGACAGGTCCATCGGCTGTTCTGCGACAGCTGCCGATGCCAGAGTGACGGCAAGCGCGCTGCCGAGCAGCAGACCCAGTCGTGTTCGAAATCGGTGCCGAAGCGGTTTGGCCTTCATTCGTCGATCGTCTCCTGGTAGGCGCGGCGGGAGTTGTTGTTCAGGCAATCCGGGCACAGCCCGTTGATCTCGATTGTCTGCCAGTGCGATTCGAAGCCCAGACTGGCAGCCTTGTCTGAAATCAGCGATCCGACCTCGGCGTCGTTGAGTTCGGCGACAGCGTGGCAGTTGATGCAGATCAGGAACTGCGCCCCATGCTTGTGCGACGGGTCACCACAGCCGATGAAGGCGTTGAGTGATTCGATCCGATGAATCAGGCCGTGCTCGAGCAGAAAATCGAGCGCCCGGTAGACTGTGGGTGGGGCTGCGCCTCGGCGCTCCTTGCGCAGCGCATCGAGCAGATCATACGCCTTGACCGGGGCATGGCGCTCCCAGATCAGTTCCAGCACACGGGCGCGGATTTCGGTCAGTCGCAGGCCTTGACGCTCGCAGTTGTCGCGAGCGCGTTGCATGGCGTGCGACATGCATTGGTCGTGGTCGTGATCGGGATGACGGAACGGCATCAGGACATCGTTATTCATGACCGCACGGATTTTCCTGATCGGCAAGTGACGGAATCCCCTCGCTCTGCATGGCCATCAATGCCGCCGGCTGACCACGAAACGGGCGAGTTCGGACAACGACACGGCTTTCTGCCCCAATGGCGTCAGGCTGTCGATGGCCCGATCGATCAGCGCATCAGCATGACTGCGCGCTTCGGACAGGCCGAGCAGCGACGGATATGTTGCCTTGTTACGCGTTTGATCGGCACCGGCAAGCTTGCCGAGCTCGGCGGTATTGCCCGAGACATCGAGAATGTCATCATGGATCTGGAAAGCCAGACCGATTGCCTGACCGTAGGCATCAAGCGCGTCAAGATGTTCTCGACCGGCTGCGCCGGCGGCCAGCGTACCGAGCAGCACGCTGCAGCGGATCAGCGCCCCGGTCTTGCGGACGTGCAGGCCCTCAAGCGCGGCGAGATCGAGTTGTCTGCCTTCGGCGTCGATATCCATCGCCTGGCCGCCAACCATGCCCGCGACACCGGAGGCGACCGCCAGCCGCTCGATCATCTCGAGCCGGGTGGCGGCATCGGCCAGCCCGGCCGGCTCGCGTGTCAGGACCTGAAAGGCCAGCGTCTGCAACGCATCTCCGGCGAGAATCGCCGTCGCCTCGTCGAAGGCCTTGTGCACGGTGGGCTTGCCGCGGCGCAGGTCGTCATCATCCATGGCCGGCAGATCATCGTGCACCAGCGAATAGGCATGAATGAGCTCAACGGCACAGGCTGGCCCCCTCAGCGCATCCGGCGGCACATCAAAAACCCCGCCGGCGAAGTGGACCAGCGCTGCGCGCAGCCGTTTACCGCCACCCAGGCTTGCATACCGCATGGCGTGATGCAGCCGCTGAGGCGGGCGGGTCGGATCCGGCAGGCATCGGTCAAGGTCTACCTCGACGCGCTCGCGCGTGGCGAGCAGCTGCTGCTCAAGATTGAAGCTCGGAATCGTCACCGCTGTTGAACACCTTGACGCTTTTGCCACTGAGAATTTCCACCGTCTGCTCGGCAGTGTCGAGCGCTGTCTGGCAGTGGCGGGTCAGTGCGATGCCGCGCTCGAATGCACGCAGGGATTCCTCGAGCGTGAGTTCGCTTTCCTCCATGCGGGCGACGAGCTGGACGAGTTCTTGCAGCGCCTGTTCGAACGATTCGGGGAGCGCGTCCTGTGACGCATCGGCGGCGCTGGCAGCTGCACAGGCATCCAGGCTGGAATCTGCACTGGAATGCGGCAACTCGCCGGGCCGGGCATCTGACTCGAATTCTGGCTCCATCACCATCCCTCCCCTATGAGGATGACCCTACAGCAGCCCCCGCGTGTGGTCAATTGACGTGCGGCCATCACGGGCTGCAAGCGCGGATCGGTATAGGCTATGCTGCGCAGCAACGTGCATTGCCGGCATTCGCTCCGGCGACTGCACGGAGCTGGCCCGGGGGATGCATGAGCAGCAGTTACGACGCAAGATCCATCGAAGTGTTGACCGGCCTCGATCCGGTGCGCAAACGCCCTGGTATGTATACCGATACCTCGCGGCCGAACCACCTGGCGCAGGAAGTCATCGACAACAGTGTCGACGAGGCGATGGCCGGTCATGCGCAACACATCAGTGTGGTTCTGCACAGCGACGGGTCGGTGGCGGTCCGCGACGATGGTCGTGGCATGCCGGTCGATGTGCATCCTGACGAGGGTGCGCCGGGGGTCGAAGTGATCCTGAGCCGACTGCATGCCGGCGGCAAGTTCTCCGGCCGCAGCTACACCTTCAGTGGTGGTCTGCATGGCGTCGGTGTGTCAGTGGTCAATGCCCTGTCCAAGCGGCTCGAGGTGCAGGTCCGTCGTGACGGCCAGGAATGGGCGATGGCGTTTGAAAACGGCGAAAAGACAGAAGATCTGCATGTGATCGGGTCGGTCGCGCGGCGCGACACCGGCACCAGCCTGCGGTTCTGGCCGGACCCTGGCTACTTCGACAGCCCGCGGATTGCCGTGCCGAGGCTCTTGCATGCGTTGCGCGCCAAGGCCGTGTTGTGCCCCGGGTTGACCATCCGCTGCCTCGAGGAAGCCTCCGGCGAGGAGCATGCATGGTGTTACGAAGGCGGGCTTGTCGATTACCTGGTGTCGGCGCTCGGTGGTGAGCAGACGCTTCCCGATCCTCCGTTCGCCGGCTCGCTCGAACGCCCCGGCGAGGCAGTCGACTGGGCGCTGGCCTGGCTGCCCGACGGCGGGACAGCGTTGCAGGAAAGTTATGTGAACCTGATTCCGACCGCGCAGGGAGGGACGCATGTCAATGGCTTGCGCACCGGCCTGACCGAAGCGATCCGCGAGTTCTGCGAGTTCCGCAATCTGTTGCCGCGTGGCGTGCGGCTTGCGCCCGAGGATGTCTGGGATCATCTGGCTTTTGTGCTCTCGGTCAAGCTGCGCGACCCACAGTTCTCCGGTCAGACCAAAGAGCGGCTGTCGTCAAGAGAATGCGCTGGACTGGTGTCGTCGACGCTGAAGGATGCCTTCGGTCTGTGGTTGAATCAGCACACCGCCGCCGCCGAGCAGATCGCTCAGCTCGCCATGCAGGCGGCGCAACGCCGACTGCGCTCGGCGAAGCGCATCGCTCGCAAACGCGTGACCGCGGGACCGGCACTGCCCGGCAAGCTCGCCGACTGCTCGGCGCAGGACAGCAGTCGCAGCGAGCTGTTCCTGGTCGAGGGCGATTCCGCCGGCGGCTCGGCGAAGCAGGCGCGCAATCGCGAGTTCCAGGCGGTCATGCCGTTGCGAGGCAAGATTCTCAACACCTGGGAAGTCGATCCCGCCGACGTCATGGGGTCGCAGGAAGTGCACGACATTGCCGTTGCCGTCGGCGTCGAGCCGGGCAGTCGCGACCTCGGTGAACTGCGCTACGGCAAGGTCTGTATCCTCGCCGATGCCGACCCCGATGGCGCACACATTGCAACCTTGCTGTGCGCCCTGTTTCTCAAGCACTTTCCAGCGCTGGTCGATGCCGGTCATGTGTTCGTCGCCATGCCGCCGCTGTATCGGATCGACGTCGCCAAGGACACCCATTACGCGCTCGACGATGCCGAGCGCGCCGCGCTGATCGAGCGGCTGGCCGCCGAGAAGCCCCGCAGCAAGCCGGTGGTGACGCGGTTCAAGGGGCTCGGTGAAATGAATCCCATCCAGCTGCGCGAGACGACCATGCATCCCGACACCCGCCGGCTGGTGCAGCTGACCATCGATGATGTCGACGCCACCGAGCAGCTGATGAGCATGCTGCTTGGCAAGCGGGCTGCCGCCGACCGCAAGGCCTGGCTGGAGTCCAAGGGCAATCTGGCTGAGGTGCTGTCCTGATGAGCGACATGGCAAGCAACGGGCCTGGTTACGAGACCCGACCGCTACGCGCCTTTACCGAGAAGGCGTATCTCGACTACTCGATGTACGTGATCCTCGATCGCGCCTTGCCGAATGTCGGCGACGGACTGAAACCGGTGCAGCGGCGGATTGTTTACGCGATGTCCGAACTCGGCCTGTCGGCGCTCGCCAAGTACAAGAAATCGGCACGCACCGTCGGTGACGTGCTGGGCAAGTTTCATCCCCATGGTGACGCTGCCTGCTATGAAGCCATGGTGCTGATGGCGCAGCCGTTTTCGTACCGTTATCCGCTGGTCGACGGGCAGGGCAACTGGGGCTCACCGGATGACCCCAAGTCGTTTGCCGCGATGCGCTACACCGAGTCGCGGCTGGCGCGCTATGCCGAAGTGCTGCTCTCCGAACTCGGTCAGGGGACGGTCGACTGGGTCGCCAATTTCGACGGCACGCTGGAAGAACCGGCGGTTCTGCCGGCACGGCTGCCCAATGTGCTGCTCAATGGCGGCACCGGCATTGCCGTCGGTATGGCGACCGATATCCCGCCGCACAATCTGCGCGAGGTTGCCGCCGCTTGTCTGTGCCTGCTTGACGACCCGGAAACGCCGCTGGAGACGCTGCTCGGCCATGTGCGCGGGCCGGACTACCCCACCGCCGCCGAGATCATTACCCCCGCCGACGAGCTGGAGCGGCTCTACGCCCGCGGCACCGGCGCGGTGCGGCTGCGTGCCCGCTATATCCTTGAACACGGAGACATCATTGTCACCGCGCTGCCTTATCAGGTTTCCGGCGCCAAGGTGCTCGAACAGATTGCCGCGCAGATCCAGGCGCGCAAGCTGCCGATGATCGAGGATCTGCGTGACGAGTCCGATCATGAAAATCCGACCCGGTTGCTGATCATCCCGCGCTCACGCCGGGTCGATCCGCATGAAGTGATGCAGCACCTGTTTGCCACGACCGATCTTGAAAAAAGTTATCGGGTCAACCTCAACGTTATTGCCGGCGATGGCCGTCCGCAGGTTCTGCCGTTGCGCGACTTGCTGCTCGAGTGGCTGGCATTCCGCATCAGCACGGTGCGCCGCCGGTTGCGCTGGCGGCTCGACAAGGTCGAGGCGCGGCTGCATGTGCTGGAAGGCTTGCTCATCGCCTATCTGAACATCGACGAGGTGATTGCCATCATTCGCGAAGCCGACGATCCGCGGGCAGCGCTGATCGAACGTTTCGGGCTGACCACGGTGCAGGCCGAGGCCATCCTGGAGTTGCGGCTGCGGCACCTGGCGCGCCTCGAGGAAATCCGCATTCGAGGTGAGCAGGATACCTTGGCGGCGGAGCGCGCCGGATTGATCGAAATCCTTGGCTCCGAGTCGCGACTGCGCGTGTTGGTCGGTGAAGAGCTGATCGCCGATGCCGAGCGATACGGCGATGAGCGCCGCTCGCCACTGGTGGTCAGAGAGCAGGCCCGTGCGCTTGATCAGGCGGCGCTCTTGCCGAGCGAGCCGGTCACCGTGGTGTTGTCGCGCAATGGTTGGGTGCGGTCAGCGAAAGGGCATGAGCTTGACCCGTCCACCCTCGGCTACAAGACCGGTGATGACTACCTCGCGCATGTTCGCACGCGCAGCCAGCGGCATGTGGTGTTCCTCGACTCCACCGGTCGCAGCTATTCGGTACCGGCGCACGGACTGCCGTCGGCACGCAGCCAGGGCGAGCCGCTCACCGGGCGCCTCAGCCCGCCTGATGGCGCGCGCTTTCTCAGTGCGCTTGATGCTGACGACGATGCGCTGTGGCTGCTGGCGAGCGATGCCGGTTACGGGTTTTTGGTCCGATTTGCCGATCTCCACGCACGCAACCGTGCCGGTAAGCTCTGTCTGACGCTACCCGCCGGCAGCAAGCCGTTGGTGCCGGTTCAGGTGCCGTCGGGCGCAGATCTGCGCCTTGCGGTCGCATCGAACGCCGGGCGGTTGCTGGTGTTTCCTCTCGATACCGTGCCGCAGCTTGCCAAGGGCAAGGGCAACAAATTGATCGCGCTTGCTGCTGACCAGGGCGAGATACTCGCTGCAGCGGCGGTGGTGGCACCTGACGGCGTTCTGGTCGTCAGAGCTGGGAAGCGTGATGTGACGCTCAAAGGCGCGGACCTTGAACGCTATGCAGGCCGCCGCGGTCTGCGCGGCTCATTGCTGCCGCGCGGCTTTCAACGCGTGACTGCCTTGATCGGCGAACGCTGAGGCGCTTGATTTTCCCTCGAGGTGTCCACACGTTGATCTTGATGTGGCGAAATGGATGGCTGACCCGGGTCGTTGACCCTTTACCTTCAGGAGTATCGAACGATGAAGCGAGTGGGCTTGTTCTTGTTGACCAACCTCGCGGTGATGTTTGTCCTTGGTGTGGTGCTGATGATCCTGTATTCGGTGTTCGGGATCTCCAGTACCGATATGACCGGCGGTATCGACTACATGGGTCTGCTGATCATTGCCGGTGTGGTCGGCTTTGGTGGCGCGTTCATCAACCTGGCCATGTCGAAGATGCTGGCAAAGAAGATGACCGGCGCGCGGGTCATCGACCAGCCACGCAACCCCACTGAACAGTGGCTGGTCGACACGGTCCGGCAGTATGCCCGTCAGGCCAACATCGGCATGCCGGAGGTGGCGATCTACGACGCTCCCGAGATCAATGCTTTCGCCACCGGCGCGCGGCGCAACGATTCACTGGTTGCCGTGAGTTCCGGTTTGCTGCAGGCGATGACGCGTGAGGAGGCCGAGGCGGTCATCGGTCATGAGGTTGCGCATGTCGCCAATGGCGATATGGTCACATTGACGCTGATCCAGGGCGTCATGAACACCTTTGTCGTGTTTCTCGCCCATATCATCGGACGGTTTGTCGACAAGGCCGTGTTCAAGTCCGAAAGTGGCCATGGTCCCGGGTTCTTCATCACCTACATGCTGGCGCAGGTGGTGCTTGGCATCGCGGCGTCGGTGGTGGTGATGTGGTTCTCGCGCCAGCGCGAGTTTCGAGCCGACGTCGGCGGCGCTCGCCTCGCTGGCCGTGACAACATGATCCGGGCGCTCGAGCGGCTGCAGCGCAGCGCGGGCGAGGCACAGCTTCCTGACGAAATGCGCGCCTTCGGCATCAACGGCGGCAAGACCGGTGGCTTGGCGCGGCTGTTCATGTCGCATCCGCCGCTCGAGGAGCGGATTGCCGCATTGCGTGCCATGCCGCGCTGAGTCGGTTCTTTCGATCTGACCGCCCCCGGCGTTGATCGCGCCGGGGGCGGTTTTACGTTAGGATGCGCCGGCGTCAATTCAGCGAGGATGGTTCATGGCCAGTTTCAGCACCAACGAGTTCCGCTCCGGGCTCAAGATCATGATCGATGGTGATCCTTACACCATCGTCGAGAACGAATTCGTCAAACCCGGCAAGGGGCAGGCGTTCAATCGCGTCAAGATTCGCAACCTGAAGACCGGCAAGGTCATCGATCGGACGTTCAAGTCCGGCGACAGTGTCGAGGCTGCCGACGTCATGGAGACCGAACTGGTCTTTCTCTATAGCGACGGTGAGTTCTGGCATTTCATGCACCCCGAAAGTTTCGAACAGCTGGCGGCGTCGGCAGCCGCGGTCGGCGATTCGTCGCGCTGGCTGAAGGAGCAGGACAGCTGCCGGATCACGCTCTGGAACGGCGTTCCGTTGCTGGTCGAGCCGCCCAATTTTGTCGAGCTGGCGGTCACCGAAACCGACCCCGGCGTCCGTGGTGATACGTCCGGTGGCGGCGGCAAGCCGGCGACGCTCGAAACCGGCGCGGTGGTGCGTGTGCCGCTGTTCATCGATGTCGGCGAGGTGTTGCGCATCGATACGCGCACCGGCGAGTACGTCAGCCGGGTCAAGTAAGTCGGTGACCGACTGGCGGCCATCGGCGCGCATCACCACGCTGCGCCGCCGCGCGCAGATGCTCGGGCAGTTGCGCGATTTCTTCGCCCGGCGCGGCGTGCTCGAAGTCGACACGCCGCTGCTGTCGACCACCACGGTTACCGATCCGGCGCTGCACAGCCTCGAGGTTGTGCATGGCGGCCATCGGCTCGGCTACCTGCAGACCTCGCCGGAATTCTTCATGAAGCGCCTGCTTGCTGCCGGTAGCGGGCCGATCTGGCAGCTGACACGCGCTTTTCGCGGCGAAGAAGCGGGGCGTTGGCACGGCTGCGAGTTCAGCATGCTCGAATGGTACCGCCCCGGCTTCGATCATCACCAGCTGATTGCCGAGGTGGTCGATCTGGTCACGCTGCTTGTCGGGCCACGGCGGCTGCGCTGTCGCCGTTACGCCACGCTGTTCGAGCCGTTTGGTATCGATCCACACCACGATACCGCCGAGCGTCTGGTCGAGCGCCTGCGTGCGCTCGATCTGGAGCCGCCGCAGGGGCTGCAACGCGATGGCCTGCTCGACCTGCTGTTATCGCATCGGATCGCGCCCACGCTCGGAATTGGCGGCTGGATCGATGTGGTGCATGCGTTCCCGGCGAGCCAGGCGGCATTGGCGCGGCTCGATCCGGGTGATGGCAACGAGCCGGCTACAGCGGCACGCTTCGAGGTCTATCTCGACAGCGTCGAGCTCGCCAATGGTTATCACGAACTGACCGATCACGCTGAGCAGGCACGCCGCTTCGGCGCTGATCTCGACCAGCGCCAGGCGCTCGGCCTGCCGCTACCGGAGCCCGACAGCCGCCTGCTGGCAGCGCTCGATGCCGGCCTGCCTGATTGTGCTGGCGTAGCGCTCGGTTTCGATCGGCTGCTTGCCTGCAGCTGCGGGTTTGACGGGATCGCCGCCGTCCAGGCGTTCGCCGCTGATCGCGCCTGAGCGATGGCAGCGTTGTTTCGGCTTCAGACCGACGCGGTCGCCAACCGACCGATGGTCTGTCGGACCAGCACCTTGTCGCCACAGCGTTGCGCCGGGTCGAGTTCCACCAGTCCGGGTGCGAACACCACGATGGCGGTCGAGCCCATGTTGAACCGGCCCAGTTCGTCGCCACGGGCTAGCCGCGGCGCGCCCGGCCCGTATGTCCAGCGCTGAACGCGATGGCCGCGAGGCGGGGTGATCTCGCCGGCCCAGGCGGTTTCGATGCTGCCGACGTTGATCGCACCGACCAGCACGACGGCGAACCGCCCGGCAGCGCCCTGAAACAGGCAGACCACGCGCTCGTTACGGCTGAACACGGCGGGGATGGTGCGCACGGTGTGACGGCCGACGCTGAACAGCCGCCCGGGAACATGGCGCATCTCGATCAGTTCGCCGTCAAGCGGCATGTGCACGCGATGATAGTCGCGGGGCGAGAGGTAGACAGTCATGAATTGCCCCCAATCGAGGCCGTCATCGTCACCCTCTGCACTGGCGAGCAGACTGCGGAGCGTGTAGCGATGCCCCTTGGCCTGAATGATCTGACCATCACGGACGGCCCCCCATGCGCTGATCTCGCCGTCAGCCGGTGAGCAGACCGCCTCGGCAGCATCCGGGAGGGGTCGCGCCTCCGGATGCAGCGCCCGGGTGAAGAAACTGTTGAAGCTGGCGTAGGCGAGCGGGTCGGGCTCGAGCGCTTCGCGCATGTCGACGCGGAAGCGCTTGACGAACCAGCGCGTGAACGGCCGGCGGAACCAGGCGCCGCGTATACGCATGAGACGGTGGACCAATCGCGAGATCGCGTGGTGCGGCAGCGGGTAGAGCGGCAGCGACTTCAGCTGATCCGCCAGCGTTGGCGGCGTACGATCATGATCGCCGTCGGCGATGGGTTTGCCGGTCGGGTCGACAGTCCGTTCTGCCTGATTCATGCGTTGTCACCGTGGTGTCGGAGGATCCGTTCGAGATCGGCGACCATGCGCGCGGCGCGATGCGGCGCCTGGAACACCGCCTGCAGACGTCCCTCGGGGTTGATCAGCAGCACGGCCGATCCATGGTCGACCAGGTAATCCGGATCGCCGGGGTTGCCGTGGCGCATGTGGACGATGCCGAGATCGCGCGCCAGGACGTCGATGGCGTCGAGGCTGCCGGTGACGCCGCGCAGCCCGGTACCGAAACCGCCAACATACGCTGCGAGTCGTTCTGGCGTATCACGATCCGGGTCAACGGTGACAAACACGACGTCCGGTGGCATGGTGAAACCCGCTTCGCCAAGCTGCTCGGCGACCTGCGCGAGCTCGAGCATGGTCATCGGGCAGACGTCCGGGCAATTCGTGAAGCCGAAGAACAACAGCGTCCAGTTGCCGTTCAAACTGTCATTCCGAAACGGCTCGCCAGCATGATCCTGCAGCGAAAACGGGGTGATGGCGCGTCCACCTTCGAGGTAGGTGGCGTTGAGCGCAGAGGTGTCGAGCACGGCTGGCGTGCGCATCTGCGACGAAAACCAGACACCGGCGAGCAGCGCCATGACGCCGATGGCTGCGATCCTGATCAACGGGGAGAAACCGCGACGGTTTGCCATGACAAGGAACGATCCTCTCGATGAAGCGTTGTTATCGGAACAGGTGACGTTGACTCGGACGTTGAGCTTGCTCGTGGACTGGTCCGCTGGCCGGGCGGTCGGCAGGTCGATCATCGAACGGCCGGCCTGAGCGGATCAGCCGTCGACTGCTGTATGATACGCGTTCCCGCGCAGCAATGCAGGTCAGGAGCAAGCAGCAATGTACTGTCAGCAACGAGATGGCAACGATGACATGTGATGACGACGCTCGCCGGGCCCTGCGCACGTTGCGTGACTGGGTGCGCTGGGGTGCCAGCCGCTGCCGGCGCGCCGATCTGGTGTATGGCCATGGAACCGACAACGCGATCGATGAGGTGGCAGCACTGATGCTGTATGCGATCGATCTCGCTCCGACCATTCCCGAGCCATACTGGGATGCGCGGTTGACGGCGGCGGAGCTCGAGCGTTTCTGCGCGCTGCTTGATCGCCGCATCCACGAGCGGTTGCCGCTGCCGTATCTGGTTGGCGAGGCCTGGTTCTGCGGCCTTGCGTTTGATGTCGATCAACGGGTGCTGATCCCGCGCTCGCCGATTGCCGAGCTGATCGAGTCCGGATTTGCGCCGTGGGTGGATGCTGACGCGGTGACCCGCGTGCTTGATCTCGGAACCGGCAGTGGCTGCATTGCCATTGCCACCGCGTTGGCCTGTCCGGCGGCGCATGTCGATGCGGTGGATATCGATGCCGACGCGCTGGCGGTGGCGACGCGCAACCGTGATCGCTATCAGCTTGGTGATCGTCTGACGCTTTGGGAGGGGGATCTCTACGCACCGTTGCCACCCGGCCGGCGTTACGCGCTGATCGTCAGCAATCCGCCGTATGTCGATGCCGAGGAGATGACCACGCTGCCCGATGAGTATCGCCACGAGCCGCGCCACGCGCTGGCGGCAGGTGATGACGGGCTGGATCTGGTCCGTGGCATTCTCGCCGGTGCTGTCGACCGGCTGACCGATGATGGTGTGCTGGTCGTCGAAGTCGGGAACAGCGCACCGGCAGTCGAGGCCGCCTGGCCGACGTTGCCGCTGCAGTGGCTGGAATTCGAACGTGGTGGTGATGCTGTGTTCCTGATCACCGCGGCCGAGCTGCGCGAACAGGCGGCAGTCCTGAGGGGAGGCTAGACATGGCGGGCAACAGTTTTGGAACCCTGTTCAGGGTCAGTACCTTCGGTGAATCACACGGTGCGGCGCTGGGTGCCGTGGTCGACGGATGTCCGCCCGGTCTGCCGCTTGACGAACAGGACCTGCAACGCGATCTGGACCGCCGTCGCCCGGGGAGCTCCCGCTATACCACGCAGCGCCGTGAGCCGGATCAGGTGCGGATTCTCTCCGGTGTGTTCGAGGGCCGGACCACCGGAACGCCGATCGGTCTGCTGATCGAGAATGTCGATCAGAAAAGCAAGGATTACCGCGATATCGCCGAGCGTTTCCGCCCTGGACATGCTGACTACACCTACGCGCAGAAGTATGGCATTCGCGATTACCGCGGCGGGGGGCGGTCGTCGGCGCGGGAAACCGCGATGCGTGTTGCGGCCGGTGCCATCGCGCGCAAATGGTTGGCCGAACGGCATGGCGTGCGGATTCGCGGCTACCTGGCGCAGCTCGGGCCGATCGAGCTGCCGCTCGAGGACTGGGACGCGGTCGATGCCAATCCGTTCTTCGCCGCAGCGCCAGACAAGGTCGCTGAACTCGAAACCTACATGCTGGCATTGCGCAAGCGGCTCGACTCGGTTGGCGCACGTGTCAATGTGATTGCCGATGGCTGTCCGCCGGGCTGGGGCGAGCCGGTCTTCGATCGGCTTGATGCCGATCTGGCGGCCGCCCTGATGAGCATCAACGCCGTCAAGGGCGTCGAGATCGGTGACGGCTTTGCGTGTATCGCGCAGTCCGGTTCCGAGCATCGCGACGAAATGACGCCGGAGGGTTTTCTGAGCAATCACGCCGGCGGCGTACTGGGCGGTATCAGTACCGGGCAGGACCTGCGGGTCAGTATTGCCCTCAAGCCAACGTCGAGCATCATGGTTCCCGGCCGCAGCGTGACCGAAACCGGTGAGCCGATCGAGGTGGTCACGCGTGGCCGGCACGACCCCTGCGTCGGCATCCGCGCCGTGCCGATCGCCGAGGCGATGGTGGCGCTGGTGCTGGTCGATCACGCGCTGCGTCATCGCGGTCAGAACGCCGATGTGGTGCCGCGCATGCCGCCACTGGGGGCAGGAAACTGATACCCCGGACGCGTCAACCCCGCGTTTCCGGTTTTTCATGAAGTCCGTATAATCCGGCGCCCGGCCGCTTGACAGTCGGGCCCTGGACACAGCTGGAGGAGTGATACCATGTCCGGCAGGACCTTGTACGACAAACTGTGGGATTCGCATCTCGTCAGCGAAAACGCTGATGGCAGCGCACTCATCTATATCGACAGACATCTTGTGCACGAGGTGACTTCACCGCAGGCCTTCGAGGGGTTGCGACTGGCCGGGCGTCCGCTGTGGCGCGTCGATGCCAATCTGGCTGTTGCCGATCACAACGTTCCCACCACAGACCGCCGCGCCGGTATTGCCGACCCGGTCTCGCGGTTGCAGATCGAAACGCTCGACGAGAACTGCCGCAACCACGGCATTACCGAGTTCGACATGAACGACCCCCGCCAGGGCATTGTGCATGTCATCGGCCCCGAGCAGGGGGTCACATTGCCCGGAACCACCGTGGTCTGTGGTGATTCGCACACCTCGACGCACGGTGCATTTGGCGCCCTCGCGCAGGGTATCGGTACGTCGGAGGTCGAGCATGTGCTCGCCACGCAAACGCTGGTCATGCAGAAGAGCCGGTCAATGCTCGTGCGTGTCAACGGGCTGCCCGGACCCGGCGTGACTGCCAAGGACATTGTGCTTGCGATCATCGCCGAGATCGGCACTGCCGGCGGCACCGGCCACGCCATCGAGTTTGCCGGTGAGGCCATCGAGGCGCTATCGATCGAAGGTCGGATGACCATCTGCAACATGGCCATCGAAGCCGGCGCCCGTAACGGCATGATCGCTGTCGATGACAAGACCATCGACTACTTCCAGGGTCGCCCCTTCGCGCCCACCGGCGCGCTCTGGGATCAGGCGGTCGACTACTGGCGCACGCTGCGCAGCGATCCGGACGCGGTCTTCGATCGCGTCGTCGAGATCGCAGCCGCCGACATCGAGCCGCAGGTCAGCTGGGGGACTTCCCCGGAAATGGTGGTGCCGATCAGTGCTCGGGTGCCTGATCCGGGCAAGGAGGCCGATCCGGTGCGCGGCGGTTCATACGCGCAGGCGCTCGCCTACATGGGCCTGGAGCCCAATACGCCGATCACCGATATCCGCATCGACAAGGTCTTCATCGGTTCCTGCACCAATTCGCGCATCGAGGACCTGCGTGCTGCCGCCGACATCGTGCGCGGCCGTCGCGTCGCCGACCGGGTCTCGCTCGCGATGGTTGTGCCGGGGTCGGGTGTGGTCAAACGTCAGGCGGAGGCAGAAGGCCTCGATCAGGTCTTCATCGACGCCGGGTTCGAGTGGCGTGAACCGGGCTGTTCGATGTGCCTTGGCATGAATGCCGATCGGCTGGGGCGTGGTGAGCGCTGCGCGTCCACCTCGAACCGCAACTTCGAGGGCCGTCAGGGTGCCGGCGGACGGACGCACCTGGTCAGTCCCGCGATGGCTGCTGCCGCCGCAATTGCCGGCCACTTCGTCGACGTCAGGAGTTTCTGAGCATGCAACCGTTCACGACACATGAAGGACTGGTGGTCCCGCTGGATCGTGCCAACGTCGATACCGACGCGATTATTCCCAAGCAGTTTCTGAAATCGATCAAGCGCACCGGTTTCGGTCCCAATCTGTTCGATGAGTGGCGCTATCTGGACCAGGGCGAACCCGGTCAGGACTGTTCCGGGCGGCCGCTGAATGCGGATTTTGTCCTCAACCAGCCGCGCTACGCCGGCGCCAGCATCCTGCTGGCACGACGTAACTTCGGCTGTGGGTCATCGCGCGAGCACGCCCCCTGGGCCATGCTCGACTTCGGACTGCGCGCCGTCATTGCGCCGAGCTTTGCCGATATCTTTTACAACAACTGCAGCAAGAACGGCCTGCTCGCGGTGGTGTTGGAAGAAAGCAGGATCGACGCACTGTTTGCAGCCGTGGCGGCGACGCCGGGCTACACGCTGCGCATCGATCTCGAGCAGCAGCGGGTGATCCAGCCTGATGGCGACAGTGTCAGCTTTGACATCGACCCGGCGCGCAAGCGGATGTTGCTGAATGGGCTGGATGAAATCGGCCTGACGCTGGAGCATGCCGAGGCGATCCGCGCCTACGAGCAGCAGCGGCGCACTGTCACGCCGTGGCTGTTCCAGACCCCGCTGGGAGACCGCTCATGAGCGCGCGCATCCTGATTCTTCCCGGTGACGGCATCGGCCCGGAGATTGTTGCCGAGGCGGAGCGTGTGCTCAACTGCCTGCGTGACCACCATGGGCTGGATGTGCAGACCGACACCGCGGCGCTTGGGGGCGCCGGCGTCGATCGACATGGCAAGCCTCTACCCGATGAAACACTGGCGCTTGCCCGGGAGGCCGACGCGATTCTGCTCGGTGCAGTCGGCGGCCCGGCCTATGACCGCCTCGAGCGGCCGCTGCGCCCGGAGCGTGGTCTGCTTGCGCTTCGCTCGGCGCTCGGGCTGTTTGCCAATCTGCGGCCTGCCTTGCTCTCGCCGCAACTGGCGGCAGCGTCAAGCCTCAAGCCCGAGCTGGTTGCCGGGCTGGATATGCTGATTATCCGAGAGCTGACCGGTGGACTCTACTTCGGTGAGCCGCGCGGCATCCGGACCAACGACAACAACGAGCGCGAGGGGCTGAACACGCTGCGTTACACCGAGTCGGAAATTGCCCGGATCGGACGGGTCGGTTTCGAGTCGGCGCGCCGCCGCAACGGCCGGCTCTGCTCTGTCGACAAGGCCAACGTGCTCGAAGTCAGCGAATTGTGGCGCGAGGTCATGAGCGGTCTCGCGGCAGAGTACCCCGATGTCGAGCTTTCGCACATGTATGTCGACAATGCGGCCATGCAGCTGGTCCGCAACCCCGGGCAGTTCGATGTCATCGTGACCGAAAACCTCTTTGGCGACGTCTTGTCGGATTGCGCCGCCATGTTGACCGGATCGATCGGCATGCTGCCGTCTGCCTCGCTCGATGCCGATGGCAAGGGGCTGTACGAGCCGGTACACGGCTCAGCGCCGGATATTGCCGGGCAGGATGTGGCCAACCCGCTGGCAACGATTCTGTCGTTGGCGATGTTGCTGCGCTACTCGCTCGATCGGGGCGATCTTGCCGATCGCGTCGAGGCTGCTGTCGAACGCGTGCTCGATCAGGGTTTGCGCACCGCCGATATCGCCGAACCGGGGCTGCAAACGGTCGGTACGCGAGCGATGGGCGAAGCGGTTGCCGCTGCGCTCGCCTGATCGGTCTGCGGGCCATGCCGAGCAAGACGGCGCATCCACCACGTGTGTGATGCATTGTCGAGTTATGATAGGTTGCAATGCAGCAGATGAGAATTCACCTGAATTACTGTACGCTTCACAAAAGATATTCAGCTAAGTTTGGAAGACCACGATGCCTAACGGCAGCGAGTTGACTGGAGAGTGGTGATGAAGCGAGTCGGTTTTGCGGGTTGGCGGGGGATGGTCGGCTCGGTCTTGCTCGGTCGCATGCGCGAGGAGGGCGACTTTGTCGGCCTGGAACCGGTCTTCCTGACAACATCGCAACCTGGTGGCCAAGCGCCGGATGTCGGCGTGCCGGCTCCGCCGCTGGTCGATGCGCATGATCTCGACGCGCTGGCCGAGCTTGATGCAATTGTCACCTGCCAGGGCGGCAGTTATACGTCTGCGGTGTACCCGGCGCTGCGCCAGCGTGGCTGGACCGGGTTTTGGATCGATGCTGCCTCCACGCTCCGGCTCTCCGAAGACAGCATCATCGTTCTCGATCCGGTGAATCGCGCGCGCATCGATGCGGCCATCACCAATGGTGTCAGGACGTTTGTCGGCGGCAACTGCACGGTCAGTCTGATGCTCATGGCGCTGTCCGGGCTGTTTCGCGAGTCGCTGATCGAGTGGATCAGCCCGATGACGTATCAGGCTGCGTCCGGTGCCGGTGCTGCGAACATGCGTGAGCTGATCGCCCAGATGGGGTCGATCCATGCTGCGGCCGACGCGCTGCTTGATCCGGCGACGAGTGTGCTGGCGCTCGATCGCGCGGTCACTGACGCTTTCGACGCGCCCGATTTTCCCCAGACTGCCTTCGGTGCGCCGCTTGCCGGTAGCCTGCTGCCCTGGATCGACACCGCGATGGACTCTGGTCAGAGCCGCGAGGAGTGGAAGGCCGGTGTCGAAACGGCGCGGGTTCTCGGGCTTGCCCCTGACGCAGTGCCTGTCGATGGCCTGTGCGTCCGCGTTGGCGCGATGCGCTGTCATGCGCAGGCGTTGACCATCAAGCTCCGTGAAGATGTGCCGCTTGCTCGCGTCGAAGAATTGATTGCTGGTGGCAACCCCTGGGTGCGGGTGGTGCCGAACGAACGAGACCGCTCGTTGCATGAGCTGACTCCGGCAGTTGTCAGCGGGACCTTGCAGGTGCCCGTTGGTCGGTTGCGCAAGCTGGCCATGGGTGGGCAATATCTGAGTGCGTTCACGGTCGGTGATCAGTTATTGTGGGGAGCTGCGGAGCCGTTGCGGCGGATGTTGTATCTGTTACGCAGGTGAGGTGTGATGCAAGTGCGTGTGGCGATGGAAGTCGGAGAAGCGCATCGACCGGCTTTGCCTCGATCGCAGCGGATGTCGCTGGTCTGGCTGATCGCCGGGCTGGCAATCCTGCTCGCGTTTGCTGTGCCGCGTTCAGCGCTCGCGTTGGGCATCGGCAGCATCAACCTGGTCTCCGGCCCTGGTGAGCCACTCGAAGCGCGTATAGCGCTGTTCCCATCGAGCCCCGATTGGTCGGACGGGCTGGAAGCCGGTCTCGCCTCCGAGGCTGTCTTTGAACGTGTCGGACTCGAACGTGAGCCAGAGCTTGCTGCGCTGCGTTTCGCCATTCGCGTCACCCGTGACGGTGATCCGTTCATCGCCGTGACCACCGATGAACCACTGGCTGCCGATTTCCTGTCGTTCATCCTCGAAGTCCGCTGGTTTGGCGGGCGGGTACTGCGCGAGTACACACTGCTGCTCGAGCCGCCGCTACTGTTTGCCGAGGATGATCAGCTGCCGGTCATTTCCTCTGCGGAACAGGCTGACGATGCCGGTCGTGGTGTGATCGAGCGCTCGCCGCAGGCATCGGAAGACCTGCCGGAGACACCAATGGATGTCGAGTCTCCGGCAGTTGTGGCGACCGAACAGCCGCCAGCCGCCACCGATCCTGGACCGGCCGCTGATAACGCCACTGCGCCGCCACGTGTGCGCGAGGTGATCCGCAATGACACCCTGTGGTCGATCGCGCTTGAAACCCGGCCTGACGACGCTATCAGCGTCTATCAGATGATGATTGCGCTGTTTCGTGCCAATCCCGACGCTTTCATCAACGACAACCTCAACCTGGTGCGCGCCGGAGCGGTGTTGCGCATCCCCGACCGACTCGAAATCACCGGCCTGCCTGCTGATGACGCGCGAGCGCTGTTCAGCGGGCAGGTTACCGAGTGGGAGCGGATGCGCGCGCAGGCGGTGCCTCCCGACAACGAGGCTGTTGCGCTCGGTTCGGCTCCGGCCACCGGTGGCGATCTCCTGCGCGTAGTCGCCGCAGGCGAACTCGTCGGAGATACATCCGGTGTCGACGAAACTGCTGCGTCGGCGCTTGACGCGACACGGCAATTGCAAAATGAAGTCAGTTCGCTGCAGGAGCGCGAGGCGAGCCTGACTGCCGAGCGTGATGAACTGGCGACGATGAACCGGGAGCTGATGGCACGCGTCGACGCGCTTGAGCGGGTGGTCAACCTCGACGCCGATCCGGGGTTGCGTGATGGTGGAGCAGCCGCGTCGGCGCAGGTCGACCCGACGTCGTCCTCGGTGCCGTTCTGGCTTGACAGACGGACACATGCTGCACTGGTACTGGTCCTGCTGTTCCTGCTGCTCCTCTGGGTGTTGCGGTTGCGTCGTGAGCGTGATGAGGCCCGACTGATGGCGTTTGGCGCCCGCCGTGATGTGCCCGACGAGGTAGACGGTCTGGCGCGCGGTGCCGAACCGGCCTCCAGACAGGTCAACGCATTCCTGCCCGCCTCGATAGGCGGCGAGCAGCCCCCGCGAGCCGGTGTCGAGCAGTTCCTTGCAACCTTCGATCCGGCTGGTGAAGCCGAATACTTCGTGCAGCGTGGTGAAACGGCGCGCGCTGAAGATCTCTTCGACCTCGCTCTCGCCGCCGACAAGACCGATTTGACGGTTTGGATGCGCTGGCTTGAAGTGCTTGCTGAGGCTGACAAGGGTGATCGTTATCTCGAGATTGCCGACAGGTTTCAGCAGCTGTTTGGCACCGACCATCCCCGTTGGGAAGCTGTGCAGCGAATGGGCCTGCCATTACGTCCGGAGCATCCCCG
>LFIK01000590.1_pt1 | contig 27423 bp, 23 predicted proteins | sample 643401 | NCBI WGS metagenome assembly LFIK01 (sample SAMN03777447, study PRJNA286221) | soda lake metagenome | biome: soda lake; feature: Kulunda steppe; material: water; isolation source: sample T5-Br brine of Lake Tanatar-5 | place: Russia: Kulunda steppe | collected 2010-07
AGCAACTCGATCTCTTTGATGCCCTGAGCCTGCCAAAACCGGCCTGACGCCACATGTCGTCACACAAACGCCAATCTGGTGCAAACAATATCAATGACTTGCGCGATTAGCTGTCGAAGTTGGGGTACTCGATGGCAGTCGCACCCTTGTCGTCGGTGCGCAGTTGCTTGAAGAGCGTGAAAAGGTAGGCCATGCATTATCTCCTTTCTGGCTGCGATTTCCGCCAGAAAGGATTACCGCGCCTCCCGAATAACTCAAAACGGGAAGAACCTACGATTTTTCTAAAACCCGCCCTTTCCAGAACGGTGCCGGTAACACTTTGCTAATGTATCACGGCATTTCCCCGCACGCATGGGTTATGCCGTTGATTCTTCTTCTTGTCGAACCGTAAACGTATCGAAAAAGACTCGAATTTCCCGAAACTCTTAAAATCCCGGGCCCGCGCGCGACGCGCGCAGGATCCGCCAGCCGCCGCGCTGTCATTGCGCGCCCGGGTCGATCGGCCTGTGACGACGAAACCCGATCACGCTTGATCGCCGTCGCGGTGCAACGGGTGTTCGCCTTGCTGCAGGCGATCGAGGCACGGCGGCGGGCTCACGCAGCGCGCAAACGCCGCGCGGGATCGCCGCCGGAGCCTACTGTGCGGCGACCGGGGCGGGATCCGCGAGCGCGACGATGTCCATCATGATGCGGTTCATCTCGAAATCCTTCGGGGTGTAAACCGCCGCCACGCCGAGGGCGCGCAGCCGCTCCGCGTCACCCTCGGGAATGATTCCACCGACCACGACGGGCAACGCGCCGAGGCCCGCCGCCCGGAGCCGCGCCATCAACTCCTCCATGAGCGGCATGTGTGACCCCGACAGGATCGACAGCCCGACGACATGCGCGCCCTCGTCGCGCACTGCCTCGACGATCTCCTCGGGCGTCAGCCGGATCCCGGCATAGCTGAAGGCCATGCCGCAATCGCGCGCGCGCGCCGCGATCTGTTCCGCGCCGTTGGAATGGCCGTCGAGGCCGGGCTTGCCCACGAGCAGCTTGAGCCTGCGCCCGAGCCGGGATGACGCCGCATCGACCGCCGCGCGAATCTCCTCGAGGCCCTCGGTGCGGTTCGACGGGGCCGTGGCGACGCCCGTCGGCGCGCGATACTTGCCGAAGGCGTCGCGCACGACCTCGCCCCACTCGCCGGTCGTCGCCCCGGCCTTCGCGGCGCGAATCGAGGGCGGCATGATGTTGGCCCCCGAGCGCGCCGCCGCGCGCAGATCCTCGAGCGCCGCCGCGACAGCCCGCTCGTCGCGCGCCGCGCGCCACGCGGCGAGCCGGGAGAGCTGATCGGCCTCCGCATCGGGGTCGGCGACCATGATCGCCTCCTCACCGGTGGTCAGCGGCGAGGGTTCGGTCCCGGCATAGCGGTTCACGCCGACGACCGACGTCGCCCCCGACTCGATCCCGGCGAGACGCTCGGCATTCGCCTCGACGAGCCGGCTCTTCATGTAGTCGATCGCGCCGACGGCGCCGCCCATCGCGTCGATCGTGGCGAGTTCGGCGCGCGCATCCACTTTCAGTTTTTCAACCTTTGCCGCCACGACGGGGTTGCCGTCGAAGAGGTCGCCATATTCCAGCAAGTCCGTCTCATAGGCGAGGATCTGCTGTGCCCGCAGCGACCATTGCTGATCCCACGGCCGCGGCAGGCCGAGCGCCTCGTTCCAGGCCGGAAGCTGCACGGCGCGCGCCCGCGCGCTCTTCGACAACGTCACCGCCAGCATCTCGAGCAGGATGCGGTAGACATTGTTCTCCGGCTGCTGCTCGGTCAGGCCCAGCGAGTTCACCTGCACGCCATACCGAAAACGCCGGAAGCGCGGCTCCTCGACGCCGTAACGCTCATGGCAGATCTCGTCCCACAGCTCCGTGAAGGCGCGCATCTTGCACATTTCCGTCACGAAGCGGATTCCAGCGTTCACGAAGAAGCTTATCCGGCCGACCATCGCCGGAAAGTCTTCGGCCGCGACCTTGCCCTTCAGATCGTCGAGCACCGCGGTCGCCGTCGCCAGCGCGAAGGCAAGCTCCTGCTCGGGCGTCGCGCCGGCTTCCTGCAGGTGATAGGAACACACGTTCATCGGGTTCCATTTCGGCATGTGCGACCGTGTCCATGCGGCGACATCGGTGATCATGCGCAAGCTCGGCTCGGGCGGGCAGACATAGGTCCCGCGCGAGAGGTATTCCTTGATGATGTCGTTCTGCACCGTGCCGGTCAGCTTGGCGATATCCGCACCCTGCTCCTCGGCCAGCGCGACATAGAGCGCGAGCAGCCAGGGCGCGGTGGCGTTGATCGTCATCGAGGTGTTCATTTCCTCGAGCGGGATGTCCGCGAACAGCGCGCGCATGTCGTCGAGATGCGCCACCGGCACGCCGACCTTGCCGACCTCGCCGCGCGCCAGGGGATGATCACTGTCATACCCGGTCTGCGTGGGCAGGTCGAAGGCCACCGAGAGCCCGGTCTGCCCCCTCGACAGATTCGACCGATAGAGCGCGTTGGACGCGGCCGCCGTCGAGTGCCCCGCATAGGTGCGAAACATCCACGGATTGTCACGGGTCGGGGCGTCGGTCACGGCTCTCTCCTGAATCGGCGGTGAAACTTTGTTTCCACGGCTCAGGAGTAAGGGTAACAAAGTGTCCTTGTCAATTCGCCGCGATGCAGCGCAAGTCGGCGCGGCGGCGCGTCAGGCCGTCAGCCCCTCCGGCGCGGGCAGGCTGTGCGCGCGGCAGGCGGCCGTCAACGTGTTGGCCAGCAGGCAGGCGATGGTCATCGGCCCCACGCCGCCGGGCACCGGGGTGATCGCCCCGGCGACGGCCGATACCGCGTCGAACGCCACATCCCCGACGAGGCGGGTCTTGCCGCCCGCGGCGGCGACCCGATTGATGCCGACATCGATCACGGTCGCGCCGGGCCGGATCCAGTCGGCGCCGATCATCCCCGGCCGCCCGACCGCCGCGACGAGAATCTCCGCGCGCCGGCAGATCTCGGCGAGGTCGCGGGTGCGCGAATGGGCGATCGTGACCGTGGCGTTGTCGCGCAGCAGAAGCTGCGCCATCGGCTTTCCGACGATATTCGACCGCCCCAGCACAACCGCCTCCGCCCCGGACAGATCGCCCAGATGGTCGCGCAGCATCATCAGACAGCCGAGCGGCGTGCAGGGCACCATGCCGGGCTGGCCCGTGTTCAACCGCCCGACATTGGAAATGTGAAAGCCATCGACATCCTTGGCCGGGTCAATGGCGTCAATGACCCGACCCGAGTCGATCTGCGGCGGCAGGGGCAACTGCACCAGAATGCCATGTATCGCCGGGTCCGCGTTGAGCCGCGCGATCAGCGCGAGCAACTCGTCCTGCGATGTGCCCGCATCGAGCCGATGTTCGAAACTGTCAATTCCGGCGGCGACGCTCGCCTTGCCCTTGTTGCGCACGTAAACCTGACTTGCCGGATCCTCGCCCACCAGGACCACGGCGAGCCCCGGCGCCACCCCCTGAGACTGCCGAAAACGCGCGACCTGCGTGGCGACGCGCGCGCGCAGCTGCGCCGCGATGGCCTTCCCGTCGATGATCGCAGCACTCATGGCATCCTCCTCGCAGCGGGCCCGACCGTGATGACCCGTTTGCCGCCGCGCCGCAAGCCGTCAGAACAGACCCTCGACGTCGCCATCCGCATTGAGCTTGATCGACTCTGCCGAGGGCCGGCGCGGCAGGCCCGGCATCGTCATGATCTCGCCGCAGATCACCACCACGAAACCGGCCCCCGCCGACAGCCGCACCTCGCGCACGGGCACATCGTGGCCCGTGGGAGCGCCGCGCAGATTCGGATCGGTGGAGAAACTGTATTGCGTCTTGGCCATGCAGATCGGCAGATCGCCGAAGCCCTCCGCCTCCCAGGCGTGCAGCTGATCGCGCACCCGCTTGTCGGCGAGCACATCGTCGGCGCGGTAGATGCGCCGCGCGATGGTTTCGATCTTTTCGAACAGCGGCCGCTCCGCGGGGTACAGCGGAGCGAACTGCGCCGCTTTCGCGTCCGCGATCTCGGCGACGCGGTGGGCGAGCGCCTCGATTCCCGCCGAGCCCTCGGCCCAGTGGCGACACAGGATCGCCTCGGAGCCCTGGCTCTCGACATAGTCATTGACCGCCGCGATTTCGGCCTCGGTGTCGCCGGCGAAGTGGTTGATCGCCACGACGACTGGCACGCCGAATGTCTTGATGTTGCCGATATGCCGGCCGAGATTCGCGCAGCCCTTCTGCACCGCCTCGACATTCTCGGCGCCGAGATCGGCCTTGGTGACGCCGCCATTCATCTTCATCGCCCGCACCGTGGCCACCAGCACCATGCAGTCGGGCGCGATCCCCGCCTTGCGGCACTTGATGTTCATGAACTTTTCCGCCCCGAGATCGGCCCCGAACCCCGCCTCGGTGACGACGTAATCGGCCGTGCGAAGCGCCGTGCGCGTCGCCATCACCGAATTGCAGCCATGCGCGATGTTGGCGAAGGGACCGCCATGGACGAAGGCGGGGTTGTTCTCGAGTGTCTGGACGAGATTGGGTTGCATCGCGTCCCTGAGCAGCACGGTCATCGCTCCGTCGGCGCCCAGATCGCGCGCATAGACGGGGGTGCGGTCGCGGCGATACGCGACGATGACCCCGGCGAGGCGGCGCTGCAGATCGGCAAGGTCGCTGGCGAGGCACAGGATCGCCATGACTTCGGAGGCGACCGTGATGTCGAAGCCGGTCTGGCGCGCAAAGCCGTTGGCGACGCCGCCGAGCCCCACCACCGTATCGCGCAGCGCGCGGTCGTTCATGTCCATGACCCGGCGCCAGACGATGCGCCGCTCATCGATGCCGAGTTCGTTGCCCCAGTAGATATGGTTGTCGATCATCGCCGCGAGCAGGTTGTGTGCGCTCGTGATGGCGTGAAAGTCGCCGGTGAAATGCAGGTTCATGTCCTCCATGGGCACGACCTGCGCATAGCCGCCGCCCGCGGCCCCGCCCTTCATCCCGAAGCACGGCCCGAGCGACGCCTCGCGGATGCACACCGCCGCGCGCTTGCCGATCCGGTTGAGCCCGTCGCCGAGGCCGACCGTCGTCGTGGTCTTGCCCTCACCCGCCGGGGTCGGGTTGATGGCGGTCACGAGGATCAGCTTGCCGTCGGGGCGGTCGCGCACCGAATCGATGAAACCCTGCGAAATCTTGGCCTTGTCGTGACCATAGGGGACGAGCTGGTCCTCGGGGATCCCGAGCTTCGCGCCGATCGCCTGGATCGGCTCCTTGCGCGCGGCGCGTGCGATTTCGATGTCACTCTTGACGGCCATGCTTGCCTCCCGACCACGTTACGATCCTGTTAGCGCGCGGGATAGCCGGAAACCTTGGCGATTACGACACATCCCGCGTCGGAACCGTCAGACCGGCGCCGTGCATGAAAAAACCCCGGCCGGTAAGGCCGGGGTCGGATCGACGCGTGGTGCGGCGCTCAGGTCGGCTCGGGCTCCAGGCCGTCGCCCTCGTCGCCGCGGCGCGGTTTGCCGCGGGTCTTGGGGATCGCGGTCACGCTCGGTTTGTCGGAGCGTTCGGGTTGCGACGGCCCCCCTTCATCGTCGCCACGATCGAGCTGCTCGCCGCGCATCACCTTGGAAATCTCGTCACCGGTCAGCGTCTCGTATTCCAGAAGACCCTGAGCAAGGCGCTCGTGTTCCTCGCGATGCTCGGTCAGGAGGCGCTTGGCAGTCTCGTAACCCTCGTCCACGATCTTGCGCACCTCGGCGTCGATACGCTCCTGCGTTTCCGGCGAGGCATTCGAGGGCTGGAACATCCCGACCTGCTCGTTGGGCGCATAGTCGATATTGCCGAGCTCTTCGGAGAAACCGAACTGCGTGACCATCGCGCGCGCGATCTTTGTGACCTGCTGAATGTCCGAGGCCGCGCCGGAGGTGACGTTCTCCTTGCCGAAGACGAGTTCCTCGGCGACCTTGCCGCCCATCGCCATGGCGATCTTGGACTTGTATTTCGTGTAGGTCACCGAGAGCTGGTCACGCTCGGGCAGCGACAGCACGAGGCCGAGCGCGCGCCCGCGCGGGATGATCGTCGCCTTGTGGATCGGATCGTGCTGCGGGACATGGAGCCCGACCACGGCGTGCCCGGCCTCGTGATAGGCGGTGAGCTTCTTTTCGTCCTCCGTCATGACCATCGAACGGCGCTCGGTGCCCATCATGACCTTGTCCTTGGCGTTCTCGAAATCGTCCATGACGACGAAGCGCCGCCCGGTTCGCGCCGCCATCAGCGCCGCCTCGTTGACGAGATTGGCCAGATCCGCGCCCGAGAAGCCAGGAGTGCCGCGCGCGATTATGCGCAGATCGACATTCGGCCCCAGCGGCACCTTGCGTGCATGCACGCCGAGGATCTGCTCGCGGCCCTTGATGTCGGGGTTGGGCACCTGCACCTGGCGGTCGAAACGGCCGGGGCGCAGAAGCGCAGGGTCGAGCACGTCGGGACGGTTCGTGGCCGCAACGATGATGACGCCCTCATTGGCCTCGAAGCCGTCCATCTCCACCAGAAGCTGGTTGAGTGTCTGTTCGCGCTCGTCGTTGCCGCCGCCATGGCCGGCGCCGCGCGAGCGGCCCACCGCGTCGATCTCGTCGATGAAGACGATGCAGGGCGCGTTCTTCTTGGCCTGCTCGAACATGTCGCGCACCCGCGATGCGCCGACACCGACGAACATCTCCACGAAGTCAGAGCCCGAGATGGTGAAGAAGGGCACACCCGCCTCGCCCGCGATGGCGCGCGCGAGCAGCGTCTTGCCGGTGCCCGGCGGGCCGACGAGCAGCGCACCCTTGGGGATCGTGCCGCCGAGGCGCGAGAATTTCTGCGGGCTGCGCAGGAACTCCACGATTTCCTCGAGCTCCTCCTTGGCCTCGTCGATGCCCGCGACCTCGTCGAAGGTGACGCGGCCCTGCTTTTCGGTGAGCATCTTGGCCTTGGACTTTCCAAAGCCCATCGCGCCGCCGCGGCCGCCGCCCTGCATCCGGTTCATGAAGTAGATCCAGATCGCGATCAGGACGAGGAAGGGCAGCCAGAGCCCGAGCGCGGAGAGAAAGCCGGAGCTCTCCTGCGGTTCGGCCTGCACCTCGACGCCGAGTTCGAGCAGCCGCTGCGTGAGTTCGGCGTCCTGCGGCTTGACGGTGGTGTATTCGCGCCCGTCGGTGCCCTGGATGATGACGCGTTCGCCATCGATCGTGACGCTGTCGACCTCGCCGCGGTCAACCCGCTCGGCAAAATTCGAATAGCTGATGGATTGCGCCTGGGATGTCTGCTGACCGTTGCTGAACAGGTTGAACAGCGCCAGCATCAGCAGGAAAAGAACGACCCAGAAGATGATGTTGCGCGCGTTGTTGCCCAAAAGGGTTCTCCTCACACCGTCGGCCGCCGCGCGGCCGTCATTGTCCTCAAGATAGCGATTGTGGCCCCGGGTTCAACGCGACAATAATGACGCGATTGTCGCCCGCGTGCCGCCCTCGAGGAGGGCCTGCCAGCCATGCCCCGCCCCCGCAACCGGCGCTGCGACAAGTGCGTCACCGTGCCAGACCGCCGGAGAGGCCTGCAACGTCGCACGCGGCAGGCCCGTGCAGCGCCAATCCGCAACCGCCGCCAGCCCCTCCGCGCCCAGCGCCGCGACATGTAACCCCCCGGAATCGGGGCCCGTCACCCGCCATCGCCCGTCCCAGAGCGCCCCGGGCGGGGCCGTCACGCCGCGCAGCGCGCGCAGTTCGCGCGTCACCCGCACCGTCTCGGCCGTGACCGTCACGTGGCAGCCATGCAGCGTCCCCCCGCGCCCCGACGCGATTCGGTCGATGAGCGCACCGAGCTTGGCGTGGCGCGGGCGGTATTCCGCCGACGCGACGCGGCACAGCACATGCGTCAATATCCGCGCGCGCGTCTCGTCGGGCAGCGCCAGCCACCCGCCCCGCGCCAGCAGCACATCCCCCGCCTCGACACGCAGGAGCCCCCGCGCCGCCGCCTGCGCGCTCCGCGCGAGCGTCGCGCGCGCCGCGCCGAGCCGTGCCGCGGTTTCGGCCAGCCCGACCGCGTCGATGCCGAGCGGGGCGAGTGCCGCAAGCGCCCGGCGCGCCTTGACCCGCTCATACCGCGGATCGTCGTTGCTCGGATCCTCGGCCCACAGCACGCCGCGCGCGCGCAACTCGACGCGCAGCGCGTCGCGGGAAACCCCCAGAAGCGGCCGCAGCCAGACGACGCCATGCGCCCGGCGCGCCGGCGCCATCGCCGTCAATCCATCCACCCCCGAGCCGCGCGCGAGGCGCATCAGCAACGTCTCGGCCTGATCGTCGCGGGTATGGCCGAGCGCGACATGCGCGATGTCGTGCGTCTGCGCCCAGCGCGCGATCATCCGCTGGCGCGCGCGCCGCGCCGCGTCCTGAAGATTGCCGCGCCCGTCGGGACCTTCCCAGCAGAGCGTTTCATGCGCCACACCGAGCGCCGCGCAATCCCGCGCAACCGCCGCCGCCTCACTCGCCGCTTCGGGGCGCAGACGGTGATCGACGCTCACGGCGGCTAGCGTGACCCCTTCGGCGCGCGCCCACTCCGCAGCGAGCACCAGAAGCGCCATCGAGTCGCCGCCGCCCGAGACCGCCACGCCGAGGCGCGCGGGCGGACCCTGCGCCGCGAGCGCCGCGCGCAGCGCCGCCGCCGGCGTCACCGGCAGCCGAGATCCCCGAGCGCGGCGCGCGCATCGCCCGCACGGGCGCTGTCGGGAAAGCGCTCGACGAGTTCCTCGAACATCACGCAGGACTCCCGCCGCTGGCCGAGCGTGTCGAGCGCGCGGCCGAGCCGATAAAGCGCGTCCGGCGCGAAATCCCCGTCGGGCTCGGCGGAATAGGCATCCAGATAGGCGCGCGCGGCCGGCGAATCGCGCCCCTCGGCCTCCAGGGCCTCGCCGCGGCGAAACTGCGCCTCGGGGGTGAGCGGCCCGCCCGGATAGGACTCGACGAAGCGGGTGAATCGCTCCACCGCCTCCTCGTGACGGCCTTCGTCGAGCGCGGCCTGTGCCGCGTCGAAATCGGCCTGTTCGCTGACGGCCATCTCGGCGCTCGGCTCGGGCGCGTCCGCTTCGATCTCGCCCAGCCGCCCGGAGTCGAGCCCGCCGAGCCCGGCGACCTCCTCGCCGCCGAGCGGTTCGGTCCGACCGATTTCGCCGATATCGCCGCCCTCGAGCTCGGTGAGACGGAACTCGATGTCGCCGATCCGGTTGGTGCCGTCGGCGACGATGCGCTCGATGCGGATCTCGAGCTGCTCGGTCTTGCCGATGATCCGCTGCAGCTCGCTGCCGACGGTATCGACGCGGTCGCGCAGGCTGCCGCCGTCATCGGGGCTCTGCGCCGTGCCGGTCGGCGAGAGCTCGCGCTCGAGCCGGTCGAGCTCGGATTGCAGCGCCGAGAGCTCCGCGCGGATATCGGCGAGGGTGCGCTCATCGGCCGCCACCGGCGCGGCGAGCGCCACCGCCAGGCAAAGCACGGCAAGTCCTTTCATCGCGTGCTCCTCGGTCCTCAGCTGCCCGCGCCTCTCGTGAGCACGGTCACCGCGCGGCGGTTGGCGTCCCAGCAGCGCTGCTCGGGGCAGGCCTCGACGGGGCGCTCCTTGCCGTAGCTGACGGTGCGCATCCGGCGCGAGTCGATGCCCTGATCGGCGAGGAAGGACTCCGCCGCGCTGGCCCGGCGTGCACCGAGGGCGAGGTTGTATTCGCGGGTGCCGCGCTCGTCGGCGTGGCCTTCGATGACGATCTGGAAATCCGGGTTGTCGCGCAGCCAGCGCGCCTGCCCGCGCAGCGTCTCGCGCGCCTCGTCGTTCAGCCGGCTTTCATCGACGGTGAAGTGGACGCGATCGCCGACGCGCTCCTGGAAATAGGCCGGGGAGTTCGGATCGGAGGCGCTGCCGAGGGCGGCTCTGTCGATGCCGCCGGCACCGTAGGAGTCGGCGTCGACCCCGCCATTGTCGCCGTTGTCGCCGACGCTGCCACCGGCATAGCGCGGATCGGAACTGCAGGCGGCCAGCGCGAGGCCGGAGACGAGAAGGAGGGCCTTGGTCAGGTGAGTCATGGGTCTGTCCCTTTGTTATGCTCTTGGCTCGACACGCGAAGTGTAACAGCCCGGCGCGATCTTGGAAACGCGCGGCCTCAATTCATCAGCGGCGACCAGGCCGGATCGGAGGCCGCGCCCGGCGTCGCGATGCGGCGCAGGTTGCGCCCCGAAATATCGACCGAATAGAGTTCCGGCTCGGCGCCCGGATTCTCGCGCATGAACATGATCACGCGCCCGTTCGGCGCCCAGGTCGGCCCTTCGTCGAGATAGGACGCGGTCAGCAGCCGCTCCTCGCTGCCATCGGTGTTCATCACCCCGACATGGAACCGGCCCTGATGCGACTTGGTGAAGGCGATGCGATCACCGCGCGGCGACCAGACGGGGGTCGCATAGCGCCCGTCGCCGCGGCTGATGCGCCGCGGCTCGCCGCCCGAGGCGGACATCACGTAAAGCTGCTGCGTGCCCGAACGATCCGACTCGAACACGATCCGGTCGCCATCGGGCGAGAAGCTCGGCGCGGTGGCGATATACGGCGCGTTGGTGAGCTGCGTGCGCTCGCCGGTATTGAGATCGAGCCGGTAGATATCCGTCGAGCCGCCGCGCGAAAGCGAGAACACCGCGCTCTGCCCGTCCGGCGCGAATCGCGGCGCGAAGGTCATCGTGCCCGGCTGCTCGTCGAGCACGCGCCGCTCCATGCTGCGCAGGTTGAGCAGGTAGATGCGTGGGAAGCCGTCCTCGTAGGAGGTATAGAGCAGCCGGTCACCATCGGGCGAGAACCGCGGCGCCAGCACCAGCGACGCCCCTTCCGAGAGATACTGCGCGTTCTCGCCGTCCTGATCCATCACGGCGAGCCGTTTCTCGCGATCCTCGCGCGGGCCGGTCTCGGCGACAAACGCGACGCGGCTGTCGAAATAGCCGTCCTCGCCGGTCAGGCGCGAATAAACCTCGTCGGAGACCTTGTGCGCCATGCGCCGCCAGTCGCCTTCGGCGCCCTCGAATTGCAGCCCCTCGCCCATCTCGCGGCCGGAAACCACATCATGAAGCCGGAACTGCACCGTCACGCGCCCGTTCGACGCCGCCACCGAGCCCGTCACCAGCGCCTCGGTGTTGATCGCGCGCCAGTCGGAAAAGCTGACCGGGTCGTTGAAATCGGTCAGCTCCGCGATGTGGGCCTCGCGCGGGATCTCGCGAAACAGGCCCGTGCCCGAAAGATTGGACGTGATCACCCGCGCGATACGGTCGGCGTAGTCGCCGCCGCCCGCGTCGCGCGCCGTGAAGCGCGGTACCGCGATCGGCATCGGCTCGATGACGCCCTCGGTGATCTCGATACGCAGCGGCCCGTCCTGGGCCAGCGCCGGCGCCGGCGTGCCGAGCCCGAGCGCAAGCGCCACCGCGGCGGCAAATCTGTGCAGCAGGGTCATCTTATCCTCATGCTCTCGGGGTTGAACACCATTTCGATCGTGCGCCACTGGTCGTATTGTTCTGCGGGCAGGTCGTAGCCATCCTGCCCGCAGCGAATGATCGCGCGCCGCGCCGCGTCGAAGGCGCGCTCCTCGGCCGCACCCGAGCCGCCCTGCGCCTCAACAAGGCGGATCGAGCCGGCATCGGGGCGCCCGTCGCGCTGCATGACCACGGAGACCGTCACCGTCACGGCGAGCGCATCGGTCGACAGCGCGCCGACATTCCAGCATTCGCGCACCGCGACACGCAGCCCGTCGCGTTGACCCGAGCTCATCGCGGGTGCCGAGGATGGCCCCTCATCCGTCTGCGACATCGCCTGCGAGAGGGCGTCCTCGATCGCGGCGGTACGCTGCGGCGCGTCATCGGGTTCCGTCTCGGGCTCGGGGTCCGGTTCGGGCGTGGTTTCCGCGGGCCTGGTTTCCTCGGGCTCGGGCGCCTCGGCGGTCTCGACGGCCTCCGGACGGTCCGGGCGCGCCTGCGGGCGCGCGCTGACATCGGGGGCGATCGGGGGGGCGTCCTCGGGGTCCTCGCTCGCTTCGGTGGCAAGCTCGGTGCCGGCCTCTTCGGGCGCGCTCGCCGCCTGCTCCTCGGGCGCCTCGGGCGCCGCCTCAGGGTCGGGCATCGCGAATTCGTCCTCGCGCGGGCCGGTATCGGCCTCCGGCTCGGGCGCGGGGACCGGATCGGGGGCGACGCGCTCGGCCGGACGCGGCGCGGCGTCGGGCGGGACGATCGGCGCGGGCTCCTCGGGTTCGGGCTCGGCCTGCTCCTGCGGCTCGGGTTCGGGCTCCGGCGCCGGCTCGGGCTCGGGCGCCGGTTCAGGCTCGGGCGCCGGCGCCGGTTCCGGCGCACTTTCGACGGCGCCGCCGGGCGCGGTGAGCGCGGCGAACTGCTCGGCGCTGATCAGCGACACGTCGGTCACGGCGGTCTCGCGCGCGCTGTCAGGGGAGCTGAACACGCCCCCCAGGATCAGCCAGCCGATCAGGCCGAGATGCCCGATCCCCGAGATTTTCGTGCCGGTGTCCATCCGCGTCGCCTAGTCATCCGACCCGTCGCGGGCCGCCTCGGAATCCGTCACGAGCCCGATATTGCTGAACCCGCCCGCGTTGAGCGCCCCCATCACCTGAACCACCCGCTCGTAGGAGATCGCCCCGTCGGCGCGCAGGAAGACCCGATCGCTCGACCGCTCCGCCGCGATCGCCCCGAGCCGCGCGGTCATCTCCGACAGCGCGACCTCGCTCTCCTGGATCATCACCGCGCCCTCGCCCGTCACCGTCACCGTGAGCGGCTCCTCCTGCTCGGAGGGCAGCGCATCCGCCGTCACGCGCGGCAGCTGCACCGGCACCCCGACCGTCAGCATCGGCGCGGCGACCATGAACACGATCAGCAGCACGAGCATCACGTCCACGAACGGCGTGACGTTGATCTCGGACATAGGCTTGGCCCTGCGACGGCGCCGCCGCCGCCCGCCGCCGCCTTCGCTTTCCTGAAGCATCGCGCCCATCTCAGCCGTCCAGCTGACGCGACAGGATGGTGGAGAATTCGTCGGCAAAGCCTTCGTAGCCGGCCACGATCGCCTCGCTGTCGCCCGACAGCTTGTTGTAGAAGATCACCGCCGGGATCGCCGCGAGCAGCCCGAGCCCCGTCGCCAGAAGCGCCTCGGCGATGCCCGGCGCGACCACGGCGAGGTTCGTGCTCTGGGCCATCGCGATGTCCTCGAAGGCGTTCTTGATGCCCCAGACGGTGCCGAACAGCCCGATGAAGGGCGAGGCCGAGCCCACGGAGGCCACGAAGGTCAGCCCGTTATTGAGCCCGCGCGCCTCGCGGTTGATGGCCACGTCCATGGAGCGCTCGATGCGCGAGACGGCCCCCGGAATCAACGCGCCGTCATCGCGGTGCGAGCGTTGCCATTCGCTCATCCCGGCGGTGAAAACGCGCGCCGCCCCCGCCTCCGGGTTGGGGCCGAGCTCCGCGTGCAGCTCATCGAGCGGCTCGCCCGACCAGAACGCACCGTCGAAGGCTTCGGCTTCGCTGCGCACGCGGCGATAGGCCAGGATCTTCTGGATGATGATCGCCCAGGACCAGAACGAGGCCAGCACGAGGATGATCATCACGAGCTGTACAACAATATCGGCGCGCGCAAAGAGCGCCAGCAGGGAGAAATCGATCTCCTGGTTCATCGAGGCGGTCGCGGGGTCCATCGTCCTGCTCGCATAGGGTGCCGCATGCGCGGTCGCTTTGGTCGCACAATAACGGTTTCGGGCCGCTTATGCCAATACCGAGTGCCTCACGAAGTTGAGAATTCGCTACCCGGCGCCGCCGAGCGGCGAAACGCTGCCGGCAGGCGCACCGGACGACCGGCCGCGTTCAGGCACACGACCGTCACCACCGCCGCGAAAAGCCGCTCCCCGCCGCGCTGCACCTCCTGGTCCAGAACCGCGCGCGCCGGCGTCACCGCGCGCGCCGCCGTCGCCACGCTCAAGCGATCGTCGAACCGCGCCGGGGCGAGATAGTCGGCCTCGATCCGGCGCACCGCGAACACGCACCCCGCCGCCCGCAGCGCCGCCTGATCGATGCCCATCTCGCGGACCCATTCGGTGCGCGCACGCTCGATGAAGCGCAGATAATTCGCATAATACACGATCCCGGCGAGATCGGTATCCTCGTAATAGACGCGTAGGTCGAAGCGATGGGTCACACCCGACACCTAGCGACGGCCCGGGTGGCTGACAATCGCCGATCGCGCGGCGCCGTACTGGCGCGGTCGCCGCCGGTATGCTTGATGGGCGGGGTCATGAAAGGTCCGCCCATGCCCCGCGCCCTCGCCGCCCTCGCCCTGCTCGCCGCGCTCGCCGCATGCGCCTCCACATCCGAGGACCCGACGCGTTCCGCGGCCGACCACTCGCACGCGTTCGCCCCGAAGCTCAACGCGGTGCGCGCGCAGAACGACCTCGCGGCCCTGCGCCCGGAGGCGCGCCTCGCCGCCGCCGCCGAAACCCACGCCGCCGACATGGCCGAGGCGGATTTCATCTCGCATGACGGCTCCGACGGCTCCACGATGCAGTCGCGGATCGTCGCGGCGGGCTATCCGAGCTGTGCCAGCGCCGAGAACATCGCACTGCGCGCCACGAGCCGCGAAGAAGCGATCGCGCAATGGCTCGAGTCGCCGGCGCACCGCGACAATGTCCTGCGCGGCGGCATGGAGGACTTCGGGCTCGCCGAGGTCGGGGGGTACTGGGTGCTCAAACTCGCACGGCCCTGTTGATTGTGGTTATTGCGCTCACGGGCCTTTTCGGGGCATAATGTAAGCTGTAACGGCATCAACGCGAAAGGATCGCTTCGATGGCAAGGCCGGCGGAGCCCGACGACCCGCCGGCGGCGCGGGGTCGGCCAGTGCGCCGGGCCTGGGTCGTCTACGGGATCGTGTTCTGCGCGCTCGCCTTCGCGCTGCTCGTGGGGGCGGACCGGGCGGCGGCCCTGCTCGATGCCGACGAGATGCGCGCGGTTACGCTCGAGGGGCTCCGCCTCGTAGCCATCGCGGTGCTCAGTCTCGGCTTCGCGCTGCTCCTGGGCGCCTTTTTCAGCATCGACATCCGCACCTCCGTCAATGTGCCCTTCCTCAACGATGCCAGCGTCAGCGCCGTCGGCGGTCTCGCGCTCGTCGCGCTGCTGGGCACGGCGCTGCATTTCGCGCTGCCCGCCGTGGCGACCGGCACCGACCCTGAGGAAGAAGTGCTCGCGATCGTGGACCGCAATGCGCTGATCCGCGATCTGTTCGACAATGAGCGTCGGCCGATCAGCATCCGCACCGATCTCGCCGTCGGCGACCTCGCCCCCAATATCGTGCTGCACGAGAAGATGCAGGCGGTGATGAGCGGACGCTGGCACTACCCCGATGTGCAGTCCGATGGCGGCGCGCACCCGATCCGCGCCTCGCTCGGCGAGCGTTACCGCCCGATGCACTTCCATCCCGAGGACACCGATCAGCCCGTCGCGACCTCCGTCGTCAGCATCGATCCCGACAGCCACGAGCTCACCATTTTCCTCTATCTCTACGAAGACGCCATCTGCCGCGCCCCGGCGGAGGAGGCCGCGCTCGCCATGGCGCCGAAGCCGTGAGGCCGCGCCGGATCGGGCTGCGCGTCGCCTGTGCCGTGGCAATCGGCCTCGCCGGCTCCGCCGCCGCCGGTCCCCTGACCGACTGGCTGGCCAGCGCGGCGCCGGACGCGCTCCCCGGCGCCGAAGCGACGCTTCAGGCGCATATCGACGCGCTGCCCAAGACCGACATCGCGCGCCGTGATGCGGTCGCGCGGGTCACGCGCGCATGGGCCGACGCCGCGCCTCGCACGCCGCGCCGCCAATCGGCGACCCGCGTGCTGTGCCGTATCGCGCCCTTCGCCCCGCCCGATCGCGCCACCGGCGCGGCGCTTGGTGCCTATTTCGAAAGCCTCTGGGCCGATTTCCGCGTCAACCCGACCGAGCAGACCCTCGACGAGGCGCGCTTCGCGGATTGCGCGGCGCAGAACATGCCCACGGGTTATTTCGGCCTCGCGCGCGATCTGCCGCGGCTGATCCCCTTCGGCGACTGCGCCGCGGCCGAGGCACCGCCGCACGATCTGCTCCGGCGGCTCGATCGCCGGCTCGCGGAGGTGATCGCCGCGGCGCCGCAGGCGAGTTACTACCGTGTGCGCGCGCAGTATTACGGGGCGCTGACGCGCGTCGCGCTGGCGCTCCACGATCTGCGCACGCAGCGCGTCGCCTTCGCGGCGGGGCGCGACGCGATCGCCGCCACCGGTCGCGACCTGCTCGACGCGGCGGCGGATGACGACTTCCTCGACGGCCGCAATGCCTGGCGGTTTCACAACGATTTCCGAGCCATCGGGGCGATCTTCGCGCTTACCGCGATCCCGCGGCCGCAGGCCGGGCCGGCGCCGCGCGCGGTTCTCGAGGCCCTCGCCGAAGCGCCGCCCTTGCTCGACGATCCGGCGCTGCGCGCAGTCGTCGAACCCTGGCTGATGACCGAGATCGAGCAGACGCAGCCCGACTACATCGATCCCGTGCGCGTCGACCGGCTGTTTCCGGGGCTGCTCAATCACGCCCCCGACGATTGCGCCCGCAATCGCCGCCAATCGATCGAGACGCGCGACCTCGCCGCCGCCGCGCTGCAATGCCATGCCGAGGTTGCCCCGATCGACCGATGGTCGCGGCTGCGCGCCTATGACGATTGCCTGACCGAGGTGCAGAGCCGGGTCTGGTGGGTGCAACTCGGGGCGTTTCGCAGCGCCGAGGCCGCCGAGGCGGAGCGCGCGGAACTCGAGGCGCTGCTCGGCACGGGCGACACGCCCGAACTGCGCGTCATCCCACCCGACGCGGCAAGCGCCTATTACCGCATCCGCACCCTGCCCGAGCTGACCCGCAGCGAGGCCGGCGACATCGAGGCGCTCGTCACCCGCTCGAACAAGCAGATCCTGATCGGACGCCAGCGGCTTTACTGACCGGGCGCGGCGTCACGTGGTATTGTCGGTCCTGATCAACCCCGAAAGCCCCGCGGCGGCCAGGATCGTCAGAAACCAGCCCAGCGCGATATGAAGCCACAGATAGGCCCGCGCCCAGCTCCCGGCCGTCTCCGCATCGTCGGGAATCCAGTAGCTCTGCATCTCGAGCGACACCACCGGCAGCAGGGTGTCGGCCGAATAGATCATCGCGTCGAAGCGCGGATGCGTCGCGCCCTCGGGCTGGGCATGGAAGCACTCGATGCGGGTCTGATCCGGCATGCGCCGGCCAACGGCCGGCGCTTCGCTCAGCGCGGTCGGGACGGGCACCCCCACCGCCTCACCGCACAGAACCCATTCCTGCGCGCTGGATCTGGGGCAGGTTCGGCTTGACCGCGTCCTGCGCGACCGCCCCGCCGAAGATCAGCGACCCCATCAACCACGGGGCGACAAGCCAGGCCAGCGCAAGAAGCGGCTGGCGCCCGTAGCGAACCGTCGCGCCGAGAAAGCGATCCCAGAGCGCATACCAGTCGGCATCCTCATACAGATACTGCCGCCGAAGCCGCGCGCGCCGCGCTGCGCGCTGGCGTCGCTCCTTCTCGATCAGGACCGCGCGCGCCTCGCTGTCATGGCCCATCTCGCGCAGCACCCGCGCGCATTCCTCCCAGGGTTGCGACCAGAAATCACCACCCCGCAGCGACCCGTCCTGCCGCGACAGCCAGTCGATCCGCGCCTCCGCCGTGATCGGCGTTCCGGGGCCGGTGAAGCCGCCGTAGCGGCACCGGTTGAGCAGCATGTTGCCCGGGGCCGGCCAGGAGCAGGCAAGGTCGGTCATCGCCCCGATCTCGGCACGGGTGAGGTTCATCATCCCGTCCACCGACGCCCCGCCGCGCAACACGAAGCTGCCCGCGATCCGCGCCCCCTGCGCATGCAGCGCCCAGCGCGCGCCCCGCGCCGACATCCGCGTCCCGTAGCAGTTGAGATCGCCGCCCAGCTGCGCGCCGAGCAGCCGCAGCTCCCCCTCGATCGCGGCCCCGGACAGGAATATATCGCCCTTCACATCGATGCGGTCGGCCGAGAAGGCGCGCTCCTGCGGCCCCGGCGCGAACCGGGCGCGCGTGCAGGAAAGATCGCCGCCGAGCCGCGCGCCGAGAAGCCGGACCTCGCCGCAGGCGGCCTCGCCGTCGAGAAAGACGCTCCCGCGCGCCTCGAGCCGGTCCACGAACAGCGCGTCGCCGCTCTTGCCCGCGCCGGTCTCCGCCGGGGCGGCCCGCGGACGTCCGGGATCCGCCGCCGCGCCCGTCGCCACCTCGTCGAGCACGACATCGCCATAGGCGTGGAGCCGGTCCGCCGCGAGCCCCGCGCGCAAAGCCGAGCCATTGAAGAAGAGATTTTCCACACGGGCGCTGCGCAGAAGCACCAGCTCGGGGATGCGGCAGGAGACGAAGACCAGATCCCCCGGCAGCCGCGCCCCGTCGAGATCGAGCCCGCAGGTCTCGGCGCCGGGCGGGCCGTCGCCCTCGATCACCGCGCCGAAAATCCGCAAACCCGTCTCCGGCAGAGGACACTGCGCGCATCCGCCGCGCGCGAGATGGCTCACGAAGCTCGCGCGCAGCCGCAGCGCCTCGGGCGCCTGCACCGAGGGCAGACCTGCGGATAGAACGCAGGGCGCGCGATTGCCGGCCTGTAACCAGTCGACGAGCCGCCGCTCGGCGGGGCGCAAGGGCTTGAAATCATCGAGGCTGGTCATCGGGCGATCCGGGCGGTTGCAACCTGAACGCGTATCGCGGGGGCGCCGGGCGAACAAGCGCGCGCCGGTGCAAGGCGGCGCGGTTGCGGTGTCGGGGCCACAGGATCGCGCGGACCACGCACCGCACCCGCAGCCTGAGCGCCTCTACTGCGCGCCCCCGAGCCGCGCGGCGACGCGCAGCGCATGCGCCGGGTCGGTGGCGGCGGCGGGCATCACCGGGTCGTAGGCCGCGCGGATGACGTCGCCGATCTCGGGGCGCAGGATCGTCTGCCCCCCCGCATCGGCGAGCGGCGCGCGCTCCGCGAAGGCCGTGTCCGACCACAGCAGGATCGTCTGCACCGCCTGCGACAGCGCCAGCGTCTGCGCCGGCACCGCGCGCAGATGCTCGTCCGCGCGCAGCATCACCACCGCCGCGCGGATCGCGCCATCCGCCTCGAAGCGAAACACGCGATACTGATTGGCCCCGGCGGCGTCGAGCCGCGCGACGAGATCACCGAGCCCCTCCACCAGCCGGTCGAGCCCCGGCACCTCGAGCAGCTCCACCCAGTCGCGGCAGAAGAACACCATCACATTGGCGCCCAGCTCGGGATCGGTCTCGGCCATGCGGTGATCCGCCAGCGTCACCACGGCCTCGAAGGCGCCCTTGACCGCCCCGATGGTGCCCTCCTCGGCCCCGAACACCACCGGCGCCAGCGCCCGCCCCCAGCGCGCGAAGAATACTGCCCGTCCGAGCGGGTGAACAGCCCCGCGACCTCCTGCGCCGTCATGCTCATGTCGTGTTGTCCGTCCTGATCAGCCCCGACAGCCCCGCCACCGCGAGCAGCGTGAAAAACCACCCCGCCGCGATATGCCCCCACAGGTAATACCGCGCGCCCTTGCCGAAGCCGGTGCCGTCATCGGGGATCCAGTAGCTCTGCATCTCCAGCGACACCACCGGCAGGAGCGTATCGAGCGAATACACCGCGGCATCGAAGCGCGGATGCGCCTGCCCCTCGGGCTGTCGGTGAAAGCAGGCGATCCGGCTCTCGCCCGGCGCGCGCCGTCCCGCCAGCGGATCGGCGCTGCGGGCGGTCAGCACCGCCTCCCCCACCGCCTCACCGCACAGCACCCATTCCTGCGCCCGCTGGATCTGCGGCAGGTTCGGCTTGAGCGCGTCGGCCCGATGTGCGTCATGGAAAACGGCCGCCCCGTAGAGCCAGACCCCCGCCAGCCACGCGAGCGCCCAGAGCGGCTCGCGCCCGTAGCGCGTGGTCGCGCCCATGAACCAGTCCCACGCCGCGAACCAACCCGCACGCAGCCGGTCGCCGCGCCCCCGCAGCCGATCCCGGCGCGCCTTGCGCTGGCGCTTCTCCTTCTCGATCAGCACCGCGCGCGCATCGGCCTCGTGCCCCATCGCCCGCAACACCCGCGCGCATTCCTCCCAGGGCTGCGGCCAGAACTCCTGCCCGAAGCGCGCTGCATCCTGCAGCGACAGCCAGCGGATGCGGGATCGGGCATCGACTGGTGATTTGCCGACAAATGCCCCATAGCGGCAGCGGTTCAGCACCAGATCGCCCGCCTTGGGCCAGCAGGCGGGATCGTCAGTGATCGTCCCGATCTCCGCCTCGGTCAAATCGAGCACCCCCGACACGGCCGCCCCCGCGCGCAGAAACAGTACGCCCGTCACCCGCGCGCCCTGAAGGAAAAGCGAATCGCCCGTCTCCCCCGCCGTCAGCCGCGCGCCGTTGCAGTCGAGGTTCCCGCCCAGCTTCGCGCCGGGCAGTCGCACCTCGCCCGTGGCCTCCAGCCCGCTCAGGAAAACGGTGCCCGTCGCCTCCAGCCCGTCGGCCTTCAGCGCCATGCCCGTCTCCCCCGCCGTCAGCCGCGCGCCGGCGCAGTCGAGGTCCCCGCCCAGCTTCGCGCCGAGCAGCTGCACCTCCCCCTTTGCCTCCAGCCCTTTCAGGAACACGGCGCCTGTCGCCTCCAGCCCGTCGGCATTCAGCGCCCTGCCCGCCTCCCCCGCCGTCAGCCGCGCGCCGTTGCAGGAGAGGTCCCCGCCCAGCTTCGCGCCGAGCAGTCGCACCTCGCCCTTGGCCACCAGCCCGCGCAGGAACACGCCGCCCGTCGCCCGGAGACCGTCCGCGCCGAGCCCGGCGCCCAGATGCGAGGCGTTCAGGAAGAGGTTGCGCAGGCTGGCGCTGCGCAGGAGCAGGTGGTCGGGGATGCGGCAGGCGAACAGCCCGAGGTCGCCGGGCAGGTCGCAGCCTTCGAGGTCGAGGCCGTGTGTCTCTTCGCCATCCGGATTATCGCCCCGCAGGTAGGCGCCGCGCACCCGCACCCCCTTCTCGTGCGGCGTGTGGCCCTTGATGCGGCCGAGGATCAGGGCGCGCAGGAAGCCGGTTCGGATCACGCGGTCCTCGGGCGGGTCCTCGGGCGGGAGGGTGCCGTCACCGATCACGACGGTCTGCCCGGTGCCCATTTCCGTCGCCAGCTTTCGCTCGGCGGGCAGCGGCCCCCAGTCCTTGAGACGCAGTGTTTCGGCCATGCTCACTCCGTCGGCGGCTCGAAGAGGTCGGGCGGGCGCTCGGGCCGTGGCGGGGCGAGGCCGAGATGGCGCCAGGCGCGCGCGGCGAGCATCCGCCCGCGCGGGGTGCGCTGGATGAGGCCCTGCTGCAGCAGGAAGGGCTCGATCACCTCCTCGATGGCGTCGCGCGCCTCCGACAGCGCCGCGGCGATCGTCTCGACCCCGACCGGCCCGCCGCCGTAATTCTCCGCCAGCAGCCCGAGATAGCGCCGGTCCGCCCCGTCGAGCCCGATCGCGTCCACCCCCAGCCGGGTGAGCGCGCCGTCGGCGAGATCGCGCGTCAGCCGCCCGTCGCCTTCGACCAGCGCGAAATCCACCACCCGGCGCAGGAGCCGCCCGGCGATGCGCGGGGTGCCCCGCGCGCGCCGGGCGATCTCGGTTACGCCGTCGGGCTCGGCGGCAACGCCCAAAAGGCGCGCGCCGCGGGTGACGATCTCGCCGAGCTCGGACTCGGAGTAGAACTCGAGCCGCGTGGGGATGCCGAAGCGGTCGCGCAGCGGGGTGGTGAGCAGGCCCAGCCGCGTCGTCGCGCCCACCAGCGTGAAGGGCTGCAGGTCGATGCGCACGGTGCGCGCGGCGGGGCCCTCGCCGATCACGAGATCGAGCTGGAAATCCTCGAGCGCGGGGTAGAGCACCTCCTCGACGGTGGCGTTGAGGCGGTGGATCTCGTCGATGAACAGCACGTCGCGCGCCTCGAGATTGGTCAGGATCGCGGCGAGGTCGCCGGGCTTGGCGAGCACCGGCCCCGAGGTCATGCGAAACCCGACCCCGAGCTCGCGCGCCATGATCTGCGCCAGCGTCGTCTTGCCGAGGCCGGGGGGGCCGTAGAACAGCGTGTGATCCATCGCCTCGCCGCGCATGCGCGCCGACTCGATGAAGACGCGCAGATTGGCGCGCGCCTCGGCCTGGCCGATGAACGCCTCGAGGGTTTGCGGGCGCAGCGCCTTGTCGCCGTCCTCGGGCAGCGGTTCGCCGCGCAGGGTCGGGTCCGGATCGCTCATGCGTCAGCCTCCCGGCGCGAGCAGCCGCAGCGCCGCCCGGATCAGCGCGGCCGTCGCGGCATCGGGCGTCTCCGCCTGCGCCTTCGCGACGGCGGCGGCGGCCTCGCCATGCCCGTAGCCGAGATTGGTCAGCGCGGAGAGCGCCTCGGCGCTGGCGCCGGGATCGGGGGCGGGGGGCGGCGCGGCGGCCGCGGCCTCCGGCACGGCGCCGGGGTCGGCCGCGGCGGGGGGGGCGGCCACGGCGCCCTGCCCCATCGCCATCACGCCGGGCGCCTTGTCCCTCAATTCGTTGACGACGCGCTGCGCGATCTTGGGGCCCACGCCCTGCGCCTTGCGCAGCGCCGCCCAGTCACCGAGCGCGATCGCCCGGCTCACACCGTCCGCGCCCAGCGTGCCGAGGATCGCGAGCGCCCCGCGCGCGCCCACCCCCTGCACCGAGGTCAGCAGCCGGTGCCATTCCTTCTCGGCCAGCGTGGAGAAGCCGAAGAGCTGCAGCAGATCCTCGCGCACCAGAAGCTCGGTGAACAGCGCCACCGCGCCCCCCGGCGCCGGAAGCTCGGCCATGGTGCGCTCGGAGACATGCACGACATAGCCGACCCCGCCCACATCGACGAGGACATGATCCTCGCCCCGGTAGGCCAGCCGCCCCAACAGCCGCCCGATCACCGCCCCGCCTCCGCGATCGCGCGCGCGAGCCGGCCATTGGTCTGCATGTGCTGGGCGTGGCACAGCGCCACGGCGAGCGCGTCGGCCGCGTCCGGCCCCGCGATCGCGACGCCGGGAAGCTGCATGCGCACCATGTGATCGACCTGCGCCTTGGCGGCCTTGCCCACGCCGACCACCGTCTTCTTGACGGCGTTGGGCGCATACTCGCCCACCTCGAGCCCCGCCTGCGCCGGCACCAGCAGCGCGATGGCGCGCGCATGACCGAGCTTGAGCGTCGCCGCGCCGTCCTTGTTGACGAAACTCTGCTCGACGGCGGCGCAGCCGGGGGCGTGCTCGACGATGACGGCGGCGAGCTGGGTGTGCAGACTCAGGAGCCGCGCGGCCAGCGCGGAGCCCTCCGACTTGCAGACCCCGTTGGCGACATGGGCGATCCGGCTGCCCGCCGTCTCGATGATTCCCCAGCCGAGATTCCGCAAACCGGGATCGAGCCCGAGGACGCGCATCTGCCCCATGTCTGCCCCGCTATTGTCGCCTCGCTCCGTCGCTAGCACGAACGGCGAACATCCGCCAGCCTCGATCCCGGCCGCGCGCGGACCGCAAGCGACGCCGGCGGGCACGGGCGAGCTGCTGACGGGCCCGCAGCGCACGGTTTGCGGGCGCGCGCGCGATGGCGCACCGTCATGCAATTCGTGCAAGGATGACATGCGTTTATTGCCGCTTGTGGCGGGCTGAAGGGAGGTCTAGCTGAGCAGTCGGGCAGCAGGTCTGCCCGGTGTCTCACCACATTGCAAACGGAGTGCTCACAATGGCGATCATGGAACCCCGCCGCCCCGTGCCGTTCGGCACGATCGCGGTGCTGCACGTCGTGGATTTCTTCTACGGCCTGCGCGAGCGCCTCGTCGCGTGGCGCAACCGTCGCGTCACCCGCAGCGCGCTGAACCGGCTTTCGGATCACGAGCTGACCGATATCGGTCTGACCCGTGACGAGATCGACAGCGTGCTCGCCAAGCGCGACCACTGACGCGCATGGGCTGCCGCAACGGGGCTTGACGGCCGCGCCGGGAACACTCCCCGACGCGGCCTCTTTCATTTCGCGGGACGGATCAGGGTGAGGGTGGCCCAATCGCCGATATCCTCGCGGTGTTCGAGCGCGAGGCCCTGATCGGCATAGGCGGCGGCGACCTCCTCGGCCTGCCCGGTCAGGATCCCCGACAGGACCGCGCGCCCGCCCGGGGCAAGATGGCGCCGCATCTCGGGCGCGAGCGCCAGCAGCGGGCCCTTGAGAATATTTGCGAAAACCAGATCGAAGGGCGCGGCGGCGGCGACAGTGGGATGCGCGAAGCCCTCGGCCTCGATGCAGTGCACCCGGCCCGCGAGCGCATTGGCGCGCACATTCGCCTCGGCGACCTCGACGGCGACGGGGTCGTTGTCGCTGGCGATCACCGGCTCGGGCCAGACCCGCGCGGCGGCCATCGCGAGCACCGCCGTGCCCGCGCCGATATCGGCCACGTTGCGCGCCAGGACCCCCGCCCCGAGCAACCGCTCGATGGCGCGCAGACAGCCCAGCGTGGTGCCGTGATGGCCGGTGCCGAAGGCCATCTGCGCCTCGATCAGCAGCGCCTCGACACCCTCGGGCACCGCATCCGCGTCGTGGCTGCCATAGACGAAGAACCGCCCGGCGCGCACCGGGGAGAGTTCGCGGCGCACCTTGGCGACCCAGTCGGTTTCGGGCAGCTCGGAGACGGCGAAATCACGCGCGCCATGCGCCGCGGCGAGCAGGGCGAGCTCCGCCGTATCGGGCGGCGCGTCGAAATAGCCGCCCACCTCCCAGCGGCCCGAGCCGTCCTCGAGTTCGAACACGCCCACGCCGGTGGGTGCCGGGGTCATCGCGTCCATCGCTTCGCCGAGCGCCTCGGCGCTGTCGCCGTCGGCAAGGGTGGTCAGGGCGGTGTAGGTGGGCATCAAATCCTCCGATCCGCGCCCCGGTAGGCCCGCCGCGCGCCGGCGTCAAGCCACGCTCAGTGCGCCTCGGCCCAGTTCGCGCCCTGCCCCGCATCGACCTCGAGCGGCACCGACAGCTTCACCACCGGCTCCGCCGCCCCCGCCATTACCTCGCGCACCCGCGCGACGAGATCATCGACGCCGCCCGCATCGACCTCGAAGATCAGCTCGTCATGTACCTGCAACAGCATTCGCGCGGGCAGCCCCGCGATCGCGGGCGGCACGCGGATCATGGCGCGGCGGATGATATCGGCGGCGGTGCCCTGAATGGGCGCGTTGATCGCAGCGCGGCGCGCGAAGCCCGCGCCGGGGCCCTTGGCGCCGATCTCGGGGGTGTGGATGCGCCGGCCGAAGAGCGTCTGCACGAAGCCGTGCGCCTTGGCGAAGGCCACGGTGTCGTCCATGTAGGCGCGGATGCCGGGGAAGCGTTCGAAATAGGTGTCGATGAAGTGCTGCGCATCGCCGCGCGGGATGCGCAGGTTGCGCGCCAGCCCGAAGGCCGAGATGCCGTAGATCACGCCGAAATTGATCGCCTTGGCCTGCCGGCGGGTGGTGGGGTCCATTTGCTCGAGCGGCACGCCGAAGACCTCGCTCGCGGTCATGGCGTGGATATCGTGGCCGTCACGAAAGGCCTGCTTTAGGGTATCGATGCCGGCGATATGGGCTAGGATGCGCAGCTCGATCTGGCTGTAGTCGAGGGCGACGAGCCGCTTGCCGTCCCCGGCGACGAAGGCCTCGCGGATGCGCCGGCCCTCCTCCGTGCGGATGGGGATGTTCTGCAGGTTCGGGTCGGTGGAGGCGAGCCGCCCCGTGGCCGCGCCCGAGATCACATAGGAGGTGTGCACGCGCCCCGTCGCGGGGTTGATGTGCTCCTGCAGCGCGTCGGTATAGGTCGATTTGAGCTTGGAGAGCTGGCGCCAGTCGAGCACCCGCGCGGGCAGGTCGTGGCCCTCGGCGGCGAGGTCCTCGAGCACGTCGGCGCCGGTGCCGTAGGCGCCGGTCTTGCCGCGCTTGCCGCCCGCAAGGCTCATCTTGTCGAACAGGATCTCGCCGAGCTGCTTGGGCGAGCCGACATTGAAGCGCTCGCCGGCAAGCTCGTGGATTTCCGACTCGAGCGCGGCCATGGACTGGGCGAACTTGCCCGACATCCGCGAGAGCGTGTCGCGATCCACCTTCACCCCCGCCATCTCCATATCCGCCAGCACCGGCACGAGCGGGCGCTCGAGCGTCTCGTAGACGGTGGTGACGCGGGCGCGGTGCAGATCGGGCTTGAAGCGCTGCCACAGCCGCAGCGTCACATCGGCGTCCTCGGCGGCGTAGGGGGTGGCCTTGTCGATGGGCACCCTGTCGAAGGTGATCGCGGATTTGCCGGTGCCGAGCAGCGGCTTGATCGGCAACGGGGTGTGGCCGAGATACTCCTCGGAGAGCTTGTCCATGCCGTGCGCGTGCAGCCCTGAATGCATCGCATAGGACATCAGCATCGTGTCGTCGATCGGCGCGACCGCGATGCCCCGCCGGGCGAGCACCTTGGCATCGTATTTCATGTTCTGCCCGATCTTGAGCACCGCGTCGTCCTCGAGCACGGGCTTGAGGGCGTCGAGCGCGGCGTCGGAGTCCATCTGCCCCTCGACAGCGGCCTCGCCGGAGAACATGTCGCCCGCGCCGGTGCGGTGGCCGAGCGGGATGTAGCACGCCTCGCCGGGGGCGAGCGCGAGCGAGATCCCCACCAGCGTCGCGCGCATCTCGTCGAGGCCGGTGGTTTCGGTATCGATGGCGACATAGCCCTGCTCGCGGATGCGCGCGATCCAGTCCTCGAGCGCGGCCATCTCGCGCAGGCAGGCATACCCGTCATGATCGAAGGGGGCGGTTTCCGCCGCCGCGGCGGGCTCGGGCGCGGGGGCGGCGACCTCCTGGATCACCGGCGCCTCCACCCCGAGCTTCTCGGCGGCGCGTTTGGACAGGGTGCGAAACTCCATCGCGGCGAGGAAGTCCATCAGCGCCTCGGGCTGCACGTCGCGCACCTCGAGCGCGTCGAGTTCGATATCGAGCGGCATGTCCCCGTCGAGGCGCACCAGATCGCGCGACAGCCGGATCTGGTCGGCCTTCTCGATCAGGGTCTGGCGGCGCTTGGGCTGCTTGATGCCCTCGGCCGCGGCCAGCAGCGTGTCGAGATCGCCGTAGTCGTTGATGAGCTGCGCGGCGATCTTGGGGCCGATCCCCGGCGCGCCGGGGATGTTGTCCACCGAGTCGCCCGCCAGCGCCTGCACATCCACGACCCGGTCGGGGCCGACGCCGAACTTCTCGGCGACCTCGTCGGGGCCGATGCGGCGGTTCTTCATCGCGTCCAGCATCTCGACGCCGCCGCCGACGA
>LFIK01000591.1_pt1 | contig 27418 bp, 30 predicted proteins | sample 643401 | NCBI WGS metagenome assembly LFIK01 (sample SAMN03777447, study PRJNA286221) | soda lake metagenome | biome: soda lake; feature: Kulunda steppe; material: water; isolation source: sample T5-Br brine of Lake Tanatar-5 | place: Russia: Kulunda steppe | collected 2010-07
AGAGCTTCCCGCGCCCAAATCCACACAGGATGTGCGGGCCAATTTTACACATCTGCAGGCATCTCAAGCTCGGAGTTTGGGGCTGGGAGTGGGAAACAGCGCGCACTCTTCCAACGTCACATACCATTTTTCCGAAATTGCCTTCCACTTACCGCACCAATTTCGACCCCAAGACCACCATGAGAACCGAAAAAATATAAGCTATTTAATGGTGTGCTCAGGTCAGGAAACGGTGCGGTGGATGCAAAGTTATGCCTTGAGAGGTCTATTTGGCCACGTTTGCCTAAGAAAGGGGTGACCCAGTGGTGGGGACGACCGCCCCCTACACCTAAGAGTAACCTTCATGCCCTGCCATTTTTTTACCAGTGTCAGCAGCTTCAGGATGTTTGGCCACATGCTTTGCTATCTGATCAGCGCGCTCGTTACCAAAAATGCCGGTGTGGGTTTTTACTTTCAGGAATTTGATGAAGAATGTCGCAGTGTTGCGGATTGCTTTGATGATCGTCTCTAAAAGGTTGTGGTGGATGTGGTAGGTGTGTAACTCTGGGTACCTGATCTTTTTTCTAATTTGTCTCACTGAGTTTTCACTGTCGGTAGCTATCAGAAAGTAGACATGAGTAACGGCGGCAGCAATGCCTGCAAGCTCAGCCCTATGGACAGTATTAGACTAATACTATTAGTAATATTGGAGCCATTGGGATTCACGTGATGAATTCTGTTGGTGTCAGGTATGTAGACGCCTGCTCAAATGGTCTGCTGGTGATCATGACGGATGCAGCTCCCATCTGTGTAGGCAATCTTCTTCCATTCCCCTACTTTTTACGCCAGATGAGGGCTTGATTTGTCTAATATTTGTGTAGTTATCGTTTGTCCAGGGTGCAGTGATCATGATGTGTCGAGGTTGTGGTGCTTAGCAACTAGGAGGTGGCCAGGCTTTAATCTCTTGAGTTTGTTCAAGCCTGGAGGTAGTGTGCCAAGTGGGGGCATACGGATATGAGCGTCGTTGCTCACTCTGGTTGTGTTCCATTTAGCCTCAGGGTTGCTCTGTGCCAGGTGATTGAGCCGCTCGGGGTTGCGGTTGTTTAGGTTCAGCCTGGCTTGTATGTTCCAAACTGCAATGATCTGCAGGTCCCAGTGGTGCTTTGGGAGAGGGGTTCAAGAATCATTCCAGAATGGGATATCAGCGTACTGAAGATTTTGTGATAAGACGATTCCCATTAGGCTACACATGTGGGACTTACGCAGTTTCTCTTTATTTTTCTTTCTGCATGTGTCAACCATCAAACTTGGTTTAAATCCACATTGCCACTGTCACCATCAAACTTGGTTTAAACCACATTGCCAACAAGCAGAACTACTGGATTCAAGCACAGGATTTAAAGTCTTGTGTAGCTGCAATAAGGTCTTCATATTTGCAACGGAGGGCACATGCTTCTGGGCTGGCATGCAAATTTTGTATGCTTTTGACCATGGACCCCACAAGTTAGAGATGGAAACTCACAGCACATGTGTCACTTAATCTTCTGCTCCTGCCAGACCCAACACTGAAAGTGTGGGCATGCAAATGAAGCCGCGCAACATTATGCATAATATGATCATGTGATTCCAAAAAGTTGTAACTAGTCTGATGGCAAGCTTTTTCCTGGTTCCCACTTGCTGAAAGGTAAGTTTTGCACAGCTGAACCTGCTGCATGAGGGCAGCTTATTCAAAGCCTAGCAGGCTTGCATCAACCTTACCGTGAGAAGGTACTAATATACATGACTCAATACTCATTCAAATCAATATGCAACAAAAATTTTAAATGCAAGTAGGTTGTAAAGTTGCAACAGAAAGAGCAAATGACTCTTTTTAGACCCCTCCAGACCCCACTAATGACCTTTTTTTCTAGTTTGATGGTGGGGGTTGCCTGGTGCTTGCACCAGATGTGAACCACTTTTCATTCACGCAAAAAAGCCCTGCTTCACTTCTTTTTCTCACATAAAAAGTATACACATCTGAAAAACAAGACTGATGTATGAAATAATGCTTTAAGCAAGAGTGTTTTTTGGTGACTCATTTCAAATTGTTGATGAGGTGTTGTGCAAAGCATCCAGTGAGGTCCACTAGATGGCCGTCAGATATTTCCTGGCTCAATTAAAAGGCGGTTGAAACAGTTGAAACACAGCTGAAAAATTTCAACCGCATTTCAACCAAGTGCAATTTAAATAAATCGTGCGCTTGAATCAGTCGCTTCAACCACACGTTTCAACCGCACGTTCCACCAACAGTATTGGTCATTGTGTGTCATGGCATATTTTTTACTTTTCGATCATAGACGGGCCCTTGGGGCTTTCTGTCAACCACTGGATGTAATTAGATCACCCTAAGTGCTCATCACCGTGATGGTGACCTACTATGTACTACAGAACTTCTGTAGTAAGTGCTACCTTCAAGTTGAACTTGAACTTAAAGCACTGCCTGGCAGGCTGCTACTGACATAACTAGCAAGATTTGGACAACTTGTTTATCGTTTGTATGGTTTCATTTCCATACTTTCTGTCAGAAACCTTTTGAAGGAGACAGTGTCACCATAGAGGAGTTTTGAAAAAGTAACCAAGTGCACATGCAAGTTAAAAGCACTGTCTTTTAAGCTTATAAAGTAAGAAGAGATTTCTTAGAAAGTATAAATAGTATTTAGTTACTAGTAGCACTTAGTAACTGGACTATAAATCTAAAGGAGTCCTCTCAATTCTGTCAAGAAAGCTTCCCTTTCCTTGTGCTTGAAGTCACGAACCAAAGCAAATAAGTTGCTTGAATTTCTTAAAAATGGCTGTGAGCAAATGCACTCTCCTACCTCTAATGTTCATGATCATGTAACTGTGCCTAATTAAATATTTACTGTACAGTTTACCTTTTGAAATGCAATCCTACTTATGGAATGTGCCCATTCCAAGTCTGCTGCATACATCATTGCTAACGCACAAATCAATCCAGTACTGCAAGTGTGGGCTTGCAAGGTAGCTTGCGCTTACTGCACAGGCATCTGGTGTACCACTAGACAACAAGGACGATGCCACCTCGCAAGCTACCTTGCAAGTCCTTCAAGCTGCACTTGGCAAAAGGGGAAAATTGAAACGGGTGAGTTTGCAAGTAGGGAACTAACATTGAGTGCATCAGGAGCTTGTTGTAAGGATGATGGACCCGTCTGGCTTTGCACCATACCACGACGTCACATCAGTGATGTATTGCCCTCCAGGCATTGCAGGATGCACGAGGCACTCCTTGATGCCAAAAACCCTGTGAGCAGGCGAGGGAACAACAGCTGTTGATAGGGCATATGCAGAGTATATGCTCTTTAAAGATGCACGGTCATATGCCCTTGACTTTTGCAGACAATCAAGTTGGACCATAGAGTGGTCTGTTTGCACTGCCCAATGTCACAATGTTGTTCCATCGTAATGGCTCATCTTGCAGTATTCTGTAATCATATGTAATCTGAAGCCAGGAACACACTGTTCACATGAGATAATGCCATGACAGCAGAAGAGAATAATGCTTGAAGACCTGCTCCATTGTAACGGGAGAAGTGTTGTAGAAAAGGCTTTGAGATTAGGGAGTCGAGAACGTATGTTTTGCATGACGGTCGTTGCTTGCATCTAAAGGCCATCCATTGCTAGTACCATTTGAGTGACACAGTATATTTCAGGTACCCTCCTATTAGTAGTTGGGGTGCCCTGGTTACTCAGTAATTAATGGCATGGACACGGAGTGACGTGTGAGGTGAAAAAGTTTCAAAAACATTGTATCAAGGTTATCTGATGTTCGACATCATGTCACGCCAGGTAAGTGCAGTGCCTGATTTATGCTGCATCATGACATGGAGGTTGGCAGAGTTGGTTGATGGAGTATCTGATCCTGTTGTCAGTTCAGCTATAGCCATATTTGAGCAGAAGTGGTGTGTGAAGTGGCTGCTGACAGCGGCAGTGTACACCAAGCAGTTATGGTCATGCCGCAAGTCTGTTTTGAATGCAGCAGTCTCTCAGCGTGACGATCAAATTAAGTGTACTATTATTGCTTATCATAGCATTTCAAGGAAACTTCTCAGCTTGGAAGCAACTGGTTGTAACTTAAAGAAAAATATCAATATATTGAACAATTTTTCTCTTTCGGCTTGAAGTTGGCTTGAAGTTGACTGCTGCTATCATACTATGACACTGCTATCTTGAACTTTTCAAGAAGAACAATGTAAAGGAGCACCATCGCATATCTCCATGGCATATCTCTAGCCATTGCTAACATTGGAGAACTAGCAGGCGTCCTAGCTGCCAGGCATGCAGTTGAAAAGCGTGGCTGAAGCAGTTGATTCAACCGCACGGTTGAAATTATTTCATCCCTGTGGTTGACCACTTAATTCTTTCAACCGCATTTCAATCGCAATTGAAATCAACTGTTTCAACCGCACTACAACCAAGGCCCAAAAGTTCTGACGCACGTGTTGCTGAGACAGGGCAAATCTTCAGGCACGTTGGTTAGGCTGAAGTGTATAGCTGTAAATTGCTGAGCCAGGGCAGTTTAACTGAAGCCAGCCAGTCCTGCAACTAAAACCAACTCAAAAAGGCAACTTGCCAACCTATTGAATAGGTAGGTTGAAAAGCTATGTACGCTATGTTGACAGCAGCTCAGGGCAAGCTTGAGATCACTATTACTCCACCAGCTCGGCTTGAAGAGGTTGCAAGAAAACCTACTTAGGCAGTTCGATGATGAGGGCTTACTGATGAGCCTTTGCCGGGTGGAGTTATCAATTGGATGTATGACCAATGAACTGTGGTGCCACAGCCTGGTTCTAGTCTGTAGCAATTCGCTGCCGCCAACTTTTTCCATACAAATGACCTCATTCATTCGCATCTCATTTGCATCTGATAAATACATGATTCACATTTGTTACACATTCTGTTATGTTCCTCCCAGATGCCTGCCTCCACTTGCCAAGTGTAGGCTAGCAACTTGACATCTGAGCCAAAACATTACACACAATGCTCAATTTTTCCTGCAATTTTTCACTGCAGCTGGCTTTAAAAAAGCCTCTGTGACTGCCACAAAACACTCTGAAATTTATTGTGCTTGGTGAGAGATCTGCTCTGACTAGAAAGGAATGGAGTTCCTAGCAGAAACCGTTAAAGATATGTATGTTTGCAATGTCTGCAACCACAATTTTCACTGGTCCTGCCTCCTGAGACTTGGCTGCTACAAAGACGAGGGCCGGGAATTCTTAAAAAGAATGAAACCTGGGGCTGCCTTGCTTGTGCTTGCCACACTGATTCAGAGAAAGAGTCCCGGCATAACTTCTCTCCAAATGAGGAATTGAATTTGGTGACCTGGGACTCCAGCTGGGAATCAGAGGAAATGACCATCCATGCAGATTTTGAACAATAAGTTCAAGAGTACCTGATGAACAAAGACCCTGGCCCAAATCTCTCTGCTCCCACAGTAGACACTAACCTAGACAAACTGACACGCCAAGGTTTCTCAAAGGATGACACATCTGATAACCCATGGCACCAAAAAAGCGATTACATTCTGAGAAACAAAGTGACCGTTGATTTCCATCAAACCAACCCACAGCTGGACATCCAGCCCACGGGTCATTGCGAGTACTGGATTCATGAAGTTTGTCTCATGGACCATATAAACCAGAATGCACAACCTCACAAGCAGGAATTTCAGTCCAAAAGCTACTCTACTATCCTTGCTGCATGCGTCTACTGAGCAGATGGGAAGTGCAAAGGCATGCTCACACCCAAACGCCTACAAATTCTCCATCAAAAATTCATCAAAGCCAAGAGCACAGGCCTTCACCTCAATGTCAGCCCTCCACTACAGAGCTTTGCTTCTGAGCTGGTTGGACTGTTTGTGCAAAAAGCCAGGGCTACCCAGCAATTTGATAGCAAAAAGATAAAAGACTCCTTCCATTGTATCCTCCCCCCCCATGTCATAGCAGCCTTCAAACATTGCGCACCTTTGACCCAAGAGAAAATGGCCTCACCTCTGGACTTTAATCCAGACCTCCCACACTACTGGAGCAGCCACCCATGTGACACTATATTTGGTGCCTTAACTGTTTCTCCTCCTCTTTCTCTGGCTTCTCTATTTGTCATCCCATCTATGACGATGATATCATGCAAATGACCTTGAGGCACGCCACTTACTCTGCCATTAACAGTCCCCATGACATACCCACAGCAACCTTCATGCTCCTCCCCTGCTGGGGCAGATCCATGAGCACAAATGCATACATAGCACTTTGCCATCATTTCAAGTACTACTCAGACTGCGGACGTAAGAAACGTACAGAACAAACGGAATCGTTCCGTTCGTTCATCATGAACAAACTAGTAGTACATCGTAGTACGGAAATGTCTGACTGTAGTACATGTGTAGCCTTATGGGAACCATCTCATCTCAAAATCTTCCGGATGCTGATATCCCATTCTGGAACGATTCTCGCACCCCACTCCCAAAGCAAAACAAGGACCTGCAGATCATTGCGGTCTGGAACACACAAGCCAGACTGACCTTAAACCACCGCAAACCTGAGTCGCTCAATCACCTGAGGCTAAATGGAACACAACCAGTGTGAGCAACAACGCTCTTATCCGCATGCTCCCACCTCCAGGCTTTTACAAACTCAAGAGATTGAAGCCTGACCACCTCCTAGTTGCCAAGCACCACAACCACGACACATAATTGCACCCTGGACAAATGACAAATACAGAAATACTATACAAATCAAACCCTCATTTGGCCCTCGAAGTAGAGGACTGGAAGAAGATCGCTTACACAGATGGGAGCTGCATCCGTGATCAGCAGATCATTGGAGCAGGGCGCCTTGTAAATCCCCATGGCTCCAGCATTACTAAAACTGTCCAAAGGGCTGAGCTTGCAGGCATTGCCGCAGCTGTTACTCATGACTACTAGATTAAGTACTGTGAAGACACTCGCCCTGAGCAGCAGCTCTAAGCTGCCCATGCTCAGCATGGTTGCCTTAGACGCAGCATTGCAGGAGACCATGTTCTTCATGTCATTCTCTTAGGTGTAGGGGGTGTTATTTACATGCCATGCCTCACACTTTGATTCCTCCAAAGAGTCTCGGCCTTGATTCGCAAAGAGTCAAGAAACTTGCTCTCAAGCTTCATGCTCATTCTGTGCACTATGCTCATAAGCTTATACAGACCAGACGTTCTCTTGAGCATTCTCCTCACCTTCAAACTAATCATGAGAGGTCTTCTGGCTTGTCTGCTCGCAACCCTCCTCATCCTCACTGACTGCTCTCTTCTTTTCTGGTAAAGGGGCTTTTCTTCCCAAGTGGCCCCTTTTCCTTAATTGATGTGAGGAGCTTTTTTTGCTGCTTGCGTAGTTTTTTCTTTCTTTCTGTGCACAACATGCTTCTTCGAGTCCAAACAGAGGTATCTGGAGTCATGCATTTGGGAGTTTTCATAGTCTGTAGGTAGGAGTGCCATCCAAGATATGTAAGCAGCCAGTTTGCTCAGATGAGCCCCAGCCTCAGACGACTCAACATCTCTTCAAACGCCACACTGCCTGTCTTGCCAATGTCATTAAGAAGCGCTGTGGCTGCCCTCAAGAAGTACGTGTACCTATTGGTTTGCTGCAGGCCCTGACGCTCCTTTCAAACGCCAGCAGCCCAGTTCTTATCGTACCCCAAAGTCCGAGCAATGTCAGACAGAGTTTGCCAACAGTAAAAGAACTGTAGAGCATCCTGGCCACTTTCACGTAGCACAGACCAACTAGGGGTTGAATTAATTGCTCCTTGTTAACCTTTCAGAAGAGACATGATCTGTAATGGGCACTCAAGCCCCCAGTTTAAAAAACAAACTCAGTCTCCATCTCTCTCTGACACGCATACATACCAGCAGAAATCGTGCAAGATTTTGTCACCAGGGCAAAGCATGTGCTCTGTATATGATAATCTTGTCATTGCAGACTTTAAGATCCTGCGGCAGCCTACCATGAATGAGCCTAGCATGTGCTCAGCTGATTAAGCTGTAGTGTTTCCGGACAGGCAAGAAGCCAAACTGTGTACCTGGGATCCTGCCTTCATCTTCACACCATTTCGTCCCTGGGTCTTGCAGCATATTGGCATGCAAGCAATACAAATAGCCACTCACAGCCAGCATGAGGTGATCAGGATGAGGTCATCTGCTTGACTAAGATTTGACCAAAAAGAATGGTGAACTTAGCTCTGCTGTGTCTTACTCTTAGTCTGTTTGCAAGAAAACAAGAACATCAATGATTTTCAGGATTGGCTGAACTGCAGCTGAATCAGTTGAAATCAGCCGCAGCTGATGAGCAGGTGAAATTCTATCGCTCATTGAATGAATGCTTCATAAATGAGTGCAACCTCAAGCAAACTCTCAAAAGATGAGCACTTAAAGTACCGACTGGCATCTTCAAAGTGCATCACAGTGGCAGAGCAAGACAGACGTAGCTGTCTACGTCTCTCTCAATATTACATCCACGTCTCAATTACCACCCTTTCTGCTTGAGAAATTCCTCCTCGTCCTCCTTGTCATTTTCTTCGAACTTGATTGGATGGTCCATCATGTGCACACGTGTGACACACTGTATGCTTGGGCACCTGAAAGCAGGTGTGAATAATAGCAATAAATTTTGTTAAGCTACCAAGCATGCATGCCATACAGTGAAATAACAATGTCCCAGACTAGCCATTGCCCCACCAACCCTACCCCATTCTTTATGAGGCGCCACCATGCATACCTGCACTTAGAGATGTACAAAGCCAACCGAAAGCATGGCTACTTAAAGAGAGCGCCTTTTGCACCGTTTGCACAGTTGCACTCCAGAGCCCAGCTTGAATGGCAAATTCTTGCTGTTTTGCAGGTATAAATGCACATGCTATACAGCAACCCTGAGGGTCTTGTAACATGCAAGATGCAGAAACGTATGATGTTGGGAACCGCTTGTGTGCTGTCTTAGGGAAAATATACTCTGTTGCAGCGCATACTCAGTCAATTGTTTATGGAAGAGGAACTACAAACTAAGCTTATCCATCTTCTGACAGGCAGTTCACTGAACATTACTGTTGGATATGGATGGTCAGTTGGGAGAAGTTGATAGAACAGACCAGGGCAGTCCTATACTTGTAAAGCCGGCTAATAATTTTTATTTATTTTTAAAATATTAGATTGTACTCACCAGGAAGATGGGGGCTGTATTGGGGGGTAACAGTAGACAGGGTCGGTCGCAGGCTGTACATGCAGAAGGTAGGGGCTGTCTGGCTTCAAAAGCTCCATAAGTCCACTCACAGGTGGTGCCAAGGAAGGGGAGAATGGATTTTCAGGCTTAGCTTCATCAGAATTTGCAGCCACCTTTGATGGGATTGTGCTTGAATAAAGGCTACTGGAGTACTTGGGCAGTGAATGCGTGATGCTTGGGTATAGCCCTGCCATGTCAGCTGCAGGTATGGCTGCAGGGGTGTAATTTGTTGGAGGCAGCTCGCTCACAGCAACTGGCACTTCAATTCTGAAGCTCTTGGTCAGTGGACCCATTTTAGCCAGGATCTGGATGGAGTACTGCGAAGAAATTTAGAAAGGGGCAGAAATGCCATGGAAGGCTGGTCACGAAACTCATTTGAATAAACCACGAAACGGGATGATCATAGTCATGACTGCACATACCACAAAGATGTGGGTTAAGGTGTTAAAAGATCAATATTTGTCACTTAAGCTGGTATACAGGATCAATACACAACTAAGAACAGCAACAACAATAACAACAACAGCACCAAAACCAACAGCATCAACGACAACAATAGCAGCAGCAGTAGCAGCAGCAGCAGCAGCAGCAGCAGCAGCAGCAGCAGCAGAGGCTGCCACAACAGCAGCAGATGGAGCAACAAGTATGACACACACCCAAGAACATACCCGGATGTCAATGAGCTGAGAAGAGGAGGTGGATTGGAAGAAGGGCGGGAAGCCAATGCTGCAGTTTATGTCAATGTCTCCCCCAGGGCCCAATGCAGCAGGAGAGCAAGGCACTTCTACCTGTCAAGTTGGCAAGCAACAAACATTATGTGGACAAATTTTGCTAATGTGCCCTGACTTTGGGGGATCAAAGTCAAAAGGCATTGAACAATTGTGTTGTACACTTCTTCGTAATGGTTGATAACGGCAACATATACCACCGCCCATCATGCTGCTGTGTCAACCAAAGCGCACACTTCCCATACCCATGCACAAGCACACGTATCATGGATTGATCACATTGCTATGTGATCAATTCTGATAGATGAAGGAATGCAGCAAGTCATCGTATAAACTTACTGTTTGCATCACTTTTACAAATTCCACACTGTATTGTGTTTGCCATAAATTCTTGTTGCTAGTAAGCCTGACATACTGCAAGAGCAGCACTTTGACTGATTTGATAGGTGCCGTTGTTCTGTTCCCCAAGACTCCCTGGGGGTGCACGCACGCGAGTACAAGTGAGCATCAAATCAAGTTATTGCATGTTTTTTGCAGCTCACAATTGAACACTCCTAGGCTTGCCTCAACTATGTTCAGATGTCCTTTACAAGACAACAGATACACACTTGACAAAACTCAAAAATGTTTTTTTCATCTGAGATCAAAAGGCAAAAAAGTTTGATATTACTTCACACATTTTACCTTGACGCTGATGATAGACCCCAAAGGCACAGCATTTGCTGAAGCAGTCATGGACCCAGTAATTGCGCCCTGGCTGATGCAGCAGCACACCATAGATGTCTGCTCTTCGCTACTTGAAACAGGACCTACAGAGGGAAGAAAGCTTCAAGAATTTGGAAGGCAAAAAAGTGCAGCGCACAAATTGAAAGCAAATCAGGCGCCATGGGTATCAATGGCTCTTATGGTTGCCTTACCAATATAGTCAGCTCGATTGAGATTAAACACACGGAAAGGAAGTGGCTGAGACCTTATGTTGCGCCGAAAGACACTTGAATTTGCCCCCACTGCTTGGACATAGTAAAAGATGCTGGCTCTGCGCCACATCATGTTTGTAAGCACAAGTTAAGAGGTGCGCATGCAATCTGTGCACATAAAAACATATGAAGCTTTCCAATTTTAATGGTGCAGAGCCTGTGCTGAGCATGCCTGAGCAGCCTATTAAATGGAGGAATGTGTTGCGTCTGTGCTTTTCTATTCATCTGTAGAGAGGTTTGCAAGGGGTTGAAAGCGGCTGTGTGGAGCACTGCAGGAGTGCACTTGATGTGTGTTGCACCAGTAAACAGCAAGTAGGTCAACAGGCTGCCACAAAGCCAAGAGCAAATTGGCCTTCTGCTTGAATACGGAAATGAGTGGTATTGCTGACACCGCATACTCCCCAGTTTCCACCTTCACCAAGTGTTGTATTGCAGTCACCCATCATGGTCTCTCTGGGGTGCAGTTGCAGCAAGGCCCACATGCCCCATCTCTACCTATACGGTAGCTACCGTACAAGCAGCATGGCAACCTAACAGCAGCCTGCCACATCTCTGCGTTCCCTGCCAGTAGCCTGGCAGCAGGGATATTTGATGGAGCTCCCTGGTGCCTCCACCTATAGCCCACAGCAACATTGCAGCAACCTTAAGGGAAGCAGCTATTGCAGCAGCCGCAAAATAATTCAGGGCAAATGCAAGCGTCAAGTGCTAGTGCTGTATAGCAACTTTTGCTCATACATACATATCACCAAGGGCACCTGCCCCCCAGCCCGTAAATTTATAAAGCCCAGCTCGCAGAATAAATGGCTGAGTGAGGGCGACCATAGTCCCAGGACCAAGTTATACATCATACTCATCTCCCAGAGCAAACTTAAATCTGGGCCACCTCCAGGGGGGTGCCGCTTAGCTATTTTGGGGGATTCTTCTATTTTATCACTTCTGGGGCGTAAGGGCTTGCACTTTTCAGTTTTTAAGGCATACTCATACTTTGCACGATTAAACCAACATTGCAAAAGAATAGGTTGCCAGTAAGTGCCCAAGGTCACAGGCAGGAGGGCTGGAAGCTGGCAAAACCTATGTTTCTTGCATGCAGGCTAGGCTTGAGGAGCCCCCAAAAAGGTGCATTTGCACCAGAAATGCACAATTGTGGACCTCTTTGCAACACTAAGTAGTTTTGGGAGGAAAATCTGTCTGAAAGTGTCTGACTCCCAACCCCTAGGGCTGATTAATGACCAGAAAAGACAGCTCCTCAGCCCCTGCACGTATTCATCCCATTTTTAAACCCATGTGTCTGTTTTAATAACTTAGTCCAAAATGAGCAATTGTTTTAGCTTGGTGCTCAGTGAAATCCACAATGTCAATCTTCCACAGATGAGCTGCCGAACAACCTCACATAAGGCAACTTTTGTTAGTGAGACCAAGATGCAGATCTGTAGGATCTATAATACCTTTCCAACAGTGTGCCCAGTATTTTGGTCTCACTAATGAACCTGTCCAAAAGTGCGCCCAAAGTTTCACACACTTGTAAATTGCCCTCAATTTTAGATTATGTTGCCCAAAAAACATATGTTCTTTGATTATCTTGCTTACCCTGCTTGCTTCAGCAAGCACAGCTGTGTGGCTTAGCGTACGCACAATCAAGTTTCTCGGAATGCAATGTCTTACTGCAGCTTAAGAGCTTAGATAAGGGTAAAGCAAAATGCCTTCTTTCCCAGCATATGAGTAAGAATGCTTACGTCATAAGTTAAAACCAGCTTGAGTCCACAAGTGTAAAGATACCTGTGTTTTGCACTTTGTAGCATGCATGACATGTGAGACAATTCAAGACAAGGCAGTACCTGCCACTCTGAGCACCCTGCTTGCTACTACATCCATGGAAGCCATCCCAGTCCACAGAGGCAGGCAAATCTTGTGGCAATTGGTACTCAAATGGAAAGGAATACGAACCTGCAGCCAATCTAAAAAAAAGAAACTCAGGCCAGGAGGATGCTCACCATTTCACCAGATCCTAGCATCTTTCTTGAACCATGCAGACCTATGCATGCTGATGCATACTTGGTTTCTAGAACAAGCCAAGGTAATCAACAGAATGTAGACCAATTCTTGTACAACTTGTCGTAAAACTTACCAGGTTCTATGTTTACTTTGCCCCCCAGTCGACATTGCTCTTTGAGCAGCTGCACTTGACCTGAGCAATATCGAAATCGTAACAAGTAAGGATACCAGCTATATTGTAATGCATGCTTTCCACGTGTTGCTGTCGAGGATTTTCCCGCTCGGCAACAGACTAGCACGTGCCTTTTATTCACTTCTTATCCCTCCCGGTCTTTTAATCCAGAAGCCACTTCACCTTCTAATTTGTTGTAATAAATAAAAATTATAATAAAGCAAGGTTCAGGTATACCAGCCGTCGTCCTCTCCAGTGTCCAAAAAAAAGGAATTATGGAACAGCATTAAAGCAAAGCTGCAGAGGGAGAGGTCGTCCCTACCATTGGACCCCCCCGAACATGGCCAAATGGAATTTCCGCCCACTTGCTGGCCCCATCTTCAGACCCAACCGTGTACAACATGTATAAATGTTACAAACAGTCAGACTGTGCAAGAAAATGCGAGGTGGCAGCGCGGCGTGTGCGCCATTGGCCATTCTGGCACCATTTTGCACCCTTTTGGCAAGAAGATGGTACATTCCATTGGAGCACTCCAATCCTGCCGCTTTCCAGAACCCTAGCTGCTCATGCATAATGACTTGATGCTGCGAAGTCGGATCTGGGGAAGGGGTCGGGAAGGTGTGTTCCGTGGGTGACCCTGTCGCAACCGGATGTGGGTGCCAACACAGGAGATGCGGTACTCCGCAAACTTTTCATGCTTTCAAGCCCGACCAAGCCTGAGTTTTGCGGGGGAGAAAGAGGTGTCTAATGAACCAGAATTGAGGCCAATCAAAGGTGTGGGTGGGAAGTGATGGGCCAAAATGTTGCATTACATCTGCCTCTCCTGAGCGCACAGCTCAGCGCCAAAGCTCACCACGCCCCAATCCACACAGGAGATGCGGGGCAATTTTATATATCTGCAGGTGTGTCAAGCTCGGACTTTGGGGCTGTGTTCGGGAATTGGTGTGCACTGTTAGAGCATTACATTCCGTTTTTTTAACATTCCCTTCCACCATTTTTTGCTCCAAGAGCACCATCAGAACCAGAAAAAATCATGCTATCCAAAGGTGTGCTCAGGTCGGGATACGGGAGGGTGGCAGCAAAGTAATGCCTTGAGGACCCTATTTGGCCACCTGTGCCTAAGGAAGGGGTGACCCAGTGGTGGGGACAACCGAGATATGGGCAGGCATTCTACATACATGCTTTGCACATAGATTGAACCCAAATCTGCCTTGTCAAAAGTTTATACTGGTTGGGCGCTACACTCATATGCTTTCATGGTGTGCTTTTACAAGAAGGGCAACTTTAGGGCAGCATGCTCAATCTGCTTCGACATGCAACTTTTTCCTTTTCACAGTCATTTGATCATTGCAGATCACTCAGACAACCAAGCCTCACGTGCTCCAATGCAATGATATGTGAGATTTATTCTACATATGGGCAAAAATAAACAGAGATTCTCAGGTGTCTTAGCACCAAATTTCCAAATTCCAGCCACTTCTTTTAAAATCAGCTAAGACACAATGGTGCCGAAGAGGCAATTAATGACACACCTTAAATCATAAATCCAACACACAAGAGCATTCCAGAATACTGGTGTTGTTGTTTTCACCAGTGAAATTGGTCTCGTTCATTCTGACAAGGTCAATTTACTTACTTTCCCACAACTTGTCACTCCATGCATTGGACTCCTAAATTCCAATTAGACAGTCTAATCATACTATGATATAATCATTACAATCTCACCAAAACGATTTGCTTGGCATGCTTTTGCTCTGCTGCGCCACCACAGATTTCTAATTTGATAGCGCCTGATTCATAAGCACCTCTTGAATAGGGTTCTAGTGCAATTTGGCCCCAACAATGCATCCCAATGGATCTGTTACATTGCAATCGTCTCAATTCTAGAGCCTTGCCCCATGTAGTCTTGTAAGGTGTGCAGAAACAACAGACAAACCTTTATGTTCCAAAGCCCATTCTGTCATCTAGACCGGCAGCAGCTGCTGCTCTCACACAGGCTGCTGCGTTCTTACTGCTACTGCTGCAAGCTGCTGAGTAAAGAATTCCATTGCGAGAGAGGTGGTGTAAACGGACCTAATTTCACCTGAACAGTTGACAGGAAACCCTAGGCTGTTTGCTAAAAAGCAGGGTTGGGTCATTCGTATTTCATTGTAATTTATTCATGAAAAGGGCTAAAATTTGCAAATAAAAATGCAGGGGTATAATGCGGGTTCCAATGCGGAAGCCCACCCCCTCTCGGCCTTCTTTTGTTCCTGCTCATTTCCTCTTTTGGTAACTTTAATTAGCTTAAGCTAGGAAGTTTTAAGCAGTCTACTCCTTATCTGCTTCTCTTCGCTGCTACTGTCCTCTGCATCACTGCCCTGGCACTTCTTGCTGTCGCTGAAGACTTTTCATGCTGGTGCCTAGCGAGCCCCCTGCTCCAGGACATGGGGGCACTCAGCCAAGTCTGCTCACTGCTCCACTGCACACCGCAGCTTCTTCGCAGGTACCAAGGAAGCGCTCACATTTGCTGTCGAAGACATTTTCTGTCAAGCTGGCGCTGCGCTGCTGCTGCTGCTGCTGCTTCCTTGTTCTGAGCATCGATGGCCCTCATCTCATTCAGGACAGGCTGCTGGACTGCCTCATCTGCTGTGCACTTTGCTACCCCAAATTGGATTCATGTGCAGGAAGTGCTCCCTGATGCGGGAAGCACCAGCCACAAAGAGCCAAAACGACATGCTTGCGGTAATTGCACTCCACCTTGTGCTGGTGCGTCCCGTCTTTCAGCTCAATGATCATGACATGACCCTACTCCTTCCCCCTTTCTCTTGGCATTTTGGATGTATATACACATTAAAGAATGCACAGGGGTGGTTAAATGTAGCTGGGGGGCAGGTAGGGTCTCACAGGCCCCCCTCTACCCCCTAAACGTCTACCTATAACAATGACCCCTAAATGCGGACGAATTGACGTTTTATAGGCGCGGTGTTCGTATCTTACAACCCAGCCAAAAAGAATCTGAGACGTCACCAAGGGTGTGAAAAGGGGGAATAGGATTTCAGCATCCAAGTCCAGACAAATCCACTTTTGGTACGGATACAATTCATTAAGAAAGCACTTAACACCCTCCTCAGATAGACCTCCTTAACGCTCTCAATTTTAGAGACCTCACCCCTCTCATCAGGCACATGCCTCTGCTGCATGGGTAATTGCTTGGCGCCCACCCCTGTCCCAAACGCCTGGCCACAACATTTGTATACATTTAGAACGCAGGCAGTCTTTTCCTTCCTGGTCAAGCCATTGCCCAAGGGCAAGCAGAGCAAGGGGCTTGCACAAGCAGAACGATCCACATACGCAGTGATCAAGTGCACCATTTACACGGGTGCTCTGTGCGATTGCCAATTTATATGAGTGGTCAAAATACTTTGTCTGGACCCTGACTAGATAAGTTCTTATAGGGGCACCATTATCATTATACATGTCATCCTCTGAATTGTACTTCAGTCTTCTTTATATTCATGCATTTGACTGCAGGAGGTTTTCATCAAGGTTTCCTATGAAAACCTATGAAAAACAAGCTGATAGCTGACAACTCTTGAGTATGCCAGGTTAATCAAAGCATAAATACCTTGCTTTTAATGCATGATACTAAACCTACCTGTAAATGTCACAATGATGCGACTTTTCCCGGATTGTCGCGATTCCTGTGGCAAAAACAGAACATAGAATTTGTCCTCTGGGCATATCCGTACTGTCTTGTAGCAAAAGTTGAAATCCAATAAGCTATAATGCATTTGTGATTTTGGACTTTTGTGGGCTACATTCACTTTATCACTGAGGTGTTTGCATTACATAGCAAGCATTCAGCACGATGAAAAGAAACGAGAGCACGTGTTCTACTTACAGAGATCAACGTAATATTGCTTGGTAATAAGGGGTTTTTGGCAGTTCTTTGCGTTTATCGGATTTAGCAGATTATTCAAAGTGCATACAACTCAGCAATTGCCATTTACATGTAAGAAAAAGTGGGCAGCAAGGGTCATGCACAGAAAGTTAGAAGCCCAACCTAAGGCATGCATCTGAAAATAGGATTTTAGCTTGCTGTCAGAATGTACTTGCAATTGAGATGCACAGCAGGGCGCACTGTCTAGAATTGATTTCACATGATTCATTTTGAAATACTACAGGTCGTCCCCACCACTGGACCCCCCCAACCATGGCCAATTAGCATTTCCGCCCACTCGCTGGCCCCATTTCCAGACCCAACCATGCACAACATGTACAAATGTCGTAAAAAGTCAGGCTGTATGAGAAAATGCGAGGTGGGGGCGCGGCGTGTGCGCCTTTGGCCATTCTGGCACCGTTTTGCACCCTTTTGGCAGGCAAATGGTGCATCCCCAAACTTGCTCCAATCCTGCCGCTTTCTAGAACTTCAGCTGCTCTTGCATGATGATTCGATGCTGCGATGTTGGATTAGGGGGAGGCGGTCTAGAAGGTGTGTTCCGTGGGTGACCCTGTTGCGACCGGATAAGGGTCCGAACACAGGGAATGCAATATCTCCGCAACACATGCATGCTTTCAAGCCAGACCAAGTCTGAGGGTTGCGGGCAATCAAATCAAACCTAGAAAATTCAAAATGGGGCCGATCGAGGGCGTGGGTGGAAAGCGGCGGGCCAAAACGTTGCATCACATTCGCCTCTTTTGAGTGCACAGCTCAACGGGACAGCTTCCCACGCCCAAATCCAAACAGGATGTGCGGGCCAATTTTACACATCTGCAGTCATCTCAAGCTCGGAGTTTGGGGCTGGGAGTGGGAAACAGCGCGCACTCTTCCAACATCACATACCATTTTTCCAAAATTGCCTTCCACTCACCGCACCATTTTCGACCCCAAGACCACCAGAACCAGAAAAATATAAGCTATCCAATGGTGTGCTCATGTCAGGAAACGGTGCGGTGGATGCAAAGTTATGCCTTGAGAGGCCTATTTGGCCACGTTTGCATTAGAAAGGGGTGACCCAGTGGTGGGGACGACCTCATGTAACTGTGTATGAATCTGCAAAATTGATGGCTTTCTCCTACACTCTACACCCCTTAGCTAACCTTTCCTGTGCTTGCATGCATTAAATCTTATCATTTAAGCAAACCTGAGCCCTGCATTTCGTAGGCCCTGCTTTATATTCTGTAATATGCAATAGCCTGCATAACTAAGGCTTTCAGCCTTGCAACTTAGCTCTTAGCTCAGCATTCTCAGCCTCAAGAAGGTGCACGCGCTCGAACAGGCCACATACACAGCTCTGGATTTGCTGATCAAGATTGTCTCTCTCAACAATCTCACTGTTCAATTTGGTGATATGCTCTTCCAGCATCCGCTTCTCTACATACCTGAAAGGAGCAGACACGGTCAGATAAATTGGCACAGCCTTGAGTTAAAAGCCTTAAAAATTGAGCTCACGCTGCGTGTGAAGAGTAGCTTGTTTCATGCATGCCAATCCTCATACCCCAAAGATGCAATCTCACCAGTCCGATAAATGACGCTCTGACTCGTAAAGCCGTGTGCTGTAAAGAGCAGCCTCTGCATCTCTCTCACTCATTTCCTTGGTCAAGCGGGCCTGCGAATGACACAGAAAATGAACCATTGCTGTATCATTCTCAGCAATGTTCATCCATCTTCAAGAAGTAAACGATGTTGCACAGCCTTAGGGCTAAGGTTCATGGCACTCCACCTCCTTCACACTTATGATCTCAACAAAATTGAACATGTCTGTGTCAGACTAGGGCAGCGCTCAAAAATTTGGCATGTTTTGCTGGAAGAACAGATGCTCTGCATGAAAAGCCACAGATCGAGTTAACCAGAAGCTTGGCTCTGGCTGTCAAAACAGTTCAGGATGCTGATGCCATTTAAGTATGTGTGGATTTGAGAGAAACATCCCCCTGCAACACCTCCTGCAACAGTCCCCCCTTTCCCCCTCACACAATAATATAGTTCTCATGACAATTTGCATTGGACCTCAATTATCTCTGTATGTATCATCGTGAGCTGCACGCTCTCCGCCGTCTAGACCACAATCTTGGGTAAGGTAAGAGCTCTGCTAAAACATGTCTCTACTTACTAGTTCACCTAAGAGTACTTGGAAACACTTTGCAAGGCCGTGCATTGAAATTTGACACCCTTTTCAGAGAGGGTGTCTCACTGACTTGCTGACAAATTCACTACCTTAGCACTGGTACAAGTAGACCAACAACACAAGCTTTGGGAACTGCACACGCACCACAAGGGAGGTAAAGCACACAACATTGCTGCTCTTCTATGACACAATGCAGGGTTGAAAGAACGAGAGCCTGCCCGACCTTGAGCTCTAACATCATAGCTTGGGGTGTGCCTGGAGCAGCTTTGCTCGCCTGACTGACTCCGGCCCTCCTGCAAGCATACACATGACCATTAGCATTCTCACACTCAACAATGGCTGTGACAGGGAAAGGGAGCTTCAAGCAGATTGCCTATGCACCACCCTTAGGCAAACTGAGTGCGTTGAGTGCCACGAGCTCAGACGCGGATGGCATGTCTGTCTAGACCTTTCTGCCTTCTCCCCGCAGATCACTTTCAAAGCACTCATGCCTCACCTGAACAGTAAGCGATTGTAGTCATTGCGTATCTGCTTGTATCGACTGGCATGAAGCTGAGCTTCCTGGGCTGCAGCAGAGCTCTGCAAATTGCGTGGATTTTTACCGGGCTGCCTGCTCCCTGCGGAGCAACATGATGGCCACTGCTCATTCATGAATGTTGGATTGGGTGGCCAAACAGGGGGTTAGTGTCATGTTGGACTCAGGAGATGGCATTGGAAGCATGACAACGCAAGATAATATATTTGCTGCATGATCTTAGTTTGATCAATGCACCCACACAATGTCAATTAAGTGAGGGACGGTACTTCTTTTTTGGACAAGTATATGTACAACAAGGGATTCCCCAAAATCCGTCAGAGCAAGAGCTGTGGGCACTTTAAGTTGGCCAAAACTGACAAACCTTGTTTGTTAAGTTGACCTTTAGTGGGAGCTGCTGAAGAAGCTGCTGCCAGTTGGCTTTCCAGGAGGGCATTGCTCCGCCGTGAAGCATCCAAGGCATGGCGCAGTTGCAGGATAGCCTCATCTCGCTCCTACAGGCACCCGCTCAATGATCACCCAGAAAAGGCAAACGAGGAGCTTATTAGCTCTTTTTCAAGCTCTGCTGAGGTGCATTATGCTTGATTGCAAGTGTAATGGGTGGGTGCTCAAAGCACGCCTTATGCTGCACGAGACCTTTTGGTATCGTGCTCAGCTTCTCCAACACCTGCTGGCAGAGTGGTGGGCTTTGTTTGATAACTTGATGCTGTGACTTTAGGCAAAATTGAGACCGAGCGTGTGATATGCCAGTGTGTCTTGCTGGTGTATGTCAGCCAAACATGAACGCTACCCAAGCAGACTAAAACATTCTGCATGCCAGGCCGCTAGGTGCTAGCGCATATCTGCCCTTGCTGCTGATTGCAAACTTATTATTCCATACATAGGCGCCAAAGACGGCAAACAGCTGCTTCTGGTCAGCCGTTTGGGTAGTTTCTGAAGTACTGGTCTGGGTGCCCCAAGATCCACAAGAGCCACCGTGGCACCTCAATCAGCACTAGCTACCTTAAAACACACAACTCTCTTACCTGCAACGCATTTGCTACTAGAAGATTGCCGGGTCGGTCTCCCATCTGAGCCACAAGATCTGAGCTGCTGGGTTGCGCATGGAGTCGCTCAATCATCTCTGATGTTGACTGGGAGAACGTGATGGGATTCGCATTTGCCTTGTACATCTGCATCACAAGCCACCAGCAAACAGTTTCTTGCCTGCTTGGTCATTCTGTATTGGCCTCCAAGCGCTCGTGACACCCTCTGCTGCAAGCACTGGTCAAGGACCTGGCTCACCTGCAGCTCTTTCTCCAGTGCCACGTTCTTATGGTGCAGCTTGCGCATGATGCTTCGAGACATCTGTAGCTTGGCCTCTACTGTCAACACCTTGGGAGCGGCACTGCTACCAGGCTTTGCTGCTGCAGCAGGACCCTTGCCAGTGAGCTTGCTGCCTGGTGAATTGGACACTGCAGGGTGAGTGTCCTTGAGATTCAAGCTGTCTGCTTCAAGCTGCTCCAGCTGGTGGATGGCCTCCTGGACTTTGGCGCGCAGTTCATCACTGACACCCAAGGCAGCCAATGTTGCTAACACTTCTGTGCCCTCCTGCTGAGTACTGCCCTCCTCCTCTGAGGCATCAGAGCTTGAACAATCACTGCTGCGGCTCAACCCTGCAATACTGTGGTTATCTGCTTGCGCACTGGGAGCAGGAGTGCCAAGTTGCATCGCCACCACGTGCGCCATGGATGAAGGGGCCGGGGAAAGTCAACCTTAGACAGGGCCTCTGGTTGCACGTCTACAACCCGGAAACCTCTTCATATTAAGCATGCTGTAACATGTAGCACTCTTCAATAAGCATTACAATTATTTGGGTGTGCGGCATGCCGTAAAAAAATGGCATGGAAAATAATTGGAATTAAATTTGTCAATTAAATTTGTTACAAATGCAGTTGTACGCGGGCTCTCACATGCAAGCCTGAAGGTCCAGCTAGGGAGGCCACCTGCACCTTGAGAGCCATAGCATGCCTTCCACGGAAGCAAGCAAAGCCACTGCACGTGGTTTGGACTATTATGACATCCTGGGCCTGACACGGTGGGTTTTGCTGGCTTGGGCTGAGGCCACAGGCAGAGAACGTTCCCAGAGCAACCACCTCCCGCTGGCTGTATGGGCGTTCATCAACACTACGTGCGTTGCATGCCCACGGCCGCAGGAATGCCGATGACTTAGACATTCGGAGGACGTAAGTTTATGATGGCGGTCTCCTTTATGCTTGTTAGCGTTGATAGCGGGGTAGACTATCGCGTGCATTGTCTCATTTGGATTTGTTTTTTTGCAGGTATCGGCGCTTAGCTTTGAAGTACCACCCTGACTGTAACAAAGACGAGGATTCTAAGGAGGAGTTTGCACGCATTTGCGAGGCCTACGATGTGCTCAGTGATCGTGAGTGCAGAGACTACAAAGAGAGAATGTATGTGACAGCTTCTGTGCTTCCTTCCCTCTGTGGGGGAAGCGCCTTGATGTGAACCTGGACAGCCCTCCCTGATCTACTGCCAGCACGACCAGTGTCATCTGGACCTCATTCTTTTCTAGCACACAGGTACACTTCGTGCTGCCCCCCTCCATGACCTTTGTTTGCAGCCAAGAGAAAAGGTTACTATGATTTGTATGGGGAGCACGGGCTAAAGGATGGAGAGATGGATGCCCAAGGAGGTGCGTGTACACAGCAGCTGCATGCGTCCTTCCAGCTGATGCCTTTCCATCCATTTTGTCTTGTACTTCTGGAATTGACATCAACATATCTGCGTACTCACATGCGCAGGTCTTAGGGGTGGCATTTATGAATTTGACCCTGAGCTGGGGCCACCCCAGGTCTTCGCTCGCTTCTTTGGCACGGCTAACCCATATGAAGCTTTGGAAGGTGAGCAGCCATCTTGCTGTCTCTTTTGCTTTTCAGAGTATGGAACATGGCCCGGGATTTTCATTTCCCCCTTGTCCTCTTCCGTTTCCAGCCATCTCTCTCCAGTTTGAAGCCATGACCACCCAAGACCCGCCTAAGAAAGGGAAGAATAAAGTGGTGAGTATGCAGCACGGAGTATGCATGGCTGTTTCAATCTTTGTGCTGTATACCATGTGTTTATCACGGCATGTTGTCACGGGGCATGTCAAGCCTTAGCTAAATGGTGATGTGTCTAGGCGCCTTCACCTTTTCTGCACACATCTCCTCAAACCTAATCTCTTGTGTATCCTGGCTCCTATGATTTGCGTGCAGTATACTGTAGAGCTCACCTTGGAAGAAATCTACTTTGGCTGCTTAAAGAAGGTCACACACAAACGCAAGGTGTTGCATGAGTCTGGGGAGTGCACGGAGGAGCTGCGCACCCTCACTATCGATGTGAAGAGTGGGCTACCAAGTGGGACCCGCTTTGTGTTTGAAGGGTGAGATGCTTTTTCTTCGTGTGCTAGGCAGGCAAGTGTGTTCACAATTGTGTCTTCATTGAACCTGAGCTGAGCTAAGGAACCCAGAATGGTGTTCAGGGAACACGCAAGTGATTGTGTGTGGAACTCTGGTATACTACCATTGAGGTGTCCTGCACACCAAGGGTACTCGTGCTACATTTCAACTGTGATGCGCACAGGGAGGGAAATAAAGTGCCAAAAAAGGAGCCCGGATATGTTGTCTTCGTACTTAAGCCCTTGCCCCACAAGCGCTTCATTCGGCGGGGGGCAGACTTGGTACACAAGTTGACGCTCCCACTGTACCAGGCATTGATAGGGACATCTGTTGATGTGCAAACCCTTGATCACAGGTACGTCCAGGACATGCACATGCACGCAGTGCCTTCCAAACAGGCTGTGGTTGCATGCCAAGTACTGGTTGCCTCATATCATATGAGTCATATGTGGTGGTTCCCTGAACACCAATATATGTTGCCCTGCAGAAGAAATGCATCTACGGTGCAGACGCTGCATACATGGAGTCAAAGCATTCCGCACCTTGCTTGGTCATCAGCTGCAACCTCATTTGCAAGTTTTTTTATCACACCCACACGCGCCCAGAGAACGCTAAGCCAGCAAATGGGTGGCCGCTTCCTAGCTGCAAGGACATGTTAATCATGTATCAGCAAGTAATAGTCCAGTGACACTACGGCAAACCTGCCCCTGCCCAAATTAATCCCACACCCAAGGTCAATCAAATCAACAAATGTGACGACTCTCATTGCACCGTCTCAATATGAATCAAGTCAGGGGGCGGGGGGGACGCCAACTTGGAAGGGGGTCGCAAATTCAGGAAAAAGCAGCCTTATGTCAAAAGGTATTTCACACTCTGGCCAGGAGGTCCAGGGGTCCCTGGAGACAGATGCTTTAATGGGGAAATCTGCACCAAAAAATGCTTCTGGAGCCTGGACAGTAATGCCTACATCTTGCTCCAGCTGCATACTTTGACGTGCCCTTGGGAGGTTTATTTTGTGAAAAACACAGTCTTTGTCTAACCCACCTTCTTTCTTCAGCAACAGGTATTCAAATTAATTCCTTTGCTTGAGAAGCACAAGCACCTATTTTGCACATGATGTGCTGCTGATATGCAGTCATGGTGTGCCCTCCATGCCACGTGTTTACTTTGTCCAAGCCTTGTTCTTGTTATCATGCAAGTGTAATTGATGACATGATGGTGTGTAGGACATTATCAATCCCAATAGCGGACGTCGTTACTCCTGGATACAAGCGTATAGTACCTGGAGAGGGCATGCCCAGGTGCGACCAGGATTGTACTATGGCTTGCTTGCTTAAGTGTGAAAATTATTATCATTTAATAAGATCACCATGCTTCCCCATCAGCTGCTCATGGGCTGGGCTTCATGCTACAGGGAGCTCTCACAAAAATTTGAAAAATGTTTCACACAGCTATCCCTTGATACACAATGTCACACATATGCAGGCCCACAGGAGGCAAAGGGGATTTGATCCTGGAGGTAGAGCTGCTTTTCCCCACTCATATCACAGAGACACAGAAGATGCTCATCAAGAGCGCATTCTTCCTACCTGCCACACCTAGCAAGGACCAGCACAAGGCGCTTCGGCAGTTTGAGCAAGCTTTTAAGGACCCGCTGAATGGATGGTGAGATGGTTGCTCTATGAATTCTTTCACTTGTGCTTTTGCACAGCTGTTGTTATGGTGTAAGATGTGGGACTTAGCTGTCTTAATGAAATGTTCTTCAGCCTGCGCACAAAAGGCTGATTGTGCTTGCATGGAGGGCATTCCAAGCCAATATGTGCATCATGATTTATAGTTATCTTTAATAATAGAAAACAACCTCCTTGGCTTAACCTACCTTCTCCTGAAGCCTAAAAACTCTCCTTAAATCACTTTTTTCCAGGGCAAACAACCTGCCTAAAGATGAGGAGCTTCAGCAACAATGACACCAACCTTCCAAGTGACACCATTGTCCACGGAGCACTAGAGGCCAACAGTCTCTAGATTTTTAGCCATGTTTGCCTTTTATTTGCTTATGGCTTTTTACAGGCTGCAAACCCATTTATTGTTCAGATTATAATCATGCCTGCCTGAACATTCGAGCAGAAAGAGCTCAGGCTGTGGCACAAAAGCTTACCAGCCTTTATGGAAAGCATCGATTGCTGGTGTGGGATTAGCGTGACCGTTGGCTATAAACATTGTGTTTATTTGTGTACGCATTGTATGTGTACCCTCTTCTTGATTGCAAGATGGAGCTTAATTATGCGCTTACCATTTCAACTTTTATGCTTCTGTTGGTGCAAAACCATCCAATGCCAATTTTTAGTATCTAATGTCAAGTATGAAGGGAAAATGGTTATGGACGCATCAGCAACCTGCAGGTAAGGTTAGGTTACATTACTATATATGCCTCAAAGGCATCTGAGTGGAAATTTGTAAAAAAAACCTGCAACCATACCTCACTATAAAAAGAAGCAGTCAGTTTGTTGGTTAGAAAGAAAATGTTTGTGAGAGCATCTGGAAAACCTCACCCCCTAAGGGCAGGGACAAGAAACTAGGCACATGCAAAAGCTTGTTTGACAGAAGGGGTGTTCGTGTGTCTGTGAATGTGAATGTCTCCGAATGTATCCCAGAATGTGTCTCCAAATGCAAATCTCCGAATTTGTTTCACAAAATGTGTGTACAGAAGTCTCAGTCAGGTGCATGAAAACTAGAAGAGTTGAGCAACTAGCTTCTCAAGCAATTGCAGCTAAGGAGAACAAAGGACAGATGTGCAGCCCAGCAGCTGTGCCCATCAGCATGCACCACCAACGCAGCCAACCTGCCCATGCAGAGCCCCAATACTGACAGGCCCAAACCAGCTAAGGAGCTCCCCAAAAGCGAGCCGTGTAAAAGAACTCCATGCTCCGTGACACTCCTCTCCTTCCCTCTCCAAACTCACCCGCCAACAAACTCAGCTGTTTAGGCAGGCGCAGACACTAGCGCGGGATGAGACTACGCAGTCTTCCGTTATTTCAAACGCACCACATAGTGGCCACAGAGGTGGTGCGTAATTAAAGCCCAGTCCCGGTCCTCCCGCATCTCTGCCTGCGCGGCCCCAAGCTCGCTGCCTGCTGCTCCTGCTCCTCTGCCTGGTGTTGAGAAACACTGTTTGTGAATGAGTCTTAGCCGGTGCAAGCATGCAAGCTGTCATGCCAGATTTATGCAGTGCCAGATTTATGCTGCATTGTGAGCCGGAGGTCGGTTGAGTCAGTTGGAGGAGTATTTGATCCCGTGGTCAGTTCAGCTATAGATGTATTTGAGCACGTCAAAGACGAACTCGCAGTAATACCTTGCTTGCTCCTAGCATCCTTGTAACATGTAAGCCAGGGAGTAGACCCCTCTAGCCCTTGGGGGGCACACAGGCGTGGCAGCGCCCAGTCCAGTCCAGTCCAATCCAGTCCGTACAGTGTGAGTGCAACCGACAGCAGCTGCATGCAGCGCTGACTTCACCTATATGCAGGCTTGAACAAGAGAGAACATGTAGGGAAGGATAAGGGTATCAGAGGCTCCTCAGTCTCATTGCGGGCAACCTGTTGTCTGCTTGGTGTACACTGTCGCTTTCCGCAGCCAGTCCACACACCTCATAATGTCATGGCCATGCTGCGAGTCCAGTTTGGATGCAGCACTCTCTCGACGTGACAAAGCACGCTTGCACCGTTTCCAGGGGGCACCAAGCGTGGAGGTGCTCATGCATCGCCCCCCAGCAACCTGCAGATAATGCTTTCCACACAGTCTGAAAGCAGTATGGGGCAAGGGTTATACCTGTGCCTGCTAAAGAAGGGCAGCATTTAGACCTAGTATCATCCTTGTTCTCCATATGGATAAAATATGTCCTGCAGGCGTTGACATTCATATTACAAGGCCATCCACATGGAAACCAATAGTGTATATTGTTGAAAGAAAGAAAGAAAAACTACGCAAGCAGCTAAAAACTCCTCACATCAATTAAGGAAAAAAGGGCCACTTGGGGAGAAAAACCTCTTCACCAGAAAAGAAGAAAGCAGTCAGTGAGGATCAGGAGGGTTGCGAGCAGACAAGCTAGCAGACCTCTCCTGATTGGTTTGAAGGTGGGGAGAATGCTCAAGAGAATGTCTGGTCTGAACAAGCTTATGAGCATAGTGCACAAAATGGGCAT